>SMUY01166797.1_pt1 | contig 12032 bp, 10 predicted proteins | sample 2456441 | NCBI WGS metagenome assembly SMUY01 (sample SAMN11095931, study PRJNA526329) | marine sediment metagenome | biome: Marine sediment; feature: Surficial sediment; material: Deep marine sediment; isolation source: Hadal surficial sediment | place: Pacific Ocean | collected 2014-11 | depth...
CAATTGAAGGCACTGAACCACCGCGGGCCGTTTGGAAAATTTCTCCCACCGTATCCTGCTTGACTTCCAGTTCCAGTTGAACCTTGTTATCCGGCGTAATCAATGGCGTGACGCGCAATTCCAGCACGGCTTCCTTGAACTGAACCGAGGTCGCGCCTGATGAAGTTGCTTCCTCATAAGGAATTTCCACGCCCTGTTGAATAAACGCTTCATGCTGGTTCGCGGTCACAATACGTGGCGTTGATATGACCTCGCCTTGTCCCTCCGCTTCCAACGCGGATAATTCCAGGTCCAGCAGGTAGGTGCCGCTTATGAATGAAATGCCGATGGTTCCGGCGCTCGAACTCGGTGACGGCAGGTTCACATTGTACCGCTGTGGAACGGAGGGAATATCCAGCAATCCGTCATCGCGCGGATTGGTTACCGGATTAAGCAGGTCAGCGCCCGCGCCATCACCGGTTGTATAGAATCCATTGCTGCCCTCGTGGAAGTACGTCAATCCAAAGCGAACACCCAGTTCGTGACTGAAGTCACTGTTGGCAATAACAATCCGGGCTTCAATCTGCACCTGCCGAACCGGATGGTCCAACTCGGCAACCAGGCGGCGAATCTCTTCAATACGTTCGGCAGTGTCCGTAACCAGTAAAGTGTTGGTGCGCTCATCGATGGTCACTGAGCCTCTTCCCGACAACAGGCCTGCTTCGCCCATTTCAAATGAGGAGGACTCTTCAATCAGGGTCTGCAGACTTGCTGCCGTCGCATAACTGATAGAAATCAGTGCCGTTTGCAGTGGCTCAAGCTCCATGCGGTCCTGAATCGCCTGCAACAATTCCTGTTCGCGGTTTGCGATGTCAGCGGTCGGTGCGATCCAGATCACGTTACCATTGGTTCGCTTGTCAAGATTTCGTGCGTCAAGAACAATGTCCAATGCCTGGTCCCAGGGAACATTTGTCAGGCGCAGGGTGAGGCTGCCGGATACGTTGTCCGCCACCACGATGTTCAAATCTGCAACGTCGGCAATGAGCTGCAGCACCGAGCGAACCGGAATATCCTGGAAATTAAACGTAACGCGGCTGCCGCTATAGGTCTTGTCCTCGTAGTACTGGACCAGATTAGGGGCGGTATTGGCGACCTGCACCAGTTCCATGACTTCGATAATCACATCTGTACCGGATTGGTAGGCCAGATGTTCAAAATTGCCATTTACAGACAAATTGAGGCGCACGCCATTGCCCCTTTGAGAGGCATCGATCTGCTGGACCGGCGTTGCAAAATCGACGACGTCCAGGCGCCGGTTCAGACTGTCGGGTAGATCGGTATTAAAGATATCAACCGTTAGTGCACCGGTGCTCATGTTAACCGCAATATTTGCACCTTCACGGTTGAGGCTGACAATCACCTGGCTCTGCCCGTCTTCACCGCGCCTGAAATCCACATTCTCCACCCTGAAATCACCACCGGATAAAGCGAAGGACGCGCCATTACCTTCAATCGACAAAACCACCTGGCCGGCATCGGCGCTGTAGTCATAACTGACCAAGCGTGAAAGATTGACCAGCACGCGGGTTCTGCCGCCTGCTGCCAGGGTGGTAAAACTTTGCACCGCACCCACGCCCACAGAAACCGGTGATGAATCCACCATGCTGTTGGTCCCGGCAAGATCCAAAATTATCCTGGCCGGAGATTCCGTGGCAAATACGCTCACACTCGGCGTATCACCGGTCGTGGTCAGTGTAATTGTAATATCGCCGTTGCTGTCCGCGCTGTAACTGGCTGCGGTAACCTCTGTATCCGCCATTGCCGCAACACCCGGCAACAGCGCCAACATCAGGCAAAGACCGAAACGAATACCAAAAACTCTGCTGTCGATGATCTGTCCCCACTTTTCGGTCATCGATCCATTCATCCTTAATTCATTATGTGTACCCATGACACTACTATCCTCGATGTGTCGCATTGTTTGCGCTTCCAACACTTAACCTTCTTCCACGGCTATTGAAGCATCTCGCACCAGCCAGCCACCCAATCCATCGGTAATCAGCTCGCTAAGCCCCAATTGAGTTTCCTGTATATAGGAAACTCTTCCATAATTCTTGCCAATGTAATTATTTACCGCTACGCGGTGTACCACTCCATCGGGGTCACGAATCAGGCCCCAATGAGAATCATCCATGGAAAAAGTGCCGACCATGGACAGTGTATCCAGTTCAAACTGTTCCAGGTATTCCCGGGCGCGGTCCGTGTCAGGCCTTGGGCCATCGCGATTGCTCGTAGCTACTGTGTCGTCACTGCCTTCACTGGTAGAGGCCCGAAACGGATCACGGCCCGTCAGGCCCTCGTAGGTGTAGGGCGAATAGGTTTTCACCGGAGGTATCGGCTGTATGGGCTCCGCCGGCCTGCTCTTTACATCGGCGATATAGCGTTCGAGATCACCCGTCTCGTTGCTGCATGCGGTCATGAACGTTGCCGCGACCGTGGCAAGCAGGAGAACCCGACCTGTCGTCCTGAAATAATACGCCATCATGGTCCTGCCTCCGCTGCCATTTCAGCGGCTTCAGTTTCATCGATGTACCGGTAGGTCTTGACCTGGCCTTCCAGTAACAAACGGCCCTGGTATTGCGGCGGCGCAAGGCGTAAGGAGATGTCATGCATGGTAAGAATGACCACCCTTGGCAACGAGGCTACACCGCTGACAAACTCGCCGAATTCGTGGAAATCGCCCAGCATGCGGATGGTGATAGGCCGTTCGGCGTAGAAATCCTTGGGTTCTTCCGCCAGGGGTTCGAATAATTGTACGTCGATACCTGCAGCCAGTGCCGTCTGGGAGACATCTACCAGCAGCTTGTCCATCTCGGTCTTGCTCGGAAGTTGGCGGAACATGGTCTGCAGGAGATCCTGCATTTCAACCAACTGCTGTTCATAGGCCTCAAGATTGGCGGCCTTCTGCTGCTTGGATTCAAAATCGCTGCGCAGGGCAAATTCTTCTTGCCTGACACGATCGAGCTCATCCCATTTATCACTGATCAGCAGGTAATATCCGATCACCAGAAGCGTGGCAAACAGGATAGACAACAGCGTGAAACGGACCGTGACCGGTGCGCTGCCCAGATCCCTGAAATCAGCATTCCGAAAGTCATTGAGCATCAGAACGCCTCCAGGTCTTCAGGATCATCGTATCCCTCAAACTCGCCATATTCTTTTTCCTGCAGTGTTGGCCGCAGGGTCACACCGATGCTGAATTCGTAGGGTTCCACCTTGGATGGCGACTTGTCAGATACCCGCACCACACTCAGTTCCGGTTTCAGAAAAAGATCGTTTCTTTCAAGGCTTTGCAGGTAAGCTGAAACACGCGCGTTGGACTGGCTGAACCCGGAAAATTTCACATTCATTCCCTGTTGGCGCACGGTCATGAGCGTGACACCCACCGGTATACTCTTGGCCATCTGGTCAAGCAGTTCCACCGTTAATGAGCGACTGGCCTGCAACTCCTCAATGATGCGCTTTCGCGACAGCAATCGTGCCCGGGTTTGCTCCAGTTGATCAATGCGATTAATGCGGACCTGAAACCGGCTTATCTCTGCCTGAATGGTTTGGTTTCTGGATTCCTGGTGACTGATTCTCTGGTCAAAAATCAAGCCAACCCCGAATACCATGACGACACCCAGAACGGCTGTCATCATTGTGGAAAGCAAAAACTGTCGCTGGCGTTCCTGGCGAAGCTCCTCTCTCCATGGAAGTAGATTGATTCTTGCCATCAGTCAAATCCTCGCAATGCCAAACCCATCGCCACCATCAGGTTGGGCGCGTTTTTCTTCAGGACCTCAGTGGAAACTGAAGACGCCACGCTGAGGCCTGAAATCGGGTCAGCAACGCGTGTTGTCAGGCCCAATTCCTGTTGCACCATGGCAGAGAGGCCTTTCAGCGAAGCAGAGCCACCGGACAGGTAAATCGTACTGATGGGTGAGTATTCATTGGATGACGCGAAAAACTGCAAAGCCCTGCTGATTTGGTGGACGATGTTCAACTGGAACGGTTCCAGCACTTCTTCCTGGAAATCGTCCGGACCCTGTTCGTCGCGTTCAAAAAAACTTGCCTGTTCCGCGTTCATCTCGTACCGGCGCATGGTTTCTTCGTGCAACTGGTGGCCGCCAAATGGATGATCTCGGGTGTAAATAACCCGTCCCCCGCGCAATACCAGCAGCGTGGTCAGATCAAAGCCGATATCAAAAACTCCGACGGCTTCGCTTTTACTCAGGCCGTCGCGCTCGCGCATGAGTTCAAAAGCATTGGCAATCGCAAATGCTTCAACATCAACAACTTTGGCGTGTAAGCCCGCAGAGTCCAGCGCATCCTGGCGGCTTTCCACGTTTTCGCTTTTACTGGCCGCCAGAAGTATGTCGATTAAATCTGCATTGCGCGGGGACGGACCGAGTATCTCAAAATCGAGACTGACCTCGTCCAGCGGATAGGGCACGTATTGATTTGCCTCGATCTGGACATGGCTCTCCACGTCAGCTTCGGCCAGATTGGAAGGCAGGCTGATGGTCTTGGTGAAAACGGCTGATCCGGATACAGCAATGGCGCAGGATTTGGCACGGGAACCGGATTGTTTCACCGCCCTTTCGATCGCACTGGAAACGGCTTCGATATCCTGAACCGATTTTTCTACCACCACACCAGCGCCCACCGGTTCGATAGCAAAATGCTCAATCCTGTAGCTTGATCCCTGTACAGATAGCTGCAATGCCCGCACGCTGGACGTTCCAATGTCTAATCCGATGACCGGTTCATTCTTTTTTGCAAACAGTTTCAATGTCCCTAATCCTTTCTGTGCCAATGGCTTATTGAAACTTCTTATGACAGTTTTTAACAGAAAGCTTGCCAATTCTCATTGCCCGTACATCAATTATCGGCAATTCACCAACCCGCAGCTTATGCGCACATGCGCCTAATTAACGGGTGAACTTAAGGAGAAACGACTGGCCAAAGGTATGGTTAACATGCATCGATACCGGCTGCTTCCCTGTCCGTCACGGTGTATCTTATCTTTCTCACACTACTAATCAGTGTGCATACTGCAATAAGAATATCCTATTCTAAAATCTTATCATAACAGGATAAGCGGGTGAAAAGATTCAAAAAGCTGATATTGCGACTAGGCCTGATCTCGGTTGTTCTGGGAATCATCACGATTTCAGTAACCTATCTTGTTATTGCGCCTGACCTTCCGGACGTCGAATCACTGCGCGACGTGCAATTGCAGGTGCCACTGCGGGTCTACAGCGAAGACGGGAAGCTGATCAGTGTTTTTGGCGAAAAACGACGAATTCCGGTGAGTTTTGACGAAATTCCGGAGCACCTGAAAAACGCATTCATCGCTGGCGAGGACGCACGTTTTTACAAGCATCCGGGCGTCGATTACCAAGGCATCTCCCGGGCTGTGTGGACGCTCGCGACAACGGGTGAAAAGACCATCGGCGGCAGCACAATTACACAGATGCTGGCCCGCAATTTCTTCCTGGGCTTTGAAAAAACCTTCGCGCGCAAAATACGCGAGATCTTCCTCGCATTAAAAATCGAACGGCATATGTCCAAGGAAGAGATCCTGGAACTGTTTCTGAACAAGATTCTTCTGGGTCACCGGGCCTACGGCGTGGGCGCTGCAGCGGATGTTTATTACGGAAAATCCCTGGATGAGTTGACGCTGGCCCAATGCGCCATGATTGCCGCCCTGCCCAAAGCACCATCCCGGATCAACCCGATCACATCGCCGCAACGCGCCCTGGAACGGCGTAACTACGTGCTCAGCAGGATGCGGGACCTGGGATATATCGACGATAGTGAATATGATGCGGCGGTCGCGCAGCGCGACAATGCCTTTTATCATGGCGCCACAACGGAGTTTTCAGCGCCATACCTTGCGGAGATGGTTCGGCGTGATGCCGTGGCAAGGCTGGGTGAGGCGGCGTACACCGGTGGCTACTCCGTTCATACAACCATTCATTCAAAACTGCAGATCGCAGCGAACGAATCCGTGATGGCCGGGTTGGAGGAATATGACCGGCGGCACGGTTATCGCGGACCCGAAGCCCAGGTCGACATCACGGAAAAACAGACTACACAGGCCTGGGAGGAAATTCTGAATCCGTACCGTTCCGTCGCTGGCCTGGTGCCGGGACTTGTGATCGAGTCCGACGAAGAGTTGGCCCTGGTCTATCTGAAGGATGGCCAGACCATCGCACTTACGATCGAGGATGTTGACTGGGCCCGGCCTTTTATCAATCGAAACCGCCAGGGAAAAACACCCAAAACAGTCAGCGAGGTACTGACCGCCGGTGATGTAATCCGGACACGCTTGCAAGACGAGGGCCGCTGGCAACTGGGACAGTTGCCGGAAATTGAAGCATCCCTGGTTTCGATAGATCCAGCAAACGGCGCCATCCGCGCCCTGGTCGGTGGTTACGACTTCACACGCAGCAAATTCAACCGCGTGACCCAGAGCCGGCGCCAACCCGGCTCATCGTTCAAGCCGTTCATTTATTCAGCGGCCCTGGAAAAAGGATTCACAACAGCGAGCATCATTAATGACGCGCCTATTGTGTTCCAGGACTCGGAACTGGAGCGGACCTGGAAACCTCAGAATTTCAGTCAAAAATTTTTCGGGCCTACGCGCCTGCGTGAAGCCATGGTCAATTCACGCAACCTGGTTTCCATCCGGCTGTTAAGAGACATCGGTGTCAGTTATGCCCGGGAGTACATCAGCGGCTTTGGTTTTGACCCGGCCGAGCTTCCACTCAACCTTTCAATGGCGCTCGGAAGCGCCAATCTGGCGCCGTTGAACATGGCTCGCGCTTATGCAGTTTTCGCCAACGGCGGATACCTGGTCGAGCCATTTTTTGTGCACACCATTGTCGACGATCACGGCACCGTTATTTACAGAGCCAACCCTGCGATCGTGTGCAGGAACTGTGACCTGGCCGGCAACAATGAAATGGAACCGGAAGTCCCGGAGCGGAATGAGCCAGAGTTCCGGCCGTTGGTTATCGCGGGCAGTGCGGCGGACTCTGAAATCTCTGCGGCTGGACAGATCGACGCGCTCACGAAGCAGGAAGCAAAGGTGTTCGCGCCCCGCATCATCTCCGAACAGAATGCATACCTGGTGCGATCAATGATGATGGATGTCATTCGACGCGGTACCGGTGTTAAGGCCATGCAACTCGGGCGCAAAGACCTGGCGGGAAAAACGGGTACCACGAACGAGCAGCGCGATGCCTGGTTTTCAGGCTACAACGAGGCCCTGGTCACCACGGTATGGGTTGGTTTTGACTCTCACCAACCACTGGGTGTGAATGAAGTGGGCGGCCGCGCCGCGTTACCTGTCTGGATCGGCTTCATGAAAGTGGCCCTCGAGGGTGTACCCGACAAGCCACCGTTGATGCCCGAGGGTCTGTCGCAGGCCCGTATCGACCCGGAGTCGGGTTTGCTCGCAAGACTTGATAATCCCGATGCAATCGTGGAATTATTCCAGGCAGGACACCTCCCACGGATGGAAACCGGCACAACAGGAGATAATTTGTATGTCCAGGAAGAAGAGGACCCGTACGACATCGATTGACGGCTTGCCGGCACGCAATGTTCGCCGAATGCGGCAAGTCCGTCGGCAGGTTGCAGCCGAAGCCGCGCGGATCATGTCAACGGAGGGACTGTACAACTACCGGGCGGCAAAGAGAAAGGCCGCCGAGCGGATCGGCATAATTTCCCGGCTTGCCCTGCCCGCCAACAAGGAAATTGAGCAGGCGTTGCGCGCCTACCAGGATTGTTACGGCGGGGAACAACACATCAGGCAGCTTGAAATCCTGCGCAAGACAGCAGTGAAAGTCATGCGTGCCCTGGAGTCATTTTGCCCTCGCCTGGTGGGGCCGGTCCTGGAGGGCACCGCTGATCAACACTCAAGGGTATCGTTACACCTGTTCAACGATTCACCTGACGAGGTACTCACATACCTGGGCGGCAAGGGCTTGAGTTACCGGCAGGAGGAGAGAAAAATTCGCTGGCATGACGGCAGCCACCGGTTGATTCCCCTGGTGATCACGGATGCAGATGGCATCGCCGTTGAACTGAGTTTGTTCAGCAGTATCGATCTTAGACAGGCTCCACTCAGCCCGGTTGACGGCCGCCCGCAAAAACGCGCGCCGCTGACTGAAGTGGAATGCCTGTTAATGAGCTAACGCTGGTCCAGACTCACGTAATCCCGTGCACCCGGTCCGGAGTAGACCTGCCTGGGCCGTCCGATACGGGTTGGCGTCTCCGCCTGTTCCAGCAATTGGGCAACCCATCCCACCGTCCTGGCGATAGCAAACATCACCGTGAACATGCTCTTGGGAATGCTGAGTGCTCTGTAAATGAGACCGGAATAGAAATCCACATTTGGATAGAGTTTCTTGGCAATGAAATATTCATCTTCAAGCGCAATCTTTTCAAGCTCCATGGCAAGATCCATCAGCGGGTCTGAGGTTCCAAGCTCACGCAGCACTTCGTGGGCGGCTTCACGAATGATCGCCGCACGCGGGTCGTAGTTCTTGTATACGCGGTGACCAAAACCCATCAACCTGAAGGGATCATTCCGATCCTTGGCGCGCGCCACGTAGGCCGGCACATTGGACACGTTACCGATGTCATCGAGCATGTTCAAAACGGCTTCATTGGCTCCGCCATGTGCCGGACCCCACAAGGCCGAAATTCCGGCTGCCACACAGGCATAGGGATTTGCTCCGGTTGAGCCAACCAGCCTGACGGTCGAGGTGCTGGCGTTCTGCTCATGATCCGCGTGCAATATGAACAACAGGTCAAAAGCCCTGGCCGCCACCGGATTGACTTCGTAGGTCTCCGCGGGCACCGAGAACATCATGTGGAGAAAGCGCGAAGTGTAGTCCAGGGAATTTCTCGGGTAGGCAGTCGGCCAGCCCATGTGATGCCGAAAACAGGCTGCAGCGATGGTCGGCATCTTGGCAATCATTCGTTTGCCCGCGAGCAACCTTTGTTCAGCGTCACGCATGTCCAGTTTGTCGTGATAAAACGCCGCAAGTGAGCCCACGACACCGGCCATCATGGCCATCGGGTGGGCGTCGTAATGGAAGCCGGAAATAAAGGTATTCAGCTTCTCGTGGACCATGGTGTGATAGGTGATGTCGTCCAGAAACGTGTCGTATTCAGCGCGACTGGGTAGTTCACCGTGCAGCAGCAGGTATGCCACTTCCGGGAAACTGCTGAGTTCCGCCAACTGCTCGATCGGATAGCCACGATAGCGGAGTATGCCTTTGCCGCCATCGATGAAAGTGATGGCGCTGGTACAACTTGCCGTCGCGGTAAAACCAGGATCGTAGGTAAAGTAACCCAGTTCCGCGGGCAATTTTTTGATTTCCAGCGTGGGTTCGCCTTCCGTTCCGCGAATTACCGGTAACTCGAGACTCTTGCCGGTGTTTTCATCTCTCAGTATGACGGGTTTATCAGACAACGGTTGCTCCTCTGTTGATGATAGAAATTCCCGCTGGTCTTGGCGCTGCCGATAAATATCCGCGCCGATATCCCTTGCTGCGGGAAGACCGGAAAGTATCGCACGGCGTTATTACGCTTGCCAGTACGAAGCTTTGTCCAGTCGAAACAAACCCGGAGCGGCGAACCGGTCCGGGTTTCAAGAACACATGATATCTGTTGCTTACTTTTTATAACGGCGCTTGAATCGATCGACGCGTCCACCGGAGTCCAGCACCTTGTGCTGTCCGGTGTAAAAAGGATGAGAGGCACTGGAAACCTCCACCTTGATCAGGGGGTACTCGTTGCCGTCTTCCCACTTGATGGTTTCTTTACTGTCCAGCGTGGAGCGGGTCAGAAAAATAAACTCCGAAGAAATATCCTGGAATACCACTTCGCGATATTCCGGGTGAATGCCTGCTTTCATGACGATTACCTGGTGATAAATCTTTCAAAGAGCCGGCAATTTTAACGGCGAAACAGGGTCTTTGCAAGCGCTGAAGAAGGGTTCCTCAAGGTAGGAACATGGCCTGAATGTCATTGATAAAACGCCATCCTGTGTCTGTGTGCACAAGGCGTTCATTGCGGGCTTCCAGAAGACCCTTGTTCACCGCCAGCTCAACCCTGTCCTCGACCCGCGCCCAACGCAGTCCGGTACAGGCTGAGAATTCTGCCGGGGAAAGCCCTTCACGCAGCCTGAGCCGGTTCAAAAAGAATTCGAACACGCGCTCGCTTCCTTCAATCAAGCGGTTCTCGGCAATGCGCTCACCAGACAGGTATTGCCGCGGGTGCCTTTGCTTCGATAGCCGCCGGATCTGGCCCGCGCCGGCGTCCGTCAACTTGGCGTGTGCGCCCGCTCCAATACCCAGGAAGTCACCGTAGCGCCAGTAATTCAGATTATGCCCACAGGCATGGCCGGTCCGCGACCAGGCCGAGATTTCGTACTGTTCATAGCCGTTTTCCAACAACAATTCAGCCGCAAGCGATTGCATGCGCCAGCAACTTTCTTCATCCGGAAGTTCGGGAGGATTGGCCGCGAATGCGGTATTGGGTTCCAGTGTCAGCTGGTAATGTGAAATGTGCGGCGCGCCGGCTTCAATCGCTTGCCTGATGTCATCCAGGGCCTGCTGCGTACTTTGGCCCGGCAAACCGAACATCAGGTCTATGTTGAAGTTGTCCAGGCCTGCCCGCCGCAGTGATTCCAGTGCCTTGTAAACCTCCTTGCTGCCATGAATTCGCCCGATTCGCTGCAGGCATCCATCGTCAAAACTCTGTACCCCCAGCGACACCCGATTGAGCCCTGCGTCCCTGTAGGCCGAAAAGCTGTCGCGTTCCACCGTACCCGGGTTGGCTTCCAGTGTAATTTCAGCCCCGGGCGCAACCCTCAGCCGGGCACGAAAAGCACACAGCAAATGCTCCAGTTGCGCCGCGCTAAACAGGCTTGGGGTGCCACCACCGAAATAAATGGAAGACACCGTCCGGCCCCAAACCAACGGCAGGTCCTGCTCGAGGTCGGCAACCAGGGCGGTTGAATATTCCGCGGCCGGTAATTCATCACGAAGCTGGTGTGAATTGAAATCACAGTATGGACATTTGCGCACACACCAGGGCAAGTGAACGTACAGTCCAAGTGGCGGTGTCTGTAACTGGCCCGCATTTTGCGCAGAGCCGTTTTTACTCCCAGCCATAGCTTTCATGTTCGGCTCGCAGTAGTTCCACCAGGCGACGGGCAGCGCGGCCGCGGTGGCTGAGGCGGTTTTTCTCTTCAGGTGGCAACTCTGCAGAGGTGCAATTCATATCGGGTAACCAAAAAAGAGGATCGTAGCCAAAACCGCCGGAACCCGTTTCAGAACTGCCAATCTCCCCCCACCATCTGGCGCCGGCAACCAGCGGTGCCGGGTCAGTGGCCGAGCGCATCAATACCATGACACAGTGAAAAAAAGCCACCCGGGCCGCAGCCCTGAACCCGTCCATGGCCTGCAACAATTTCCGGTTATTGGCCTTGTCTGTGGCATCCATGCCAGCGTAACGCGCGGATTGAATTCCCGGTGCACCATCCAGCGCTGGCACCACCAGTCCGGAGTCATCGGCAACGACCGGCAAGGCGCAGACCCGGGCCGCGTTGCGCGCCTTGATCAGCGCATTTTCAAGGAATGTAGAAGCGTCTTCGATTGCTTCGGGCACCTGCCAATCCGACTGGGGCCGGAGATTGAATCCCAATGGCGCAAGCAAATCTGTCAGCTCAGCCAGTTTTCCAGGGTTTCCACTTGCCAGTACCAGGGTCTTGCGGCCAGGATCATTCATCGAGCGGCCGGTGGCCCGCTCAAGGAGCCTGTCGGGCTTGACCGATTGTAGCTAGTCTGCATATTTCACCAAGCCGGACGATACAATGAATTTATCATTTTAATTCAAAGCTTTGCAAGACATTTTGGTGATATCCTGAAGTGACAGTTTGTCCTATCCGGTTTTGCGCAGCATCTGGCTTCACATTTCGGCAAATC
>SMUY01444163.1_pt1 | contig 12022 bp, 10 predicted proteins | sample 2456441 | NCBI WGS metagenome assembly SMUY01 (sample SAMN11095931, study PRJNA526329) | marine sediment metagenome | biome: Marine sediment; feature: Surficial sediment; material: Deep marine sediment; isolation source: Hadal surficial sediment | place: Pacific Ocean | collected 2014-11 | depth...
AATTTAGGAATAATCCCGGCCGGGCAGGCAGAGCCCGGCAGAGTAGGTGCTAGGTCAGAACCCTCTAAAAGTAACGGTTATACTGGCCGAAGAAAATTCTCCGATATCGTTAAATACAGTTAGGGTGAAAGTCGTAGGAAAAAGAACTAGGTCGACACAGAAATTGCTAGCTTGGCTGGGAACAGACTGCTGTTGACCGGATCTTTCGTCGCTCAAAATGATTCGAGAGGCATCTTGAGTATCCCAAGATAAACAAGTCTGTTGACCTGAGGAAATTACCTGGGGCGTGGCCGTAAAAGCGGTGATCACCGGAATCAAGGGATTGACCGTCACCGTCACGCTGGCAATGACACTCTCATCGACGACGTTGGAGGCAACCAAGGTATAAGTCGTTGTACTGGTCGGCGAAATGGTCACTGCTCCCTGGTCTGGATTGAGCGAACTGCTGGAGCTGATGTTTGTAATTTGAATTCTTACCGCATCATTCGTTACCCATCGCAACGTGGTGGCTTCTCCCACACGGATCTGGGGTTGATCCACCGTGAAGGAAACAATGATGGGTTGTCGAACATCTACGGTGACAATGGTGACAATATCCGGTGCACTCGCCACTCCCAGACTGTCTTCGACGATGAGTTGGAAGACATAGGTTTGATCATTTTCAGCGACGAACGTAGGAGTCGCTGTGTCCGCGTTTGCCAGAACGACGGGATCCCCTCCGAGCTGTGTCCATCGGAAAATAACGATGGAGTCTCCTTCAGGATCCGAGGAGCCTGTTCCGTCAAGAACCACTTGTTCCCCGGGTGAGACACCGGTTCGATCCAGGCCCGCATTTGCGATGGGGCTCCGATTACCACTTCGAACGATCCGCGTTACCGACTCATAGCGAACTCGAGGGACGAAGACAGGTACCGGCCTCTCGTCGGCCCTAAAGGGCAGCAGGCCACCCATCCAGTTATCAAACCGAAAACCCACACCGAATCGCCAGGAATTCTCGGGACCGACAAAGCTCTCGTTATATCCGAACTCCGCGACCACTTGCAGCCTCCTCCACAACGGTGGGGCGGCGTAACGAATAACGCCCCCTGGAACGCTGTTACGGACGGCGGAATTCAAATAACCCACAGCCCCCTCCAAAGAAGAATCTTCAGAAAGACCGACTCGGAAATTGACGCCCACTTGATTGACAACCTTCAGAAGAGTCTCTTCGATGAGAGTTTCATCCACCTGCACGGACTTTACAACGATCCCGTCAATGTTCCCCTGGGTAAAGTAGAACCCTACTTGCCCCCGCTGAAAGTCATAGCTCAAATTGAAAAAGAACTGGCCGAGGGTACCCGAACGGTCGAGCTGCTCGCGATCGATATAGCGGATGCTCTCCATGGCGGCGACCTGGAAATTCCCGAAGTGTACGACGGGACCAATATCCAACTGGAATTCCGTACTCTTATAATCGGTCAGACCTCGCTCCTCTCGGTCCAGGAAGCCCTGAGACAAAGCAATTTGATCCAGCTCCACGTAGGTATGATGGGAACGAAAGGCCAGTTCGGCCTGGGTCTGCAGGCCAACATGATCTCCGAGGCGATGGAAAAAGCGCCCGGCCGCAGTGCCTTCAAAACTTTCCGCCTGTGGGTTTGCTGCCAGGTTAAACCCGAAGGATTGAAAATCGGGGAAAAGGCTCAGCTCCCGCTCAAAATCTCCACCTATGGGCAGGACCTCGACCCGAGCGCCCGACTTCAGCATTCTCAGTCTGTACTCGGGAGCATTACGCCTGCTCCGGGTCAGGTCGTTGATCACCAGATTGGGTTGAGGACGGTTCACTTTGGCATCCCGTGGGTGAACATAGTAGACCCCCGCGGGAATGATCAGTGAAATCGGAACCGTCTTCATCGCCTGGTATCGAGGAGCAGCTCGCTGCCTAACCCAATTGGACTTCCCCCTTTGATGGGGAGCGGTTTCGAAGTAATCCGTAGCCTCGATCTCGAGTTGTTCCTCACGAGCCTGCTCGAGAGAAAACTCAATGTACCAATTCTCGATAATCGGGTCGCTCAATTGGCGATCAAAGGCTCGTGCGAAGAGCTGTGAACGAGGAGGTGCATTTCCGGCGGGAACCGCCAGAATGGCGAATTGATCTAGACCAAAAAGAAATTCTGAACGATCAAAAGTAAACTGAACGCGAGCACCGGTATTTCTGTAGGCCTCATATTCCGCGGAACGTTGAAGAAAAGCCTCTTTCACGGTGACCCCGATGTTGAGGGCATCCGCTTCCATCAGCTCCAGGAGGACTTGCTGGCACTGTCCGCCGTAATAACCGTAGTGTTCCCGATACCTGCTGCAGGCGATTTCAAGATGATATTCGTAGAGATCCTCATAGACGACATAGGTTGCCGCTGCGGCCATGAGAATGTGCATTTCCATGGCAGCATCGACCACCGTACCCAGTTCACTTCCTGCATAGTCCAGAGCATAGTGTCGCTCCGCCTCATTCACGGCATCCTGCATTGCCTTTATGGTGTCGTAGTTCTCATCAACAAAAAAGAAGGCAGGTTCCTTCAGGTTGGAATACAAACTCTTGACCTGGGAAAGATGAGCCTCAAGGGCAGGGGCGGCATTGAGCACACCTGAGCCCCACATCCCAAACCATCCTACAAAACAGAGAACGAGTGTAAATCTTGTATATTTAAGCACTGGTGATATCTCTAATGAAATGTAGGGAAATTCCTAGTTGAGCCAGGGCTCGATCACCTCGCGCAAGTCCCTGAGGTCGGATTGTGAAATCAAGCCACAGCTTGCCTCCAGCTGTTGGAGTGCTTCTCTGTTTTGCTCCAAGACATAGAAAGCCTGGGCCAAATGAGCATGAATGTGACATTGCTGGCTGGAGGTTAAGACCCGTTCCGATGGATCGAGAAACTGCGATTCGAAGGTGATCAATTCAGAATATTTCAGCTCCCTGGCCAGCTCATTCCCATAGTTTCGGACCCGGTCGATCAATTTTGTGCGGACCCTTTCCAGCTCTTCAGTCGTTTCGTATGGGGTAGAAAGTTCAATGCCTGTTGCCAGGACGGTGCAGGACTCCCACATCAAACGGTCTTTTAAGTCCCAGGGCGCTTCCGGTAAGTGGAACATCTCCACGATGCCGTGAAGAACATCGCTATACTCTTCAAAGGGCTTGTACAGGCTAGCCACATACTTAGGCTTGCTCGCTCCCCTCTCAAGATGGCTTCTGAGTTTGTATGAGCTGTCCAGCAGCTGTTCAAGATCAGAAAGTGAGGGTTGATCTTGGGGCAACAGCCTCTCCAATTCTTCTCTGAAGGCGTACAGGTCACTGAACGCAGCTCCAAAATCAACCAACAGTTGATGGACCTCTCTAAGGGATTCCTCGGACGCTGTAGCCCGATGGACTTCAACCGCATCTCGCAAAGTAGCTTCCAGCACGGCACTCAGATGTTGAGTGAGCTCGGGATACTCCAAGGCAATCGCAACAGTTAACCTCACGAATTCTTGAACATAAGCAGGAGAAAGGGACGGATCGGACATATCCACACACGACCTGGCCGCCAGATGAAGGCTAACGGGGTCCTCAGGCTCTTCCTGGATTTGACGGATCACCCCGTAAATGACTCTGAAGTCACTCAAAGACCTCTCTAAAACCGCCTGGTATTTTATCGGTTCATCGACGGAAAGTTTTCCCTGCGAAAGATAGTTCAGAGCAGCCAGAGAGCGCGTGAGCCGCTCTTTAAAACACAAATCTCTTTGTTCCAGGCGACTATAGAGTCTTTGGTGAAGAACTTCGCTGAAACAACGGTAGTTCTGGGCCACTCGGCTCCTGCTCAGGATACAATGATAGGCCCGCGAAGCGACCTTCGATCCTTTCACAAAAGAGGCATAGCCAAGAGGGGTTTCCGACTCGGACAGAACCTGTTCCAACGTCCGCATCTCCGGTTCTCTGAGGCATTGAAGGTCACGTGCTTCCTGGATGGCGAAGCGCACATCGCATTGAGCCCAAAGGGAAGGAACAAATCCCCCTGGGACCCAAAACGTCAGAGCAAGAGTGGCCAGACAAAAAAGAGGTTTCATCGTGTCAGTAAACCTTTTTCATTTTGCTTGCGTCTAAGGCTCTTAGCTGATGAATTCGCTTTTTGACTTCATGCCAGAATTCAGCGGAAAGCCTCAAGTATTCTCTTTCAGGGAGTAACTGGTTCACGGCTACATCCAGTGATCGCACTTGCATCTCGTGATAATGCTGCTCAATTTGTCCATTCCTGTCCCTGGTTTCGCATCGATTGGATGGCTCATAAGTGCTCATGATCTCGATCCATTGGACTTCCGCGGCTAGTCTTTCCAGTGTCCGTCTCTGGACCTCCAAACTGATCTTTGAGGGCAGCAAGTGGGGAGAACGATTGATGTCTCCCTGTGACCAGGGCAAGGTTTCATCGAAAACTCTGCTCGGAACCAGCGTCGTGCTGCTCAGCTTGTAACAACTCTGCTCAGGAGAAATCTGTTCGATATAGGGAACGTAAACAAACTCGAGTTGAGTCAGGACTTTGAGCATGGTGGCCAGCTCTTCTTCACTCTCAATGTATTCGGCAAGACTGGTGGGTCCGAAGGCAGGATAAGCCACAACCTTTCTGGGGCTCTGTCCTCGACGAGCCGTGCGCAATATCCCGACACCAAACATTTGAACACGGGTATCCGGGAGAAGGGGCCCACCTTGTAGAGTGGGTTCGACATAGAGACTGGTCTGGGCAACCTGTTCGTTCGGAAACTGGCAGGACGAGTTGGCTTTCAATATATTCTTGAGCTGCTCATAAGCCACCCATTCGGTTGAGTACTCTTCGCTCTCTGGGTCCTTCAACAGGGAAGCATCCGACCTGATCATCTCCGGACCCGGGGCTGTGGGATTGTTACAGTCGGCTTTGCCGTTAGCGGGTGGAGAAGAGGCTGAGAAACTATACGTCCAGGGAGCGAGCTGGAGCAGAAGAATTCCAAATATCAGACGATGGATTCCAACTTTACACATGTTTCAAAGGTCCCAAAATTTCTATAGTGAACTAGTTCACCCGTAGATGTGTCAGAACCAGCTCAACCGTTATCACTTGCGAAGAGAAATCGTCTTTCGTCACAATCTGTAGTTCTTTTTGTCCGGCCTCATGACGTAAAATCTCTTCGACATCGCCGTTCACCTTCAACCAGAAATCACGTCGATTCTCGGGAGATCGAATCACTTCGAAGTCAGCCTCAGGCCGGCGCAGGCTCATGGATCGAACATGAAGTTTGGGCTTTCCAGTTTCTCTGTCCTTTCCATCCGGGTCAATGATGAGCTCGGAGAGGTTGAAGTATTGAAAGTAAGGATCAGGATTGTCCCAGCGGCGATCCGAGTAAAGCCGTATGAAATCCGCATCCTCGCCACCCGATCCGACGTAGGTGGACTGGGGAGGCCTGTTCTTCAAAAGATTGAAGGTGATTTCCACTTCGACCATGCTGTTGCTCTTGAGGTAATAGCCATTCTGTCGGTAAATCCGACCCGGAAGGAGCTTGCTGGCAGGATAGAGTGCGTCGCTTCTTCGGCTCACTATTTCACCTTGAGTCGGCTCATTCCAATGGTCTTTCATGAGCGAGCGGGAGGTCCAGTGGGTCCAGGTAATCTCTTCACCTTTCACTGCGGCGGGCACATCAAACCACTGGCCTTGAACCACTGGGAAATCTCCGAAGCGCAGTGCCGCCGGAATCGAATACTTGAGAGAAAGTTGGTACTGTTTACCGCCTTCACCCCACTCCTCGTGAAGCACTTCGCCCGGTCCATTCAAGAACTGATAACTGTAACTGACCGTGTAAAGACCCGCTGAGAGTTCTGCCTGGGGTAGAATGATTTCCCTGAGATTGAACTCCGCCTTCCTGATGGGATTCACCCGGCCTCCCGTTACCGAGGGAAAGGCGGCGGAAAATAGTTGTCCCTCGTTCAAGGGAAGGGAACCTTCCTGACCGGTGACCCGGTAGACTTTCAACCGAACATGGTCGTAGGAGATGATCGTGGAAAGGGGAAAGAAATTGATGGAGAACAACGGGTCGTCGTGGGTCACCACCTGGATGGGCCGATTCTCCTGGTCGTCGGCGTCATTGGAGTCAAAGATATAGAATCCTGCCTGAAATAAATTGATCCCCAGTTGAGTTTCCAGGATCTGCTGGTACATGAACAAGAAGATGATCAGGACTTTGGCCAGGTTCATCCATAAGTTCGCGAAATCGTAGCCAGCAGCTCGGGCAAGGTAAGGATTCATGAAGATTCTTCCTTAACTGTGTATTTCCTGCTGGATGGCCTTCCGTTCCCATTTACCACCCAGGACTCGAAAAACGGTGAACAGCAAAATGGTGAAAACCATCAGCGCTAGCATAATTATCGGAAGAGGGTTTACACTATCCCCGACTACCAGCTGTAAAAGTACGGCGAAAGCACCCAGGAAAAGTCCACCCGCGGAAACAGCTGCTGCAGCCGTATACCAGACAGAACTGCGGACCGCGGGATCCGTGTCTTCAGGTGGGTGCCCCAAACGGGCCTCCAGATGAGCAATCCAGTCATAGAGGCTGTGTTGATCGGTATGGGACAACTGGTCAAACTTTAGACGAATCCCTCCCGCGGTTTCGACCAAAGTGGCCGTCGTTCGAAAGGTCTTTTTTGAAAAAGGGGGATCCGTCCATGTGATCCGCACCTGTTCCCCGCTTGGAGGTGGCTGATTGCAGGGAATGAACATGCCGCCCAAGCTGAGGTCAATGTCAGAATGGGGTAGAGTTGTGTATTCTTTCCAGCCATGACCTCCGTTGACCTCAATGTTGATATGGCCCTTGACGACGATTCGGCTGAGTCGAACAATACCTGAATGAGTTGATTTCATAATGGCACGACTTCTCCTTCCAATCAGGAACGCTACTCAAGTATAGAAGTCTCTCTCCTGACACCTGAGCCCTGTAAACGTTCGTTGTTCTCAGAAATATGTGAACCCGCTCACATGGATACCCGAAAACTGTGATTATTATTGTCACCTCCTCCTGGCTCAGGAGGTGACTACAATCACTAGATCGAACAAGGGCCTCCAAGACCCTCCCCCTCATTTCACCCCATAAAACGGGCCAAAATGAGTAGTATGAGAGAAATGTGTCGAAAAATGCCTAGCCGGGCCCTAGCCCGCGTCGAAGGTGATCATGAGTGAAGGTACGATCATTGTCCTATTCGTGGTGGCGGGACTGCTCATCGGATGGTTCATACACGGGCGTACATCACGTACACTCACCTCTATCATGAGGCGGCTGGCAGCCGAGAAGAATGGTGTTCTTGAGTCAGGAACCTTCCTTAAGCTTCCGAAGCTCATCCTTTCACATAGGGATAAACCCATGGAGATTTCAGCGGCCTCCAGCGGACAAGAAGGATCTTCACCTTATACCTACGCAATGTTCCTGGATGTCGAATCGGCAGGCTTCGAGTTTCGGATTCTGCCCAAATCAACGCAGACCGTCATCGGCAGTGCCCTGGGATTCAGAAAAGCAGTGCACACGGGTCATCAAGCATTGGACGAGCGTTTTTCCATCTACACCAATGATGAAGATGCCCTGAGCGAGCTGCTCTCTGAGCCCGTTCAAAGGGAGCTTCTGGGATGGGTCAAGAAAAATAGAAATCGGATTCAGGACATACGAAACGACGACGATAAGTTGATGTTTTGCGTCGACGGCACCTTGAGTGACACTGCCGACTTTCGGCAACTGATCGATGGGGCATGCCTTCTCTATGATGCGATGACAAGAGTTACCGAAGGGAGGAGCCTGCCCCCGGAAACGAGTCCAGAGTGAATCAGGGCTACTGGAACTGGACCAGCTCGATGTCGAAGACCAGCATGCCGGGTACTCGACCGTTCTCACCATAGGCCAGGTCGGCAGGAATCCAAAACCGGCGTTTCTCGCCCACCACCATGAACTGCACCCCCTCGGTCCAACCCTTGATCACCCGGTTGAGTGGAAAGGTGGACGTTTGCCCGCGTACCACCGAACTGTCGAACATCTTGCCGTCCGTGGTCCAGCCCGTGTAGTGCACCGTGACTGTACTGGTGGGGCCGGGGTGCTCGCTCCCGGTACCCTTGACCAGCACCCTGGAGGACAATCCCGAGTCCGACTTTTGCGCATCCTGCGGGGGAGCAGCCACGTCGTCCGGCGCCGGAAGGTCCTGAACGGCCCACAGCATTCCGTGCGAAATCAACAAGATAGCCAGAGTCGCAAGAGGTAAAATAGTTATCTTTGTCATCTTCATGAGGTGACTCCTCGTCCTTTCCCGTCTATTTGAGAGTCCTAGAGAGCGCTAGTCTATCGGGGAGCCAACAGGGGGTCAAATGCTTTATCCATCGGTACCTGGGTGTATCCTTGTGGACAGAATGCTGGCCAAGAGGGGGACCGATGGATAGCAAGCAAGTCAGGAAGATTGTGGAAGAACTCTTGACGGAGATGGAGATCTTTGCCCTTCCAGGCCCTGGGTACAAATGGGATGTGGAGGAAAGCGTGAAGCAACTCAAGCCCGATCATTACAATCTGAGCTTTGAGGTTCCCGAGCTGGGTACCCGCTCCATTTCCTTCTCTACCCCACCAGGATCTACCCCTGATTCCATCAAGCTGGCTATGGCGGGCAAGATTGAGGCTGCAGTGAGGAGGACTTCCTACAAGGACTATGAAGTCCATGCTGCATCTTTACTTTTACCCTCAGGGGAATGGAGCCTTGAAGTCCACATTACCCTTCAACGGGACGATGAGATTCAAACCAAGCCCTTTACGGGTTCCGATACCTTCTTCTCTGAAGTTGAAGCCATTCGACATGGCCTCGATTTTGGCAAACGAATCATCGACGGTAAAGTGGAAGATTGTTCGGTAGAAGACCTCTGAACTCAGTGACTAGTGAGCGTGCCACTCGGCCTGAATCATCAAGGAGACACTATTGGAGAGCCCGCCGCTGGGAGGCGGATTCAAGACAGAAATGGAGAGGGATCGATCCCCAAAAACACCCACCTTCGTGTCCGGTCCCGCCATGCGAAAGCGATCGGGAAGAGCCTTCTCCATCAAACTTGCAGGAATGGTGGCCCTGACTCTGCGTGGACTCTCGAAGTTCGTGGCCAGGGAGACCCCGTCCACTTTCACCACGGAATAGGTCAAAAAACCCGCTCCTTCGATGATGATTTCAAGATCCGAGCTTCCCTCGATCACCCTATGAGGGGAAATGGCACTGATCTCCGGTGCTTGAGTCAAGGGTCTTGAGGAAGGGGGAGCAGTGAAAAATTCAGGGTGATATCCAAATTCGATGAACTTTCCCCCTTTCATGACGCGTTCAATCTTCTTGGTGTTGGCAATGTCCTTGAGGGGATCCGCTTCTAATATCAACAGGTCAGCGAAGTTCCCTTCCTGGAGGGAACCCACTCTTTGGTTTCCCCGCCTTCCCTGGTAGCCTGCCAACATATCCGCACCCCATGAGGTCGACGACTGCAGAGCCTGCATGGGCGTTAAGCCGGCCTCCACTAAAAGCTCCATTTCGTGATGGATGCCCAGTCCCGGGCTGGCCACACCCGGAGCATCGGTACCGGCAATGATCTTTCCCCCGCCCTGGACATAGTCCTTGATGAATCGCTGCACGTTGATTCTTGCATCCTGCAGCACCTGCAGGTCCTCGGGTGAAAGTTTGGAAACCATCGGCATATGTTCGTAGCGATTGGAATAGATTTTGATCAAGCGTTGACGGTGCAGCAGCAGCTCACCCCGCGCTTTAGGAAAGTAGGACAGATCGGGATTGCTCAACATGAGGTAGATTTCCCGCTCGCGCTCCCTGATCTTGGGGCTCAAAGCACCCCATTCATAGGCCAGCGTAGGATTCAGATAAACATCCCCACGGGCGGCCTTCTGGATCAGCTCGTCCAGCTGGCTCCCTTCCTTCAAATAGGTGGCCCAATGCAGGATCCGACCCTCTTGGAAATCTTCCATCTCCTGGGGAGTCATCAGGGGCAAGGCGAAAGCCCAAACGTGCTCAATCACATCCATCCCGCGATCGATCGCTTCACCGGCGTCTTGAGCATGACCAAAAACCGCCAGTCCAGCCGCGTGGGCTTCCTCAGCAGCCCATCCATACACTTGCCTGTTGTTCTCTCGAATCTGTAAAAACCAGGCTACATCCGGATCCTTCTGCAAATATTCCCGCATGGCTTGCCGAACCTCTTGCCTGCTCATGACAGGCGACAGCCGAGGGCGGCCTCCGGTATGAAAAATCCGGGGAGTACTCAGGCTACCTTGAGAGGCAAAGCGTTCCTCCTTGGAAACATCCGCCTGAGCCAGAACCGAAGTGATTCCGTGATTGATAAAGATTTCACCCATCCAGCCTTGCCAGTGAACATGGGTGTCCACAAATCCCGGGATGATAAACTTACCCGTTACGTCGATCACGGTCGCATCCCTCGGGTAGGTTGGATCCTGCCCGGAACGGATCGATCGAATCCGATCCCCTTCAACAACCACCGTCGCGTTGACCAGAGGAGGATTTCCCAGACCGTCAATCACCGTGGCTCCCCGCAGAACCACGACATCGAGCACCGGCAGCTGCCCGTAGCCGGTTGAGCTCTGAAACGCACTCACCAGCAGACCAGCCAGTAAGACAAACAAGAAAGCTGAATTCCTGGATCCGCGCATCATTGATCCTCCTCATTGACTCCGTGTGAAAGGGACGGAGCGATCGGTGAATTTGTGGATTAAAGGACGAGTCGGAAAGTATGAACGTAGTTCAAGTTAAATATTCTATAAACAGACTTAAATATCTATATTAACTGCATTTACTCTAAAGATAATCGAAGCCTCGTGTCCCCTTTTAGATCACTTTTCCACCAGGCCGGTCTTCCTGATTTCCTTGCCCGCCGCGCTGACCAGTTGGTTGATGAACTTGGGGATATTCTCAGGGTTAGTGGTTTTGCTCAGACCCGCCCAAAGAAGCTTGTCCTCGACGACCGAGTAAAGGAGAGTTTCAATCGAGACAATGGTGTCGGATCGGATTTGCCCGGGCTGATACATAGCGGTCCACCCGTAACTCCAATAGCCGTAGAAGGACGGGTAGTAGGACCCAGTGTACCAGACCGTTCCAGGCGAGGAGCTGATCTCCTGGGTCTGGCTCACGACACGCATGACGACGGCGCCCACCACTCCGGCCCTGTTCAAGAGTTCCTTGACCTTATCCTGATCTTCAGTCACGTCCTTGGGCACGATGGTGTGCCCGGCTATCCCTTGTGCTCCGCGGCTGGTCAGTTCTCGCGCCAGCGACTCTTCGGCTCCCAGTCGGATGGAATCCCGAGCACTCAAAACAAAGGCCGCAACCTTCTGGCCGGCCCAGTCAGTGGGCCCAGCCGCGGGATCGACCCAGGTACTGGCAAACCGAGTCGCCCCACCACAGGCGGTCAGTCCAGAAACTAGAAGTCCCAGAGCGAGTAATCGAGTTCTCATGATTTGGAATGCTCCTTTTCTAAAAACATGCACATCAGAACACGGTTCACCCTCACGATCAACCCATTTCGCTAGCACAGTGCGGCAGGCCCTGGCTTAGTGCCTCGTTTCATAAATACAGTAACTTTTGTGAAGCAAGGCACCTAGGTCGACACTCGCAGATATGCCACGACTGCGTTATAGTGGGGCCCTATCTCCTCAAAGGTTAAGTGGGCGACGCCATTGGAGCAACGAATAAAAGCCACCCGACTCTCGTACTAAAAGTTCTTCCCTGTATTTGGAGCCCAATTGACGACTACAGAGGATTTGAGATGCCAAGAGCACATCATAAAAAAGTTAGGATCACTTCAACCGGAATCTATCTGCCGGACACTGTTTATACCAATGAGCAAATTATTGAACGTATCAAAAAGGCAATCAATGATCCTGAAGATCCTCAACTGCGGGAACTTGATGCAGACAAAATTACTGCAAATACAGGGATAACCACGCGCCACTATGCGGATATGACCAGAAAAGA
>SMUY01116558.1_pt1 | contig 12018 bp, 12 predicted proteins | sample 2456441 | NCBI WGS metagenome assembly SMUY01 (sample SAMN11095931, study PRJNA526329) | marine sediment metagenome | biome: Marine sediment; feature: Surficial sediment; material: Deep marine sediment; isolation source: Hadal surficial sediment | place: Pacific Ocean | collected 2014-11 | depth...
GTCATCGTCTGAGCTGCTGCCGAAGTCGCCATCGCCAGCAGCAAGGTGATCTCAAGGAGATGTGTTTTCCTTACGCAAGTGTCCATACATGAGCTCCTCCACGAACTCGACGCATTTAAACTCGAATAGTTGAGGATTGTCCTCGACGCGACGGTACAACGGCATGCGGATCTTCCACGGCCGCTCGAACACATTCGGATCGGTAATTTCCGCTTCGTAAATCAGCGTATTTGGGCCGAGTTTCGAGAACCGTTCCACGACGCGCAGCGCTTCACTGTGGAAGTTACCCGAACTATCGAACCAGGTGTCGGCTACGTGGCTGTCGACGTCGATAACCAACGTTTCACCTTCCCAGTGACCACGCGAATGCCCCATCCATGCTTCCAGCGGATGCTCGAAATCGGGACGGTTCATGTACACGATGCGACTGGCGCCCGCGAACTCGTAGGTGATGAGTATGTGTTCACGACCTTGCACGATCTGAAATGGAAACGGCATGTAGTTGGCTCGCGGCACGCCTGGCATAAAACATTTGATCGCGGGGTCTCGGGCCATCCAATCAGCCCGGTTTTCTCGCTGTTTTGCGCGTGCCCAGGGCTGGTAAGGAATTTCTCCGCCTTCGACGACACTCAGGCCGGCGGGGATGGCGCCCAACGCCCCGAGCTCGACTAGGGGCCCCGCCCGGGCGGCATGGGCTTCAAGATCCCAGTGGGCAGAGCCCAGCGCCTGCCAGATGCCGTTCAAATCTGGATTGCCGTAGCCGTCCCGATCTACAACCGGCCCACTATCTACCGGAGGATTATTGTCGGGTTGTTGTGGCGTACAAGCACAAAAGGCGAATACCACACTGAACAGTAAAAAGCTTCGAATCCCTCTCGTCATCACGCCGTCCTCGAACGCAATATCGGCCAATGTACTGGTATTTCGTTGGTGTTCGCTGATTATGCGCCGGTTAACTAGCGGATGTACATGCCAGGGTCTTTCATCGTCCGCCCCACCCATTACGGTAACGCCAACGAAAATGCATGGCATCGCAATCGGTTTCTTGACTCAACGTGAGCGTTGGCTTACAGCTTGTAAGCCTTCGAAACTCATTGGCGAGTTCGGGGAAGTTTCGGCTGGATAACGGGAGACCCTGATGAGCAACGATGTCATGAACGGCCTCACAGTAGACGATATGTTTGCAAACAGCCGTCTGAAAAAGCGCCGTATCCCGATACAACTGCGCCAGAGCGGCGACAATGGAGATGAAGGTATTTTGGCCGAGGGTAGCCGTCTTTTAGTCGATACCCTGTTACACAAGGGGCCTTATTGGCATCTGAGCCAGGCTGCCGGTGCCTGGTGTTATTCGGTCTACAACCACGTTTATCATCCCCGTGCCTACATCAAGCCGGAAGACGGCGGCCTGATGCAGGAATACGTTTATCTGACCGAACATGTGACCCTATGGAATGTCGCTGTCGAGCGGCAGATCCAGGTCAAGGGTCCGGATGCGGAAGCGTTCGTGGACATGGTTATCACTCGGCGTGCCGACAAATGCGCAATAGGCAAATGCCGTTACGTCATCGTGTGCAACAGTGATGGCGGCATCCTGAATGACCCGGTATTGCTGCGCCTGGATGCGGATGAATTCTGGTTCTCCCTGGCCAACACCGACATCGGGCTGTACCTGCAAGGCGTCAATGCCTTCAACCGCTATGATGTGGAGATCAACGAGATTGACGTGTCTCCAGTGCAGATCCAGGGTCCAAAATCCACCAACCTGATGCGCGACCTGGTTGGCGACGGTATCGATGACGTTCCTTATTATGGCCTGATGTGGGCCGAGGTTGGTGGCTGCAAGGTGGTGATTTCCCGCACGGGCTTCTCCGCGGAAGCCGGGTTCGAAATCTATCTATTCGACGCCATCAGAAATGCGGAAAAGATGTGGAATGCGGTGCTGGCGGCGGGCGAAGCGCACAACCTGCACGTCATTGCGCCCGGTCATCACCGCCGCATCGAGGCGGGCATTTTGTCCTACGGCCAGGACATGGATGTGGAAACCAACCCCTACGAATGCGGTCTGGGCTGGATGGTCGACCTCTCCAAACATGACTTCATCGGCAAGGCAGCCTTGCAGAAAATCCATCAAGAAGGGGTAAGCCACAAGCTGGCAGGCCTGCGTATGGGTGGAAAGCCGATTACCTGGTATCCAGCGGATTTTTATCATGTCTTCGCGGATGGCGAGCTGGTTGGCTATGTCACCTCCGCCTGGTTTTCGCCGGTGCAGGCGTCGAACATCGCTTTCGCCATGTTGCCCGTCGAGTTGACGGAATTGGGCACAAATCTGCAGGTCGCCTTGCCCAGGACATACGCCGATGGACTGGTGGATGCAGAAGTGGTTGAAACGCCGTTCAAGAGACCGGATTCGCCGGGTACGGGTTTGCTTGCGACTGGCAGCAAGCTTTAAGCCCGCGACCGCTCGTTCTTCGCGTCAAAGGGGCTTTCCGGGATCACGGTAACCCGGTGCTCGGTCCCGAGAATTTTCATGCGTAATTCGGTGCCGACTGCCGCCAACTCCGGGTGGACCATGCCCAGTGCCAGGGATTTGCCCACGCGGAAACCGTAGTTGCCGCCTGTCGCACGGCCCACCAGATCGCTGCCATCATAGATCGGGTTGTTACCCAGGGCGTCGGCGTCGGTTACGTCGTGCACTTCCAGGGTGACGAAACGGTGGGCGTTGCCGCGCTCACGCCTGGTCAATAAAGCGTCGCGTCCGATGAAATCGCCCTTGTCTGGATGAACGAAGCGATCCAGGCCGGATTCATAGGCCGAATATTCGATGGAAATCTCGGTACCGACCATGCGGTAGGATTTTTCGTAACGCAGGCTGTCCATGGCACGAATGCCGAATGGTTTAAGGCCCAGATCAGCTCCGGCGGTCATCAAGGCAGCGAAGATCTGGTTCTGAAATTCCAGGTCGTGGTGCAGTTCCCAGCCGAGCTCACCCACATAATTCAAGCGCATGGCCGTGACCGGGGCTCGACCCACCGTGATGTTCTTTGCTGATAGCCAGGGGAATACACCGTTTTCGAAGTTGGCGTCGGAGACCCGTTGCATCAGAGTCCGCGACTTCGGCCCGGCCACCACCAGAACGCCCTTGGCACTGGTCAGGTTGATCATCTGCACGCTGCTGTCCCGGGGCATGTGGCGCCATAGCCAATCATGATCCAGTCGCTGATAGCCGCCTGCGGAAACCAGATAGAAGGAATCGGCAGCCTCGCGCAGAATAGTGAACTCGCCGTGTACGCCACCGATGCTGTTCAGTGCATGGCACAAGCGCACACGGCCCACGGTTTTTGGCAGTCGGTTGGCGACCAGGTTGTCCAGAAAGGCTTCTGCGCCTGTTCCGAAGATCCGGCATTTGGCGAAAGCGGTCATATCGAGGATGCCAACGTTTTCCGAAACGTTGCGGCACTCAACGCCTACCTGCTCGAACCAACCCGATCGCCGGAATGACCAGTCATCCTCCTGTGGCGTGCCGGACGGCGCGAACCAGTTTGCCCGCTCCCAACCGGCTTTTTGCCCGAACACGGCACCCAGGCTTTTCAGACGCTCATAACAGGGGGCTTGCAGGAGCGGCCGGCCGGCCGGTCGTTCCTCGTCCGGGTAATGTATGGTGAAGACGCTGGCGTAAGCTTCCTCGTTTTTGGCTTGCAGATAATCGGCACTTGCATAGGCGCCAAAGCGGCGCGGGTCCACACCCAGCATGTCGATGGTGGGTTCGCCCTCGATGATCCAATGCGCCAATTGCCAACCCGCACCTCCGGCCGCCGTAATGCCGAAACTATGACCTTCGTTCAGCCAGAAATTCCGCAAGCCCCAGGCGGGCCCGATAATGGGGTTGCCGTCGGGCGTGTAGGGTATGGCACCGTTATATACCCGTTTGACGCCCGCTTCGCCGAACGCGGGCACCCGCTTGATGGCGGCATCGATATGAGGTGTAAGGCGGTCCAGGTCTTCGGGGAACAGCTCATATTCCGCATCTTCGTCGGGACCCTCCGTATAGCAGATGGGCGCACCTTTCTCGTAACAACCCAGCAACAGGCCACCACCTTCCTCGCGCAAATACCAGGAACCATCGGGTTCGCGAAGAACGCCCAGTTCCGGCAGACCATCGGTGTGCCGTTTGACGATATCCGGGTGCGGTTCGGTGACGATATATTGGTGTTCCACCGGCATGACCGGCACTTCCAGCCCGACCATGGCACCCGTGCGCCGGGCGAAATTGCCGGTCGCCAGAACTACGTGTTCGCAGACGATATCGCCCTGGTTGGTTTTGACGAGCCATTCACCACTCGTCATTTGTTTGAACCCCTCCACCGTGGTTTGCCGGTTGATCTCGGCGCCCAGTTTGCGCGCGCCGATCGCCATGGCTTGGGTTACGTCGGCGGGCTGGATATAACCGTCGTCGGGATGCTGAATGGCGCCCACCAGGCCGTCGATATGACACAGGGGCCAGATCTCCAGAACCTCTGCGGGCGTCAGGAACTTCACCTCAATACCGATGGTCTCCGCCACACCGGCATATTGTCGATATTCGTCTAAACGGTCCTGGTTCATGGCCAGGCGGATATTGCTGACCTGACTGAAACCCACAGCCTGGCCGGTTTCCGCCTCCAGTCCCTGATAGAGCGCCACCGAGTGTTTGTGTATCTGGCCCACCGAATAGCTCATGTTGAACAGTGGTAGCAGCCCCGCCGCGTGCCATGTTGAGCCGGAGGTCAGCTCATGGCGTTCCAGCAGGACAACGTCGTACCAACCTAACCTCGCCAACTGATACAACGTCGCCACCCCGACAACGCCGCCACCGACGACAACCACGCGTGCTTGGGTTTTCATTGGCCGGTCCGGGAGGTTGTCAGTTTGCGAGTTAGCGTTAACCTGCTATCCCGATTCATGAGCCCGGATTTACCGCCAGAGCCAAGCCTCCGTACGGTAGCCTTCCCTCATCACCCAGAGATCGCCCGCGCTCGAGGGCGAGGCCGTTCTCTTGAAGATAGCGCCTCAGCGGCTCATGAAAATCAGGCTTGATCGGAAAGCCAAAAGTAAAAGGTTCGCCGTAGGTCGCGTTGACACCCCACCCAGCCATCTTTCCCCGCAAGGTGTTGAGCCACTCTCTGCCGAAAAAGTCGAAAGCGATACTGCTGCCTGCCGGCAGAGTAGACACGGCTTGAAGAGTGCTCTGGATAGCTTGCGCTTCTAAATACATCGTTGTTCCCTCCCACAGAATAAATGTGCGCTGACTTTGATCAAAGCCATGCTCCCTCAAGGCATCGAGCCAACTTTGCCGGTTGAAGTCGCAAGATACGAAGGTTACATGTGATGCATCGATGGCGGTCTTGTGAAGGGCGGAAAGCTTAACTGCCTGAGTTGCGGGGGCATCGACTTCGAAGATCGGTATCTCCATGTTTTCGAGTAATCCATATGCGCGCGTATCCCAGCCAGCGCCGAGGATAACCACCTGGTTGGTTTCAGCGACGCCATCGAGCAGTGCCTGGTCGAGAAACTCGCAACGCGCACCGATCAACGCGGTCATAGGTGTCGGCGTTGCGGGTGGGTATTGAAACAGCGAAGGTATGAAGCCGCTGAAGCGCGACGCCCAGGCCATGGGTTTAATCATCAGCCCCATGACGACACGGTTGGTAGCCGGTAAACCTCCCGCAAGCTGAAGTGCCGCCGGGTCAGGGCGATTGCCCACAAGGTGATACAACAAACGCGCGTTGAATGGTTCATACGCCGTTCCCGAAACCTTCCCCCGGCTGAACAGGATTGGACCCATGTAGAAAATAAGCCCGACCAGGAATAGCGGTGTGATTAAAAGCAGCAGTACTGCGTAAAGGAGTAGTTTCATCTGTTCATCGAGCCCGGTAACTGGGACAGGGAGAAAAAAGTTCAGGAATCGGAGCCAACTGCCTCCGTTGTGAGGCGCGTGGCAACGGCTGCATCAACCGGCTATTTGGTGGGGGGTGTGTGTTCGGTGTCGCGTTTCGCCCCGAGTGTGTGCAAAGCCTGCACAATGCGATCGAACATTTCTGGGTGGAGTACGGTCATTCCCGCCTCCTCCTCTGCCACCTCCAATTCATGTGCGTCAAATTCCCAACGGCGCAGAATCTCGATTTTCTGATCGCGGGTTAGCTTGAGGTCAGCAACTACTTCGCTCGGATCCGTAAACACCTTCGCCGGGTCACGCATCGCCCTTTCGATATCCGTCATGGTCGGCAATTCCTTTTCAGGGATAACCGTTTACACTCTAACACGTCAACTGGGGCGGGGAGTATTGGTGAGAGTTCGCCTATTGGGTTCGAATCTAAACAGAGGTTGCTTGGCGACGAATACCCGAGTATTTAGTAGAGGATTTTCATTCTTCGCGATTGGTCTCGACCCGGTTCAGCCATCCCAACGCCAAACGCTGGTGCCGAGACACTTTTCGCGACGAGAAGCATGATGCGCAAGTGGCAGTGCATGACCTGTGGATTCATTTATGACGAGGCCGAAGGCTGGCCGGACGACAACGTTGTGCCGGGAACGCGGTGGGAGGACGTTCCTGACGATTGGATCTGCCCCGAGTGTGGCACACCAAAGTCGGACTTCGAAATGGTGGAGATAGGGTAACCCGACACTAAGGTCAACAATCAGAGAACGTCGGGGGAGATCGCGAAATCGTTCGAAGAGGCAATAGTTGCGCTTGCGATCACCATTGGACAACATTATCAACCAACACAAGCCGAATTATTGGGAGAATAAATCGTGAGTAAGGAAAAACTGAAGATTGTCTGTGTCCTGTATGACGATCCCGTGGATGGATTTCCTCCAAAATATGCGCGTGATGGCATTCCTGAGTTAGATCGTTATCCCGATGGGCAGACGATGCCGTCGCCAAGCGCAATAGATTTTGCCCCCGGGGATCTTCTTGGAAGTGTCTCAGGTGAACTTGGTCTGCGAAAATTTGTAGAAGATCGCGGTCATACGTTTGTGGTTACCTCTGACAAAGACGGTCCGGATTCTGTCTTGGCAAGAGAAATTGTTGATGCCGATGTAGTCATTTCACAACCGTTTTGGCCTGCTTATATAACTTCGGACATAGTCGCTAATGCGCCCAATTTGAAGCTGGCGATTACTGCAGGAATTGGTTCAGACCATGTGGATCTGCAGTCGGCGATTGCCAATGACATTACTGTGACCGAGGTTACCTATTGCAACAGCATCAGTGTGGCCGAGCATGTCGTCATGATGATCTTGGCGCTCGTTAGAAACTACATTCCCTCGCACGACTGGGTTTTGAAAGGCGGATGGAATATCGCTGATTGCGTGTCCAGATCTTACGATGTCGAAGGCATGCATGTTGGTACTGTTGCTGCTGGTCGAATTGGGTTGGCGGTTCTGCAACGTATGAAGCCTTTCGATGTAAAACTTCACTACTACGATAGACACAGACTGCCGGAGGACGTGGCAAGAGAACTTGGGGTGACAGTTCATGACAGCGTCGAGTCCATGGTTGAGGTCTGTGACGTTGTAACGATTAATTGCCCGCTTCATCCTGAAACGGAACATCTGTTTGACGAGAAGATGATCAACAGGATGAAGCGTGGGGCTTATCTTGTTAATACCGCGCGTGGGAAAATTTGTGATCGGAATGCGATCGCCAAGGCGCTCGAGAGTGGTCAATTGGCGGGTTACGCAGGTGACGTCTGGTTTCCGCAGCCCGCACCAAGAGACCATCCCTGGAGAACGATGCCAAACCATGGAATGACACCACATACGTCTGGAACCTCACTTGCAGCGCAAGCTCGTTATGCGGCAGGGGTTCGGGAGATTTTGGAATGTTGGTTCGACGACAAACCGATAAGGGAAGAGTATCTGATCGTAGAAGGTGGAAAACTGGCGGGCGCTGGCGCTCACTCCTATAGCGAGGGCGACGCAACCGGCGGATCTGAGGAAGCAGCCAAATTCAAAGAACCTAGCAAGGGATGATACGGGCGGTACCGTGAACAGAGAATCAGCGCCAACCTGGTGTTCTCTTCGCTCGCGGAGAAGTTGAGCGAACCCATGTGGGACGCCTCGGAACGCCGATGAACCATTCCAGTTCAAATCTGGAGTTCGCAGCTGCCCTTCGTTATCACGAGGCGACCAAGCACAGCGAGACCAAGCAGCGCAGCGACCCGCACTTTCTCGACTGGAGCAACCAACCCCGGCCCTTCAAGATCTATTGCGACGTCGAGTCCTTACCGTTGCCGTCTGATCCGAAAGTCCTAGCGGCCGCGACGCCCCCGGCGCTGGACATGATCGGGAACCCCCCGGCCGCAGTCGAAGATCAAAGTATCGTGCAACGGATTCCGGATCTCGACGTGCTCGCACGCACACTTTACCTGGCCGCCGGCATCATCAAGCGCAAGCAGTATCCCGGTGGTGGCGAGATGGTTTTTCGCGCCTATCCCAACACCGGGGCCCTCTACCATATTGACCTCTATCTCGTGACCGGCAACTTGCCGGGCCTTGCCGCTGGCGTGTACCACTTCGGTCCCAACGACTATGCGTTGCACAGACTGCGTACGGGGGATTACCGTTCCGTGCTGGCGGACGCCTCTGGCGCTTACGCACCGATTGCGCGAGCCCCCGCCACCCTGGTGAGTGTTTCCACCTATTGGCGAAACGCATGGAAATACCAGGCACGGACCTATCGGCACTGCTTTTGGGATGCCGGTACCCTGCATGCCAATCTTCTCGCCGTTGCGGATGCCGAGTTGTTACGTCCAACGGTTGTGCTGGGGTTTGCTGACGAGCGCGTCGAGGCGCTGCTGGGGCTCGACGCGGAGCGTGAAGCGGCACTCACGATCGTACCCCTCGGCTGCAGCGAGATACCAATGCCGGCGGCGCCACCGATGCCGACACTTACGCTCGAGACGGAACCGCTGTCGCGCTCGGAAGTCGACTATCCGTCCATTCGCGATATGCATCGAGCGTCTTCGCTGGTGGACGGGGCGGCGGCGGCCGCCTGGCGATGCCCGTTGGCAACAGCAAAACCCAAGATTGCAGGAACACCGCACTATCCCCTCGAACCTATTGAGAAAACAAAGCGGTCTCGGCGTTCGCTCGGCGATGTCATTCGCAGACGCGGATCCACGCGTGCGTTTGACCGCACTCGCGCAATCACGTTCCCGGCATTGTCCACGGTGCTCGACAGCGCCACCCGAGGAGTTGCAGCCGACGTATTGGAACCTGGTTCCACGTTGCTCGATTACTACGTGATCGTGCACGCGGTCGAAGGTCTCGCGCCCGGTGCGTACTACTACCAGCGCGATGAGCGTTCCCTCGAATTGCTGCGCGAAGGAGATTTCCGCGCGATTGCCGGGATGCTGGACCTCGGCCAGGCCCTCGCGGGTGACGCGGCTGTGAATGTCTATTCCCTTTGCTCGCTACCGGCAGTGCTTGAACACTTTGGCAACCGCGGCTATCGCGCAGCACAGCTCGAGGGAGGAATCACGGGGGGTCGCATGTATCTCGCTGCCTACGCTCAGGGTTTCGGCGCTACCGGATTAACTTTTTTCGATGACGAAGTGACGGAATTCTTCTCACCCCACGCGGCGGGCAAGAGCGTCATGTTTCTGGTTGCACTCGGCTATCCGGATCGCGCAGCGCTTGGGCTAGCCACGAAGAAGTGAAGGAGATCGTTAGGTCGTGGGCTTCACTTGCGACTTAACGAATAGCCTGATGATCTATTCTTGCTTGGATATCGTCTGAGCAGTTTGCAACGATATCCTCGACAAAATCACCCTTGAAATTATCGATGGTGTTGTAGTCGGTTTGGTCGTCAACCTCAAAGAAAATTATAGGATCTTCAGGTGGACAGATTTCCAGCCCCTCTTGGGTAGAAATAGGCGTTTCGCCGTGCATGAAATCCTTGAACCTCAGATAAGCTTCTTCATAAGAGCCCCCTTCTATCGTCAACTGGCACTCGGTATTGAAGCGAAACCTGATTGATGGCATGGCGCACGCTCCTGTCTATCTAGGCTCGGCACAATCATACGCCTCTATGTCCCGAGAAGATCAAGGAATACTCGATTGGATTGTTCGGATTGGGTTCATCGTGGCAGCGCGTATACAACGGAAGCGTACGCAGCACGGGAAGCGCCTTGGTGCAGTCAAGGGAAGGCCAACCGGACGCCGTTTATTGCCTGTCACTTCAGGGACTGTTTTCATTGAGTTGATCCGTTGCGTTACCATTGTCTCGGACACTACTTGCGGGAGCAATCTTGCTGCTTGAGACGGTATCCCTCTGTTACCGCCCTGCGGCCTAACAGGCTTGGTTTGTGAGTGGCTTCTGAGAAGATGTGAGCGGCCTCCTTACCCAGGGGGTGAGGTCCACTGCCACCTTCAAGCCAAACTGTGATCCACCGTATGTGGTGCGATGGTGCGCACCTCGTGGCCGTGAATCGCTCCGTCACGGATGTCGTTGAAGGTTTTGTCTATCACTTCATGTCCGCCCGCGCCAGCATGGTAGATGTTCCCGAGTAGGTACAGTGTGCGCACTGCGGCCCCCGTGAAGACGAACACCGTGTCGATGAACTGGTTGTCCTTGAATGTCGGCGATCGGTCGCCGTCGTAGACGAGCTCACAGTTGTTGAAGGTGCAACCGTGAAACGACTTGCCATGAAGATCGATGCGCTCGTTGTTAAACGTCTGGTCTAAAAAGTTCATGCGGGCTCCTCATTTCCAAACGAGGTTCTATTGTATGCCTTCTTCGTTGCCATCAAGGTAACCGTAGACGCCGATGTCGGGACGACATTGTCCGTGTTCCTGGCAAGCTCGTCACACGACGCCCGTGTATCAGTTATTCGTGCTGCTCAAAAAGTTCCGGCGTGTAGTCACGTGTTAGGAGCTCCAGTAAGTGCCCGCTCGGATCACGGAAGTAAACGCCTCGACCTCCATCCCAGTGATTTATGTCCATGTCCTCCGAGGTGCCGGGGCCGCTACCGTATACCAATCCTCGTTTCTTGATCTTGTCGAATATCTCGTCGAATTCGTCTTCGCTCACTTTGAAGGCGTAGTGTTGAGGCGCAAACGATTCTCGGTTGTCGAAATCGAGCGTCAGGTGTTGGCTTTCAATACGGACTGGTTCGAAATGCCCGAATGGGCCTTCATACGTGAAGCCGAACATGTCGGCATAAAATCGCACTGACACCTCTTTGTCGCGGGCCGGAACGATGGTGTGGTTTAACTCGACTGCCATTGTCTCTTCTCCCAAAAAATATAGAAACTATTATCTTTTTAAATTATGGAGCTGTCCAGGGGCCTCTATCTCATTAGCTTGCGGGTGGGTTACCACACATCCCTGAATGGTGGAGCACCATCCGCACCGCGCTGTCTTCTTCGATAAATCCGTTTGTTGCCAAGCACACTCCCCCAGGCAGTTGCTCATAGCAGGTCACCAGCACTATTGACGCATGCGCGTGGGTTTGAGGATCGTAGAAGTCCATGCCAGGTTGATTCGGGTTTGAGAGGATCCTCCGCCAGCTTTCCATGATTTCTTCTCTTGCTGTCAGACGCGGCCAACCGGGATGAACGCAGATCAGCGGCGCATGCCGCGCCCACAATGCATCCATCGCATCGGCGTCCTTTTGCGTGAATGCGAGGCAAAACGCCTCGTTTGCGAAGAGCGCCTGTTGCGTATCGACGGCGGTCACAGTGTGTATCCTTCGCCGTGAATGAAAAGGAAAGATACCAGCTTAGCTGGAAGCGGTCTCAAAATGAGGTGGGGTGTGATGCCTCATCCCGTTTGGCACCGCTGCAGACGTTGCCAGTCGTGATGTTCGTGTGGGTCGGCAGACCGCCTGCGCGCTCAATTCGTCGGCGGGTTCCGTAGCGCGTCCTCGACCGCGTCCAGTACGCTATCGTACCCGCCTGGTAGCTCGGCTGTGAACTCTGCGCGCGCGAGCAAGGCGGAGAGCCCGCCACGCAACTCGGAGAGCGTCCAGTCGA
>SMUY01008728.1_pt1 | contig 12013 bp, 9 predicted proteins | sample 2456441 | NCBI WGS metagenome assembly SMUY01 (sample SAMN11095931, study PRJNA526329) | marine sediment metagenome | biome: Marine sediment; feature: Surficial sediment; material: Deep marine sediment; isolation source: Hadal surficial sediment | place: Pacific Ocean | collected 2014-11 | depth 0-1...
AAAATCGCTTCCGGTGAAACCTGTGTGGCCGTTGGGGTTAGCGAACAACTTGGCCGCCGCGAAAGCGACGGCATCCACGCTGCAAACGGCAAGCTGAGCGGAAAAGCCATGTTCGTGCTGGAAGGAATGGAAGCGGACGCCTACCTGATTGCCGACTCAACCGGTGCGCTGCATCTAGTTGACGGTGATGCAAACGGTCTCAGCCGCACCAAGTTGAAAACCATAGACCGCACTCGTTCGGTGGTAGAAATTTCATTAGATGCAACACCTGCCGACGTGCTTCCGAACTCGTTGTCGGACCGCGAACCCCTGCTGGCAACCATCGACGCCGGTCGCCTAATGCTGGCAGCAGACACGCTCGGTGCGGCGCAGGTCATGCTCGACCAGGCCATTGCCTACGCAAAGGAACGTCGCCAATTTAATCGTCCGATCGGATCGTTCCAGGCGGTGAAACACATGTGTGCGGAGATGGCGGCTGAACTCGAACCCTGCCGTTCGCTGGTTTGGTACGCCGCGCACTCGGTTCGCGCGATACCAGCAGAGGCGCGACTCATGGCATGCCATGCCAAAGCGCATCTATCCGAAGTCGGGCAATTTGTTGCACGCACCTCTACCGAAGTGCATGGCGGCATGGGGTTCACTGACCTGCTGGGTCTGCACTACTGGTTCAAGCGTATCGGTTTCAATCGCCAGCTGTTGGGCGCACCCGAACTGATTCGTGAGGAAGCGGCGCGCGTTCAGGGATTAGTTAGCTAAACCCCTTTTTCTTTCAAGGCAACGCGAGCGCAACCAATTTCGCGGCTCCCCCTGAGCCCAACGCCACGGAGATAAACTGTTTTCCGTTGACCATGTAAGTCATTGGTGCGCCCCTAGGAAAACCTGGCAGCTCTAGCTCGTGAATGGTCGCACCGGTGTTCTTGTCCAAGGCGCGTAGCAGTGGTTTGCCATCATTGACCGCCACAAACAACAGAGACTTCGTGAGTAACGGGCTCAAGAAACCAATCGCACCTACCGGACCTGGATCGGGAATGCCCATATCGATGATTTTCTGGCGTATTCCCTGGCCATTGGGTACAACCCACTGGTAATCACCGTTATTCAGATTGATAGCACTGATACGCCCGTAGGGTGGTTTTGTCAGCGGCAGTTGTTGCGGCCCACGAATATTCCTGACACCACCTCGCACGTATCGAAACTCCGTAACGTCGGGTTTTTGCTCGATAAGCTGGACGACGATAGGCCGGGTGATGGAAGGCACGTAGAACAGTGAAGTGTCCGGATCAAATGCGGCACCCGTCCACTCGGCCCCCCCACCATCGCCTGGCAGCTGAATGGAACCCTGCAACGAAGGGGGTGTATAGAGAGGGCCATGTTTGAATTTGCTGATGATCTCGAGCGCTTCGGCTCGCAGCTCCGGCGTGAAGTCGATTAGCGTATCTTCCGATATGCCCTGTAACTCAAACGGTGCAGGCCGCGTGGGGATAGGTTGAGTCTGGGCTGTGCGTTCACCTGGAACGCTACTCTGGGGTACGGGTTTTTCTTCGATGGGCCATACAGGTATTCCCGTTATCCGGTCCAGAACATACACAAACCCCTGTTTCGAGACCTGCGCTACGGCTTTGATCTGTTTGTCATCTACCGTGATGTCCACCAGATTGGGCGCTGCTGGTAGGTCGTAGTCCCACAAGCCGTGGTGAATCATCTGAAAAAACCAGACCAGTTCACCGGTTTGTGCATTCAGACAAACAAGGCTTTCCCCGAACAGGTTGTCACCCAGTCGTTGTCCCCCATACCAATCGTTGCTCGGTGTGCCAAACGGTAGATAAACGTAACCCAGTTCGGGATCCGCGCTCATGAGCGTCCAGACATTGGTTCCGCCGGTAACTTTCCAGGAGTCGTTTTCCCAGGTTTCGTGCCCGGTTTCGCCTGGTTGCGGTAGGGAATGAAATATCCATTTCTGTTTGCCGGTACGAACATCAAACCCCCTGATGTGGCCCGGGGGGAGATCGGATTGTTTCTTGGTCACCCACCCCTGTAGCGGCATGTCGGATACGACCGATCCCAGAATTACTATGTTGCCGACGATGATGGGGGCAGCGACACTTGAATACCTGGAGCGATCTACAACACGTCCCAGGCCTTGAGTTAGATCAACCCTGCCATTGTCACCGAAGGTTTTGTCCGGCACACCGGTATCGGCATTCAGTGACCACAGATAGGCGTTGTTGGTCCCCATCAGAATTCGCCGCTTGTCGCCCTCCTCCCAGTAAGCTACGCCTCGATGGTTGAAGCCCAGATTGGCAGGTCTGCCCGATTTCCAGGTTTCGGTATCGAAAACCCATTTCTGTTTTCCGGTTACCGCATCAAGCGCTGCCACGCGCCCAAGTGAAGTGCTGATGTAGAGCACGTCGCCAATCTTGATGGGCGTGCTCTTAAACCCGCCTGGCGTAAACTCGCGCTGGCGCTCAACCTGGGCATTGTCTGGTGAATCCCATACCCAGGCGATTGCTAGTTTTTGTACCGTTTCGCTGTTGATCTGGTCGAGGTGTGCGTATTTTGATGAACCCAGATCATTGGCATAACTGGGCCAGTCGTAATTTGTTTCAACAATTTGTGCTGATAGTGTCGTTGTGCTGCCACCTGCAGCAACGAATAGGACAAAAGCCGCCAGGATAGATTTCATCTTCGCTTTTCTACTTGTGATGTTTCCGGCGCGCTTAAGGCCGGGAGTCAATTCCGATTGGGAGTATCGACTCGGGATTGCGGAAGCATGGAGGCACCCACCAGTTCCCGCCCATTTAAGGACCGGAACTGGCTGGTCAGACCCAGACGCGCCGCTAATTCTGGCTTAGCGTCAACGCCGCTTCAGTTTCTGGATCATAGTCGGCATCGAGACAGATGATCTCCAACACCCCACCCTCCAGTGCTAGCGGGGGTATTGGGTTGTTGGACAGGCATATCCTGCCGTCGGGAGTAAAGCTCATATCCCTGGTGTAGGTACCCGACAAGGGAACCGGGTAAACGACAAACCGTTCTTCGCTGGGAATGAATCGATAGATACGATCGGTCATGTTCTCGTTGAGCCAGATATCCTGCGTCTGCGGATGAATGCCTAAAGCATAAGGTGCCGGCCGGAAGCCTTCCGCGAATTCCGGCATGGGATAAACCGTGCTTTTGAATTCATCCACTTCGATGCGGGCCAATTCGCCCTCCGAATAACCCGTCACCCAGAGAATGCCTTCCTTATCGAAGCGCATGCGTCGAGGACCCCGTACCGGTGAATCGTATTCGGTAATTTCGAGCGTTACCGGATCGACTCGACCTATTCTGTCGCCAAACAGACGTCCATACCACATGGAGTCGTCGATTGGATTGATGTCGATTCCATAAGGCTGCGTGCCGCCGGAGATCCCTCCCGATACCGCCTCGGGGAGGTCCAGAATAGTGAATTTACCAACGGTGGGATCGAGCCGTCCGACTTTCTCTGATCCAGCCAAAGTGAACCAGACGATACCCTTGGCATCGACGCGAATGGTGTGAGGATAAACGGCGCGTGTTTCCCGGGGGATTTTATAAGAAGCCTCCCACTGATTGGTCTCGGGACTGAACACACCAATGCTGGTGCTCCCCGTATTCGTTACGTAATATTTCCCATCCAAGCCCATGTCCAGGGAGTGGGGGCCATGTCTATCGGTCGGATTGAAGAGGCCAACCTCACTACCTTCATTCGGGTTACCTTCGTGAAACTTCATGGCTTCGCCGCCGGCCTGCAGGATATATTGGCTTTGACCGGTGATTGGATCTGTAATAACCATATGATCCAACCCCTGATCCACGGTATAAATCAGACCGTTGGTGGGGTGAACGATAGCGTCATGGGGCACGTAGGCTTTGGTCAGAGCATATTCATAAATCTTGGCGCTATTGAGCAGTTCATCAACTGGAAATACCGGTCTTACGGATATAGGTTTGCCATCAAATCCTTTTGCGAGAATGACGGATCGCTCATCTCTGAGCTCAGCGTCGAAATTACCCACCATGCGATGCATGCGCTGGATGGTGACGGCCCATGACTCGGCGTCGCGAGGAACTCGGGTAAAAGGGTTGCCCATCTGGTGACAGGACAGACAATCCCGCTGAAATTGAAATCGATTGAAATTAGCGTCTTCGCCGGTTTCAAAGGGCAGGCCACCAAAGTGGTAAGCAGCGGGAAGACTGTCCGATATTTCCGCATCGTCCGTCATCGCCAGCATGATGAGATTTTCCTCGGATTGGGTATTTCCCCCAAGCTCGACAGTCGCTTTGGTATCCTTGAAATAGGGTGAACGTGCCCGTAGTTTCAGGGTTCCCTCAAGTCCCGTTACCAGGGTATATCGGCCATCAACATTGGTATAAACCGATTCGGACACTCCGATTGATTCGTCAGTCACCCTGATCAGGACCCCATTCAGGGCCTTGCCATCGGCATCTTTGACCGTACCCGTCAAGGTACCGGCACCGGCTGGGAACGCGAAGACGGCTGCGATGAGCAGGCCCACACCGGTATATCTTTTATTAGCGGCAGGAATTTTCATATTAATCTCTCGTGAGTATCCAATGGTTTGCCGGAGGCGACGTGATCTAAAGGGACAAACATGCTACAGCAACTAACGCAATAGACAAAATGATCCACCCAGTCTCGATTAGTTGAACACCACGGCGCGTTTTCTAACGTCTGCTGTGTCTGCGAATCGTTTGAGAACGGCTGGAAGATTTGCGTAGTTTACTACGGCGCCGTATCGGGATACGGCTTTGAGCTGAGGCTCGATATCGCTGCTTTGCAATATCAACTCTTCAATATCCCCAGGCGAGTACTGCACGCCTCTGGTTTTCAAATAACCAATGGCATGTGCTATTGCACCCACCGCGATTGACAGCGCGTGAGAAGTTCCTGTTTCTCTTCGCACCACCTTCTTTGATCCTTTTAAACTCAGGGTGTAGACGCCGCCAGACAGGTCAACCAGGAAGTTGACCAACTTGCCGTAATTCGAATTTTCTACCCTTGTTCTATCTTCGTTGACAGATCCAACGACAAACAGACCTCCAGGTACCTCGGACATGTCATCGAAACGCATACCTGAATTACCGGCCGCGATAGTAACAACGATGTTGTGTTCTATCGCTTTGTTAAATAGATCGAGGAATGGCGGAATCGTCGCCAGAGGGTAATAAACACCCTCGATCCGTCTCCCCCGCATTGTCGCGGCCATGCTGATATGGATGATGTCGACACGTCGACGAATCAGATCTTCGACGGCGGCTGCAAGCTCTGTCCCCGAAAAATCTCTGATCGGTGAGTAGATCGTTTTCGTGAAATCACCAGCGACACCATCTACGCCCATTCCGTTCTGGGCGGATGCAGCTATGAGGCCAACAACATCCTGACCATGACGCGACCGGGTCATTTTCTTATCCGCACCCGGCACAAGGGTCACTCTACCTTCGTAGTCCGGATGTTCCGGGTTCACGACCCCTTCATCGATGACGCCAATGACCACATTTTCGCTAATGGGTTCGTGGGTTCGAAAGTACGCCAATAAGTTGTAGAACCCGATCGTGCTAAGGACCGAGTGTTTGGCCGATACATCCTCCAGGTCGTAGTCTGACCAATCACCTGCGGGAATAGAAACCAAGTTCTGACTATTCGAAGTTTGTGCTCGAAGGAAGGTTTTAGAATTTCCGGGCGCCTGGCATGACGCCAGCATGACCAGGCTGACGATAACACCCAACTTCACATCCTTGACCACGGATGTTTCCCCCTTTTGTCTTATTGCGCCGCCCGCCATCCCAATTTGAAAAGCTTCTCGCCTGAGAGACGTTACTCAGTTCAACCTTCGCTGTAGTGAAGAATTGTTGCCCAGTTGTGGGATTTTTTTTGTTTCGGCAGTTGCCCGTGAGGATCAGCCTGTTCGACAACTGCTCCCCGTTGATTAATGATCCGGGTACGAGCCAGGTCCAAACGAGGGAGGTGCACCGTGGTCGCAACCCCAGGCAGCGTAACGAAAGATTCGACGATCAACTCAGAGCTGATGTCGGGTTACACCGGCGTGCGGATCACTGATGTTGCCATAACAGATATGACGGACGATCAGATCGAAGAGGTCCGTCAACTGGTATCGAGTTATTGCGTCGCGGTGTTCCCCAATCAGTTTCTCCGCCCGGAGGATCACGTCGCGTTCATCGCCCGCTTTGCACCGATAACCGTCACCCCGGGTGTGGACCTGCACCCGGATTATGCAAATGTGCACATCGTTGCAAATCGGGGCGAAAGCGATCGGCCCATTTCCGGGGGCTTCCACACCGACACCTGCTTCGTCGAGAGACCGCCCTCCTACACATCGCTTAATGCGATCGAAGTACCCAGTCATGGCGGCGATACCGTTTTCGCAAATCAGTACATGGCGTACGACTCTCTATCAAACGTGATGAAGGACTGGCTCAAGGGCCTGCGGTTCAAACATGTCGTCAGTGGGACGGAACGTCCGGAAGAAGTGCCCAATCCCGTCTGGCATCCAGCCGTTCGCACCAATCCAGTCACGAATCGCAAAGCCTTGTACGTCACCTTCGCAGCACGATGTATCGAAGCGGAAGGAATGACCAAGAAAGAAGGGGAAAGTCTGATCAGTTTCCTCTACCAACACTCCCTCGCACAACATGCCATGTACCGACATCGATGGCAGCCGGGAGACCTTGTCATGTGGGACAACCGTTGTACGTTACACGCCGCGGTGTACGACCACGGCAAACAACCACGTACGTTGTATCGAGTCATGTGCGAGGGGGAACAGCCCTATGAGGACTGACCCGGCTAGCGAATCAACCGGTCAAATTGAGGAGTATTAGTGAAAATCGCTAACCGGAGAGACAGAAAACGAACTCATCGAGGAGGTCGCACGGTGCGAGGATTCGATCTGTTGGCCGCACTGGTTGTTATCGCGAGTCAGGGGGTAGTCGCCCAGGAGGCCGTTGAAGACTCCGAACGACGTCCCCCCGGGAATCTCGCCTCGTTTGGCACAGTCTTCACAGAAAACTGCGCCGTCTGCCATGGCGAAAACCTAGAGGGTGCGGCACAAGGCACGCCTCTGGTAGGGGTTGATCTCATCCACGGTGATTCCATGAGTGTCCTCATCGGTGGCATTACCAACGGGTATGCTGATAAAGGGATGCCTTCCTGGTTAAACACCTTCACCGAACAAGAGATCAAAAGCCTCGCGCTCTTTATCTCCGAAAATCGCAACGGCATGCTCTATACCGAATTTAATGTTTCCTCAAAGCTCGAGATACCTAAGTCAACGATCAAAACCGAGCGGTATGATTTGCGAATAGAGCCGGTAATCGATGGGCTTGATCCCTTGCCGTATTCCATCGCGCCACTTCCCGATGGCCGGATACTGCTCACGGAGAAGATGCGGGGCATGCGAATGATCTCTGCCGGCGGCGAGAAATCCGACCTCATCGAAGGCACCCCCACCGTCTACGATGACTCACGCACCCGGGGTCCGCTGGAGTATGGCCTCGGCTGGTTGCTGGACGTGGCCGTGCATCCCGACTATGAGGACAATGGCTGGATCTATCTGCATTACACGGACCGTTGTGACCACTGCAACAAGATCAGCCGCGAGGTGGATCGACCGGTGTCGATGAACGCGCTCATTCGCGGCAGGATCAAGGACGGCAAATGGGTGGACGAAGAGACAATCTGGAAGGCGGATATCGAATCTTACTCGCCCGCTTCCGACGTCGCTGCCGGTGGGCGCATTGCCTTCGATCCGGACGGCTACGTGTTTATCAGCGTAGGTATGAAGAGTATGGCCGGCATCCAGGATCTTCGCTCGCCCCATGGAAAAATTCACCGCTTGCACGATGACGGCAGGATCCCGTCAGACAACCCATTTGTCGACGATCCGAATGCGGGCAACTCGATCTGGACTTACGGCCACCGCAGCCCCCAGGGTCTCGAATTCAACACCCGAACCCGACAGCTCTGGGGTACGGAACACGGACCCCGAGGTGGTGACGAGGTGAATCTGCTCCTGCGTGGTCGCAATTATGGCTGGCCGCTCTATTCGAATGGCCAGAACTACAATGGCACCAAGGTTGAGTGGGGCAAGGAGTTCGGCATCGAATTCGAACTCAAGGACATCGAGCAACCGGTGGTCGATCTCACTCCTTCACCGGCAGTTTCTAGTTTTGTTTTCTACTCAGGTGACGCATTTCCGGCCTGGCGCGACAACATCATCGTGGGTTCACTGAAAGCAGCCGATGTCTACCGGATTGAGATCGCGGATAACAAGTTCGTGCACAAAGAATTACTGATCGAAAACCTCGCCAGGATTCGCGACGTGGAAGTTGGTCCCGGTGGGGAGATTTATCTCCTGCTGGAACACGCCTCGGGCGGTCAGATTGTCCGAGTTGTCCGTGCAGATCGACAGGTTGCTGCTACAGATTAAGCAGAGTGAATTCAGCGCAACCTGGTTGACTTTGATCTTGCTTTCCTCTGGACTCAATCCTGGACAATAGTGCATTGTTCGGTTTCACGGAAATCACAGGACTCAACATGAAATATCATCTCATCAGCTCCTACACCTGACCCTGGGTACAACGCGCCGTGATCGTAATGCGTGTTAAAGCCGTAGAGTTCGAGGTCACCTACATCAACCTCCGAGAAAAGCCGGACTGGTTCCTGGCGATTTCTCCCCACGGGAAAGTGCCCGTACTGCAGGTGGATGGCCAGCCGCTGTTTGAGTCGAACGCAATCGCAGAGTATCTGGACGAGGTTGTCGCGCCGCGCCTGCATCCGGAAGATCCAATTACCCGTGCACGGCATCGTGCCTGGACAGATTACGTACCGACATTTGCTTCGGGTTTGAGCGTCTACTACGCGAAAACTGCCGAAGTCGTCGAACAACGGCTGGAGGATGCGCGGGCAAAACTGGGCAAGCTTACCGAGGCAATTTCCCAGGATGCGCTGCCAGGACCTTTTTTCGGTGGACAGGAACTGTGTCTGGTCGACGCGGCTTACGCGCCATTCCTGCAGCGATTTGTGCTGGTGGAGGGCTGGTTGAAAACAGGATTGATGAAGGAGTATCCAGAGATAGCCGCGTGGTCGGCTGCGTTGCTCGCCGATGAGCGTGTCATCGGCTCGGTGCCAGACAATTTCGAGAAAGAGTTTGTCGGCAATCTGCAACGACGGGGGTTGTATGTGGCTGATCTGATCCCGCAAGTCGCCGCTGGGTAGTACCTTAAGTGACTCAGACGAGCTTTACTGAAAAACAGCAACAACAACTCTTTCGCGATGGATTCGTCGTGATCAAAAATGCTGTCCCAGGTGAAATCACTCGTAAAGCCCGTGAACTGATCAGTGCCCAGTTACCGAGGGACGAACGCAGGCTGCTGGTGCCGCCGGAACTGGCGACCCATGCGGACGTGATCAGTTTGTTCAACGACACCTGCCTCGCCAGGATCATGCGGAACGAGATGGGGCCGTTTCCGGATGTAATCAGTTCACAGATCGCCGTTACGCCACCATTTAACACCCTGGGAGGCAAACCCGCTCCCCACGTTGACGGCAGCTGGAGTGGTGCAATACCGGATAGCGCTGATGAGATCGATACGGCAAGGGGTCGACCCAAAGATGCTACCCGGTATTTTGGCGAGAACGACGACCTGCGCGGCACCAATGATGGCCAGCTGTGGCAAGACCCCGACAGAACAATCTCACTCGGTAGCTACACCGCATTGGTCGGCGTTGCACTCAACGACCAGCGGCAACCCGGCAATGGACAGCTTGCGGTCCTCAAGGGAATGCATGAAGAAGTGGAAGCCGCATTTCGCATGCAAAGGGATTCCGGTGGGCCAATAGGTCCGGAAGGTCCGGGTTGGCCACGCATCAAGGTCACAAAAAGCGGGGGTACCTTTTTGAACGGCCTTCCTGAGACCGTGCGCACCCATGCGAGACGAGCCGCAAACGACAGGGCGCCAGTGGATGGATGGCCCTGGCCAGAGTTAACGCCAATACTGCTGGATCAAGGTGATGCAGTCATCGTTTTACACAGTTGCCCACATACCGCAACGCCCAACCACGGCCCGCATCCTCGTATGAACATCTATTTTCGCATCCGGCGTTTACGAGAAGGCAACCCTCATGAAGGAACCCGTCGCGTTGGCCACGGGGTTAGTGATCATCCTGATCGAGGCTACTTCGGCCAGTTCCTGGAGTACCCACCCTCATACAACCCCTGGGATACGTCAGTTGCCAAGCTGTGTGACCATTGGAGCGAATGGGACGGCATGCAGGAAATAGTAGCCGCAGCACGCTTACCCTGACCCCAAACCGCGACCTACGCTGGTGGACCTCATGGAAGGGTAAGTTCAGAATAACCCTGACTCAGATAGCGGGATCGTCGATGAGAATCACCCGAAACGTAACGACGCAAACGAGCTTAACGTGCGGCTCTTTGACGGTGTTACTGTTGATCCTGACCCTCGCTCAAACACCCACCGCCCTGAGCGCTGGGCTTGAAGCCGGTGTGGGAGGAAACTGTTCGGACGTGAAACAGCAGATCCGCAGGGATTGGTTCAGTGTGAAAAAATTCTTTCAGCCCAACAGCGAGAACCTGAAGCGCCCGAGATCAAGAGACTTCTTCTGTATATCCCCCGCTTACGCCCGCGAAGCCTTTCCGCAACGTTCGGGGTCTATCTCGCTGAAGTGTTATGTGATTCAAGGTCAACACTTCTGTTGTGACTCGAGATTGCAGGCTTGCGCTGGCTTGTAGGACACCAATAGCGACGTAGCCGGATGACCAATGCGCTCCCGTTTTGCCGTTATCATGAGATTTTGCAATACTTCACTGGAAGGAGACGACGATGACAATGAAGAAGTACATTATCGAAAGAGCCCTACCAGGCATTGAGAACTCGAGCCCTGATGAATTGCGGGAAGCCGCACGAACTTCCAATGCCGTGCTGGAAGAGTTAGGTCCCGAAATCCAGTGGGTAGAGTCCTATGTTGTCAATGACATGACCCTCTGTGTCTATATGGCCAGGGATGAAGACATCATCAGGGAACATGCCGAAAAGAGTGGATTCCCGGCAACTAAAATCACCGAAGTAAAAACAATGATAGGTCCGGGCACGGCCGAGGCTTAGTTTCATCATCTTGCTTGAGACGCGCCCCCACCCCTGGAAGTAGTTTCTCGACGATGTATTGTGGTTTGGAAGAGTCAGTGAATGGCTACATTTGCCTCTGCTTCCAGGAGAGTCTGTGACCGACATTTTTGTCAGCTATGCGACCAGCGACCGCGAGCGGATCATTCCCCTCGTCGAGACCTTCGAGGCCCAGGGCTGGTCTGTCTGGTGGGACCGCCAGATTATGCCAGGCACAAGTTTCGACGACATGATCGAGCAGGCGATTTCACATGCAGCCTGCGTCGTTGTCGCCTGGACTGAAGCGTCGGTAAATTCGGATTGGGTTCGAACTGAAGCGCTTTTTGGTCTCGACAAAGACATCCTCATCCCTGTCCTTCTAGACGACGTCGAGTTGCCGCTTGCCTTTCGCCGGACACAAGCCGCGAAGCTTATCGGTTGGACAGAACAAGAACCGAACAATGTTGATCTGCAACACCTTCTTCAGGGTATCGGTCAGTTAATCGGGACGACACCGGACACCCATGAGTCACCCAGCCCAAGGGGGGATGAGCGCCCCTCCATTGCCGTCCTTCCTTTGAACGATTTGACCAATGATCCCACGCTTCTTGGCCTTGCCGAGGGTATGACAGAAGACATCATCACCCATCTTGCCCAGAACCCTACCTTCTTCGTGGCGGCCAGAAACTCAAGCTCCCAGTTCAAGGGGGGCGCATCCGACGTCCATGAAGTGGGCCGGACACTTGCCGTGCGTTATGTGCTGGAAGGCAGCGTCAGAAAGGTGGGTGGCAATCTCCGCGTGGTTGGCCAGCTCATCGAAGCCGAGACC
>SMUY01124392.1_pt1 | contig 12008 bp, 10 predicted proteins | sample 2456441 | NCBI WGS metagenome assembly SMUY01 (sample SAMN11095931, study PRJNA526329) | marine sediment metagenome | biome: Marine sediment; feature: Surficial sediment; material: Deep marine sediment; isolation source: Hadal surficial sediment | place: Pacific Ocean | collected 2014-11 | depth...
TAAAAAAAGCCTCAACTTCTTTTTCTTTTACAAATTCTCCGCGCTTTGCCTGATCCACGCCTTTTTGTATGTGCTTTAGCTGCCATTCATTTAGTTCTATGTAATGGTCAAGCGCCTCATTAATAACAGAACTAAGATTCTTACCATAACCGTCTGCGATCTTATCAAGAGTTTGTCTTTTATTCATTTTAGTGATGAAAGTAATTCGTGAAGAAGTCTCAGACTTGCTTTTCTCTTTATTTATCATACTAGATAATATTTCATAAGATGATATATGATTCCACCGCATAATCCGAAACAATATTAAACGGTAAAGATCATTCTTGATATTGGCATTTTTATATTCCTTCACATTTGCCGTGCATTGTGTGAGCTGGGGTTAGAATTTTGTGTTAATCAAGTAGATCAATGTTCTTCAACTGCTAACTTTTTACTATTTCTGTACTCTAAAATTTTATCACTTACATATTTCTTAATATCATCTAAAATAAGATAAAGTGATGGAATAAGGAATAAGGTAATCAAAGTCGCAAAAACAAGCCCGAAACCAAGAGCTATAGCCATGGGGGCAAGGAAAGCCGATTCTCCGCGGGTTTTAGTCATCAACAATAATAATCCGCCAAACGTTGTGATTGTTGTAAGCACAATAGGACGAAAACGATGTTTAGCAGACATAAACACCGCAACTACCTTATTCATATTTTTTGCCCTTTTATTTATAAAATCCATAAGAATTAAACTGTCGTTCACTACCACTCCCAGAAGTGCAACAAACCCAATTAATGCAGGCAAAGAAACCGGCTCACCTCTAAGAAGTATTCCAAATAAAACTCCGATAATTGTATAAGGAAGCACAGACATGATTATAAAAGGCTGTAGGTATGATTTTAAAATGCTTGCGAGTATCAGATAAATTAATATTGCTGACACAATAATCGCATTTTTTATACTATCAATAGAATCTCTTGTTTGCTGTTCCTCACCACCAAAATTATAACTATAGCCGGGAAGGTTGGAAATAGCTTTTTTCATAAAGTTTTCTAAGTTAGAATTAACCTGCGTTGGAGTATTTATCTCTTGATCTATTTCAGCCGTTATTCTTACTGCCCTTTCCATATCGTATCTTGATATACTTAGCATGCTCGGTGATACTTCAAAATCCACAATGTTTGAAAGCGGCACCCAGCTACCATTTCCATTTGAAATTTCATATGTCTGAAGAATGTATTCAATATCATTTGCAGGCAGATTTTGTTTAACTACAATATCTGCTTCTTCAGTTCCCAGTCTTGTTGTCGATACCGTAAGACCATCGATTGCCGCTCTTACCGCTCTTGAAATAGTAGTATTGTTTAAACCATAAATGGCAGCCTTTTTATCATCGACAATCAAACGTATTTCGGGTTTACCCCAGACCAGGTTATCAGACACTCCATAAACCCCCGGCATGCTCTGCAGCTCTTTTTTTACATATGTTGAAAGATCTTTTAAAATATCGAAGTCCTTTCCCTTAATTTCTATATCCACAGGGTCGCCCGTTGGGGGGCCTCCTGTCTGCATAAATTTTATTAGGGTCGGACCAACTACATCCTGAGCCTTATCTTTTACTAACTTCATCAGTTCCTTTCCATTTTCTTTCCTCTTCTCAAAATCTTCATACTCTACTATGATTGAAGCTATATGATCTCCAAACTCTGGAACTTTTTGTGAAATATCTATTCCTATCATCGAAAAAACATTTTTAAGCACATGAGGAGGAATATTCTCTTTAATTACCTGCTCTATCTTTTTAACCGATTCTTTAGTTGAATCGAGGCTAGACCTTGTAGGATTTTCAACCCTTATGATAAATTTAGCAATATCTTTTGAATGAAATAAGACAGGCGGAATTTGTATATAAATTAAGATTGATATAACCAAAATTACGACTGACGACCCCAGTACAAGATATCTTTTATAGATGACAAAAGATAAAGCCTTTAAATAATAACGCCTTAATTTATAAACTAAGCCCCTTGTTGATCGCTTCTTAGAAATAGGCTTTAGATAATCCGCACAATGTGCGGGTAAAATGAGCAACGCTTCTACTAGTGAAACCAGAAGAGCAAATATTGCTACTTTTGGTATAATCGACAGAAATTTACCTATCAGTCCCGTTGCAATTAAAAGAGGAACAAAAGATGCGATGTTTGTAAGTATTGTTGCAATGACCGGAAGCGCCACCTCCTTTGTTCCAACCACTGCTGCCTTTGCAGGGCTCAAACCGTTTTGTATATGTCTTTGTATATTTTCTACAACTATTATTGCATCATCCACTATAATTCCTAAAACCAAAATCATAGCAAACATAGAGAGAAGATTAATGGTTACGCCGGTAAAACTCATGATTATAAATGCGCCGAAAAATGATACGGGAAGCCCAGCAGCAACCACTATTGATGATCTTCTATCTAAAAATGTGTTTAACAATATAAAAACAATTATAAGACCTATGATACCGCTTATAACCATGGTTTTAAGCCTCTGCTTAACCCGGTAAGAATTGTCATTGGAAAGAAATATATCTATTCCGCTTGGCAAACCCCTCTTAAACTCATTAACTTTTTTCTCAATACTCTTAGCAGTATCAACAACATCAGCATTTTTACTTTTGTTTACCCAAAACGAAATTGCCGGCAAACCATTTATTCTTGAAGTGGATATTGTCTTTTCCTCTCCAAGTTCAATGCTTGCTATATCTTTTAGGTAAATATGTTTTCCGCTGCTGCTTGTTTTAACTGGAAGATCTTTCAGGTCATCAATAGTTTGAACTCTTCCTTTTGACCTTACCAAATATTCCATGTCCTGCTGTTTAAAGCTGCCTCCAGGAAAATCAAGATTTTTTTTATCTATCGTGGTTGCAATATCCTCAATTGAGATGTCATATTGTCTTAGTTTTCCAGGGTTTATTTTTATCCAAAAAACTGGATCTCCAAGCCCCGATGTAACTACGTTATCAACACCAGAAATCAGCTCAAGCTCATCTCTAAGCTCCAGAGCAAATTTTCTAAGAATCTCCCTTTGTACTTCACCCGCTATTGAAACGCTGATTATTGGAAAGCTTGCCTTTCGCTCACTTATTATGGGCTCTTCAATATCGTCGGGAAGTTTATTTCTTATTTTTGAAATATCTGATCTAACATCTTGAGCTACTTTTTGTATATCTTCTCCAGCTTCTAACTCAGCCACAACATAAGACCTTCCCTCTGAAGAGGTAGAACGAACAACTTTCACACCGGCTATATCGTTTAGCTCATCCTCTACAGCTATTGTTACAAGCTGTTCGACATCTTCTGCAGAAGCGCCCGGATAAATTGTAGTTACTGTAACTAGCTCAAGCTGAATGGAAGGGAATAATTCCAAAGGCAGTCGGAAAGCGGTTAATAAACCTACTATAATAATACTTGCCATAAGCAGGTTCATTAAAACCGGATTTTTAACTGAAAATTCAGAGATATGCACTTATATGATATAAGACCTACTTAATTATTCTTACAGGCTGTTTGTCTGCAAGACCAGAATTACCCTTAATTATTATTTTAGAATCTTTAGGAAGGCTATCTGAAGAGATTGCACCCTGCTTATCATTTAACCAGGTAACTTTGATAGGGACTTTAACCGCCTTACCCTCTATAAAGGTAAAAAGAAATACATCACTGCTATCTGAGAGTATAGCTGTTCTTGGAACTTTTATAACATTTTGCAGAAGTTCAATTGGAACTTCCATATTTACAATTTCTCCAGGAAGCCAGTTATTAGCCTCACCCACAATTTCAGCCTCCACAGAATAAGTGCCGCTTGCCCGGTCAATATTAGGACTGATTCCTTTTATCACAGCCACAGATGTTTCAAGTTCGTTGTTTATAAAATTTGAGAGTTTAACTTCAGTATCTTTCCTTAAAATTCTGGCCCAGTTTGCATCAACACCTGCAACAACTTTTTTCCGGGAGCTATTTACTAAATTTATCACTATTTCATTTGCCATAACTTCCTGCCCTATGTCAGGTATTACATCTATGATTTTCCCTTTAATAGGAGATTTAATAATCAGATGTTCAAAATCCCAATTCGATCTTTGATATGACGCATCAAGGGCATTTACCTCGGCCGCTTTTGCTGCGATCTGGTTATCTAGAGATTCCAGCGTATCTTTTGCAACAATACCCCTTTGCACAAGGCTAATGTTTTTATTATAAAGTCTTTTTAATTCCTTAAGGTCTGCTCTTGCAGAATTAAGCCTAGATTTTGCTTCAAGTAAGGCAAATTCTTTCCTTTCATCTTTTAGTACAAGAAGGGTGTCATCAATATCTACACTGCTACCAATCTCTACCCTTTTTTCTTCAACCCATCCTCCAACATCTGTCCGGAGTTGAATTGTCTGGCCACCCTGCACCCTGGCAAGAAAATTTGCCGTTCTCCATACATCTGTAACAACCGGAATTAAAACATTAACTGGTTGTGGTTTTCTTTTGAAATCGGATTCTAGGGCCGAAGATCTTACAGATGACATTCTAAAATAAAGAGCCAGCATTACTACGAAAAAACATATTAAAAACCCGGCAAACCATTTCCACTGCTCTTTACTTACTGTTCTGTTTTTCATATAACTAAATTATATCCTAATTTAACCTGATTTATTAATAAATCAGGTTAAATATTATTTATTTTAAAATTCAATATTGTGTTCGATAATTTATAATGCTTAGAAATTTTATTAACACTTAATAATGTTTCATACAGCAAACCACTAAAATAATATAACAAATATATATTTCTATATTGCATCATAGTTTAAAAAATCTATTGATTTTTATTTTAATATTCTGTAGTATAAAAATATCCCAGCCGTAAGGAGGAACGATGGCAACAGACAAAAAACCTTTAACAAAAGCACAAATTTCATCTCATATTGCAGAAACTGCAGGCATAACGAAAAAAGTTGCAAATGAGATTCTTGACGAAATAGCTTCACTGGCCTACAGCGAAACAAAGAAAAAGGGTGAGATCACACTACCTGGTATTGGAAAACTAGTTTTACAAAATCGTAAAGCCAGAATGGGTAGAAACCCTGCCACAGGTGAATCAATAAAAATTCCTGCAAAGAAAGTTGTTAAGTTCAGGGTAGCTAAAGCATGTAAAGATTCTGTTTTAGGTACTGGTTAAACCTGAATTAACTACAAAGGTTGTTTTGTTACAAATTGTTTTACTATTTAGGTGCAGGATAGTTGTGCAATTTTTATTCAAAAATAGATTTAATTTTTATTAACGCCCTATAAATCCACACATTTATGTTTTAGACTAGTTAGTTAAGGGCCTGACATGATAAAAATATTATTTGCGGATGATGAAGTGATTGTCAGAAATCTTTATAGTCAAAGTTTGCGGGGCATTGATGGGTTTGAAGTAGAAACAGCGTCTGACGGACAAGAGGCTCTCGAAAAAATCGAGCTATTTAAACCTCATCTTATTATTTTAGATATATTTATGCCCAAAAAAACGGGTACAGAGGTCTTAAAAGCAATAAAATCAAATCCCGATACCAAAAGCCTTCCCGTGCTAATGTTTTCCGGAGTTTCAGATTTGAAAACTATAACCGAATGCTTAGAACTGGGAGCCATCGGATTCATACAAAAAAATGAAGAGCACGAAGAAATTATAGCTAAAATAAAATTGCTGGTCAGACTGCAGGTTAAAGCTTAATTTATTTCCAGATAGTTTAACTATTTGTTTTGTTAAATTCAAACCCATTTTTTTTCTAAACTTTATTACTGCATAGTTAACAAAGAATTGAAATATTATTGGTGAATTACTGCTGTGCTCTACTTTATATAGTTTATTTTTCAATACAGGTACTTAATATGCATGGTTTTAATGCAAAAATAGCAATATTTTAATTATTTATCTACTAAATCAATTGATAATTTAAGTAATAAGGATTAATATTTATGTTATTAAATTGAAACTATCTAAAAAACCAAGAAAATTACTAAAATATTATTAGTTGATGACGATGAAGCAGTAAGAAGAATGTTCTCAGAAAGTTTACAAAAAGTAGATGGATTTTCTGTGGATACTGCAGACGACGGCAATCAGGCGCTCCTTAAAATTGCACAAACAAAGCCTGATATAATAATTCTTGATATAGCCATGCCCGAACTCAGCGGCATCCAGGTTCTTGAGATAGTAAAATCCGATTCTAAATTTAAAAAAATTCCAATAGTCATGCTTACGGCGACATCTGATTATGCCGAGATAAATGAGTGCCTGGCAAAAGGCGCCGCAAGTTATATAACAAAGGGTGATCGACACAGTGAAATAGTCGATAAAATAAAGATGATCATTAAACTCTACAGGAAGTCCTCAAAGTCAACCGGAAGTCCTCAATTTAAATTCTAATACCTCATCAAAAATCTTATTAGCCAACTGCTCTTTTGGCATAACCTCATATTCGTGAATATCTCCATAACTATTTAAAATTAGAGCGCTGTTGGTATCAGCAGAAAAGCCTGTATCTTTTTTAGTAACGTCATTTACTACAATCATATCCAGGTTTTTTTCTTTAAGCTTATTTTTGGCCTTTTTAACTAAGTTGCTAGTTTCTGCAGCAAAACCTACAAGCAATTTGCCATTTTTATTCTTACCCAGTTCAAACAGGATATCTTTTGTTTTTTTCAGCTCTAAGTTAAATGCCCCTTTTCTTTTTGATATTTTTTCATCTAAATAATTTTTAGGGCAATAATCACCTACAGCAGCAGCCTTCACTACTACAGAAGCCCAATCTGCATGCTCTATTACCGCTTCATACATTTGCTGAGCAGATTCTACTAGTACAGTTTTAATTCCGGGGGGAGCTTCAATATACGTACTACCTGAAACTAAAACAACATCTGCACCTCTTTTCCAGGCAGCACTTGCTACCGCATAACCCATCTTCCCGCTTGAGGGGTTAGAAATAAATCTTACAGGATCAATGTATTCTCTTGTAGGACCTGCGGTAACCAAAACCTTTTCACCCTTTAAATCATCCGGCGATAAAGTCTTTTCAATCTCTTGTATTATTATATCGGTATCCGGAAGCCTTCCCTTTCCCTCCCAACCACATGCAAGACTACCTTCAGAAGGCTCTAAAACATTGTATCCATGATTTTTTAACTTGTTTATATTATCCTGCACAATGGAGTTATTATACATATTAACATTCATTGCCGGACAAAAAATCACAGGAGAAGTTGTTGCCAATATAACTGCGCCGAGCAAATTGTCTGCGATACCTGCACAAGCCTTACCTATCAAAGTAGCTGTGGCTGGAGCTATAACTATCAAATCTGCACTGTCGGCAAGTGTTATATGACCAATTTCAGATTCTCTTTGCAGATCAAACAGATCTACTGATACCTTATTGTTAGACAAAGTTTGAAAAGTTAGAGGAGTTACAAACTGGCACGCATTTTTTGTCATAACAACACTTACATCTGCGCCATTTAGGATAAGTTTTCTTACAAGATCACATGCCTTATAGGCGGCAATTCCGCCGCTTACTCCTACAACTATATTTTTGTTATTTATGACTGACATCAGTTTACATTAGCTTATTTATTTTAGTTATGTTTATTGGTATACCCTGTTTTTTTTCTACAGCTTGGCTTATCTTTGAATAATCAACCTTTTTTTCTAAATTAAGTATTTTTATCTTTTTATTAATAATATACCCTAAATCTTGGTAAAAATTATAAACATCTTCATGTACCTCTAAATAAATCATATCCTCGGCTAATGCTATTTTTACCGGCTCATAAATAATTTCTCCATAAGTATTAATCTGCACTTCATTGAAAAACTTTTTAGCATGCCAGGGGTAAAGCCTCATGCAGCCGTGGCTGAGCGGTTTTCCAATTGACATAGGTTGATTGGTGCTATGTATTCCTATATGAGGAATATCGAGTCCGATCCACATGTCACCAAGAGGGTTTAGGGGGCCTGCCGGGATAATCTCTCTGCTAATACTAAGTTTATTTGCCATTTCTTTTGGCATGTACCATACAGGATTCCTAATTTTATTTTTAATTCGAAATTCTCCGGTAGGAGTACGCCAGGTTTTAAGCCCAATTGCTACAGGCAAAACATCTCTCAGTTCGTCTTTATCAAATATATACATTCTATACTCAGGAAGGTTTATCAGTATCCCGCTTTTGATTCTCTTTGGAACTATTACTCTGGATGAAACTAAAAGCTTCTTACCAATATTAATAATATTGGGATCTTTTATTGAATTTGCAGTTTGCAAAAAGGGAAATGACACGTCATGATCTTTAGCTATTTTATAAAGATAATCGCCTTTGCCAACTGTATAATATTTATCCTCCCAGGCTAAATATGGGCCGCTTATTTCCTGTGCATGAGCCTGAGATTCATTGAGAAATACGAAAATAGCATATATATAAATTAAGAGTACAAAAAACTTCCCCGGATAATTTTCTACTATTTTTATAAAATGCTCCTATAGGTTCCTATCAGTAACTGCGCCGTTTGAAGCTGAGGAAACCAGCTTTGCATATTTAGCAAGCACGCCGGATGTAGCCTTTGGCCTGGGTTTTTTCCAGGCAGAAAGCCTTCTTTTGATTTCAGCAGCAGATACTTTTAAATCAATCGTTGCACCTTTTGCATCAATTGTAATTTCGTCCCCGTTTTTTACTACAGCAATAGCCCCTCCATCAATAGCTTCGGGGGTAATGTGTCCGACTACAAAACCATGAGTACCCCCTGAAAATCGTCCGTCTGTTATGAGAGCAACGTCATTTCCAAGCCCCCTTCCCGTAATAGCAGACGTCGGGCTCAGCATTTCTCTCATACCGGGCCCGCCCCTTGGCCCTTCATATCTTATGACTATGACATGACCCTTTTTTACTCTGCCATTTAATATATCCTTCAGGCAAGACTCTTCGGAGTCAAAGACTATCGCTTTTCCGGAAAAAGACAGTCCTTCTTTGCCGGTTATCTTTGCTACTCCTCCTTCGGAAGCAAGATTGCCCCTGAGAATTACAATATGGCTGTTTTCTTTAATTGGATTTTTGAAAGAGCGAACAATATCCTGGGGCTTTGGATAAGACTTAACTCCTCTTAAATTCTCTTTTACGGTTTTTCCTGTGACCGTCAGGCAGTCTCCATGTATTAGCCCTTTACCTAAAAGCATTTTTAAAAGCGGGGTAAGTCCACCCAGTTTGCAAAAATCGGCCATCATATACTTTCCACTTGGCTTGAGATCGGCGAGCACCGGCACTTTTTTCCCGATCCTTGTAAAATCATCAATTGTAAGTTTTATACCCATAGCATCAGCCATAGCCAGTAAATGCAATACAGCATTTGTAGAGCCCCCAAGAGTAGTAACAACCGTAATCGCATTTTCAAATGCCTTTTTTGTCATAATATCACTTGGTTTTATTCCTTGTTTGATGAGATTTACAACCGCTCTGCCAGCGTTATAACAATCTGTTGATTTGTCTTTAGATATAGCAGCCTGAGCAGAGCTATTGGGAAGGCTCATTCCAAGCGCTTCAATAGCTGACGCCATGGTGTTAGCCGTATACATCCCTCCGCAGGAGCCAGCTCCCGGAATTGCGCAGGATTCTATATTCTTTAGTTCTCTGTCTGAAATTTCTTTGCTTGCATGTGAGCCTACTGCCTCAAAAACAGAAACAACGTCTACGTCTCTGCCCTTATAATTTCCCGGCATAATAGTGCCGCCATAAACAAATACGGCAGGTCTGTTAAGCCTTGAAATGGCTATCAAACACCCAGGCATGTTTTTATCACACCCGCCTACTGCAACCAGGCCGTCAAAGCCTTCAGCACCTGAAACAGTTTCAATCGAGTCCGCTATAACTTCTCTTGAAACAAGAGAATACCGCATACCGGGCGTACCCATAGAAATTCCGTCTGAAACTGTGATTGTGTTAAAAATGACCGATTTACCGCCCGAACTATTCACTCCTCTGCCCGCCTGATCTGCAAGCAGATTGATGTGCATGTTGCAGGGAGTCACCATACTCCAGGTAGATGCAATCCCAATAACAGACCTTGTAAAATCCCTATCTTTAAAACCCACAGCCCTCAACATTGAGCGGTTAGGCGCTCTATCCGGACCATCAACTACTACTGAAGAGAACTTTCTTGTATCAGCTTTTACATTCGTTTTCTTTTTCAATTAATTCCTCCATTCAAAATCAAAGTTTATTAAATTATTCGTACTTCATTTTTTATTGTCAATTTGGTTATTATCATAAACTAAAACTTATTAGAAACTAAATTGCCATTTATTACATCATATATATTAGTGGTAATAAAGGGATTTATTTTAGATCATAAAAGTAGTAAACTATAGTTATAAACGGAAAGAGGAGGCAGATATGAGATTAATTATAGACACGATGCTTTCCGGAATCATTGGCACCGCTGGTATGACTCTTGTAATGTGGGCAATTACAAAGTCAGGAATTGCGCATGCAGATATGATAAGAGCTATTGGGAGTATATTTACTCGCTCTTACAAGGATTCAGTCACCCTCGGGATTATTATCCATTTTGGAGTGGGGATAATAATTGCTTTTTTCTATGTAATCATTATAAGCATTCTAACTCCGGCCTCAACAATTAAAACAGTGGGTGCTGGTGCGATGATAGGCTTGTTTCATGGCGTAGTATTTAGTTTTCTTCTGGTTGTAACTGTGGCTGAACACCACCCTTTAGAACAATTTAGGTCTGCAGGTTCAGAAATAGCAGTAGCCCATCTTGCAGGTCATATCGTTTATGGACTGCTGGTAGGAATAGTTGTTGGACTTACAGGAGTAAGAATTACTTTATAGACCGGTGGGCAGATCAATAAAAGCTGTTTCTATATGAAATTTTTTACTCACTATCTTTGAAAGCGCCCTAAGTCCTATGGTCTCGGTATTGTGATGCCCTGCGAATATGATGTTTATGCCTGAATCTTTAGCAGAATAATATACTTCTACAGCATCTCCTGTAATCAGTAAATCTGCTTTTGCTTCCAAAGCTTCATAAAAGCCGCTGTATCCAGCCCCTCCACTGCAAACCGCAACAGTCTTTATTCTTTTTGGACCAAATGGCAAAACTGTGCATTCTGCGTTTAGTTTATTTCTAAGTACTTTTTCAATCCGGTTTATATCTTTAGAATTATGAAATTTTCCTATCCAGCCAACATTCTTACCGGCCACATACATAAACTCGTCACATATTTTCGCGCCGATTAGTTTTAAAATCTGCGCATTGTTTCCAACCACTTTATGTCTGTCCAGCGGCAGGTGACAGGCATAAAGTGAAATATCATTGTCATATAGAATTTCTAATCTTTGCTTAGACCAATTTCTTACAGAAGGGTTTTGGTTTTTCCAGAAATGACCATGATGCACAATTACCAAATCAGCTTTTTCTTTTACAGCGCTCTCAAATGTTTCTGTAGCGGCATCCACAGCAAAAACAATTTTTTGGACTTTCTGCCTGCCTTCAAATTGCAGTCCATTCCAACAGGAATCTTTAATCGAATCAATTTGTAGATAAGAATCTAGATAATCTACTATTTTATTTAATTTCATCACTCTAATATTTTATAATATAAATTACACATTTATATGAATTAAGGTTAATTTACCTCATAATGACTAACAATATAGAAAAGAGTAACAAACCAGGTAAAAAAGGCCTACTGAGAATTTGGCATGCTTTTTTGTATTCACTATCGGGTTTAAGGACTGCACTGAAAAATGAAATTGCATTTAGACAGGAGCTATTTGCTTTTGTCATTCTTACCGCAGTCGCAATTATACTTCCAGTCTCCTCGACCATGAAAATCCTGTTGATCGTATCCATTATTTCTGTGATGATAGTCGAACTTTTGAACTCGGCTATAGAAACTATAGTAGATAAGATCTCCCCCGAATACAGTGATTCTGCAA
>SMUY01109422.1_pt1 | contig 12007 bp, 11 predicted proteins | sample 2456441 | NCBI WGS metagenome assembly SMUY01 (sample SAMN11095931, study PRJNA526329) | marine sediment metagenome | biome: Marine sediment; feature: Surficial sediment; material: Deep marine sediment; isolation source: Hadal surficial sediment | place: Pacific Ocean | collected 2014-11 | depth...
GAACTGTTCCTCGCTGACTTGCGGGCCGAGTTCGGCGAGGGAAACCCTTGGTTGGAGGCGGCGATCCAGGCGTGGATCTTCGGACCCGGCCTGCCCGACGGTGCGCCGCTGATCGTCTCGCCCGCGTTGGACAACGTCGAGCAATGGCTCCAAGCCTGGCTCGACGGGGGACCGCTTCCCGTTGAGGTGGATTGGTCAAGCCACGAGTGGGTGCACTTTGTGCGCGCGCTCCCCGAGGATCTCCCCGTGGAACGCCTACGGGAACTTGACGCAGCCTACGGCCTGAGCGAAACCGGCAACGCCGAGTTGTTGACGGCGTGGCTGACGTTGACGCTGGGGCATGATTACGCGCCGGCTTTCGGATCGATGGAGGCGTTCGTGACGAGTATGGGTCGTGCGAAGTTTCTCGTTCCGTTGTACCGCAAGCTCTGTGAAACCCCCACGGGATGCGCGCGGGCCATGGAACTGTATGAACGGGCGAAACCGGGCTATCACCCGGTCGCGATTACTGCCGTTGACCGGGTGTTCGAGGCCGCTCGTTCGTTACCGGGGTAGCATGGCGGCTATGTCGGAACAGGATTCATCCATCGAAGATACCGAGCCTGAGGTCGAGCACACCTTCATGGCGGACGGGATCGACTACAAGCTCGATCCCAACTGGGTGCTAGCCTCGCGGCTGTCCGGCGGCATCGGCGCTGTCATTGTTTTCGCTGCCGGTCTGATCGGCTTGCTGGTCGTTGTGTTCGCCTCCGACTGGCGTGGGCCCACCGTGCTACTGGCCTTCGGCGTCTGGTTTCTGCTCTCCGCCGCGCTTGCCGCCTGGACGCAGATCGGGCCCGCACTGCGCTACAAACGCCGCCGCTATCGTTTGAACGAGATGGGCCTGCGCATCCGCCGAGGCCTGCTCTGGCACGCGGAACTCTCGGTGCCTTATTCACGGATCCAGCACACCGACGTTTCCCGTGGACCGATCGAACGCTGGTTCGGACTCTCGACGCTGATCGTCCACACCGCGGGGACCGAGAACGCCTCGATTTCGCTCGATGGATTGCCCGCGCCGCGTGCTTATCGTATTCGTGACCTGCTGCTCGTCGCCGTGGAGACCGACGATGCCGTCTGACGCGGCCAGCCGGCCACAGCGGCTCCACCCGGTGTCTCTCCTGTTCACCATCGGATCGGTGGCCCGCAAGATGCTGCTGCCCGGGATCGCGGTATTGTTCGTCGCCGGCGGGAACAACTACGAGTTCGCGCTGATATTTTTCTTCGTTCCCGCCGCCATTGCGGCCGCCGTCAAGTACGCGACTTACAGTTACCGGCTCGGCGACGACGAGATGATGGTGCGCGAGGGTGTGCTGACGCGCAACGAGCGACACATCCCCTACGCTAGGATCCAGAACATCAACCTGGTCCAAAACCCGTTCCACCGGTTGTTGAAAGTTGCGGAGGTGCATCTCGAAACGGCCTCTGGAACGAAACCCGAAGCGATCATTCGAGTGCTGTCGCTGGCGTCGGTCGAGACGATCCGTGAGCGCGTTTTCAAGAACCGGGAGGACGGCTCGAACGTCGCCGATGGTGCGGTCGGCGAGCAGGCGGACCACGTGCAGAGCCTGCTGAAGCTGCCCACCCGCGAATTGATTCTCCTTGGCCTGATTTCCAATCGCGGGATGGCCGTGATCGTCGCAGTGGTGGGCGTCGCCTGGCAGTTCGATCTGTGGGGCTTCGATTGGTCGCGGATTGCCGAGCAGGCGCCCAAGTTGACCGAAAAAATGGGGATACCCATGGAGAAACCCGGTCTGACCGCCACGCTCGTTCTCGGCGTCGTCGCTGTCATCTTCGGGATCTTGTTGATGAAGTTCCTGTCCATCGTCTGGGCGCTATTCCGCTTTTACGGCTTCACGCTCGAGCGCAGCGGACGCGATTTGCGCGCGCGCTACGGATTGTTCACACGCTACACTGCAGCCGTCCCGAGCAACCGGATTCAATTGTTGTCGCTGCGCACGACGCCGCTACACCGGCTGTGGAATCGCAGTGGTGTACTGGCCGAGACGGCCGGTGGCGGATCCGGGAACCAGGGTGAGGAGCGCAGCGAGACCCACCGGCTGTGGCTCGCCCCGATCATCGAATCGGACAAAGTCGATGCACTCAATCGAGCGATCCTGCCCGACGTCGATCTGCGGGACGCACAGTGGAATCGGTTGCCGGTGCGCGCGCGCCGGCGCATCCGCAACCTCTGTTTCGTCTTGTCGACGCCCGTTACAATCGTGGCGATCGCCGTCCTGGGTTGGTGGGCTATCGTGGTCGCTGCCGCGGCCTTCGTGTGGTCGCTCGTCCACGCGGCACAGTGGTGGAAACACGCGGCATGGACCCTCGTCCCGACGGCCATGGCGTTCCGCAGCGGCTGGTGGACGCGGCGCCTCAGCATTGTCCGTTTCGCCAAGATTCAGACCGTGTCGCTGAGGCAATCGCCGTTCGACCGCCGGCACGACATGGCCCGGCTCGGGGTCGATACCGCCGGGGCGGGCAAGGTGGGTCACCGGCTGAGCATCCCGTTCCTGCCGCGCGAGGTGGCGGTTGAACTTCACGACCGGCTGGCCACCGAAGCTGCCAAACGCAGTTTTCGCTGGTAACGTCTCGAAAAACGTCTGGGATACCGAGATGGGTTCTAGACACGACCCCGGAACCGCGCGTACCTTAGTCGTCCCTGAACAATTCGGGTCTGCCGAGGAGTAAGCATGCGACCGTTCGAAATCAACAAGTTTTTGGAGAACGACGTGATCGGTCAAGGTGAGGTGTTGCGCTTCGTCTCGGTGGCGATATTCAAGCACCTCCAGGGCGAGCGCTTCGGCAACCTGATGCTGATCGGCAACTCCGGAACCGGTAAGACGACGATCATGCGCTCGATGGAACGACTTTACGCTGAGCACCAGGAGTTCCAGAAGTACCGCGTCGTGATCATCATGAACGCCAACACGTTCGCCACCGACGAGGGTGTGATCGACACGCGTGCGCTGTTCGAAAATCTTGAAGAGCGTGCCCGCAGCATCATCGGGAAGAACGCAACCCCCGAGGAGATCGCGCTGCATATGGAGCACGCCACGGTCTGCCTCGACGAGATCGACAAGGTTTCCGGTGTCGTGGGCGGCAAGCCCTACGTGACCGGGATCAACATCCAGCAGGCATTGCTCACGATGATCGAAGGCGAGCGGGTGGTGTGGCCGATCAAGAAGCCCGACGGGAAGGACTATCGCGCCGATATCCACACCGGCAAGATGCTGTTCTTGTGCGCCGGAGCGTTCGAGACGTTGTACGATCAGGTATTCAAGCGGGTCACCTCGCCGACCAGTCGCGTCAAGCTACCGACCGAAACTATCGTCCGCGACGGGGAGGTCAGGATCCGCGAGTACTTCACACTGCGCCACCACTTCAAGCTGGAAGACTTGTTCGACTACGGTATGCAGCCGCAGTTTCTGTCTCGTTTCGATAACTCGATCATCCTCGAAGACCTCGACGCCGAGATGTTGGCCCGGATTTTCGTCGGTCCGGAAGATTCCGTATTCCGTCTGTCCAAGGCGTTTTTCAAGAAGACAGGGATCGAGTTGGAGATCAGCGACGACGCGGTGGGGCGTGTGGCCGATGCCGCCGCGGAGTCGCGCCGCATCGGCGCTCGCGCCTTGAAAGAAGTGTGGGGCCGCATTATCAAGCCGTTCGAGTTCGACCCCGAGAACCGCCCCGAGGTCAGGGCGGAGGGGGATGGCTTCCGGCTCGTCATCGATGAGGCGGTCGTGATGGACGCCCTCAAGTCGCCGATCGCCACGCTCGGTTAGGAACAGGCCGGTCCGCCGTGAACACCTCCCTGACAGGCGTCTTGCTTCGCTTTTGGCTCGGCCTGATCGGCGGAGCGGCGGGCGGCTTGATCGTCTACCGCGTCGAGATTTTCGATCCACTCTCACCGGCATTCAAGACGCTCACACTCGGTTCGACGTTCGCCGGGCTGCTCGCGCTCTGGCGTTCCTCGGCGCGCGGCCATGCAATCGCTCTGGCGGCGGGGTACGCGCTATTCTGCCTCGGTTTCGTGAACGCCTATGGGTGGCTGTCCGCGTTCTCCGGGATGGCTGTCGGAACGGGACTCCTGGCAATCACCGTGATCTTCGACCGGCTGGCCGGACGGATCCCGTTCGGCAAATTCATCCTCATTGGCCCGCTGGTGGGTGCGCTCCTGTTCGCCGCCACGCCGATGATGGAGTTCCACGACCTCGTACCACTCGGCGCGATCAATGCGATGACGGCCTACGGGCAGCTCGGTTGGATCCTGGGGACCGGAGTCGCACTCGGGGTCGAAGTTTCCGACTGGGTGCTGCGCCCCAGGCGGGAGTCGGAGATCGGTGCGGACGGCGAGGCGAGCTCCGTCTGACGGACGGACTCTCGGTTAAGATGTCTCCCATGCATCCCTTCCTTGAGATGATTCGCCAACGCGCTTCTGTCGAGACGTTCGACACTCGCCCCGTCGACGACGAGACGATCCGGGCGCTGGTCGAAGACGCGGCCCGCACGCCGTCCTCGTTCAACATCCAGCACTGGCGCTTCGTCGCCGTGCGCAACGACGAAGACAAGGAACGGCTCTGCCGCGCCGCGTTCGGCCAGGAACAAGTTCGCGCCGCGGCGGTCACGTTCATCGTGCTGGGCGATCTGAAAGGGCTCGAGAAACTTCCCCGCATCAACCGTGAAGCCGTCAAGATCGGTGCGCTGCCCGAAGGCAAGGCAGCCGCCTGGGAGCGGCTTGCCGCGAAGATCTATGCCGATCCGCAAGCGGCACGCGACGAGGCGCTGCGTTCCGCCTCGTTGGCATCGATGACGCTGATGCTCGCCGTCGAGGCGCGCGGCCTCGCGTCGGGGGCGTTGAGCGGATTTGACGTCGATCGCGTTCGCGCCGATTTCGACATCGAACCCAGGTACCTCCCCGTGATGCTGATCGCAGTCGGCTACCCGGCCAAGCTCGATCCCCGGCAACAGCCTCGCCTCGGGGTCGACGAAATTCTCAGCTTCGATCGTTCTCGCCGATTCTAAACATCGATGGCCAAGTTGCCGCGTCAACCACGCACCGACCCGAGGAGGATGGACCGCATGCTGCGGACCCTCGCGGCGGGGTATGAGATCAACCGTTTCAAGCGCGTGCACGGTAGCGACCCCTTCCGGATCCTGATCGGCTGCCTGATCTCGTTGCGCACCAAGGACGGGGTTTCGTACGCGGCCACCGAGCGCCTGTTCGAACGCGCCAAGACGCCGCACGAGATGCTGGGCTTGCGCGAGACGACCGTCGCCAAATTGATCTACCCGGCGGGGTTCTACCGTGTGAAGGCGAAACAGATCCGCAACATCAGCCGCATGTTGATCGACCGCTGGTCCGCTGCCGTGCCGTCGACCATCGATGAGCTGCTCCAGCTCTCCGGTGTGGGGCGCAAAACGGCCAACCTGGTCGTGACGCTGGGTTTCGACTTGCCCGGAATCTGTGTCGACATCCATGTCCACCGGATCTGCCACCGCTTCGGCTGGGTCAAGACGAAGACGCCCGATCAGACCGAGGGGGTGCTGCGGCGCAAGCTCCCCGACGCCTGGTGGATTCCGATCAACGAGACCCTGGTGCGCCACGGCCAACAGGTGTGTATGCCGACGTCGCCGATCTGTTCGGCCTGTCCTGTCGAACCGGATTGCCCCAAGAAAGGCGTGACCCGGCGCCGCTGACCGGCCCGGGCGTACCGTTCGCGGGTCCGGCGGACCCATCCAAACAAGTCGCTGGCAAAACCGCCTAAACGCATGTCACATTGACCCCAGAGGAGGTCTCCATGATCGAGATCCAGGGGTTGAGAAAAGAGTACGGCGATCTGGTGGCGGTCGACGACCTGACGTTGACGGCGCAAGCGGGTGAAGTATTCGGCCTGCTCGGCCCGAACGGCGCGGGCAAGTCGACGGCGATCGGCTGTCTCTCGGGCCTGATCCCGCCGACCGCGGGCGTGCTCAAGGTCCAAGGCCACGACGTCATCGGCGAACCTCGCGAGGCGCGCCGCGCCCTCGGGGTCGTGCCGCAGGAGCTTGCGCTCTACCAAGACCTGTCCGCCACCGAGAACGTGGCCTACTGGGGCGGCGCCTACGGGTTGCGCGGCGAGCAGCTCAAAAAGCGCGTCGCCGAAGTGCTGGAGTGGGCGGGTCTGTCGAGTCGCGCTAAAGAACCCGTCGAACGTTTCAGCGGTGGCATGAAGCGGCGTCTCAACTTCGCCGCCGGCATCGTTCATGAGCCGCAGGTGTTGCTGCTCGACGAGCCGACGGTCGGCGTGGACCCGCAAAGCCGCGTGCGTTTACTCGACATGGTCCGTGAGTTGGCGGCCGGCGGCGCTTGCGTGCTCTATACGACGCACTACATGGAGGAGGCCGAGTCGTTGTGCGACCGGCTGGCGATCATCGACCACGGAAAGCTGATCGCGATGGGGACGCTGTCCGAACTCCGCGGGCGCACCGGCGAGCAGGATCTGTTGCGGTTCGCCGGACGCTTCCCCGAACAAGTCGGCGTCGCGCTTAGCGCGATGACCGACGTCGAGCTGGTTTCTGCCGACGAAAAACACCTGATCCTGTCGGTCACCGGCGGGACGCGCCGACTCCCTGAGCTGTTCGCCTGCGTTCACGGGAACGGCGGCGAGGTGCGCGAGACGACGATGACTCAACCGAGCCTGGAAAGCCTGTTCATCCAGATGACCGGCAAGGAATTGAGGGAGTAGGCATGGGCTTCGTTCTGGCCAGCGCCAGGAAAGACCTCGTCCGGCGGTTGCGGGACCCGGCTGCGCTGATCGTTTGGATCGGGATCCCGTTCGTGATCCTAACGATGATGACGCTGGCGTTCGGCACGGGTTTCGGCGGCGGTCCACACAAAATCCAAGCGCACCTGCTGCTTGTCGATGCCGACGGGTCCGTGGTCAGCGGCTTGTTCGCCGGCGCGTTCGGGCAAGGCCCGCTGGCCGATCTGATCCGGCTCGAACCGGTCGATGACGAGGAGACGGCCCGCGAGCGAATCAACGCTGGGGAGGCGACCGCATTGCTCGTGATCCCCGACGGATTCGGCGACGCCGTGCTGCGCCGCCAATCAACCGAATTGAGACTCTGGACTAATCCGGCCCAGCGCATCCTTCCTGCCATCGTCGAGGAAACGATCGAGATCTTCGTCGACGGCACGTTCTACTTGCAACAGCTGCTGGGCGAACCGCTCGAGACGATTGCGGCGAGCATCGACGAGGAAGAGATCGGCATCGAGCAGGTGACCAGGATCAGTGAGGAGATCTATCGGCTAGTCGAGCGCATCCAGGAGCGCGTTTTCCCCCCGGCGATCGAATTGACGACCGAGGTGATCACCGAGGACGAATCCGCGCAAGCGAACCCGGGTTTCAGCAACCTGTTCTACCCCGGTATTTTCTTCATGGCGATCTTCTTCGTTGCACAAGGCCTGAGCGACGATGTCTGGCGCGAAAAGAGCAACGGCACGCTCCACCGCGCCTTGCGGATCCACGGTGGGGGCATCGGTATGCTGCTCGGTAAGCTGGCCGCGGGCGCGGTCCTGATCACCGTAATCAGCATCCTTTCGCTTCTTGCCGGTGGGTTTCTCTTCGGCGTCGATTGGATCCGTCTGCCCTTGGCGACGGTGTGGTCAGTCGTTTCGGGTTGCACGCTGCTCTCGCTGTTCACGCTGCTTCAGGTGCTGGCCCGTACGCAGAGGGCAGCGGTGCTCATCGCGAACCTGGTGATGTTTCCGTTGTTGATTCTCGGCGGCAGCCTGTTCCCCGCGGAGGGGATGCCGGCCAGTTTGCTCGCGATCGGGCGATGGACCCCAAACGGTTGGGCTCTGGTACACCTAAAGAAAGTGTTCGCCGGGAGCGCGGGCATTGTGGAGACGTTGCCCCCACTGGTTGCGATGTTGAGCATGACCGCCGTGTTCGTGTTCCTGACACAACGCCGAATCAGCAAGCGTTTTGCAGGGAGTGTGTGATGCTGCGCGACGCCTTCTACATCGCGTTGCAGGACACGCGGTTCATGCTCCGACGCAAGGAAACCCTGATTTGGGTGTTCGTGATGCCCATTGTGTTTTTTTACTTGATCGGGACCATCACTTCCGGGTTCGGTCCCCGCGGATCCGGGGAGGATTGGTTGGCGATGCGTTCCGGCGAGAACCCTGGGTTCGTCGAGGCTCAGTTCGAACGCCGCTTGACCGACCAGGGTTACTCGATCACTCATCCGGAAGACGCGACCGAGTTCGAGGGCTACTCTAGGCGCGTGATCGTCCCCGCCGGGATGACCGAATCGGTTCTGGCCGGAGAGCCGGTCGAGGTGCGCTTCGAGCGTGAGGGTGCCGGGCCGTCCACGCTGTACGACCGGTTCCGCGTGGCCCGAGCGACTTACACGTTGCTGGCCGACCTAATCGTCGCGACTGAGCAGGACGGTTCGATCAGCGCCGAGTCGATCGAACGCGTGAATTCGACACCACGCGCCTTGACGCTGGACGTGAAACCCGCTGGACGACGCAAGGTCATCCCCACCGGTTTCACTCAAGCGGTCCCGGGCACGATGGTAATGTTCACGCTGATCGTATTGCTGACCAGCGGTTCGGTATTGCTTGTCGTCGAACGTCGCGAGGGCCTGCTGCGTCGGCTGGCGTCGACACCGATTTCGCGCTCTGCGGTGGTGTGGGGGAAATGGGGTGGACGCGTCGTGCTCGGTTGGGTGCAGTTGGGCTTTGCGATGTTGGTCGGCAAGTTTCTGTTCAAGACCGACTGGGGCCCGCATCTCGGCACCGTGATCCTGCTGATGATGATCTACGCGGGGCTGATCGCGTGGTTCGCGATCTTGCTGGGCACGCTCGCCCGCACGGAGGGGCAGGCCTTCGGGTTGGGGATGCTCAGCTCCAATGTGCTTGCCGCGCTGGGCGGATGCTGGTGGCCGATCGAGGTGACACCCGACTGGATGCAACAACTGGCCAACTTCCTTCCTACCGGGTGGGCAATGGATGCGATGCACAAGATCGTCATCTTCGGCAACGGGCCGTCCACGATCGTGCCGCATCTCGTAACGATGGTCGTGGTCTCCATGATCGCAGCATGGATTTCGGCAAAACGATTCCGTTTCCAGTAACCTGGCGGAACGACTCGGCCTAGCAGGGCGACGGTCAGGCTTTCATTTTTCTTTCGATTTTTGCCCAAGTATCCCGCAACGTGACCGTTCGATTGAACACCAACCGTTCCGCACTCGAATCGCGATCGACAATGAAGTAGCCGTTGCGTTCGAACTGGACGCCGTCACCCGGCGTCGCGCCGGCCAACGACCGCTCGACCAGCGCACAGGTGAGCTCTTCCAGGGAATTCGAGTTCAACACGTCGTGCAGGCTGCCGGCAGCGTCGATCTCCGCCGGGTTTTCTGGCGTGAACAGATGATCGTAAAGGCGCACCGTCGCCGGGATAGCGTGGGCCGCAGAGACCCAATGGATCGTGCCCTTTACCCTGCGGCCGTCGGGCGCGCTGCCCCCGCGTGTTTCAGGGTCGTACGTGCAGCGCACCTCGGTAACCTCGCCGGCGTCGTTTTTCGTGAAACCCACGCACTTGATGAAGTACCCGTAGCGGAGCCGGACCTCGCGATCGGGGCCGAGACGGAAGTACTTGCGTGGCGGATCCTCGCGAAAATCGCTCTGCTCAATGTACAAGTCGCGCGAGAAGGGCACCTTCCGTGTCCCCGCCGTTTCGTCCTCGGGGTTGTTGACTGCATCCATTTCATCGACCCGGTCTTCGGGGTAGTTCTCGATCACGACCTTGAGCGGGCGCAGCACGCCCATCACGCGCGGGGCCTTCTTGTTCAGGTCTTGCCGGACGCAATACTCGAGCATGCCGTAGGGCACCAGGCTGGCCTGTTTGGAAACGCCGATCATGTCGCAGAACGCGCGGATCGCCTCGGGCGTGAAGCCGCGGCGGCGCAAGCCGGCGAGCGTCGGCATGCGCGGGTCGTCCCACCCCGAAACGATCTTTTCGTCGACGAGTCGTTTCAGTTTGCGCTTGCTGACGATCGTATGTGTCACGTTCAGTCTCGCGAACTCGATTTGCTGCGGGTGATGGACCCTCAATCGGTCGAGGAACCAGTCGTAGAGTGGACGGTGATCTTCGAATTCGAGCGTACACAGAGAATGCGTGATGGCCTCGATCGAGTCCGACTGACCGTGGGTAAAATCGTAGGTTGGGTAGATGCACCACGTGTCGCCGGTGCGATGGTGGGTGGCACGCAAGATCCGGTACATCACGGGATCGCGCAGGTTGATGTTGCCCGATGTCATGTCGATCTTGGCACGAAGGACCCTGGCCCCATCGGGGAATTCGCCGCCGCGCATACGCTCGAACAGGTCGAGATTTTCATCGGGAGAGCGGTCGCGGTGCGGGCTGTTCCGGCCCGGTTCGGTCAACGTTCCGCGGTATTCACGGATCTCGTTCGCGCTCAGGTCGTCCACATAGGCGTGGCCGTCGCGGATGAGTTGAACCGCCCACGCGAAGAGTTGGTCGAAGTAGTCCGAGGCGTAAAATTCGCGATCGCCCCAGTCGAACCCGAGCCAGCGGATATCGCGCTTGATCGCCTCGACGTAGTGCGTGTCTTCCTTGACCGGGTTGGTATCGTCGAACCGCAGGTTGCACAGTCCGCCGTGGCGGTCGGCGATGCCGAAATCGATACAGATCGCCTTGGCGTGTCCGATGTGCAGGTAACCGTTCGGCTCCGGTGGAAAACGGGTGTGCACGCGGCCGCCAAAACGACCCGAGTCGTTGTGCTCGGCGATGGCCGTTTCAATAAAGTTCGAGACGCTCTTGTTCTCTTCGGACATGGCGGGGAATATAGCAGCGGCTCAGATGGTATGCTCGGCCCGATGAAGATGACGATGCATGGAACCGGCGTGATCCTGACCGCCCTGTGGCTTGCCGTGGCGATTGCCCCGACTCACGCACAGGACAAGGACTCCACCCCTCCCGTCCCGATCGATAAGACCGAACGCGCCGAGGTCCGGTTGGTGTTGCTCGACACGGTCGTGATCGATTCCGACGGCAACCCGGTCGCAGGGTTGGAGAAGGAAGACTTCGAGATTCGTCACGGCAGAGAGATCGTAACGCCGGATGTGCTGGAGACCCGCTGCGAGTCGGAGGCACAACAGCAACAACAAACGGCCACAGGCGCCGGATCCCCCCGCAGCCTGATCCTGGCGTTCGACTACCTGCACCTGCCGATGTTCGAACGCGAGTCGGCGCTCGAGTCGGCGATGCAGATGGTCAAGAAGAACCGGACGGCGGGAGACGAGGTGATGGTGGCCGCGTTGACCGGAGGTCTACGCATCGAGCAACCGTTCACGACCGACGCCGCTGCTGTCCTGAGCACCCTCAAACGGATGCAAAAAGACATCTCGTTGTGGAATGGCGAATTTGGCCATGTAAACGCGTTTGGTTTCGTGCGCGGCATGACGACGTTGTTCGACGTGCTGGCAGCGGCATCGGCGGGTCCCAAGGCCATGGTGTTTTACTCGGCGATGCAAGACGTCCCACTGGATTACCAGTTCGAGCAGATCGCCGCCATTGCCGCGGCGTCCCGCACCGCGATGTATACCGTGGACCCCTACGGACTGTTCGCCCCCGATATCAGTTCGCGAGGCGGGCGTCCCGGGTGAGGGTGAAGCGCGGCCTCTTCGGGAGTTTCCCGAAACGAACCCGGTTTCCTGACCTCGCTCGCGCGTCTTGCCTCCGACACGGGGGGCGTTCACACCGAGAGGACGAATGACCTCAGTCTTGGCTATGCTCTGGCCAAGCGCGCCATGTCGTGTGTGTACAGCCTGGGTTTCTACGTCGACGAGTACGAGGAAAATGACCCTCGATCCGTGACCATCCGCGTCAAGCGTTCGGGGATGCGTGCGATTCATCCAAGCAAGTACATCATTCGTTCCCCCGAAGCACGGCGC
>SMUY01153364.1_pt1 | contig 12006 bp, 12 predicted proteins | sample 2456441 | NCBI WGS metagenome assembly SMUY01 (sample SAMN11095931, study PRJNA526329) | marine sediment metagenome | biome: Marine sediment; feature: Surficial sediment; material: Deep marine sediment; isolation source: Hadal surficial sediment | place: Pacific Ocean | collected 2014-11 | depth...
AACATCCTGGTATGCATGGGACGAGACACTAACCCATTTGACTCCTTGCAATCTCATCCTATAATAGCTTCGTTTTTCGGCAAACGGGAGGACCCTATGCCTGCTCAAAAAAAGAAGCAGCCAGCTAAGAAAAAACAAGCGGCCAAAAAGAAGGCTCCAGCCAAAAAGAAGGCTCCAGCCAAAAAGAAGGCTCCGGCCAAAAAGAACGTGGCACCCAAGCGGGAAGTTTCATTCGTGCAACCCCCTAAAAGAAGATTTGCAAGTGGCGTCTGTACCCTCTATGCCCAAGCCTTGAGCCTTTTACACCAGAAAAAGCATAAGCCGGCTAGCCAACAATTCAATCGATTAATCGAGAGGTTTCCCGGCGAGATTGCGATCATTGCCCGGGTTCGATCGTTTTTGAGAATCTGCGACAGGCATCTACCAGCCCCTGAAAAGGATACTGCACATACACCTGAGGAAATTTTCAACCAAGGTGTCTTTTACCACAATGACGGCCGGTACGACAAAGCCCTGGGAGACTACTCCCGGGCTTTGAAACTTTCCAAGAAGAACAACGACCACATCTATTACGCCATGGCAGCAACGGAGCTTTCCATGGGCAATGCCGAAAATGCTCTGAAACACCTGGAGAAAGCCATCCAGTTGAACGAGGAAAACCGGTACTTTGCCAACAATGATCCCGACTTTGAACCGTTGGCCACAAACAACCGATTCCGGAATCTCCTTCATCCGGATTAAACAACCCCTTGACCCGCGCCTTGAATCGACGTGAATCCGTGGTATGAAAAGAAACGCTATGCCCTTGTTCTAGCAGCGGGGAAGAGTACCCGCTTCAAGTCTGCCACACCCAAGGTCACCTACCCATTGTGCGGAAAACCTGTCATCAGCCATGTCCTGGATAAGCTCGAGAATCTGGACATCGAGAAAACCTTTGTAGTGGTCGGCCCCGAGAGTCAGTCCGTGAAGGATGCGGTGGCCTCCTATACTGTGGTTTTTGTGGTTCAAGAAAAGCCTCTGGGCACCGGTCATGCCGTTATGGCGGCTGCCCCGTTACTCCAAGAACTTTCCGGAAGCCTCCTGGTCCTCTGCGGGGATTCGCCACTGATTAGATCCGAGACCCTCAGACAGCTGCTGGAAACCCGAGAAGTTGAGGATGCCGATCAAGTCGTACTCACCGCCACCTTGGAAGACCCACAAGGGTATGGACGCATCATTCGTGACCGACAGGGCAACGCCGTTGACATCGTTGAAGAGAAAGATGCCCGTCCTGAACAAAGGGCTATTCGTGAAATCAACACCGGATTTCATTGCTTCAAGATCTCTTCGATCCTGGAAGATGTGTCCCAGTTGTCCCCTGCCAATGCCGCTCAGGAATACTATCTGACCGATCTGCTTCGCATCTTTTGCGACCGGGGCAAGAAGGTTGTCACTCTTGCAACGGACGATCCCGATGAGACCCGGGGTATTAATGATCTTGAGCAGCTGGCCTTGGCTGAGCGCGCGCTTCGCGCGCGGGAGACAGGAGACAGGAGGTAACTGTCTCTGAGCACGCTTCGTGCTGTCGTGCGCGCTCCAGGTTTCGGATTTTGAATTTTGAATTTGTTTGGTATTTGGAGTTTTGGATTTTGAATTTCAGCCGGTCTGCCGGCTGCGGTTTCCTTACCCCGGCTGCCTCTCCAACTCATGGTATTCCTGCAGACTCTTGACACTGATCTCCTCTCGCTGCAGAGCCCGAACGGCGTTGACAGCTGCTGCTGCTGCCGAAAGGGTGGTAATGGCGGGCATCCCATACTGGGTACAGACTCTTCGAATTGATTTTTCGTCGAAAAACGACTCTCGTCCCAGAGGGGTATTGATCACCAGATCGATCTTCTTGCTCTTGATGAGATCCACCACATTGGGACGACCTTCATTGACCTTATAGACCATTTCCGTCTCAAGGCCCGATTCGCGCAATACCTTGGCGGTACCCCGAGTGGCAACAATCTGGAAGCCGAGTTCCTGGAAGTCTCTGGCGATATTGGAAATGAAGAGCTTATCCCTCTCATTCACGCTGACAAACACGACACCTCCTTTAGGGAGGTGGACACCGGCACTGATTTGAGCCTTGGCATAGGCGTATCCAAAGTTGTCTGCAACGCCCATCACTTCGCCCGTTGACCTCATTTCCGGTCCCAGGATGGTGTCCACTCCCGGGAACTTATCAAAGGGAAACACCGGCGTTTTGACAAAACAGTGGCGCACTTTCAGATCATCCCGTAAACCCAACTCGTCAAGCTTCTTACCAATCATCAATCGGACCGCGATCTTGGCCAGCGAAACACCTGTGGCCTTGCTGACAAATGGGACGGTTCGACTGGCCCGCGGATTCACCTCCAAAACGTACACCTGATCCTCAACCACCGCGAACTGGATGTTCATGAGACCCACCACTGCCAGTGCCCTTCCCAGCTTTCGCGTGTATTCCCGCATGATCTCCAGGTGTTCTTCCTCGATCACAATGGGAGGCAGCACACACGTGCTATCGCCCGAGTGAATGCCCGCCTCCTCGATGTGCTCCATGATGCCTCCAATCACAACCCGGCTTCCATCAGCCAGTGCATCCACATCATATTCACGGGCATCCTCGAGAAAGCGGTCGATCAGGACAGGATGATCTGGAGACACATCCACAGCTGATCTCACGTATTTATCCAGGGATCCTTCATCAAAAATGATGACCATGGAACGGCCACCCAGCACATAGGAGGGTCTCACCAGGATGGGATACCCGATGCGGCGGGCCACCTTTCTGGCTTCCTCCACTGACCTAGCGGTGCCGTTCTTGGGCTGGGGAATATCCAGATCATCCAGCAGTTTTCCGAATCTGCTGCGATCTTCTGCAAGATCAATGGATTCTGGAGAAGTTCCAATAATCGGCACACCCGCCTCGAAGAGTTTTAATGCCAGCTTAAGGGGAGTCTGCCCTCCGAACTGGACAATGACTCCATCCGGTTTTTCATTCTCCACGATGGCCATCACATCTTCGAAGGTCAGTGGCTCAAAATAGAGCCGATCGGAGGTGTCATAGTCGGTCGACACCGTCTCCGGATTACAGTTCACCATGATGGTCTCGAATCCCTCCTCCTTGAGAGCAAAAGCAGCGTGGCAACAGCAGTAGTCGAATTCGATTCCCTGTCCGATCCGATTGGGTCCACTTCCAAGGATGATCACTTTTCGAGCATCGGAAGTTTCCGATTCATCCTCCGTCTCATAGGTGGAATAGAGATAAGGAGTGAAAGATTCAAACTCCCCACCACAGGTATCCACTCTTTTGTAGACCGGCAAAATACCCTTCTTCTTTCGATAGTTCCACAAATCGGGTTCCGTCAGCTCTGAGCCTAGGATCTGGGTCAGTCGAAGGTCAGAAAGCCCTGCCTGTTTCGCCTGCCGAACCAACTGCGGATCGATCGTCTTTAAATTCCATGCTTTCAAGCCCTGGCTCAAATTCACGATCTGGAGAATCTGATTGAGAAACCAGCGATCGATCCGTGTCAACTCGTAAATCTGATCAATGGTGTAGCCTTCCAGAAAAGCCAGCCGGATGTAGGCCATTCGTTGAGGTGTGGGCTGTATCAGATTTTCCCGGATGCGCTCCTTGGAGACCTTCTCACTTGCCAAGGTCGTGCCTGTTTCCTGCGAACGCAGAGCCTTCAGGAAAGCTTCACGAAAAGTTCGGCCTATGGCCATCACTTCCCCCACCGACTTCATCTGTGTGCCCAGAATGCAACTGGCCTCAGGAAACTTTTCGAAGTTCCATTTGGGTACTTTAACCACCACATAGTCGAGAGTGGGTTCAAAGCAGGCGGGGGTTTTCAGAGTAATATCATTGGGAATTTCGTCCAGGGTATAGCCCACCGCCAGCTTGGCGGCGATCTTGGCGATGGGAAATCCGGTTGCCTTCGAGGCCAGCGCCGAACTTCTGCTGACTCGTGGGTTCATTTCAATGATCACCATCCGACCGGTCTCCGGGTGAACGGCAAACTGAATGTTCGAGCCGCCCGTTTCCACCCCAACTTTGCGGATGATGGCAAGCCCGGCATCACGCATTCGCTGGTATTCTCTGTCGGATAGGGTTTGGGCAGGAGCAACGGTAATCGAATCCCCGGTGTGAACGCCCATGGGATCAACGTTTTCAATGGAACAGACGACCACAACGTTGTCATTGACGTCCCGCATCACCTCCAGCTCGAATTCCTTCCAGCCCATGATGGATTCCTCAACCATAATCTCATGAATGGGAGAGAGCTGTAATCCGCGAGTGACAATCTCTTCAAGCTCTTCGCTGTTGAAGGCGATGCCCCCTCCCGTCCCTCCCAGAGTGAAGGAAGGGCGAATCACAGCGGGAAGCCCAATCTCCTCAATGATGACCTCAGCCTCTTTCAGGCTATTGGCAAATCCGGATCGAGGAACCTCCAACTCAATTTCTTCCATGGCAGCCCGGAAAAGGCGTCGGTCCTCCGCAACCTTAATCGCATTCAGCTTTGCCCCGATCATCTCGACACCAAATTCATCGAGAACACCCGCCTCACACAGTTCAACGGAAAGATTCAGTCCCGTCTGGCCTCCTACCGTGGAAAGTAAAGCGTCAGGGCGCTCACGCTTGATAATCTCCGCTGCATACTCGAGGGTCAGGGGCTCGATGTAGGTTCGGGCCGCAAACTCCGGATCAGTCATGATGGTGGCCGGATTGGAGTTCACCAGCACCACCTGATATCCGTCGCTGGACAGGGCTTTACATGCCTGAGTCCCGGAATAGTCAAATTCACAGCCCTGACCAATGACAATGGGCCCCGATCCCACGATCATGATTTTCTGGATATCCGTTCTCTTGGGCATATCAGAACTCGCTTCGCGCGCAGAAAATAGAAAATAGACAATAGAAAAACAAGAAGAAGGTTCTTCTGGATCCTGACTTCTGGATTCTTTTTTTCAGGTTTCGAATTTTGAACTTGAACATTGTTTGGAATTTGGAGTTTTGGATTTTGAATTTCAGCCGGTCTGCCGGCTGCTGTCAGTTGCCCCTTTCCTCCTTCATCAGGCGAAGAAAGTCGTCAAACAGGTACAGCGAATCGTGTGGCCCTGGAGCCGCCTCAGGGTGGTACTGAACCGAAAAAACCGGAAGATAACGGTGACGAAATCCCTCAAGGGTCTGGTCATTCAAGTTCAGGTGGGTGAGCTGAATCTCACTGGTCTTGAGCGAATCGGGGTCCACTGCAAACCCGTGATTATGAGCGCTGATCTCGACCTTTCCGGTGATCAGGTTCTTCACCGGGTGGTTTGCTCCCCGGTGTCCGAATTTCAGTTTGTAGGTCTTGCCTTCGAAGGCTAAACCTAGCAGTTGGTGGCCCAGACAGATTCCAAAAACAGGTTTTTTGTGGATGAGTTTTTTCAGATCCTTAACGATATAGTCCAGCGGCTCAGGATCCCCAGGACCATTGGAGAGAAAAATTCCATCTGGATTCAGCGCCAGGACATCCTCGGCACTGGTGGTGGCCGGCACAATGGTCAGATCGCATCCTCGAGCTGCCAGGGATCGCAGGATGTTCCTCTTGATGCCAAAATCATAAGCAACCACACGGAAGTGAGGGCTCTCGCTGGCCCAGGAATAGGGCTCATTTGAAGTGACGGCGCGCACATAGTCGCTTCCTTCCATAGTGGGATGTTTCAACACCTTCCGCTTCAGTGACTCCGGATCAAGGTCAACCGTTGAGAGAATACCCCGCATCGCTCCCTGCCCACGAATATGACGTACCAGGGCGCGTGTGTCGGTTTCGGCAATTCCGGGAATGGAGTTCTCCTGGAGGTATCCGTCTAAAGTTTTCTCTCCTCTCCAGTTGCTGAAAATAGGGCTGCATTCGCGGACAATGAGACCCTCTACAAAGGGCTTTCGGGATTCCTCGTCCTCCCGGTTTACCCCATAGTTTCCAATCTCCGGCTGGGTCATGACCACGATTTGACCGGCGTAAGACGGATCGGTCAAGATCTCCTGGTAGCCGGTCATCGCGGTATTGAAAACGACCTCTCCGACAGACTCCCCTTCCGCCCCAATGCCCAGGCCCTCGAACAGTCTTCCATCTTCTAGATACAGAACAGCTTTACGTGTATTCATGCTGTTTGGAGGTAAATCTCAGTTGTCAGTTGTCAGTTGTTTCCTATCTCCTACCTAATCAATCCCAGCTTGGAAAGGGGCCAGTAACGAAAAACGGCCTCGCCGAAAATGTTCTGTTCCGGGACAAATCCCCAGTCCCGACTATCGTTACTGGAGTTCCGATGGTCTCCCAAAACAAAGTAGTGCTCCGCGGGCACAATCTGTAGGGGGTACGAATCGTTGTCGAATTCCCCTGCCAGATAGGGTTCTGCGAGCTTTTCGCCATTGAGGTAAACCACTCCCGATCGCACCTCAACGGTCTCCCCCGGGAGCCCGATCACCCGCTTGATAAAGGATTTCGTCTTATCCTTCGGATACCAGAATACAACGATGTCTGCCCGCGCGACCCCTGAGAAATAATAGACGAATTTATTCACAAATATTCGATCCTGGGGTTCGAGCCTGGGTTCCATACTGGTCCCTTCGACCTTCACCGGCTGTACCACGAAAATCACCACCAAAATTGCGATCAGTGCCGTAAAGAAGATATCTCTCGCCCAGGCTCGCACTTCTTGACCCAGCGAGGGCCGATCCACGGACATTTCCTCTTCTTGGGGCGGGTCCACTGTTGGGTTGCGAAATAAATCCCGTTCCATGGCCATTGCCAATTCTATTTTGCTCCCTCTTGAACTAACCCGTCTTATGCACTATCCGGGTTAGTCACTAGCATATTTACAAAAAACAACAAGCGAGTCTATTCGAGTCTATTTCGTCTTCCCGGACGGTCACAAAACTTTTCCCTTGTCGAGAGCCCAGTAATGGGTGAGAATAACGCGGTTTTAGCGTTTTTTTGGAACCCGACACTAATACTGCAGGAAGGGAAGATCAACGTTGTCCATTGCCAGGGAAATGTTCTTAACCAAGGGCACCGGTAAACACCGGGAACAGTTAACGAGTTTCGAGATGGCGTTGAGAAATGCCGGCATCGCCGCCTTCAATATCGTCCGGGTTTCCAGCATTTTTCCGCCTCACTGCAAGCTCATATCGAAAAGCAAGGGATTAAAGAAGCTACAAGAGGGGCAAATCGTTTTTGCTGTGATGAGCGAAGCGGCCACCGACGAAGCCAACCGGCTGGTTGCGGCAGCCGTAGGAGTCGCCATGCCCAGGGACCCCAGCCTCTATGGCTACCTCAGTGAACATCACAGTCACGGCCAAACAGAAAGAGCAGCCGGAGATTATTCGGAAGATCTCGCTGCTGAAATGCTGGCAACCACCCTGGGAGTGGATTTCGATCCCGATCAAGACTGGGATGCCAAGAGGGAACTCTGGAAAATTTCAGGTCGAATTGTCAGAACAACCAACATGACTCAGTCCGCTATCGGGAAGAAAAATGGATTGTGGACGACCGTTGTGGCCGCAGCCATCCTGATTACAGACTAAACCTCGACGAGTTCCTTTTCCTTTTGCTTGGCGAGTTCGTCGATCTCTTTGATGCGCTGGTCGGTAATTTCCTGGACTTGATCCAAACCCGTGTGTTCCAGGTCTTCGGAGAGTTCTTTCGTTTTCAGCAACTTCTTGAGTTTGTCATTGGTATCTCGACGAATATTGCGAATAGCGGTACGGTGTCCCTCAGCGATTTTACCGACCTGTTTGGCCAGGGTTTCCCTTCTTTCCTGGGTCAAGGCAGGAATAGGAATTCGTATCAGCCTGCCATCATTGGAGGGGTTGAGACCCAAATCAGCAGTGAGAATGGCCTTTTCAATTGGATCGATTTGGGAGGTGTCATAGGGCTGAACTGTAATGAGGCTGGGTTCCGGAGCGTGCAGGGTGGCCAACTGATGGACCGGAGTGGGAGTCCCATAATAATCCACACTCACCTGGTCCAGCAGGTGGACTGAGGCTCGGCCGGTTCGAATCGTGGCCAGATCCCTAGTCAGGTCCTCAAGAGTCTTTCGCATTCGTTGTTTCGTCTCTGCGAGAATCTCTTTCATAGAACACTCTGAAAAGGAAGAAGGGGCACTAGCCGGGATCATGTATCATCCCGGCTAACCCATAATGACTGAGCCCACGCTTTCTCCCATCACCGCAGCCTTGATGTTTCCTTCCTTGCGCAGATTAAAAACGATGATGGGAAGCCCATTGTCCATACACAGGGAAATGGCAGTCGTATCCATGACCTTGAGACCCTTTTCCAACACCTGAAAACAAGTGAGCTTCTTAAGGAGTTTAGCGTTTTCGTTCTCCGAGGGATCGCTGTCATAGACTCCATCCACCTTAGTGGCCTTCAAGATGACTTCCGCCTTGATCTCCATGGCCCTCAAAACGGCGGCGGTATCGGTGGAAAAATAAGGGTTACCCGTCCCCGCCGCCAAGATCACTACTCTCTTTTTCTCCAGGTGACGAATGGCTCTGCGGCGAATAAAGGGCTCTGCCACCTCGGACATTTGGATCGCACTCAGGACTCGAGTGTCAATACCATCCTTCTCCAGCGCACTCTGAAGAGCAAGGGAGTTAATGACGGTAGCCAGCATGCCCATGTAGTCCCCGGTCGCTCGATCAAAACCGGCCTCGCTCACCTTGACGCCACGGATGATATTACCTCCCCCGACAACGATCGCAACTTCAACGCCCAGTTGATGAACTTCCACGATCTCGCGGGCGATAGTCTCCATGACTGCGGGGTCCACCCCGAAAGATTGGAAGCCCATCAGAGCTTCTCCGCTGAGCTTGATGAGGACTCGTGTGTAGCGCGGCTTTTCGATTTCGACAGCTTCTACCGAGGCCGTTTGTTTTTTCTGCACCGCCTCCCCTGTCATACCCCCCTCTTCCCTGTCATGAAGGTGGAGGTCTGCTCTATTCTCCGACCTTAAAACGAGCGAACCGTTTTACCGCAATATTCTCTTTGAGCACCGCAATTTTGGCCTTGATGAGCTCGTCAACAGTCAGTTCGGGATCTTTAATGAACGGCTGCTCATACAGACACACCTCAGAATAATATTTATTCAGCTTCCCTTCAACTATTCTCTCCATAATTTTTTCAGGCTTTCCGGCCAATTGCGCCTGGTTATGGTAGATCTCCTTTTCCCGTTCGATCTCTTCTTGACGGACGTCTTCGCGCCGTACATAGGTAGGATTCGAAGCGGCGATCTGCATGGCGATATCGCGAACCAGTTCCTGAAATTCTTCTGTGGCGGCCACAAAATCGGTCTCGCAGTTTACTTCGGCCAGAACACCCAACCTCCCCCCGGCGTGAATATAATGACCGATGATCCCTTCCTGAGTCTTTCGATCCGCTCTCTTTGCCGCAGCGGCCAGACCTCGCTCCCGAAGTAAGGTGACAGCCTTCTCGAAATCTCCGTCGGCTTCCAACAGGGCCTTTTTACACTCCATCATCCCAGCGCCCGTTTGATCTCGCAGTGCTTTGACTTGTTCCGCAGAAATGGCCATGAGTATCCTCGGATTTATGAACGACTAAAACGTTAGCTGGAAGAACCGGAGGAAGCAGAAGGTTCCTTGGAAGCCGTTTCTTTACGGGTTTTTGACTGTGCCGGACTCTTCGTGGACTTGCCCTTTGCAGAGGCAGTCTTGCGGGTTTTGGAAGCTGTTTTCTCAGACTTCCTCTTGGTCTTTTTTTCTTTGTCCGCCTGAATTGACTTGGACTTTTTCGTCTCGCTTTTCGCTTTCTTGGCTGGAGTCTTTTTCTTGGGTGCCTCTTTCTTCTCCTCTTCCTTCATCTCCTGCGCCGGAACGGGTTTCACTTCTGTACTTTCCTCAACGGGAAGAGCTTCGGCTGGTACAGCAACTGCAACAGCAGCTTTTTCTATCTCCGCGGCCTCCTTCTCCTCTCCACCCTCTTTTTTAGCAGGAACTGGGCCTGTCTCGACTTCAGCATCTTCCTTGGCTGCAGGCTGAACAGGTGCTATCTTCACTTCAATTTTTTTCTCCGCTACAGGCTGAGCCGAGGCTGTCTCGACTGTCTCTTTCCCCTCGACAGCACGCTGGGCCGCCTCCTTGGCTTCCTTTGCGGACTGGCGCTGAGCTGCCTCCTTAGCGACCTTATCGGCCTTCACCTGGGCTTCTTTCATCTCAGCTTCTAGGCGAGTCGAGTAGACAGCCTTTCCTGCCAGGATGGCATCAGCCATCGTTCCCGTAAATAACTTGATCGCTCTCAGCGCATCGTCATTTCCAGGAATGAGATAGTCGATCAGGTCGGGGTCACTGTTGGTATCGACGATGGCAACGATGGGAATCTTCAGCTTAGCGGCCTCTCGAATGGCAATGGTCTCCTTATTGGAGTCCACCACAAACAGCGCATCGGGGCATCGATCAATATCCTTGATGCCCAGCAAGTTCTTTTCCAGCTTTTTTCTTTCACGCTCCAGACGGGCAACTTCTTTATTGGACAGCTTCTCGTAGTGGCCATTGTCGCGCATCGACTCCAGTTCCCGGTAGCGCTTGATGCTTTTCTGGACGGTGGGGAAATTTGTGAGCAAGCCGCCCAGCCAACGATTGTTGACCCAATACATACCACAGCGACGAGCTTCTTCTTCGACGGTCTCCTGAGCCTGGCTCTTGGTTCCCACAAAGAGAACCGTCTTGCCTTGGGCCGCTAACTGGGTGAGAAAGTCAACTGCTTCCTTGAAAAGCGGGAGGGTTTTCTGGAGATCAATGATGTGAACACCGTTACGCTTGCCAAAAATGAAAGGCTTCATCTTCGGATTCCAACGTCTGGTCTGATGACCAAAGTGAACACCCGCTTCCAGTAACTGTTTTATTGAAATCGCCCCCAAACAGATCCTCCTGATTACCTCTTGGAAAATTGAAATCGTTTCCTGGCGCCCGGCTGACCGTATTTCTTGCGTTCTTTAATTCGTGGATCGCGGGTAAGACATCCGGCTTTCTTCAATTTCTGACGCAAATCAGCATCGAAATTCAATAAGGCCCTGGCAATACCCAAACGGGCGGCGCCCGCCTGTCCCGTAGAGCCTCCCCCCCTCACGTTGATATACACATCAAACTCCTCAGAATGGTCGGTCAGAACAAGCGGTTGGGTGACCATCACATGTTGGGCTTTACTTTTGAAATACTCCTTAAAATCCATCCGGTTGACAACAATCTGCCCGCTGCCCGGCATCAAGAAGACTCGAGCCGTCGAAGTCTTCCGCTTGCCGGTTCCATAGTACTGAGTTTTCTCCAACGCTAAGTTTCTCCTAATACTAGAGGTTCGGGCTTCTGCGCCTGGTGAGGATGATCGCTTCCCGCATAAACTTTGAGTTTCTTGAACATCTTCCGCCCCAACTTGTTCTTGGGAAGCATCCCCTTGACAGCCAGCTTCATCAGCTGTTCAGGATGCTTACCAAGCAATTCCCTGGCCTTGATCTGCTTGAGACCACCAGGATAGCCACTGTGGGAATAATACGTCTTGTTTTCCCACTTATTCCCCGTGAGTTTCACCTTCTCGGCATTGATCACGATCAGAAAATCGCCGGTGTCCAGAAAGGCAGTATAACACGGCTTTTCCTTGCCCATGAGAACGGAGGCGATGCGTGAAGCCAGTCGACCCAACACACGTTCCTCTGCATCCACCAGGTACCATTTTCTTTCGATGTCGTGCACCGAGGGCAAGTAGGTTTTCATCCGGGGATAGAGACCTTCCATAAAACCGTCGGAAAAGTAAACGCAAAAAATACAGGAACCGCCTATCAGTGTCAAGTTCCGGCAAGGCCGCCAAACAGCGGGTAGCAAGCCTCTCTCATGACGGTTACACCCTAAGTGCCTCGTTCCATAAATACGATGATGTTTGCTGATGGGGCTTGCGAGGGGAGATCAAGGAGCGAGGAGGAGGTGATGCAGGGACATCGGCGACGACGAGC
>SMUY01395234.1_pt1 | contig 12005 bp, 7 predicted proteins | sample 2456441 | NCBI WGS metagenome assembly SMUY01 (sample SAMN11095931, study PRJNA526329) | marine sediment metagenome | biome: Marine sediment; feature: Surficial sediment; material: Deep marine sediment; isolation source: Hadal surficial sediment | place: Pacific Ocean | collected 2014-11 | depth 0-1...
CGTGACCAGCACCACTTCAGCCAGTGGCTTGACGCCTTTGTCGGCTTGCTTAAACTCCCGGTACTGATATGAACCGAGGATGAATGTTTCAACAACGGCCTGGGCCACTGCTGCAAGTGCAAGTCCACTGACATTGCAGCTTGCCAGTGCGAACGCTGCGCGTTTGACCTTCAATCCCTTCACCCGAACAACAGCTTCTCCCACCGCACGCCGCAAGACGAACAAATCGAATTTTTTCTGTTCCCCCAGTCCTACCAGAAGCAAACGTGTGGCAGCGATCTTTTTATGCATGTAAACAAGGGCCGTTTGTCCGCAGGCGCCATCAAAATCCCCGGTATTGAGGATGTCCGCAACGAACTCCCTGAGCGAATCATCGGGAAGCTTCAGGCCGCGGCCGGCCTTCTTTTGGAATACACCGACAATCAAAACGTCACTCTTAGACGCCACCAACGCCTCGGTCTTACAGCGAACCCGCATCAACGACTCCTAACCCGGCTAAACCGGAAGTTTCAAGCTTGTCTCTGAATGTTTTTGTGAGGGATCCCAAATCACGATCACTTTAACATTTTTATCAGTTTGCGGCTGAGATTTTGAGACCGTATTCTGCCGCCGATCTCCTCTGGCGTCAAAACACCTTCTTCGGTGATGATGCCGTCAAAGAGATCCAGCGCAACTTCATCGAAATAGTAATTTTCTATAGTTGTCTCGTCAGGCGGAGAATCCCAGACTTCGCTCGGGTCGCGCGGCGGCTCTTTTTTAGGACTCAGCTTTGCAGGAATGAACTTGCTTGACTCGCACGCGGCGTAGCACGGCACAACCGCTTCGCGCGCCAGCAAACAAATCGCCCGGCTGCCCACTTTGTTTATCAGCGTCGTCTCGGACAGGCTGTCCGCGCCAAGCAAAACAACGTCAGCGCATTCGACGCCTTTTGAGATGGCGGCATCCACATAGTAAGTGGACTGAATGCCCAGTTTGGCCAACTCCTCCGCGCACGCCCGGCCCTCGCCAATAGGTCGCGATTCTGACAGCATTACCTGAAATATCCTGCCTTTCTCCAGAGTCTTTTTCAGAATCTCCAGAATAGTGCTGCTGTTACTGTGAATCAGAACGAGACTGTCCTCCTCGACCAATTCAGAACCGTACTCTGCAACCTTGGCTACGGCGTTCTTGGAAAGCTCCTCGAAGCGTTTTGCCTCGCCAGATATTTTCCTTGAAACAGAAAGTGTGTCAGTGCCGGCACCCTCTTCAATCATCGTGAAAATGGCATTAAAAAAATGAACGAGTTGCGCCATTCCCGGTTGTGACTTCAAGATTTCCGCGGCAGCACGCTCAACTTCCCCCGCCAGCTCTTTCAGATCACCGCTGGCTTTTTCTTTAGCAAGCGCGTCCAGGCAACGGACCGTCTTGCGGGCGATAACCCACGCCCCGGAACGGCGGTCATTTTTTACATCCTCGAGGAGGGTCAGGTAGCTCTCGGCCATCGTTCTATCCAGGTTTTAGGTTAGAGGATCGACGTGAACAGCAATTCGAAAGAAGCTATCCAGTACGACGGAAAAAGTCCAAGGGCGAAAGTCGCCGCTACTGCGATCAACAAGCTAGCCAGAGCGACCGGGAGGTTGCGGGGCCCGGTTTCTGCGGTCTCCGGCTCTCGCATAAACATGGCCACGACAACCCCAAGATAATAGTAAAGCGCAATCATCGAATTGATCACGCCGATAACAACCAGAGGAATATGCCCGGCCTTGACAGCGGCGGCAAACAAGTAGAACTTACCCACAAATCCAGCGGTTGGCGGCAAACCCGCGAGCGAAAACATGAAAACCGCCATCACAAAAGCAATCATCGGCTTCCGATAAGCCAGTCCGCGAAAATCTTTGAGATCGACAAATTCCTTCTCGTCTGTGCTCAGGTATGAAATCACGCTAAAGGCGCCAACATTCATAAATGTATAAGAAAGCAGGTAGAAAATCACGCTAGCGCTGCCCATAGCGCTCCAGGCCACCACACCGATCAGAATGTAGCCCGCGTGCGCAATCGACGAAAACGCCAGCATCCTCTTGACATTCTTCTGGGCAATGGCGCTCAAATTACCGATGAACATCGAAAGCACGGCGACGACCCAGAGAACCGTAACCCAGCCCGATGCGGCGCCGTTTGATACAGAAAAGAGCACGCGCAGCATCGCGGCAAAGCCGGCCGCTTTCGAGCAGGTTGACATGAAGGCTGCCACCGGCGTGGGCGCACCCTGATAAACATCCGGCGCCCACATGTGAAACGGAAACATGGCGACTTTAAAGCCGAGCCCGATCATCAAGAATATTCCGCCCAGAATAACAAGCGGGTTGCCCTGCTTCAAAGGGTCATGTACGACCGTCGCGATCTCCTTCAAGTCGAAACTCCCCGAGACGCCGTACAGCAACGCGATGCCGTACAGCAGGAAGGCGCTGGCGAACGCGCCAAGCAAGAAATATTTGAACGCGGCCTCGAGGGAAGCTGGTTCCCGGCGCTTGATCGCTACCAGAACATAAAGCGAGATCGAAAGCGTCTCCAATCCCAGGAAAATAATCAGCAAATGGGTGGACGCCGCCATCAATAACATGCCAAGCGTGGCAAACATGGTCACTGCGAAGAACTCGGGGTACAAAAGATAACCCGCTTCGTGCTCATTAAGCGACGCCAGTAAGCTCAACCCAGCACCGATCAAGAAAATGAAGCTAAAAGTCAGCGCGAAATTATCCGCCACGACCAGGCCGCCAAATGCGATGCTGTTCACGTTCCAGAGTCTCAAAGTCAACCACGCCGCCACAGTCAGTCCCGTAATCGCAAGGGGCAACGCAAACGCTCGCGACATTTTTGGCACTATGAGGGTCGCGAGGATAATGAGGAATCCCGTCAGAGTAAGCGCAATGGCAGGCGATATGGTGATCAAATTCAAATCCGGTGTCATCGCAGCTATTCTTCTCGCAAGCCGATAATGAGCGATGGTTCCCGGATATCAGAGGCCAATGTTTTGGATTTTACGACTTCAATAAGGTGATTCACCGACGGCTCCATTTTCTTCAGAAAAGCATTAGGGTAAACACCGATGAAGATGATGAAAAAAATGATGGGGACGAGGAGGCCAATTTCACGCGGCGAGAGGTCAAGCAACTTCTTGTTTTCTTCCTTGTCCAGCTTGCCAAACATGACACGCTGATACATCAGCAACATGTAAACCGCGGTCCAGACCACCCCGGTCGCTGCGAAAATAGCAAACACGCGCTGTTCGAGGAAGGCGCCCAAAATGATCAGATACTCGCCCACGAAACCGTTCAGCCCGGGCAGGCCGATTGAGGACAGCATCACAATCATGAAGAAAGTAGCGAACACGGGCACCTGTTTCGCCAGACCGCCAAAGTCCGCAATGCGCCTGGTGTGCCTGCGCTCGTAAATCATACCTACCAGCAAAAACAGCGCCCCGGTGGAAAGTCCGTGATTCACCATTTGAATCAACCCGCCCTGAATGCCCTGATTGTTGAGCGTAAAAATGCCGAGGATAACAAAGCCGAGATGACTGACGCTCGAATAGGCCACCAGCTTTTTAAGATCGGGCTGTACCATGGCCACAAGCGCGCCATAGATGATACCGACAACGGCAAGCGTCAGAATCAACGGCGTAAACTGCTCCACCGCGTGCGGGAAAAACGGCAGGCAAAATCGGAGGAAACCGTAGGCGCCCATCTTGAGGAGCACACCGGCCAGGATTACGCTGCCACCCGTGGGCGCCTCAACGTGCGCGTCCGGCAGCCAGGTGTGGAAAGGAAACATCGGCACCTTGATGGCAAAGCTCAACCCAAAGGCCAGAAAGAGCCAGGTCTGGTAACCCAATGGAAAATGAGTTTCTTGCAGCTTCAACACGTCGAAGGTGTACTCACCCGTCAGGCCGCCATGGTAGAAATACAGCACCAGGATAGCGACCAGCATGAGGAGACTGCCGACGAATGTGTAGATGAAAAACTTGACGGCAGCGTAAATCCGGTTCCGGCCGCCCCAAATGCCGATGATGAAATACATCGGGATAAGCATGACCTCCCAGAATACGTAGAAGAGAAACAAATCCAGCGAGACGAAGACGCCCAGAATGCCGGTTTCAAGAACCAGCAACGAGATCATGTAGCCCTTCAAATTTCTGGAAATATTGGTCCAGGATGCCAAAACAACGATGGGCGTGAGGAACGTTGTCAGGAGCACCATGAACAGGCTGATGCCGTCGATACCCACGTGGTAGCGCGTGCCGAGAGCGGGAATCCACGCATGCACTTCCGTGAACTGCATATCAGCGGTCGATTGGAACGTAAAAAACAAGGGCAGAGAGGCGAGAAAAACCACAGTGCTCATCAGCAGCGTGACGTATTTGATGGCGCGTTCGTTCTCGCGTTTCAAAAACACCAGCAAAATTGCTGTGACAGTCGGCAGCGCGGTTATGATTGTTAAAAGAGGAATATGCATACCTTTTTACCTGAGCAGAAAATAGCCGACCAGAGCAACTGCTCCCACGACGACCATCAGGGCGTAATTCTGTACCAGGCCGGTTTCCATCAGCCGCAGGGTGGCGCCGAGACGGCCGGCCCATTCAGCAACTTTGTTCACAAATCCATCAATGATTTTGACATCGACCCATCGCCACAACACTTTGTCGGAAACTACCGCAAGAGGTCGCACCACTGTGGCGTCGTATAATTCATCCACATACCATTTCCGAAAAAGAAAACGATGCAACCCTGCGAACTGTTGCGACAGCTCCGCCGGGAGTTCAGGCCGCACGACATACAGCATGTACGCACAGCCGATGCCAAGCAAAACCACAAGCGTGGATGTGGCCATGAAGCCAAACTCCAACCCGAAAAGTTGCTCGCTGCGCTCAAATAGGTTATTTTCAATGTACTTCGAAAAAACCGGTTGTAAGAAATGATCGAACTTGTCCCAAAAATGTGGCATGCCAACGTACCCTCCGGCCAGGGAGAATAGTGCCAGAATGCCCAGCGGCGCCGTCATGATCACCGGCGACTCGTGAATATGTTTCTCAACCTCTTTCTGCACCCGCGAGCGCCCAAAGAATATCAAGAATATTAAGCGAAATGTGTAGAAGGCAGTCAAACCGGCAATGCCGGTGGCGATGACCCAGTAGCCGAATCCCCCAAGCGGACTCACAACGCTTTTCCAGAGAATGGCGTCCTTTGAAAAGAAACCGGAAAATAACGGCACGCCGCTCAACGCGAGCGCCCCAACCAGGAAGACGCGATAGGTCACAGGAAGCTTGCTTTTCAGGCCGCCCATTTTCGTCATGTCCGTTTCGTTCTGCAGAGCATGCATCACGCTGCCGGCGCTCATAAACAGGAGTGACTTGAAAAAAGCATGCGTGTAAAGATGGAATATCCCTGCGCCGAAAGCGCCCACACCACACGCCAGAAACATGTATCCCAACTGGCTGATGGTTGAATAGGCCAACACTTTCTTGATATCTGTACTGACGAGCGCGATGGTTGCAGCCAGGAACGCCGTAAACAGTCCAATCACGGCCACAACATTCATGGCCATGGGCGACAGCAGGAATAACACGTGACACCGTGCTACCATATAGACGCCGGCAGTGACCATCGTTGCAGCATGGATGAGCGCCGAGACCGGCGTGGGACCAGCCATGGCATCAGGCAGCCAAACGTAAAGCGGTATCTGCGCCGACTTCCCAATTGCGCCAACAAACAACAGCAAACAGATGATAGTGGCGGTTTCGGGTGGCAGAACATCGCTTGCGCTTGCAAACACGGAGTCGAAATCTAACGTACCAAACGTCGCAAAAATCAAACAAATGCCCAGCAAAAAACCGAAGTCACCAACCCGGTTTACGACAAAGGCTTTGCGACCGGCAAACGCGTTGTCTTTATCCTCGTACCAGAAGCCAATCAGCAAATAAGAGCACAGCCCAACGCCCTCCCAGCCGAGGAACATCAGCAGAAAATTATCGGCCAGCACCAGAATCAGCATCGAAAAGGTGAACAAATTCAGGAAAGCGAAGTAGCGCGCAAAACCGCGATCGCCGTGCATGTAGCCAATGGAGTAGATATGGATGAGCGTGCCAACACCGCTGACCACCAACAGCATGATTGCAGAAAGCGCATCAACCGTGAAACTCAGATCGACACGGAAGGCGCCGGTTTCAATCCAGGTGTAAACGGTCTGAGTCACAGCACGACTGGCTTCCGGCAGCGAGAGCAATTGATAGGAAATGGCGCCGGCGGCAAGAAAGGAAAGTATGACTGCGCCCGAGCCAACGATTCCAGCTTGCTTCTCCGAAAATTTAGACCCAAACAATCCGTTGAGCAAAAATCCGAGAAATGGGAAAAGGGGGACGAGCCAGATATTTTCAAACATCAATTTTTGAAAGACCTTATCGTCTTCTAAAAGCTCGGGCTACCACTTCAGTAAGTTGAAATCATCTACAAAGATCGATTCTTTGGTTCTGAATATCGCGACGATCAACGCGAGCCCAACCGCGACCTCTGCTGCCGCGACTACCATCACAAAAAACACAAAAACGTGCCCGTCAAGCGAATTGAACTGTTTGGAGAAAGCGATGAGCGTCAGGTTAACTGCGTTCAACATCAACTCAATAGACATGAAAATGACAATGGCGTTTCTTCGGGTGAGAACACCGACGACGCCGATCGTAAAAAGGATACCACTAAGGATGAGGTAATATGAAATGGGAATGATCATGAGCGCAATTTGAGCTTGGCGAGCAGCACAGAGCCAATGATCCCGGACAGTAGCAAAACCGATGCTATCTCGAACGGAAACAGGTATTCCGTAAAAAGCAACCTCCCGATGGACTCCGTATCGCCTATTATTTGACTGCCGTCCGGCCCCTGCGTGGCGGCCCCGGCGAACCCCGCCTTAAGAAACACGCCCACCTCCACCAACAAAACAGCGGCGGCCACGATGCCTAAAATCTGAGCAAGTTTGAGGCGGTGTCGCCGAACGCGCTCCTCCTCCAAATCCATTAACAAGACCACGAACAGGAAAAGAACCATAATGGCCCCGGCATAAACGATAACGTGCACCGCCGCGATGAAAGGTGCATTCAGCAGCACAAAAAGTCCGGCTATGGCGAACAGAGTCAGGATCAGAAACAACGCTGAATACACCGGATTACGATGCACTACCATCAGAATCGCGCCTGCTACGGCAACAGCGGCAAAGGCAAAGAAAAGAGCAGCAATCATTTCTATAGTATCAGGATACCCAATATTCGACAGACAATAGTCAGGCTTAGAAAAAGATAATTGACACCAACACAAACACCGGAATCAGAATTATTATCGAGTAGCCCATGTAGCCGAAAAAGCTCGGCATCTTCACGCCGGACTGCTCTGCAATAGACTTGACCATGAAGTTAGGTGCATTCCCAATATACGTATTCGCACCGAAAAATACAGCTCCGCAGCTGATCGCCAAAAGATAGACTCCCCCATCTTGCATCAGCCATGTGACAGTTTCAGAAAACTTGCCGAGGGCGGTATTGAAGAAGACCAGATAAGTAGGTGCATTGTCGAGGAAGCTGGATAGCACTCCTGTAATCCAGAAATAGTGAACTGGCTCCTCAACAGCATTGATGATGAACTTCAAGTGACCTTCCTGACCAGCCCGCAGCATGGCGAGCGCAGGGATAATGGTGATAAAAATGCCGGCAAATAACTTGCCTACTTCCAGAATCGGGAACCAGCTAAACTCATTCTCGTCACGGAATGCCTTGGGCGTCAGCTTGAGCGACAATAAACCCATTCCTATTAGCCAGAAGTCACGACCGATGTTCTGCCATTCCATATGGATGCCAAAAACCGTAACCTCGCCGAGATGAAACTTGCCGCTAAATAAAACACCGGCAACAATTCCTGCCAAAAATATAAAATTGAACAAGCCCTTAAACGTCAAGGTGTAGGTTTTGGTCACGGTCTTGTGCGTTTTCGGATCATCAACCGCCATCTCCTCTTCGATTACGAGCTCCTCTTTTTCGAGGTCAGTCACATCATGCAGTTCGGCGTGGTGACTGAGCTCATGCATTCTGTTGTGCCAGCCTTCTTTTCTGAACATGTAGGTATCCCAGACGAAGAAGATCACAAACAAAATCGCTACAGTGAATATCATCGCCGGGAAAAGCTTCAAGGTCCAGAAAAACTCGACGCCCTGCAGGAAACCGAGAAACAAGGGCGGATCACCCAGAGGCGTCAGAGCGCCGCCAATGTTTGCAATCAGGAAGATGAAGAAAATCATCAGATGCACCTTTGACTTGCGGAAGGCATTCATTCGGATGTAGGGACGAATGAACAGCATGGCAGCGCCGGTCGTGCCGATCCATGAGGCCAGGGCCGTTCCCAAAGCCAGGATGATGCAATTGTTTACGGGCGTTCCTGCCGGCGCCCCACGCATCAAAATGCCACCCGCAACGGTATAAAGCGCCCATAATAATATAATGAAGGGGAAAAATTCTAACAAATAGGTATGCAGGATCTCGTGAATCGCTTCGCCGCCATAAGCGAAAACAAAAGGTACGGCAAGCAGCAGCGACCAAAAAGCAGATACCTTGCCAAAATGATGGTGCCAGAAGTTTTCCGCCACCAAAGGGAACACCGCAATGGACAGTAAAATGCCTACAAAGGGAATAACACTCCACAACGGCAAGCTGGCGCCAAGCCCGCCGTGCCCTTCACCACCTTCCAGGCTTGCCGAAAACACCGGAGAAACAGAAACCAACAGCAAAACCACCATTAACAGCATCATTCCGTTACGCATGCGCTTCCCCATCGATTAGGAATTAAAGCAGAGTGCAAAGTAAAAGTAGTCCCCCCTGACAGTTGGCCGGTGAGCCAATCGATGCTTATTGTTCCCGCTGGGTTTAGGGCAGACAGCAATTCAGGCAAGTTTGAATCGAACTAAGTATAAGATTATTGCAGCAAAAATCAAGTGAAAATTTGCAGAAAAAGACAGGGACTTGCAGAGCCCATGATATATTTGCCCCACAAGTCCTTGTTGACAGAACGGTGAATTTTCTAAATTATGGCAGGGAGAAAAACCCCACTTACTTCAGCATTGTCATGGTTCTGGAGTCATGCCATTGCCCGGCTTTTATGCGATAGAAGTACACACCTGAAGCCACCGGAATCCCATTCTGGTTCTTGCCATTCCAAACGATTTTGTGTTTGCCAGGCTCAACTTCTTTTTCCACGAGGGTGTGCACCAACTCTCCTCGCAGGTTGTAAATCCGGATGGTCACCATGGACTTCTTTGGCAAATTGAAGTTGATCTGCGTGGACGGGTTGAACGGATTCGGATAATTCTGAAACAGCGCGAATTCCGTCGGAATGCCAGGCGTTGCAGTGGTATTCTCGATCTCAATGTCTGTAAGCGGCGTACGGCTCTTCGAGACCAGAAGCACGTCCGTCAGTTGCACGGTGGCGTCATCAAAGTCACCCAGCAGCTCCGCAGGCAGACTCAGAAGTTGGTCACGAATCAGAACTGCGCTGTTTTCTTTCTCCAAATAGCCGATGAGGGTCAGCGAATTTTCGGCTAACTCCGCTTCGATGGTCATACCAAATTCATTCCTGTCTGGTAACTCCGACCTATCGAAACGAATCCGGCTACCGTCGAATGTCAGACGCAGTTGAAAGCCGCGAATTTCCGCCTCGCCTTCGAGCTGAATTGGAATCTGCGCGCGCTTGCCGCCATTTAACTTCAACCCGGGCAAAACCAGTCTGAGGTCCGTGTTTTGCACGCTCTTGTCGCGAAGCTGTGCCGCTGCACTGAGATTCCGCAAGTCATCGTCGTTCAGATCCAGGCGGTTCACAAAATCCACAACATCAACACCGCCGCTGCCATCGAAATCCGTGCGTTTTATCAACTTCATATTCGTGCCGGTTTTGCCAAAAATCGCTCGCCGCATCTCATCCAGGTTCGGGAGGGCATCTGGGGCTGTCTCACCAACACGCGATGTGCGCACATCGAGGATGGACTGCACGCGCTTATTTTGGCTATCTGAGACACGAATGCTTAGACGCTCGCTCCTGCTAACAGGCACTTTAAACACATATTTGCCCGAGTTTGGATAGCCCTCGGCCAGCGTTTGCCATGTTTCACCGCCATCCGCAGAGTAGTCGAGATCGACCTCTGCCACCTCACCCAAAGATTTCCATCTGACGGTTTGGGCGCTACCGGCAGGCCACGGCGTTTTATCGCTTCGGTCGAATAGCTCAAGGGCAGTCACAGTGGAACTGAGCACGGTAAAATCGGCGGCGCTCTGGGTACCGCCGTACGGGTTGGTTACCGTAATTTTGCCGGTGGTGACGCCTACAGGCACGGTTGCACGCACCTGGCTGTCAGAATCAACTACGACGCCAGTGGCGGGCGTGCCGTTGAACGCAACTGCGATGCTGCTTGCACTACCCAGCACGGAGCGAATGGCGTCGAACCAGACGCCGGCCATCACGGCGTACCCATTATCGTTTGGATGAACATTATCAGTTGAAGGATAGTAATCGTTCGCCCAATTTGAATTGGATTTGAATGTCTCGTTGATTGGCGCGTAGAAAACATTGTCACCGGCAGCCTGCCGTTGATTGACCAGATCTGAGATCAAGCCATTGAGATTGCTTGTTGTCCCATCCTTGCTGTCCTTACGCGGCACAATGCTCGCCAGAATGGTAACGATATTGGTATCGAATTGTTTGATTTGATCCAGATTCTGACCAATCTCGTCGATGGTGCTGGCATTGGACTGGTCAGACGAGATATCGTTGGTGCCGATGTGGAAAAGAACCATGTCAGCGGGATTCGCGTTCAAATAGGAATCGATCTCGGCCAGTATTTCATCGGCCCAGAATCCATTATGTCCCTCATGGTCGTTATCGAATCCAGATCCGTTGGACAGCGTTCCAATAAAGTCGTAGGAGATGCCTTCGCTATCCAGCAGTTGCGCGAGATCATTGCGATAGCCGGCATTGTCAGTGGAGCCGTTCAGTCCCTTCGTGATCGAGTCGCCCAGCAGCATGATGCGAACTGTGCCCTGCCCTGAGCTGCCGCCAGCCGGCCCAAAATTCGATCCCGTGATAATCACTTCGGAACCGACCAAGGCACTGGTAGGGGAGAAAGAAGTAATCTGGGGCGGTCCAACACTAAAGCTGCCCCGGAAATATGTATTTAGATCAGTGCTATTGCCGCTCCATATCCAGTGCGCAGTGCTGCTGCTCGGGAAATTCGCAATGTTTGAATTCCACGGCGCAATGCCGTATTGACCAACATCGGTAGCATTGGCCCAGCCGGAATCATCAAAGCCGGCAGCGGTCCAGCCAGACGCTTCGCTGAGATTCATCAGCCAACCCGAATCCGTCTGCAGAACGAGGTCACCGTCGATGCGAACCTCGATAATGAGGCCCGCGCTGCCGCCGCCATTGATGCCATGCACCGCAATGACGTTCTTGCCGGAGACAAGGTCTACCGTGTAACTCTGCGCCACGTTCCACTGGTTGTCCGAGCCAATCAATACACCGTTCACAAACAGCTCGTACTCGTCGTCTGTGTTTATGACAATATCCATGGTGCCGAGGGGGACTTGCACTGAAAAAGGCGCGTCGCTTGTTGCCACCGGGAGGCCATCAGCGGCATCCGAAATTCGCACCAGCGCATTGTTCGTGCCGGCGCCGGACGCCAGCATAGTGTAGCTGCCATCATTTCCCGTCGAGTTAATAACAGTGGACCAGCTCGCGCCGCCGTCGGCTGAAAACTCAATTTTGACGGAAGAAATATTTCCGCCGGAGCTCCACGTCACGGTTTGCTGCGAACCGGCGGTCCAGACTTCGCCGCCGTTTGGCTGCAGTATCTGCAACGTTTCCGGCGGCAGCGATCCGCCGGCCACGATCTCCAGTTCCGGCGCCGGGTTGGTACCTTCTTTCGTCGAATATTTGACCTGATCGCTC
>SMUY01018917.1_pt1 | contig 12004 bp, 13 predicted proteins | sample 2456441 | NCBI WGS metagenome assembly SMUY01 (sample SAMN11095931, study PRJNA526329) | marine sediment metagenome | biome: Marine sediment; feature: Surficial sediment; material: Deep marine sediment; isolation source: Hadal surficial sediment | place: Pacific Ocean | collected 2014-11 | depth...
TATAGACTCCCCCTTGTAAAGGGGGAGTAAAATCAAAAATCTCTCTCCCCTCATGGGGAGAGGATTAAGGTGAGGGGTGGAGTATTCATAACCTCCCCTTTATCCCCTCCTTGGTAAGGAGTGGAGTGGCGTTGCGCCGGAGCAAACTCATCTGTGTTCATCGGTGTTTCCTTCGGCAGACTCTTCATAAAAAAGCAGAAGGAAGAATCCCCCCGGCCCCCTTTGCAAGGGGGGGAGGTCATTCAACGATTTCAACCGCGCCGGTGTCGAGGTCGTAAAACGCTCCGGCCACCTCAAGTTTACCCTGCCGGACCAACTCTGCCAGAATGGGACCGCAGGAATGGAGGCTCTTGACCGTCATCCGCACATTTTCTTTCGCGGCCAAATCGACCCTCCCTGCTTCCGATTCGCTGATTTTATCGACCGCCGGAGCCAGGGCCTGGACCAGGCTTGCGATGTGGCCGGGGGCCTCGCCGCCCGCACAGGCGGCCGCCACCGCCCCGCATCGCTGGTGCCCGAGAACGACGATCAACTGCGTTCCCAAATGCTCGACCGCATATTCGAGACTTCCCAGAATGTGGTCACTGGCAAGATTGCCCGCCACCCGAACCACGAACAAATCCCCTAAACCCTGGTCGAATATGATTTCGGGAGAGACCCGTGAATCGGCGCAGGCCAGAACGGCCGCGCGGGGATTTTGACCCTTGGCCATTTCCCGGCGCCGGGACAAAGACTGGTTGGGGTGAGTGGGGTTGCCTTCCGCGAAACGTTTATTGCCGGAGATCAACTCTTGCCAAATATCGTTTCCGCTCATCACGTGTAATCCATTCTGTTTAAAGATTAAAGGGACCGGGCAAGGCCCGGCCAGCGTGACGCCCGGCGAATCGCCGGTGATGATTTAGCCCCTCTTGTAAAGAGGGGTTGGGGTGATTCTTCCAATATGTCACCCTGAGCTTGTCGAAGGGCTGAGGACAGGCAGAAATCCATCAACCTCCCATCATTTTATAAAGAAGGTAGAGAGCCAGCGCAACGACCTGCAAAATTTTTAAATCCTTTGAAGGGCATTGATAATCCTAATTTCAATCACCTTAAAGGCAAATGACGGGAAAATGGTTTGAGGCCAAAAAATTATAAAAATGAAAGTAAATCCTTTGTTTTTAAAAGGAGGCAATTATGAAAAAAATATTATTTACCATCTTCATTTTAATTATTTTTGGTCTGTTGGTTAACGTTGTTTATGCTGAAAATAGTGCGTCCTCTTCCAGCCAAACGGTTGGGATTGCAAACAATGATAACTCTGCTGAAGCTGGGACCAATGTAATCAAAATATCCAACCGGAATTTAAATTCTAATCTTCCTTTTGTGGTACAGCAGGATCATAAAGCCTGCATTGATAAATGTTCGCGGGCCCATTCCTCCTGTATGAATAAGGTAGGGGGTAACCCCACTGCTGTTAATAGTTGTGATGAACACCGGTGGAGATGTACTTTAAGTTGTGACGACAAGTATTACGGGTCATATTCTTTTGATTCGTTTGATCGTTTTTGAGAAAATCCTCTCAAGCCGTTTTCCCGCCGCCGTTGTTGGATTGGACCAAATCTGCTGATATTCCCATCAACCTCCCATCATTTTATAAAGAAGGTAGACAGCCAGCGCTACGAGCATCATAATTTTTTTGTTTTTGTCGATCTTCATCGCTACTCCCTTTATTTATAGCGGAGAGCGTGGAACGATAACAGGATCTCCACCCAACCCCATAAAAAGAATGACAAATAAAGTCACCAGCAAAACCAGGAATAGTATCAAAAAAGCAATTGACGATTTACTCATTCGCACCCCCCATTGTTATTAAAGGAAGGAAGAGAATCAGGAGAATGGCACAAAGCCGTTTCACCCATGGGTTGTGGGAGAATCTCCATATTTTTTAATCAGGGCGGCCAGCAGCAATTGGGATTCTTTTATGCCTTCCTCATCGTTTTCTTTGTCGGCGACCGATTCGGCTTTTCGGGTGTGCTGGATGGCTTTGGACCCGTCCTTTACCGCGTCGTACGCTCGTGCCAGATTGTAATGAGCCTGAAAATCTTCCGGATCGAGGGCCAGCACTTTATGGTGCTGGGCAATCGCTTCCTCCCATTTTCCTTGTTCCTCAAACACCAGAGCGAGATTGAAATGGATCTTCGCGTGATTGGGGTCGAGCTTTAAGGCTTGCCGGCAAGCGGCGATGGACTTGTCGTACCGTTTCAGTTTTCTGTAAGCGATGGCCAGTCCATGGAGCGCTCTCGTATTATCACGATCGAGCTGTAAAGAGATCTTATAAGCCTGGGCGGCTTCTTCAAAACGTTTGGCCTTGCGGCAGGCCAATCCCAGTTTAAAATGAGCCTGGGCGTCGCGGGGATTTTTTTCGACCCCCTCCCGGCAGTCTTCGATGTCATTTTTCCGTGGGTCTGTGGTCATGGATCAGGGTAACCCTCTCAAAGCATATCGGGCATCGTTGAGAAAAAGAATGATCTGACTCTATTTCAACTTTCCGAAGCTGTCAAGCGGCCTGTGGGTGGGGGTGTGGGAATTATGAAAAACTCAGATCCTTTCCCTCGACAGGCTCAGGACGGGCTGTTGCGCTCAGAATAATAAAATGTTGGTTTGCAAGTGAATCCCATTGTGTTTAATATGGCCGGATAATGGCATGGACGAACGAAAAACCCTGGCACAGACTGGGCGCGGATATCGGTGCCAACCTGTCCCCTCACGAGATGCTGGTCAAGGCCAAACTCGATTACAAGCGGCCGTATACATCCTCTGCAAATCATGAAACGTTCCGGTTCATCAAGTCTTTTGTCGAGGCGGGGAATGCGCAACTTCAGACCGTCGGGAGCCTGGACAAGGGCCGCATCATCTGGGTGCTGGCCCGGTTGAACGAGACGTTTACTTTGAAGGGAGTGGACCCGGTGGCAGGGTGCCTGCTGTTTGCGTCTCGGAATGAAAAAAGGGATTTGGTTCAAATGCTGGTGACGACGGTCCGGGAGGTTTGCGGCAACACACTTCAGGTCGATTGCAAAGCGCGATCCACTTTCAGAAACCCTTTCCGCAGGCAGTTCAAATCCACTCTCCCGTTTCTATCGCCAGCGGCCACCCAGCTGGACCAAGATATGATTCAAAAAGCCAAAGAGAATATTGGTTTGGGCCGGGAAGCGATTGCCGCGTTCGCGTCCGATGCCGAACGCCTGGCCGATCAAAAAGTGGACGACCCGACAGCCCACCGTTATATGTTCGACGTTTTCCAGCCGGGGACGGCCGGGGAGTCGCCCGTGATCGGGGAAAAAGAGATCGAGGAACTGGCGGAGAAAAAAACCCGCATGGCGATTGAGGCGATTAAAAAGGCACCGGGACAAGACCTGGAAGCCGCCCGCATGACGGCCTGGGGTCTGCTGAACGCGGTGACGTACACGGTCGACCACCATCTGGGCAACAATCAGGATTCGCGTTTGCGGCTGGCGTGGTTTGGGGGCAACGCGGACATCAAAAAAAGGGCGTTCCAACTGGCGCTGGAGTTATTATAAGGGAAAGGGGGATCATGTTCCAAAGCTGGGAAATATTCCTTGGTCTGGTCGTTGGCTTGGCGATATTACTGCCCTACATTCTTAAGAAGTATTATTGATGGCTTGCGTGCCAGACGGTATCCATCACCGTTGCCGGGTAAGACGCTGGGCGGGGGAAGAAGGCGGACCACTTAGGGTCCACCCCATCATTTGCCATTAATTGAACATATAGCGAATAACTAAATTGAATTCATGAGATTGATATTCCATTGTAAAGGGGGATCCGCTGTCAAACATCATTTGCAGTTCTTCGACGGCAAAATAGCGGTATCCAAAACTCGCCGTGGATCTTGGATTGATTTCATACCCAATCCCTCCGGAAAATTGATAAGCAACACCCGAATCACTGCCGCCGGCTAAGGGAACCTGAGAAAAGGGAATAAATCCAGGCTCATTCCAATCTATAGCAACAGTTGCAAATCCAATCCCTCCTCCTATATAGGGTTTCACAGGTCCGTTGGTAGGAAAGTCAAAATACCCATTGACCATATAACTAAAGGCCGCGGTGTAACTGCCGCCTTTTAGACGGGTACCACCCACACTGTTAATCTCATTGATCCTGAAAGCGATTTCACCGTCCACTCGGAAATTCCCGAAATCATAACCCAAGGCTCCCCCAAGCCCGAAGAGCGGGTCATAATCAGTAGTGTTGGTTCCGCGATTTATTTCAGAATCGGATAGAACATTAACACCCACATGTATCGTCACATAGGTTCCAGTACCTTGATCCCCCGTTTCTTGTTGGGCATGAACATTTGCACCTAAAACCGCCACAGTTACAAAAACCGCTACAGCAAGAAATCGTTTCATACCCCCCCCTTTGTATTTGAGTGGTGACCCCACTCAGTTGGTAATGACGAGCTAAATACACCATTTCCAAAATTAATTATTTTAGATATTATTTAAAAGATAACAATTATTAATTAATATAGGTCTTATTTAAAATCTAACAATACCCCATACAGGTCTGTTTTGTATTCTGGGCTATTTTGCCTATAAACGAACATGCTGTAGAAATCATTTTAAGACCTAAATATTCCCTTGATCTGATTTGGATAGGGAAAATGGGGCATGAAAGACTCAGGGGTATGGGACCGATGCGGTTCCCTGCCTTGCAAGTGATACCTATTGCAATTACCATGATCGGGCGCGATAAAGGAATGATGCAGGGAGCCAATCTATGAATTCATCGGTAGAGCCAACGGCAGCGAAGAAGGTAAACCTCACGGTGGCGGGCCAGGCGATCCAGGCGCGGGAGGGAGAGACCATCATCCACGCGCTGTGGCAGGCGGGGCTGGGCCATACCATCCAGACAGGCTGTGTCGGCGGCGTGTGCGGCGCGTGCACGGTCACCCTCCGCTTCAAAGACGGCCGCCGCGGCGGTACCGATCTGGCATGCCTGCGCCCCGTCGAGGAGGGCATGGAGGTCTTCCCGTTTCCGGTGGATGCCCTCGCTTCGCCCCCGCCGGTATCCGATCCCGATGAAGATAAACTGCGCGCCGCGTTTCCAACGGTCGACCGGTGCACCAAATGCGACAGCTGCACCGTCGCCTGCCCGATGGGCATCCCGGTGATGGACTCCGTCCTGCGCATGCAAAAGGGGCAAATCGAGGCGGTGGCGGAAGATTTCACCACCTGCATCGATTGCGGGCTGTGCCGCGCGGTGTGCGAGGACAAGGTCCTGCCGCACACCATGGGCCTCTGGGTGCGGCGCTCGCTCGGCCTGTCGCTGGATCACCCGGCCCTCGACCAGACGAAGGAGAGGGCGATGAGCGATCAGGTGGAACAGGAGTGGGAGCATCTGCTCAACTGCGATGACGAAGAACGGTTGCAGCGCGCCAAAGCTTTAAGGAAAGGATGATTAACCACAGATGAGCACGGATAAACACGGATAACAACTAAATGCTCCTCCCCTTTTCAAGGGGAGGACTGAGGAGGGGTTATATCAACCACCCTCAGCCCCTCCTTTAAAAGGAGAGGGATACTTTTGTTAGAGAGAAAAGGCACATGATGGACTGGGCGAAGGCATCGCTGGAAAAAGTGGAGCGTTCCCGTGCGGAGCGCGTGGACCAGGCTCCTCCGGCCATCAGCGAGGACGAGGCGCAGGCGTTGATCGAGGAATATCATCCGGATTACGTCGGCAACGAGCGCAAGATTCACGTCGGACCCAACGCCGACGCGGATTCCTTTCCCATGGAGCTGGCGGACTTGTTGGAATCGGACAGTCCGGTTCCCCAGGATTTCCAACCCAATGCCGATATTGAAACCGATGTGCTCATACTCGGCGGCGGCGGGGCGGGGGTGACGGCGGCTCTGGGCCTCGCGGATTCCGGTCTGACCGTGCATCTCGCCACCAAGCTGAGGCTCGGCGACGCCAACACGGTGATGGCCGAAGGCGGCATCCAGGCGGCGCTGGGTCCTTCGGATTCCACCCGCCGCCATTTCGCCGACAGCTACGTCGGCGGTCACGGTAAAAACGATACGGGTCTGCTCCGCATTTTGTGCGAAGAGGGACCGGCGGGCATCCGCTGGCTGACGCGGCTGGGAGCCTTGTTCGATCAGAATGAAGACGGCAGTTTCCGATTCCGCCAAGGCGGCGGCACCTCGACGCCGCGCGTTCTGGCCTGCCGCGATTACACGGGCCTTGAGATCATGCGCGTGCTCAAAAACGCGGTGATGTCGAGCGCAACCCATGTCCTCGAACACCACGCGGCGGTGGAGTTGACCGACGACGGACAGGACCGCGTCACCGGCGCAGTATTATGGAATACGCAGACGGGAAAACTGGTCACCGTCTCCGCGCGCGCGGTGATCCTGGCGACGGGCGGCAGCGGTCAGCTCAGATTGCAGGGCTATGCCACCAGCAATCATATGGGGGCGACCGGTGACGGGTTGATCCTGGCGTACCGGCAGGGCTGTTCGCTGGTATTTCCGGGAAGCCATCAGTACCATCCTTCCGGCTCCAGTTATCCGGAAGCGTTGGTCGGCCAACTGGTGACCGAATCGATTCGCAGTGCCGGCGCACAATTCTTGAACGTGAACGGCGAGCGGTTCATCGATGAGATGATGGTTCGCGACGTGGTGGCGGCGGCGATCATCCGCGAGGTGAGGGAGGGGCGGGGCATCGAGACCCCGGCCGGGCGCCGCGGCGTGTGGCTCGACACGCCTCTGATCGAACAAACGAAGGGCAAGGGCACCCTCGCCGGCCAGTTTCCCGGATTGATCCATCGCTTCAAACGCTACGGCATCGATCCCGTCACGCAACCCCTGCTCATTTATCCCACACTGCATTACCAGAACGGCGGCATCCGCATCGATGCCGACTGCCGGACCGAACGCGAAGGATTGTGGGCGGCGGGCGAGGTGACCGGCGGCTTACACGGCACCAATCGCTTGATGGGTAATTCCCTTCTTGATATCATTGTATTCGGCCGCCGGGTGGCGGATGGAGTGCAACAGAATTTGCCGGAACGCGGGGCGGTGACCCTGTCCCGCCTGAACCGGTACCGGCAGGAGTTGAAGCGGCTGGCCCACCGGCCCGAGACCACGGCGCCGCAGTTGTATCCGCGGGTTTCCGGAATGACCTTTGAACTGAAGGAAATCCCCAAACACGAAGCCGAAGCCGATGCCTCCCCCGGCCCTGTCAAAAGTTTCGAACCGCCGGACCCCTTTGCTTCACGCTGAATTGTTTCAGGGTTTCCCAACAACCTGACACCGGAGAATTCCGCATGGAAAACGATCCCAACCCTGCCGCGCGCAAGGCCCTGAAAACCGTCATCCTGAGGCGAGGAAATCAGGTGCTGATTTCCGTTTCCACCCGCAAGCTGGTGCCGGGCATCGAGCAGGGTAAGCTGTTTCCCACCGATGAAATTTCGAGCGACGGCATCGACTGGATGCCGTTGGGCGAGCACAAGCAGTTGCACGCCTGGTTTAAGAAATTGTCCATCCCGCCCACCACCGACGAGAACTCGGCCGACGAACCCCTGGACAAGGAATTTTTCACGGACGGCTCCGGCGAAGAGCATCTCCCGCCTCCCCAGATTCAGAGAACCCTGGATGAAATGTCCAAACTGATCGACGAAATCAACGAGTGATCGGCTATGGACCCGTGGATGATGGCTGGAGCGGCAGTTGCGGTTGGGGCGGTGCTGTATTGGATATCCCGGTATCGGCGGCTGGGCCCGGAGGTTTCGGTCGGCGCTCTCCTGGAGCAACTGGACGGAAAATATGCCGTGCTGAGCGGAGCCATCGTGCAGGGGGAACAGGGGATGATCCGGATCGATCATGCGGTGGTGTCGCCCTTTGGCGTGTTCGTGATCAAGCAATGCCGGGAAGCGGGCCGGGTGGAAGTGCGGCTTAATAAGGAGGAATGGGGGATTGCGGGCGGGGGAGGCCGGAAGAAAATGTACAATCCCGTGTGGGACGTCCGCAAGGTGATCCAGAAACTGGAGCGCCTGGTCGGGGAGTTTCCCTATATGCCGCTGGTGGTGTTTACCCGGGCCCGGCTGACGGGGGAGCGGGATATCGGTGTTTTAGAAGCCAGGGACCTGATCGGCCGCATCCGGAGTTTCAGCGAACCGCGCCTGACCGAGGACCAGCAGAGGAAAATCGTGGGAATATTAGGCTGAGCCGGCGGTCTATGTAAGTAACAATAGCGCATCACCCACCATTCAGAAAGCAAGACAGGAAAGGCAGGACATTACGATGAGAACTGTTTTACGGATTGGAATATTCGGCATCGCACTGGCGATGTTGTTCCCGGGGACGGTTTCGGCGGCAGAGGCCGGAGCCACGAAACAGGATTACGTGCCCTCGGGATGCCCCATCGAGAAGACCACCATCTGCACCATGGAAATCTGGCTGGCCCACCCGCACAAGAAAGACAACCGGGCGATCCGTCAGGTACTGAAGGACAAATCCATCAAGGTGTTGAGGCACACCATCCAATACTGGAAACGCCGGGGCGGTCACCCGCCGACCAATATCGCCCTGGGATGGGAGTTGAGCGCCGAGGACGCACGTTGGGCCATCGACTTCGCCCTCAAGTACAACGACCGCATCGACGGCCTCATTTTCCAGCGGTTGAATCCGCCGCATTATGTCGCCGTGGCCACCTCCGCCTGGGATGATAAATCGGAAACCAGGATCACTCCCGGACAATTGCAACAGTTGCGCGACCCGCAACTGACCACCGAAGAATTCCACGCCCTGTACGTCAAACTCACCGGCGAAAGAGAAGTTGCTGAAACGTTTTATTGAGGTCTAACTCCTTCATTTTAAAAGTTTGACAAAATCAGGGGGATTTGATAGAAGCATCACTCTTGATCGAAATCCGCTCAACCACCCGGGTCTTTTCAAATGATTGTTTTATTGTAAAATAATGCGATCCCGGAAGGGCGGATTTGAGTCCGGAGGGGTCCCGACGGTACCCCTCCCAGGTGCCGGGTTCCCCGCAACCGAAAACAACAGGAAACAGCCATGCTTCATAATTTGATAATCGATTGGGTGATTTCGATGGCCCCGCCGTCGCCCGATGGAGGCCAATCGCAGGGACCCGGCATGTTTCTCAGTTTTATTGTACCCATGATTTTCGTGGGCCTCATTTTTTATTTCGTCCTCATCAAGCCGCAGAAAAAACAGCATCAGGAAGTTCAGAAAATGCGGGACAACCTGGAAGAAGGGGCCAACATAATTACCACCGGGGGCATCCACGGCACCGTCAAAAAGGTCAAGGACGATATCGTCACCCTTCAGATCGCGGACAATGTCCGCATCAAGATCAACCGCGCGTCCATCGGCACAGTGAAAAACTGACAACGTCCATACGAAACAACCCAGAGTTGACGAATGCATAAAGAATTGCGCTGGAAAATTCCCTTAATCCTATTCATTATCGGGGGCTTCTTCCTTCTGGCCTGGCCACTGGAAGAGAAAATCAACCTCGGGCTGGACCTGCAGGGGGGGATGCACCTCGTTCTGGAGGTGGAAGCGGAAAAGGCCGTCGAGTTTTCGATGGAGCAGCGGGCCGAGGATATCAAACACGCCCTGGACGATGACGATATCGAAGTGGACCGGGTGATCTTGAACAAGGACACCAACGTCATCCGGATCATCCTGGTTGATGCCATCGATACCACCGGGACCGAAACGGTCCTGAAAAATTATACCACCCTCGAAAAGAAGGACGTGTTGCGCAACGGACTGGAGCTGGTCTATCAACTGCGGGAAGATGAGATCGATTACATACAGGATAACGCCGTTCATCAGGCGTTGGAAGTCATCCGCAACCGCATCAACGAGTTGGGTCTGTCCGAGCCGACCATTCAGGTGCAGGGCAACCGGCGCATCCTGGTGCAGTTGCCGGGCGTCAAGGATCTCAAGCGGGCGATGGACCTGATCGGCAAGACCGCGCGGCTCGAATTCAAAATGGTGAACGAATCGATGAGCCCGCAAGCGGCGGAGGCGCAGGGCATTCCAGCGGGAAGTGAAATTCTGATTGAGCAGGTCAGGGACAAGACCACGGGAAAAGTCATCGAGGAAATACCCTATCTGGTTTATAAACGGATTCTGCTGACGGGGGATATGCTCACCGGTGCCGAGGTGCGGTTCGATTCCCAATACAATGAACCGTACGTCGCCATCACTTTCAACAGTCTGGGGGGGATGACCTTTTTCGAGTTGACCAGCGCCAATGTCGGCAAGCGGATGGCCATCGTTCTGGACGACCACATCTACTCCGCGCCGGTCATCCGGGAAAAGATCGCCGGCGGGCGGGCGCAGATCACCGGAGGCTTCACCACCAACGAAGCGAAGGATCTCGCCATCGCCCTGAGAGCCGGTGCGCTTCCCGCGCCCGTCACCATTCTGGAGAACCGTAGCGTGGGTCCGTCGCTCGGACGCGACTCGGTCGAGGCGGGGATTAATTCCATTGCCATCGGCATGCTGGGAGTGGTGGTGTTCATCGTCATCTACTACCGGCTGGCGGGCGTGGTGGCCGTGGGCGCCCTGATGCTCAACCTGATTATGCTGATGGGGGCGCTGGCGTATTTCGGCGCGTCGCTGACTCTTCCGGGGATCGCCGGGATCATCCTGACCGTGGGCATGGCGATCGACGCCAACGTGCTGGTGTTCGAGCGCATCCGCGAGGAAATCCGGCTGGGAAAAACGGTGCGCCCCGCCATCGAGGCGGGATTTGCGAAAGCCTTCCGCACCATCGTCGACGCCAATGTCACCACCTTCATCGCGGCGATCATACTGTTCCAGTTCGGTACCGGGCCGATCAAGGGATTCGCTATCACGTTATGTATCGGTATCGCCGCCAGCATGTTCACGGCGTTGTTTGTCAGCCGCACTACGTTTGACACGGTGATGAGCTGGAAAAAGATTGAACGCTTGAGTATTTAAAACGGAATCCTGATGGAACTGATCAAACCGAATACGCACATCGATTTCATGGGCAGGTTCAAGCCGGCCCTCATGTTCTCCGCCCTGTTGATCCTGGCCGGGGTGGTGTCCATCTTCATGCACGGCGGACTCAAGTTCGGCATTGATTTTGCGGGCGGGACCCTGGTGCAGTTGAAATTCGAAAACCCGCCGGCGATCGAGTCGATCCGTTCCGGCCTCAAGGAGATCGGGCTGGCCGACAGCACCATCCAGGAGTTCGGTTCCCCCGACACCATTCTGATCCGCGTGGAACGGTCCGAAGGCAAGCTCGAGGAGATGGGTTCGCGCATCAAAGAATCGCTGCAAACCAAGGGGTTCACTGGAATCACCATCGAACGAGTCGAGATGGTGGGACCCAAGGTGGGCAAGGATCTTAGGCAGAAAGCTCTGCTTTCGATCGTCTACGCCATCATCGCGATCGTCATTTATATTTCATGGCGGTTTGAGTTCCAGTACGCCATCGCCGCCATCATCGCTCTGATTCACGACGTCCTAATTACCATCGGTGCGTTTTCGATGCTGGATAAGGAGTTCACTCTGGTGCTGGTGGCGGCGTTTCTCACCATCATCGGTTATTCGTTGAACGACACCATCGTTATCTTCGATCGCATCCGCGAAAACACCCGCCGCAGAAGTAAAGAACCGTTGAGAGACATCATCAACACCAGCATCAACCAGACCCTCAGCCGGACCCTGCTGACCTCCGGCACCACCCTGATGGTAGTGGCCGCCCTGTTTTTTCTCGGCGGCGAAATCATCCACGACTTTTCGTTCGCCCTCCTGGTCGGGGTGGTCATCGGGACCTATTCCTCGATCTTCATCGCCAGCGTGTTTCTCGTCTACTGGGAATCCCGCGCCCATCCCAAAAAAGCCTAAAGGAATAATTAACCACAGATGAACACCGATAAACACGGATAAAACACAGATCCTTCGCGGAGTTTATCCTGAGCTTACCGAAGGACTCA
>SMUY01220609.1_pt1 | contig 11999 bp, 9 predicted proteins | sample 2456441 | NCBI WGS metagenome assembly SMUY01 (sample SAMN11095931, study PRJNA526329) | marine sediment metagenome | biome: Marine sediment; feature: Surficial sediment; material: Deep marine sediment; isolation source: Hadal surficial sediment | place: Pacific Ocean | collected 2014-11 | depth 0-1...
CCACCGGTCCTTCGACCAGGGGCGGACCTGGGAGACGATCAGCCCCGACCTGACCAAGGAGCTGCCCAGAGGAGACGTGCCCTTCTCGACGCTCACCGCACTCGACGAGAGCCCGCTCAAGTTTGGCGTTATATACGCCGGGGCGGACGACGGCTCAGTCCAGATGACAAGGGACGGCGGCGTCAACTGGCAGAACATCGCGACCCCGGCCGCCGAGCGCTGGGTCACGCGCATCATCGCCAGCCAGCACGACGCCGGGACGGTCTATGTGACGCAGAACGGCTACCGCCAGGACGAGTGGACGGCGTACGTCTGGAAGTCCACCGACTACGGCATGACCTGGGAATCGATCGCGAACAACCTGCCTTTCGAGCCGGTCAACACGATCCGCGAGGACCCGAACGACGAAAACGTGCTGTACGTCGGCACAGACCTTGGCGTCTTCGTGTCGCTTGACGGCGGAGACTCTTGGCTGACCTACGGCAGCGGAATGCCTAGAGCGCCGGTGCACGACCTCGTGATCCAGGAGCGAGAGAGCGACATGGTCGTCGCGACGCACTCACAGTCGGTGTGGGTGATCGACACGGAGCCGATCGCCGACGCGACCGAGGAAATTCGCGCCAAAGACCTGCACGTCTGGGAAGTGCGAAACATGAGGCGCAGCGCCCGCTGGGGCATGGACCGGCGCCCAATATACGACAAGCGCGAGCCGGACGAGCCCATGTTGAGCGGCCGCTTCTGGGCGAAGAGCCGAGGGAAGGCCAAAGTTCAGATCATCGACTCCGACGACAAGGTCGTGAAGGAGATCGAGGTCGAAGTCGTCCCCGGCTTCAACTTCTACGAGATCGGCATGCAGCTGAAACCTCGCTCATCGAGAGAGCCGAACAAGATCGATGACCCCAAGACGCTGGAAGAGGCGCTCGCCGACCCCTATCCACGGCCACAGTACATTCCCAAAGGGGAGTACAGGCTCCAGGTGACGATGGGCGCGGCGAAAGAGGCCGTGGAGTTCGAAGTCCGCTAGCGGCAGAGAGCCGCCATTCGCAGCACCATCGTCTCCATGGTCTCGGCCGTCGAGATCGATGGGCGTAGCCCCTTGATCTGCGCGTCCGCTTCGACGAGCTCTGCAATGACTCCCTGGATCTGCGAAAAGCTGATCCGCCGCGCGGCGCCGACCGCCTTTCTCTGCAGCCATTCGCGCTCCTTTTCGATGCGCGGCTTCGAGGGGAACATCTCGAGCACGCTCGGCGCCGGGTTCCTCACGGTGGTGTTCGCGTCCAGACACAGGCGCGCCTGCCACACCAGCCGGAACTGGCGCGCGATGGTCGGAAATATCCGTGAGAACGCCTGCCCCTCAATCTTGCTGCGCCCCGAGATCATCGTCCGGACTTGCCGAAGAGCCTTGGCCGAGTCTCCTGCCACGATCGCGTCCACGAGCTGGTAGACGTTGTACTCCTGCTCCGGCTCGACGACCGCCATGATCGCCGAGTCCTGGATCGCCTCTGCGTCCCCGACGTACACGACCGCTTTGTCCAGCTCGCCGAGAGCGATGCTCAGGCTGCCGCCGGTCATCTCTGTGAGCAGCGTGGCCGTCGAGGGCGTCATGTGCTTTCCGGCGTCCTTCGCCGCAGCACGCAACCGGTCCGCGATATCGCGGTCGTCGGACTCCAGCTTCGGCACATATCCGCCAGCGGCCTCAACGATCGCGTGCCAGCGCTTCGAGACGGTCTCAAGGCGGCGCTGCCGGTCTTCGTCGCCCTGTTCGTCGTCGGCGACCAGCACCAGCATCGCCGTCGGTGGCAGCGCCGCGAGGTCGTCGACGAAAGGGTGTGCGCCAGCCTTCGGCTTGGCGTCCCACGTCTGTGCAGGGTCGACCCGCAGGAGGTTTCTGACAAGCACGACGCGGCGGTCTCCCAAGAACGGCACGCTGGACGCGACCGCCGTCCATTCGGCCGGGGCGCGGTCGTCGGCGATAACGGTCTCGACGTCCATGTCGCCCTGCTCGATCTCGAGCTGCTGATAGATCTGATGGACCGCCGCTCTCCGGAGCGCCGACTCCATGCCAGCGAGAAGTACGGTCCTGTTCTGTACGGCCTTGGCGGCGTTCAAGCTCACTCGACTGAGATTATGCCTCGCCGCGGCTGATGCGGCCAAGATTTCCGCGCAGGTCGGCGACCCGTTTTCCCAGCGCGCCGACCTGTTCAGCGTCCGGCACGCGGCTCGAGAACATGGCCGACTCGAACGCACCGACCATCTCGTAGGCCGGATCGAACGCCGCGCCGAGCTTGGGGCCGGCCGCATTGACGAACTCCCGCGTGGTCTGGCTGAACCGCTTCGGAAACGCGACGTGCCTCTCGATCGAGCGGTTGAACGAGGCGTGCAACCGGGCGATTTCGCCGATCGTCCGCTCCGCCCTCGCCGAAGGAGTTCTCGTGCGCCGCAGGAACATCACCAGGATCGGAGTCAGCAGCCCGAGCGCGATCACGGCGACGACCCCGCCTTTGAACCAAGCCGTCCCGTACCACGGCTCCGCTCCGCTCGTCGCACCGACCCCCGCGCCGCCCACGGAGGGCGCGCCTGCGGTCGGGTCGAACGCCACCCATCCTACGTCCTCGAAGTAAATCTCGCACCAGGCGTGGTAGTCGCGGGCATGGACCGTGAAGAAGCCCTGGTCGTCCTTCTCCGAGTTGTTTATGAGATATCCGGTCGTGTAGCGGGAGGGCAGGCCGACGGATCTCGCCGTCAACGCCATGCTGCTGGCGAACAGGTCGCAGTACCCCTCTTTCGACTCGTACAGGAAGTACTCGACAGGGTCGGCGTCTTCCGGCGTTCGGCGTGTTCGCAGGTTGTATCGAACTTGGGCCTCGATGGCGGTCTGCAAGGCGGCAGCCTTGTCATAGTCGCTCTCGATGCCGCTCACGGCTCTGTACGCAAAGTCCCTGACTTTGGCTGGCACATTGTCCGTTTTCAGATACAGCTCTTTGAACGGAGCCAGCGCGCTCGGGAGCGTCGCGTCCTTGAAAACGGGGCTCTGCGACGGGACTAGTGCATAGGCCGTCAGGATCTCGGTCCTCGTAAGCACCCTGTCCAGGATCACGGCGCCCTGTGCGAGGCGCGTAATGTCCTGAGGGGACCAAACGACCTCGACGAGCGGGCCGGGCGACATGATCGTGCGGAAGCTGTGGTTGGACTCCTTGATCGTGAACGGCAAGGTCGTGCCGTTGGCGATCGGCTCCTGCGGCGGAGCTTCAAAGCCAGGCCAGATCGCTATTCCGCCGTTCGGGCCTCTGACCGGAGCGACAGGGCTTGGCTTCTGGTCCGTCAGGACATTGCTCGCCGGCACTTCCGAAACCTTCCAGCCGTTGCCCGTATAGGTCGAGAAGGAGTTGAGGCGCATATATCGCGGCCTGTCCATCCGTACTTTGAAAACCTCCCTGTCGGACAGTGCGTTCGGGCCGCGGCCGATCGGGACGTCCGACAGGTTGACCGGCGCGGTCGACGCGTTGAGCTGCGTGATCGGCTGTGGCAGCGAGACCTGGATGTTGCCTGCTACCGTCTGCAATGACCCTTGCAGCACCGGAGCCCCCATGAAGCTGAGCAGGATGATGATCAGCGCCGAACTCAGCGCCCACTCCGGCCCGGCCATCCATTTCCAAACGCCGCGCCGCAGAAGCGCGGGCTCGTCGACTCCTGCAAGCTTCGCCCGGTCGATCATCGTGCGCTGGTGCACCCTGGCATACAGCAGCGCAATGGTCAGCATGAACAGGAAGAACAGGATCGTAGCAGGCATGAACGTGTCGAATGTGCCCACGAGCCCGAAGATTGCGATGCACGGCAGCGTGAGGAACAGCAGCGTCTGGTCGCGCCAGGCAAAGAGATTGCCGACAAGCAGCAGCCAGCAAAGAACGCCGGCGACCAGTAGCTCCGGCGGGAACCCTCCACCTGGCAGCAAGTCGTTGAGCTGCGCGACGAAGCCCGCCGAAAACACTCCCAGCACCGCCCAGAAGTAGGAGTCATAGCCCGCCATCGGGTTGCCTCGCACGATTCTCGAAATCGCGTACCCCGAGGTCGCCGTCGCTACGACTCCGATCGTGAAGAACAGCGCCAACATCGGGTTCAGCAGGCTCATGCCGATCGAGTACACGGCTAACGTGCAGCCGAACGCCGCTAGTGCGTGGTCGAGGGCGCCCAGTTCAGGGGCCAGCCGCTTCATCAGACCCTCTCCACCCGCGGCATGGCGAACACCTCGGCGCCCGCCTGTTCCAGCCTGGCGAGATACGCCGGGTCAGAGGCGGGCCGAACGTCTGAAGGCAACGGGGACCGACCCCGATAGTCGTCGAGATCGTATATCAGGCAACAAAAATGGACGTTCGGAATGCTGAGCATTACCTCGGGCAACTGTGAGTCTTGCACACCGATCATGATAACGACGGTAGAACCAATATAGAAATGCCGGCGAAGGCTGGATAGTTCGTCGCTCAGACGCTCGGGCCGATCCGCCTGAATCTCAGTGAGTATCTCGCGCACCTCGCCGATGCGCGCCTCAATGTGGGCCGCCGCGGCCAGAGGGTCCTCAAACGAGGGGAAGACGACGGTAGCGCCGTTCTTCAAGTACTTTTCCGCCAGGAAAAGCGCGTGCCCGCACATCGCCTCGAGCGTCGAGGACTCCTCGTTGCCGATCTCCGTGCCCTGCGTGCGCTGGATCACGAAGTTCATGTACACGCCCGAGCCAGTTTCAAACTCCTTGACCATCAGCCGGTTGGTTCGAGCGCTGGAGGGCCAGTGGACGTACCGCAGCGGGTCGCCCGTCACGTACTCCCGAATCGTACTGAACTCCAGGCCCGATCCGAGCGACCGACCGCTTTCCAGGTCGCTCGATCCCCAGCCGGCGATCGGCGAGATATCGACCGACGCAGAGATCGGCGCAGGGTGGACCGTCAGCTCGACCGGGTCCGTCTTGTAGCTCTTCTCCCGGTTGACCAGGCCCAGCGCGTCCGTGCCGCGCACCCTCAGCCCCGTCCAGCGGTACTTGCCGCGCCGCATGGGACGGAACGTGTATCGCGTTTGGATCGGCTGGTCGAACGACGGCGCAATCGGAAGGCTCGGCCTAATCCCCCTCGCGACAAGCCGCTTCGGAAGTCCGTCAACGATCGTTATCAGCGGACGCATGATCCGCCGCTCGCTCCAGACCGTGATCTCGACCGTGACCGGCTCGCCGACCTGCACCGCCGGGGGAGCGAAGCGCTCGAACCGCAGCCCTCGGACCGCCAGCCAGGCCTGCACTGCAGATGCGGCGAGCGTGGCCATGATCGCCATCACCATGTAGAACAAAGGCGGCGAGTCGACGAGGACCGCCATCACGAGGAAGAACATCGCGGCGATGGAGAGGGCGAACGACGCGTATCGGTTCATGCGCCTCTTGTCAGGTGACCGGGGTCGGGGCTGGCACGGTCTCCATTATCTGTCCGACGATGTCTATCCCAGTCGTGCCGCGAGCCTTCACCTCGCCGCGCAGCATGAGCCTGTGCCCCAGGATCATCGGCGTGACGTACTTCACGTCGTCCGGACGGACGAAGTCGCACTCGTCCATGGCGGCCTTCGCCTGCGCCGCGTGCATGATGTACAGCGATCCTCGTGGGGACGACCCTAGCATCAGCTGGCTGTTCTCGCGCGTCGCCCGCACGATGTCCACGCAGTATTCGCGGATCGAATCGTGGACGAAGACCTCTCGGACTCCCCGCTGCGCGGCTACCATCTCGCTCAGCTCGATCACGGCCTTCACGTCGTCGATCGGATTGCTGACCTGCTGGCGGATGAGGATGTCGGACTCGGCCTGTCGGCTCGGATACCCGAGCGAAACGCGCGCGAAGAACCTGTCCATCTGAGCTTCGGGCAACGGATACGTCCCCGTCATCTCGATGTTGTTCTGCGTCGCGAAAACGAAGAACGGCTCTGACAGCATGCGGGTGACGCCGTCGTTCGTGACCTGCCGCTCCTCCATCGCTTCGAGCAGCGCCGACTGCGTCTTCGGAGTCGCGCGGTTGATCTCGTCCACCAGAACGACGTTCGCGAACAGAGGGCCTTTGCGAAACTCGAAGGTGTGTTCCTTCTGGTTGAAGATCGACGACCCCGTGATGTCGCTCGGCAGGAGGTCCGGCGTGAACTGGATCCGCTTGAAGACGCCGTTCATGGTCTTGGCGATCGCCTTCGCGAGGGTCGTCTTGCCGACCCCCGGCACGTCCTCGATCAACAGGTGCCCCCCACACAGCAGCACGAGGATCGAGTCGATGATGGTCTGCTCCTTTCCGACGATGGCGCGCTCTACTTCATGCGCCATCGCACGGCTCATTCTTGCGATTTCAGAAGGGTTCAATGCCAAGTTTTCAGTCCTCTCCCAGCCGTCCCCGACCATTCTACTGGGCGTCGCCAGTAGATAACGCCAAAATGGCCCTTGGCCCTCCAGGGTCCTAGCAAAGTTGCGGGCTACGTCTCAGGCAGGCTCGCCGCGGCCACGGCCTGGCCGATCCGGCGGGCCTGTTCGTCCGGGAGCCGGACGCACGTCCGACCGGCGAGCTCGGGGAACTCCAATGTAAGGACGCTATTTGCGCCGTCAATGATCGTCTGGCCCCCTACGCCGCTCGTCACCCGGCCCAGAATCAAGGCCGTTTCGAACTCGTAGTACTCCGCATAGTGGGCCAGGGCGTAGCCGCAGTAAGTCCCGATCGTCTCCCAAATCTGCCGCGCGCCCTCGCTCCCGGCCTCGTGCGCCTCCTGAACCGTTCTCAGCATTTCGGCCGGAACGTCCGTGTCACCCATGTCGATGCCAGCCCCGCCGGCGAGCCGAAACACGGCCTGCTGGGTCAGGTACTCCACCCCGCACCCGATGTCGCCCGACCACTCGTCGACATGCGCGCCGGGCGAATAGTCGATCGGCGCGAACGCCAGCTCGTTCAGCCAGCCGGTGATGTTCCCGTCGCCGTCAACGAACCCCGCCGCCTCGCTGGAACCCATCGCGATGCCCAGAACGCCGGTCGCGTCGAGAGACATGGCCCCTGCCAAAGCCGTCACGTCCCCGTCGTTCGCAACCTTGATCGGGGTGCCGTACTCTTCGCCGATCCGCACGAAGATGTCGCGCACCTGGCCGAAATCGCCTTCCGGGACGCCTCGAAAGAGCGACGCCGCCAGAACCCGGTTGTCGATGATTACCCCCGCCGAGCTGCCGCCGATCGCGTCGAGCCGTGGCAGGTGGGCGGCCGCCGAGTCGATCGCGGCCTTGATCTCACGGTAGTGGTATGCCGGGTCGCTGTTGCCCCGCGGGTTCCAGACGACCTCTTCGGTGAACACCGTGTCGCCGTCGATCACAGCCGCAGACTTGCGGTCGCTCGCCCCGAGGTCGAACCCGACCCTGCAACCGTCCAAGTGACGGCCGGCGGGCAGCGACCTCGTCGCTTCGTCCGGCACGTCGTCCGGATCGCAGTGGACGACCTCCATCTCCCGCTCGAACATCGTCTCTCCGACCATCTTCGCGTCGAACGCACGCGCACCGCCGGGCGAATAGCAGCGTGATACATGCTCCCATATGCTCAAAGGCCCGCCGATAGTGATACGATGCCCGCCGCGCTGCCAGAGCAGAAACTTCACCGTCCGCTCGATGTACGGGAGGTTGAGCGGCGCCAGCGGATCGTCGTCCGGAAAAACCGTCGTCTCGCGCCGCGCCCTCGTTCCGTCGGGCCGCTCCAGACCGATCACGCACGGAACCCCGCCGGACCGCTCCGCCAGCTTCCCGAACGCCCGGTCGGCCAGGACCGCCGGCCGAAAGCCAGGATCGAGCGGCGGGACGATCCTTGGGTCGGCGAGGCCGGCGAGGTCTGCGAGAAGCGTCGTCTCCATCGGGATGGAGCGACAGGTTACCAGCGGCCCGACGGTCTGACATAATGCCCTCGTGCCGGCGGACTGCGTCATCGGGGTCGACCTGGGCGGGACGAGCGTCCGCGCCGTCGCCGTCGACGCCTCCGGCGCAATGGTCGGCGATCACGCAACGTTGCCGTCTCGCGCAGAAGAAGGCGCAGAAGCGACCTTGCAAGCGGTGGTAGAGGCGGTCGAGCAGGCGAGCGCCGGCTTTTCGCCCCTGGCGGTGGGCCTCGCGATCCCCGGCCACTGCAACGACCGTGACGGGGTCGTCCACTGGTCGCCGAACTTCGGCGTCCGCGTAGACGGGGTCCTCGATTGTTGGAAGGACGTCGACGTGCGAGGGCCGCTCGTCGCAGCGCTTGGAACCCCCGTCACGATGGCCAACGACGCGAACGCGGCGGCCGTCGGCGAGTACCGCTTCGGCTCCGGCAAGGGCTCGGCAAACTGCCTCGTCATGCTGACTCTCGGCACCGGCATAGGCGGCGGAGTAGTGCTCGGCCCGGGGAGCGTCGATGGCGAATCCAAAGGGCCGATGCTGCTGCTCGGCGGCAACAAGGGCGGCGCAGAGCTCGGCCACACCGCCATCGAGGCGGACTGGGAGACGCGCGAGGTCCTGACGGTCGAAAGGCTCTGCCAGCGCGACGCGATCATCAAGCGCGCAGAGTCCAAGCTTGAGGGCTTGAGGCTCACAGGCGGGACGCGATCGTTGCTGACCGAACTGATCGACCAAGGCAAGCTGACCCCGAAGGACATCACCGACGCCGCCGACAAGGGCGACGAGCTCGCCATCGAGGTCTGGCGCGAGACCGGCCGTTATCTTGGCACGGCGATCGGGAGCATGGTCAACGTCTTCGCCCCCGACGTCTTCGCCATCGGTGGCCAAATTGCGAAGGCGGGGAAGTGGCTGATGGAGCCGGCGGTCGAGCAGGCCGGAAAGGTCGCAATCCCCTCGCTCTTAGCAGACTGCAGGATCACCGTCGCCGAGCAGATTGACGACGCCGGCGTCCTCGGCGCGGCCGCAGTAGCCTGGGAGGCACAAAAATGAAGTTCGAGGTCGAGACGCTAGAAATCTCCGAGGGTCGAAAACTGTACCTGTACACCTTCGAGGACGAAGCCCAAGCGCCCGACAATGAAGAGGAGGCATAGGTATCCTTAGGGAAATCCCCGGAGGCCGGAAGCGACAAAAATGACCGAAGTGATCATGCCCAAGATGGGCGACGGGATGGAAGAGGGCACGCTCCTCGAGTGGCTCAAGAAGGACGGTGACGAGGTCAAGTCCGGTGACGTCATCGGCAGCATCCAGACCGACAAGGCAACGCTCGAGCTAGAGTCGCCCGGCAAGGGTACGATCACCGGCTTCCTGATCAAGGAGGGCGATACCGTCCCCGTCGGGCAGCCGATCGCCGCAATCCTGAAAAAGGACGAGAAGCTCCCGGCCGACTGGGGCGCGGCCAACGGCCAGGCCGAAGCTCCTGAACAGGAAGAGAAGAAGAAAGCGCCCGCGAAGAAAGAGCCGGTCGCCGTTTCACAGCCCTTCTCCGCTCCTGCCAAGTCAGGCCGCGTCAAGGCCAGCCCTCTCGCGAGGAAGCTCGCGACGGAGGCGGGCGTCGACATCGGCGCTGTCGCGGGCTCCGGCCCAGGAGGACGAATCGTCGCCGACGACGTGCGCGGCGCAATCTCTACCGGACCCAAGGTGCCCAGCTTCCAGCCTGCCGTCTCCACGGCCCAGGACAAGAAGGTCGCGCTCAACGCCCACCGCCGCATCATCGCCGAGCGCACCCTGGCGAGCAAGCAGAACGTGCCGCACTTTTACGTCACCGTCGCTGTAAACGTCGACAGGATCTCCGCCCTCAGACAGTTTTACAAAGAGGAGGAGAGCGGAAAGATCAGCATCAACGACTTCGTCATCAAAGCTTGCGCGATGGCGCTGCAAGAGATGCCCGAGGTCAACGCGAGCTTTCAGGGCGACCACGTGCTGCAGTACGGCGCAGTCAACGTCGGCGTCGCTGCCGCGGTGGACGAAGGGCTGCTCGTCCCGGTCATAAAGAACGCCCACACGATGACGCTCCGACAAATCGGCGAGGCCACGCGCGTCCTAGTCACGAAAGCCAGGGATGGCAAGCTCCTGCCCGACGAGATGAGCGGCAGCACCTTCAGCATCAGCAACATGGGCATGCTGAACGTGGACGACTTCACCGCGATCATCAACACCCCCAACGCCGCGATCGTCGCGATCAGCACCGCCAAGCGCAAGGTCGTTCCGGTAAGCGACGAAGAGGTTGAGATCCGCATGATGATGAACATCACCGGCTCGTTCGACCACCGCGTGGTCGACGGCGCGATCGGCGCGCACTTCATGAACGTCGTGCGCGACTACCTCGAGAACCCGACGCGGCTGCTCAACTAGGGCAGGCTCTCAGCCGCCCGGTGTTCCGAGCGGGAACGACGTCAGCGACCGTAGAAACGGCCCCGTGTCGCCCGTCTCGGCACACAGCACGTGGACAGAGTCGAGCGTGAACTCGCCCAATACGCCGATCTTCGACATCCTCAGCGACCGCCCCATCTCCGATCGCGCCCGCTCGTCGAACTTTCGCAACCGACCGATCTGGAGAGTCGCCTCGAACTCGGTGTGGTCGGTCGTCTCGCTCAGGTGGCCGGTGCAGGCCGTAAGGTCGTGGCTCAGCGCCTTCAGCGCATCGGCCTCGCCCGCAATCCCGATCCAGGCCGTCCTCGGCATCGTGAGGTTCGGCGAGCCGCCAGCACCCTCAAGCCGAAGCGAGATCGGCGCGTGTCGGCCGACAACCTGGCCGACGGGCTGGTCCAGCAGCGCCAGCGTCCTCGGCGACACCTCTCCGAGGCTGACAAGCCGGACGGCGATCTCCCCCGCCGGCAGCCAGCGAATCGCATCGCCGCCCGCCCGGCGTCTAATTTCGTTCTGAGCGCTCCTGACCAATTCAGCGATCGCTGGCGGCAATGGGAACCCGAGCCAGCACCGATTAAGTGCGTCCACCCCTACATTGTGCCCGTTCTGCTCCCAGACAGAAGATGGCCCTTCAACACAGGCGCCCATTGGGCTATGGCATGACGAAGCGCCTCTGGGCCCAGCATGCTGTAGCTCAGCCGGACGGTGTCGTCCCCCCGCCCGCGCGTCGTCAAGAACCGGCCTGGCATGACCGCGACGCCTGCCCGGACGCTGTCTTCGAACAGTTTCTGCGCGTCCACCGGCGACGGAAGCGTGATGACCACGGAGAAACCTCCTTTCGGGACGGAAAACGTGACTTCGGGCAAGTGCTCCTTGAGCGACTCGCACAGCGCGTCCCGCCGAGCTCGATAGACCGGGATCGCACGGTCAAAGTGCGCGTCGTACCGGTCGGACTTGATCATCTTGGCCAGCGTGAGCTGCGTGACCTTGTCGACCGGCATGCCGGTGAGCACCCGGGCTTCGGTATGCCACTCTCGCAGGTTGCGCGGCACGTAGCGGATCCCTGCGCTGATCCCGGAGGCGAGCGTGTAGCCGAACTCCAGGTTTGCGACGATCCTCGCGTCCGGCGCCATAGCAAACAGACACTTGGGAACATCGCGGACGAAGCTGACCGGAAGAGAGTTCAGGCGCTCGACCGTCACGAAGCCGTACCGTTCGGCGATCTCCAAGTATCCGCGGCGGTTGGCGTCGGGCCACACGTGGCCGCCAGCCAGCCCGAACGTCGGCTCGACGATGGCGCACGAGACCCCGTGCATCTTCGCGAGCATCTCAATCTGCTCGAGGTCTATCCCGTTCTCGTCCGACTTGACGCCGTGTGGCACGTATCCGAGCCCCGTCAAGTGCGCCTCGACCGAAATTCGTTGCGGCTCTTGGACGATCACGTGCGATCCGCGCTCGATCAGTCCGCGATCAAGCATCGTCATCATCTCTGGATGCGGGCCTCCCACCTGCACGTCTTCGTCGTTCAAGTCCGGGTAGTACCGCCGCATGAGCCGCGCCCCTGCAGTGCGCATCTCCGGCTGTCCAGCATATTCAGGGAGGTAGAAAAGCCAGCTCGACTCGCTCCTCAGATCGAACATGTCCGCCAGCCAACTTTCCGAGTCGA
>SMUY01294228.1_pt1 | contig 11999 bp, 8 predicted proteins | sample 2456441 | NCBI WGS metagenome assembly SMUY01 (sample SAMN11095931, study PRJNA526329) | marine sediment metagenome | biome: Marine sediment; feature: Surficial sediment; material: Deep marine sediment; isolation source: Hadal surficial sediment | place: Pacific Ocean | collected 2014-11 | depth 0-1...
TCTACCCGATCGAGATGGCGAGCGGCGCGCATGTAAGCGCTGGCGGTGTCTGGACCGACAGTTCCTCGCGTGATAAAAAGGAAAACATTGTTGCGTTGACGACGGAACAGGCATTGACTGCGCTGGCAAATCTCGAGCCGGTGACATTTACCTACAAGCAAGAAGATCATGAACAGTATGTTGGCTTCATCGCCGAGGATGTTCCACAGCTTGTCGCCAGTTCGGATCGCACCGGGCTTAGCGCGATGGATATTGTTGCGGTCCTGACGCGGGTCGTGCAGCTGCAGCAGCAACAGATCGCGGAACTCGAGTCCAGGCTGGAAGGGCGCCAATAAAAAAGGTGCCGGATTTATAAAACTTTGAATTCGCAACAGCCGCTAACAGCCAGGCGGCACGTCGAGTATCCAATTCAAGGAGCAAATTTCCACGCATACCGGCAGATAGGGAATAGCCAATTCTATCGCGTTAGTGAGTATATTTTGAGGTAGTGATTAAGAAATATTCAGCTCAGTAAGCTTTTCCCTGCTTCCTACTACGCCGCGCACATACGTATTAAAAGAGATCGAAGTTCGCACTCTGTCTGAGCTATTTTTCTCGACATCATGCTCTAGAAGAGAAGGAAACAAGATAAGACTTCCTTGCACCGTTTCAAACGATCTGCAATCTGCATTGGACTCGTTCAGATTGTCGAATTCGAAATCCAGGGGAAACATCTCCAATGTTCGGTGAAACCTGATCGGCGGCAGGCTTTCATCATCATTCTCATCAAAGAACATCACACCACTTATGACACTATTGGGGTGTTTGTGTTTTGGGTGATATTGATTGGGGTTAGAATTAATAACCCAGGATTGAGTTATATAAAGTTCGTTTTCGTCCTTCATGTGCAGAAGCTTCTTTTTAAAGATAAATATTTGCTCATCAATAAACAGTTTGAGATTAGTAAGTTCTTTACTGTCTAAAATCTTGTCGTTTTTTGACATCAAGTTGCCGATATTGTCGATCATCTCTAATTCAGAGATGTATTTTTTCTCGGAACTGGTGAACTGATAGTTTTCGGCGCAGATCATAACCGGGTAAGGAAAGAGTAGGTAGATAGCATTCTTCATTTTTGACCTTTATGTCTTGTGAACTTCTCAGTGGAATCATTCCGCTCACAATGCCTTTGTACATCGGCATGGTCTTTGCAATTCTCACGCCTCAATTTGCGCTCCTACTAAGGTATACAGGCCGGGTTAGGCGACTGCGGTCAATTTGTCCGATTTGGGTCGTCAGCGGCCCCTCATCTTCATTCTAGCTCAATGACCACTTTCGGCGGAATACTAGCAGTTGTTGGTCTCGACTATTTCTGGCAGCGCCGGTCAAGGCAAATTATGGTTATCGCAGCTGGCCCAGGACGCCGCGTTCCTCGAGCGTCTGGCTGACCGCGTCGATTCCGATAGCAAGCACGGCCTGGATGCCGTAGTCTGCGGCTGCCGTGACATTCAGCGGACTGTCATCGAAGAAGAGTATCTCGCACGGTTTGCAGTTATACGTATTCACGACGAGTTCGAATGCCTCCCGATCCGGCTTTATGAGTCCTGTTTCATAGGACAAAAACGCATGATCAAAACAACCGGCCAATTGTCCTGCGATATCGTCGCGTCCCCAATGCAAAGCGTTGATATTGGACAATAGTGCGCGATTGTATTTCGCCGGAATTGCTTGCAACACACTGAGCGTCTGCTTGAAGAGCTGGCCGGGCCAGGCATCGAATCGCTGCAGAAATTCCTGCCAGTCGTAGGGTAATTCGGCTTCAGCAACGATATTCCTGGCAAATTCCTCAGTATTGATGCCGCCGCTTTCGAACGTGCGAACTGAAGGAGATCGCAGCCATCGGTCCTTGAACTCGCCCTGATCGATCTGCAGCCCGAAGGTTTCGATCGGGTCGTTCAAATTCAGTAATACACCACCGAGATCGAACAGTATTACTTTGAACTGGTCGTCGTGCGCCATCAGTCTCGAATCTTCGTGTTCCATAATGATGCGGCCAGCAGCATGGACAGCACAGACGCACCAATCCAGTACATGATCGCGATATCGAAATCATAGGTGCGTACCCCGTCGATCACTGTCATCCCCTCACCGAGCAATCTGGCGGTCAGCAAATCCTGACTCGCGGCGCCGACATAGCTGAATACGCCAACAAAGCCCATTGCGGCACCGGTGGCGCCTCGCGGGGCGATGTCCACGCCGAACAGACCGCCAATCGAAGCGACCAGACCGCTTAGCGCTGCGCCGTACAATGCGAAAGCAAGCATAAGCACGAAGTAATTTTGCGGCCCATAAAAGATGACGACTAACGCAACTACCTCGACCATCGCAAAGAGAAGATTCGCAGGGGGACGACGCGCGTCGAAGACCCTATCCGATAAATAGCCGTAAGCAATAGATCCGAATATGCCCGCGGCGGTGTTAATACTGAGAAACAAACCGGCGTCAATCAGCGAATACCCTCGAATTTCCTGCAGATAGAGAATACCCCAGCTATTAATCCCATAACGTGTGACGTACATCAGGCTGCTTGACAGTGCGACAATCCACATCGCCCGGATGCCGAAAACGACCTTTTGCGTCTGCCATGTTGTCTTTTCCTTTGTTTGTTCCGATGTTTCGCCGGCCCAATCATGCACGTCTGGCAATCCTATGGTCGGTGGAGCGTTTTGCAGGAATGAATACACCCACAAGGCGGCCAATATGCAAAACAGACCGGGTGCGATAAAGCCATATCGCCAGCCATATGTCGCAACAATCGCGGCGACCACGTAAAAAGTCAGGCCCTCGCCAATCGAGTGCGAAGCGTTCCACAGGCCGTACCGGCGCCCACGTTCCTGGAGACTGAACCAGTTCGTGATCGAGATGACCGCTGAGGGCGCCGCCATGCCCTGGAACCAGCCATTGAGCGCCCACAATCCGACAGCGACCCACAACAACGTGGACCAGCCCATGAACAGGTTAATAACTGCAGCGATGAAAATGCTGACGGAAAAAAACAACCTTGGCTGAAAATGATCAGACAGGAAACCGTTGATGAACTTTCCTGCGGCGTAGCAGATATAAAACCCGGTACCAATCAGGCCGAGTTCCTCTACCGTGAAAATACCGTTGTCGATGATAGGTTTCTTGACGATCGAGAGGCCCAGACGGCAGGTGTAGATAAAGCCGTAACCGAGCGTGATCGCCAGCATCACTCGAATGCGATGCTTGCGAAACTGTGCGTTGATGTCGGTAGGCGGGGTGATGGACTCTGCTAAAGCCATTATTTGTCCTTTTCCGGCGTGAGTTCAGCTTGCCAGATCACAGTGCTTCAAGCCAATTTAACAATAATCGGAATTCGGACGGATTCGTTGTCAACGGCACCGGATGCAGCGCGTTGAACAACCAGACAGAAGAGAAATATTCGATTTCACGGAGTAGAGCAATGAATACATGGAACGTAATGGACGCAGTAAAAGCTGGCGTGCTTATCGCAGTAATCGCATTGTTTACCAGCACTGTTATGGCTGGCGAAACCGATGGTATTGCCGACAGAATTGATGACCGCGGTGACCGTATTGAAGACCGCCTGGACGACCGGGGTGATCGGATTGACGATCGCCTGGACGATCGCGGCGATCGTATTGATAACCGTCTGGATAACAAGGGTGACCGCATCGATGCGCGCCTGGATCGCGCATCTGATCGTGCATCTGACGCGGGCAGAGATCGTGTTTCACGCCGTCTCGATCACCAGGGTGATCGCATCGACCGTCGTTTGGACCACAAGGGCGACCGTATTAATCGCCGGCTGGACAACCGGGGTGATCGAGTGGACTGGCGCCTTGATAACAAGGGTGATCGCATTAATCGCCGCCTGGACCGAAAGAGCAATCGTGCTGATCAGCGCCACGATAATCGTGGCCGTCGCACTAACCGCCGGCATTCGCAGTAAACGACAGCAAAATTCTGGCGTTTGGGAAGGCCCCGTCCATTTCGATGCCGGGGTCTTTTTTTATTGCGTTACGATGGTCCGACCCTTCCCCGCTTGCATCTCAATCCGGATGACCCTGCCGACACCCCGATCCCGCGGGTCTGCCGCGGGCCGTAGCTCGCCCTGGTCACGCAAGATAAGCTGCACGTCACCGAATTCCCAGCTGTGCGGCTCGACCCGGTAACCGCGATCGCCAAGTGCGGAGATAGTTTCCTGTGGCAACGGCCGGCTGATGCTCATCGTGATCAGATCCGGCGGGAGTAACTGGTGATGGAACCGCGTTGCACTAACAGCGGCTAGCGGGGTCATGTCGAAATCAATGACGTTAACGATAGTCTGGAATACAGAGGTAAAGATCGTCGAGCCACCCGGGGTGCCGAGCACCATTTCGACCGTTCCGTCTCTGAGAAGAATCGTCGGCGACATCGACGACAGGGGACGCTTTCCGGGCTGTATTTCATTCGCTGTGCTGCCAACCACGCCGTAGACGTTCGGCACCCCGGGTTTTGCGCTGAAATCATCCATCTCGTTGTTGAGCAGGAAGCCGGCGCCAGCGACCACGACGCCGCTGCCGTAGTCCCAGTTAATGGTGTAGGTATTGGATATCGCATTACCCCACTGGTCGATAATAGAATAGTGCGTTGTGTCGGGTGATCCGTAGCCCGGTGCCACTGCATCGAGTTGTGAGATGGTGTCCGGGTTAACTTCCTGTGCCCGCCGTGCGATGTAATCTTCGGCGAGGAGTGCATCCGTGTCGACGTCGACAAAATCCGGATCACCCATATACTCCGCGCGATCCGCGAATACCCGCTTCTCCATTTCCGCAATGAGGTGAATGTACTGCGGCGAATTATGTGTGACGCCCTCGAAGTGATGATCGAGATAATCCTTCATCTTCAGCATCTGCACGATCGCAAAACCGCCGGAGCTCGGCGGTGGCGCGGATAGTATTTCGTAGTCGCGCCAGTCGGCGCGGAGTGGCTCCCGCCACACAGCCTGGTACGCGGCCAGATCCTCCATCGTGATCAGCCCGTCGCTCCTGGCCATTTGCTCGACAAGCAACTCTGCAGTTTTTCCGCGGTAGAACTCGTCCTGACCGGACTCGGCGATGCGACGCAATGTACCAGCGAGCTCGGGCTGTTTAAATAGTTCATCAGTACTGATAGCGCCGAAGTATTCACTGAAGTTAGTGTGATCACGAAATCGCGCATAGTGATCTCGAATATCATTAACAAGAATTTCGGCAGGATAAAAACCGTCTTCGGCCAGTTCCGCTGCTGGCAGAACGACATCTCTCCAGGATAAAATTCCATAGCGCTGATGTGCTTTCCACATTCCCGCGACTGTGCCGGGGACCGCCGCGGCCTGTGCACCGATCAGGCTCGCGTTCGGAATGACCTCGCCATGCTGGTCGAGATACATATCACGATGTGCCGCCAGCGCTGCTTTTTCGCGGTAATCAAGAAACGCCGATTCGCCATCCATGTGGGTCAGCATAAACCCGCCGCCGCCGATGTTGCCGGCATCGATATAGGTTACGGCGAGCGCAAATCCTGTCGCTACCGCGGCGTCCACCGCGTTGCCGCCTTGTCTCAGAATCTTTTCAGCGATTTCCGCCGCATAAGGATCGGGAATAGCAATCGCCGCCTCACTGCTTGCGACCTCAGGCTGGGTCGTCGCTGCAGACTCATCCGCCGGTTGTGAACAGGCAGAGACCAGCAGGCAAAGCATGAGAATGAACGCATGGGTGGTCCTGGGAAATTCCATTTTTCTGTATCCGGCAAGCACGGCGACCACCGATTTTTTCACGAATCGGTCAGGGTTGCGAGCGATACCAGTCGACGCCGTTGCCGTCCCGCTCAACCGTCAGCCGGTCCTGGTTGACCAGGTAATGGAGATGAGCGATCGATTCGCCCGTCGCCATGATCATATTGTGCTTGTTGATCTCGCTCTTGAACAGGGCAGGGAATACATCGACGGCACGTTTCGGTTCGGCGCAAATCGTCTCCAGTTTGTTCAGACAGTCAACATGCTCTGCGATCAGCGCGTCGAGGCGTTCATGGGCGCCGCGAAACGGTTTTCCGTGCGCCGGAAGTACCAGCACATCCGCGGCAATTCGGATTTTCAGCATATGGAGGGATTCAAGCCAGTCCAAAAGTGGATCTGCGCCCGGTTCGGTCGGGTAGACGCTGACGTTGGAGGAAATTGTTGGCAGGAGCTGATCACCGGAGATCAGGACGTTAGCCTCACTGCAGTAAAGACAGGCGTGTTCCGGAGAATGGCCGCGGCCAACGATGATTTCCCAATGATGATCGCCGATTTGCAGCGTGTCGCCGTCCTTGAGGCGTGTGTATGACTCTGGCAGTTGTGTAACATACTTGCCAAACATACCGAACATCTTGTGGTAGTACGCCAATTGATCCGGCAAAAATCCGGCCGCTGTATAAAAGCGGTCGCCTTCCGGCGGCGTCTTGCGCCCGGTGTCGGCTACCAGGATGCGGCACAGGAAATACTCTTCACGCGACATCCAGAGAGCAACATCGAATTGCCCGGTGAGCCAGCCGGCGCACCCTACATGATCCGGATGCAGGTGCGTAACGAGAACACGTTTGACCGGCTGATCCTGCATTACTTTAGTGAAGGTCTTTTGCCAGACTGCCCGGGACTCGTCGACATCGACGCCGGTGTCGACTATTGCCCAGCCGTCGCCGTCTTCCAGCAGCCACAAATTAATATGGCCCAGTGAAAACGGCAGCGGCATGCGCAACCAGACCATGCCCGGCGCAACCGCCATCGTATCGCCGGCCTCCGGCCGCTCGGAGAATTCGTAGGCGATCGGGTCCTTGACTTCTACGGCAAGCATCAGCGCATCATCGCACGTGGAGACAGGAAATACTCAAGTGTCGCGGAACATCGCGCAAGCGATCAATCGGAAGATCAGGCTGCCTGGCTTGTCACCAGCATGTATCCGGTAAGTTTGGATGCGATCCGGGCGCGTGCTTTTTCGGCGGCCTCTTCCTTGACCGGACCGTAGCCGCGAATCTCCATATATTCATTGACGATTTCTATAGCGAGGTCGATATTGTGCGGCGAAAGATGTTGAAGCAAGGTCTCGATATTTTTTTCGAACTCGCCGATCAATGCGCGTTCCATGCGGCGCTCAGCGGTCATGCCGAACAGGTCGAAACGCGTTCCGCGTAGCCCGCGCAGCCGGGCAAGCAATCGAAAAGCCGGGATCATCCATGCACCAAACTCCCGTTTGCGGGGACGGCCACGGGCATCAACGCCGCGAGTCAATAACGGTGGTGCGAGGTGAAAACGCAGCCTGGCATTACTGCCAAAGTCCCTTCGCACTTTTTCAAGAAACCCGGTATCTGTATGCAGCCTGGCAACTTCATACTCATCTTTATAGGCAAGTGTCTTGAAGTAACTGCGTGCAACAGCCTCGCTCAGTGTCAGTTTTTCGCCGCCACGCGTAGCAGTTTCGGCCTTCCGGGTTCTTTCGACGAGATCGGTAAAACGCCTGGACAGTGCCTGGTCCTGGTAATCCACCAGGAAATCGGCCCTGCGGCGAATGATCTCGTCCAGCGATTCGATGCCGGCAACAGTTTGCTGCGGATCCGCAATTTGTTCCTGCACGAATTCCGGGCTGGTGGCTGCGATGCGACCCCAGCCAAACGCTTTTTGATTTTGCTCGACCTCTACGCCATTCAGTTCAATTGCGCGCAGCATCGCGTCTAGTGATATTGGCAGCAGACCCTTCTGCCAGGCGTAGCCAACCATCAAGACGTTTGAATAAATCGTGTTGCCGAGTAGCGACTCCGTCACCTGATTTGCCGCGATTGTCGACAGATTCTGTTTGCCCACCACATTTTGTATCGCCTCGACTCTGTCTGACGCCTTTAGACTGGCATCGCGGAACTTGACAAAGTCGGCGGTCGACATTTCCGTCGTGTTCAACACGACACGCGTATGTCCTTTGCGCAAGGTGCTCGAGGCCTTCGGTGACGAGCTGACAACGAGGTCACAAGCAATTAGCGCGTCCGCCTGCTGTTCGTCGATGCGCACCTGGTTAAGGTCGGCCGGATTGCGTGCGATGCGTATATAACTCAGCACGGGGCCGAATTTTTGTGCAAATCCCATGAAGTCCAGCACACTGGCGCCCTTGCCTTCAAGGTGCGCCGCCATTGTAATCAACGCACCGACCGTAATGACGCCGGTACCGCCAACGCCTGTCACCAGTAGATCGTAGGGCGCATCAAGAGTCGGTGCTTCCGGGAGCGGTAGTGACGCGAGTTTTTCCTCAGGAAACTCGCTGTCCCTGGCCTTGTTGCTTTTGACGCGGTTGCCACCCTCGACGGTGACGAAGCTCGGGCAGAATCCATTGACGCAGCTGAAATCCTTGTTGCAGCTGTTCTGATCGATTTGCCGCTTGCGGCCAAACGGCGTTTCTTTTGGAATGACGGACAGGCAGTTTGATTCGATGGAACAGTCGCCGCATCCTTCGCAAACGAGATCATTGATGACGACGAATTTGTTCGGGTCTGCAAGCGTGCCCCGTTTTATGCGCCGCCGTTTTTCGGTAGCACAGGTTTGCGCATAAATCAGAATGGTTACGCCCGGAATCTCGCGCAGTTCACGCTGGATCGCATCGAGATCCTCGCGGTGCGAGAGTGTCGTGCCCGCCGGAAAATCGGCGAGATCGAAGTTCTCCGGCTCATCCGAAACCAGTGCGATTCGCTCGATTCCCTCTGCACGGACAGAGTGAGCAATGCGCTCCACGGTTATCGGGCCATCGACAGGTTGGCCACCAGTCATCGCTACCGCATCGTTATAAAGAATCTTGAATGTCATGTTGGTCTTTGCGGCGAATGCCTGGCGAATCGCCAGTGACCCCGAGTGGTAGAACGTACCGTCACCAAGATTCTGAAATATGTGGCGGCCACCGTTGTACAAGGACCGGGTAACCCAGTTAATGCCTTCGCCGCCCATCTGGATCAATCCGTCGGTATCCCGGTTCATCCAGTTCGCCATGAAATGACAGCCGATGCCCGCCAGCGCCTGCGACCCCTCCGGCACGCGCGTCGACGTACTGTGCGGGCAGCCGGAGCAGAAGTACGGCGTCCTGGTTGCGCCGCTGATTTTGATAACAGTGGATTCTCCGGCGACCAGTCTTGCCGCCCGTTCACTAAAACTCATTCCGGGCATGGCAGCATCCAGTCGCTTCGCCACGATGCCAGCCAGCTGGATCGGCGATAACTCGCCCACCCATGGAACAAGACGATTTTCCAATTCGTCTTCCTTGCCAACCATGCGTTTCGGTTTGCGGCCAGGGTAGTCGTATAAGTATTCCTTGAACTGACTTTCGATCAGGCCGCGCTTTTCCTCGACGACGAGCACCTCGTGCTTGTCACGCACGAATTCGAGTGCGGCGTCGTGCGCCAGTGGCCACACCATGCCCACTTTGTAGACATCAAGGCCGATTCGCCGGGCCTCCTTACGGTCAATTCCCAGCAATCGGAGCGCCTCCATCAGATCGAGATGGCCCTTGCCGGTCGTTACGATGCCGTAGCGGGCGTTCGGCGTATTGAAGATTTTGCGGTCAATCGGATTTGCGGCGGCAAATGCGAGCGTTGCCGCTTTCTTGGCTTCGAGACGTTCCTCGATCTGCGGCCCTGGGAAATCCGGCCAGCGAATATGCAGTCCGTCAGGCGGAATCTCATACTCAGGCGTCACGAAGTTCCGGTAAGGCGGTAATTCCACGGACATCGCCGACTCGACGGATTCGGAGATCGCCTTGAATCCAACCCACATGCCGGAGTAGCGGGATAGGGCGATACCGTAAAGTCCGAATTCGAGATACTCCGCGACATTCGCCGGGTTCAGGTTTGGCATGAGCCAACTCAGGAAGGCGACATCCGATTGATGTGACATCGACGAAGAAACGGCGCCGTGATCATCTCCTGCAACAACGAGCACACCGCCATGGGGAGAACTTCCGTACGCGTTGCCGTGTTTCAGGCTATCGCCGGCGCGATCGACGCCAGGACCTTTGCCGTACCAGATGCCGAAAACGCCATCCACTTGCTTGTGGGGATCGGCCTCGACCTGCTGCGTGCCGAGAATGGCGGTCGCAGCAAGTTCCTCGTTAACGGCGGGGAGAAACGTGATATTACTTTCTTTGAGAAATTTCCCTGCACGCCACAATTCAGTGTCGTAGGTGGCCAGCGGTGAACCGCGATAGCCGCTGATGAATCCCGCAGTGTTGAGGCCGGCCGCGTGATCCACCGTTCGCTGCATCAATGGGATCCGTACCAGGGCCTGGGTGCCGGTCAGGAAAACGCGCCCCGATTCCCGCCGGTAGCGGTCATCGAGTTCATAGTTATCCAGCGGGAAGTGCGCCTTACGCAGTGCGCCTGAGACAACCATCGGGTCTCCTGAACCAATCGGCAGTTTAGCCATTAATTATGGCAGAAATTCCCCGTAAGCAGATGCCAGAATTACCCGATTTATTGCTATAAATAGGGATAATCACCCAAAATTTATAAAATTCTGATAAAATATCCTGTATTATTCAAAAAAGTGATATAGCTGATGCTGAGCAAGAAGGACCGGGCAATTCTGGTTGAGCTGCAACGCGACAGCCGCCTGACAATGCAGCAGCTGGCGGAAAAGGTCGGCATGTCGAGTTCCGCCTGCTGGCGCCGAGTGCGGAGCCTCGAAGAATCGGGCGTCATTGATCGGTATGTGGTCATCGTCAATCCAGCTAAGGCCGGTTTTTCGCTGTCGTCAATGACACTGGTATCGCTCGCCAGGCACGAGGAAAGGAGTGTCGAAAACTTCGTTAAGGAAGTGATGCGGCACCCGGAGGTGCTGGAATGTTTTGCGACCAGCGGTGAAGCAGATTTTCACCTGAGGGTCGTCGTCGAAGACATCGATGCTTATAACAAGTTTCTCGACGACTTCATTTTTCGAATTCCGGGCGTATCCCAGGTTCGTTCAAATATCGTGCTGAAGGAAATCAAAGCGGATACCTCGCTGCCGCTGTAGGGACAGTTTACTTATCTCCGCCTTTTCATGCGGGTGCGAAAGCAGCAGAGTTGGAGATAAGTAAACTGTCCCTAATCAGGCGCTGATCTTTGCCCATTCTTCTTCTGTCGCAACCATGGTCAATACATCATAGCTTGCGACGATCTCATCATCCTGATTCGTGACTTCCGTATCCCAGCGAACTTCTCCGTATCCCGATCCCTCGCGAAGCGATTTTTGTTTGCAGGTCAGCCGTACTTTCAGGGTATCGCCAAAGTTAACCGGTTGTGCAAATCGCAAATCATCCAGTCCGTAATTTGCCAGCACGGGGCCGAAGTCGGGATCGACGAACAAACCTGCGGCGAATGACACGATCAGGTAACCATGGGCGACCCGGCCATCGAAGAAAGGATTCTTCTTCGCAGATTCCTCATCCATATGTGCGTAAAAATTATCGCCGGTAAATTCCGCGAAGTGATCGATATCATCCAGCGTAACCTTTCGGGACTCCGTGTGCAGGGTATCGCCTACGTTGAGTTCTTCGAACGTTTTCCTAAACGGATGCACGTCGGATTCCGTTTCCGAACCGCCACGAATCCAGCGATTGCCGATTGCGGCAAGCGTGTCGGGTGACCCCTGGATCGCCGTTCTCTGCATGTAGTGCAGTGCACCGCGAATGCCGCCCAGTTCCTCGCCACCGCCGGCGCGACCCGGGCCGCCATGCACGAGCTGCGGCAACGGAGACCCGTGACCGGTCGATTCAGCGGCACAGTGACGATTGATGACCAGCATACGGCCATGCCAGGCGGCGGTGCCGAGTACGAGTTGGCGCGCAACGTTATTGTCATTAGTAATAATGGAGCCGACCAGGCTGCCCTCTCCAAGGCGCGCCAGCTCGATCGCTTCATCCAGGTTTTCGTAAGGGAGGACAGTGCTCACGGGTCCAAATGCCTCGACCGCA
>SMUY01371741.1_pt1 | contig 11999 bp, 7 predicted proteins | sample 2456441 | NCBI WGS metagenome assembly SMUY01 (sample SAMN11095931, study PRJNA526329) | marine sediment metagenome | biome: Marine sediment; feature: Surficial sediment; material: Deep marine sediment; isolation source: Hadal surficial sediment | place: Pacific Ocean | collected 2014-11 | depth 0-1...
CTGGCTTCATCGGCGGCCTCGTCAAGCGTTACAGCTTTCGCCGCAGGTTCCTCGGGTTTGCTCATTGTCATCTCCCTCTCATTGGGTGTGCGCCGCGATTATGCCACAGCTTCGGGGAAGGTACTGTCGAGTCGAGTCGCGCGCCTTGTAGGCAGTCAGGGACGTACCTATTCAGGTTGAAGACGAGGCTTTGCCCGGAGCACCGAGAGGGGCGGTCCGGTGGGCTTCACTGTTGAATCTCCATAGTGACGAGGCTTGCTCTCATTCCACAATCACTCGCGCCCGTAGGGTTTGCACAAGGATGACGAACGAGCTTACAACTCGAGCTCCGGCCGAGCCACGAATTCTCCTGATCACCGCCGACCAGGTGATGACAGCTCTTGCCGTGCCCGCTCTTGAGAGCTCCGGGTTTCAGCTGAGCGCGACCAAGAGTGCCAGCGAGGCCATCGCTCGTGCTTCCGCTTCAGCGCCCGATGTCGTCTTGCTCGATCTTCTTGTTGAAGACGCCGATGCGCTCAGTCTTCGAACGGCACTGCGCCGGCTTCCCAACTGCACCACCACTCCGGTCTTCGTGATGTCCGACCTCTTCGATCCGGGCCTGATCGCGAATGTCTACAAGGATGCCTTCTCCGAGTTCCTGCCCAAGCCGATCAATTGGCTCGTACTGCCGCATCGCCTGCGGCAGGCGGTGGTCGTAGGTCGCTCGGTCGCCGAGCTCAGCCAGTACCGGGAATATCTCGAACAGGCGCAGGACGCGGCTCGGTCCGCGAGCACCGAGGCCCTCAAACTCCGCAACTTCGATGAGCTCACCGGATTGCCGAATCGGTCTACCTTCACGGAGATCGTGGCGCTTGCCGCGGCTCAGATGAAGAGCCGCCCCGGGGAGATTGCCGTCCTCTTCATCGACGTCGATCAATTCAAGCAGTTCAATGAGTCGCTGGGTAGGGACAGCGGAGATGCCCTACTCAGGGCGATCGCGGAAAGACTCAAGTCCGTTCTCGAGCAAAGGGTCACCCAATCGGAGGATTTCGCCGGGGGGCTCCGGGGTTCGCTGGCCCGAATCCACGCCGATGAGTTCGCCATCCTTCTCGACCAGATAGATGGAAAGGCTGAGATCGAGCGCATCGCAAAGGAGATTCTCGCCGCCGTAATGGCCCCCTACAACATAAACGGGCGAGACCTATTCGTGTCGGCGAGTGTCGGCATGGCCTTCGCGTCCGAGAGCGAAGGAGAAGCGATTCTTCAGTGCGCAGAGACGGCGATGAGACACGCCAAGAGAGCCGGCGGAAAGTCCGTCTGCGCCTACACCGACTCCATGAAGGACGAGGTCATCGAAAGACTCGAGTTGCAGGAGCGACTCCGCCGAGCCATCGACAACAACGAGCTCCGCCTCCACTACCAACCGCTAATCGACAGCCAGAGCGGCCGGATCACCGGTCTCGAAGGCCTCGCGCGCTGGACCGACCCGGAGCGAGGCGCGATCTCGCCAGGAGTCTTCATTCCGATCGCGGAAGAGTGCGGCCTGGTCATTCCGATCGGCGATTGGGTGTTGCGGGAAGGTCTGAACCAGTTGAGTGTTTGGATCGCGAAGGGCTTGCCCCCGATCCGGATGGCGCTCAACGTCGCTCGCGCCCAAATCGAAGAAGCGTCCTTCGTCGAGAAGGTCGAGTCCATCATCAGGGAATCGGGCATCGAACCGCAGTATCTGGAACTCGAGCTCAGCGAACGCGGCGTCTTTCGCGACGACCCAATCACTCTCGAGAAGCTCCGCAGGCTCAAGAAGCTGGGCGTAACACTGGCGATTGACGATTTCGGCACCGGTCAGACGACCCTGGCCTATCTGCAGAGCTTCCCGCTGGGCGCTCTCAAGATCGATCAATCCTTCGTTGCTCGAGTGGTCGAGGATCCAGCGACCGAGGCCATCATCCGAGCCGTCATCGCAATGTCTCACGAGCTCGATCTTCGGGTCGTAGGCGAGGGAGTCGAAACCGAGCGGCAAGCGGCGATCCTTCGCGAACTCCATTGCGACGAGTTGCAAGGGTTTCTCTTTCACCGAGCGCTGCCGCCCGAAGAAATCCAGCGGCTTCTCGAGGCCCAGAGCGACAAACCGCTCCCTGAGCCAAAGAAGCGGCGCCCGCCGAAAGCATGGCTCGCGGCCACCGTCGATGAGCACGATGAGGCGCAGCCGTTCCCCCAGATCGTGATCCCCTCGGATGAGGCCGCGCAAGATGAGCTCTTCCGGATGGCGCACGTCGACTTCCTGACCGGTCTTCTCAACCGGTACTCATTCGAGAGAGCCCTCGAATCAACCCTGGCCCGCGCACAGAGGTTCGGGCACAAAGTGGCGCTTCTCCTCTTCGACCTAGATCAGTTCAAGGAAATCAACGACACCTATGGGCACTCGACGGGTGACGAGCTTCTCTCGGCGCTGGCTCGTCGCATGAAGCGAATCGTGCGGGAGGTGGACTCGTTGGCCCGGCTGGGCGGCGACGAGTTCGCTCTGATCCACAGTGAGTTCAGGACCCTCGGCGGCGTGGCGACGCTCGCCCAAAGGCTCGGCGAGGAACTCGCGAAGCCGGTGAAGCTCGGCGCCACGGAGGTCAGCATCTCAGTAAGTACGGGCATCGCGGTCTACCCTCCGGGAGACGCAGACCCGAAGGGGTTCCTCCGGCAAGCGGACCTCGCACTCTACAAGGCCAAGAAACAAGGCGGCTCGTGCTTTCACTTCCATGCCTCCGAGATGGATCGACAGGTACAGCTGAGGCTACAACTGGGACGCGACCTCAAACGGGCGATCGAGCGGGAAGAACTGTACCTCGTGTTCCAACCGCAGTTTTCGTTGGCGACTCGAGCCGTCGTCGCGGTCGAGGCTCTGGTTCGCTGGAACCATCCGAAGCGCGGCCTGGTTCCGCCCGGGACCTTCATCCCGATCGCCGAGGAAACCGGGGAGATGATCGCTATCGGCGAGTGGGTGCTCCGAAGAGCCTGTTCCGAAGCCCGAGCCTGGCAGACCGAACTGGGCATCGAAGTCCCGGTGTCGGTCAACCTCTCCCACGTTCAGTTCCGCCTTCAGGATTTCCCGAGGGTGGTCGAACGAGTCCTTGCGGACACAGGGCTGAGCCCCGATCTTCTCGAGCTGGAGCTCAACCAAAGCATGCTCCTGCGCTTCGAGAACGACCTCGAAAAATTGGCCCGAGGGCTCGACTCGCTGGGCGTGACCCTCTGTGTCGACGACTTCGGAACCTGTCCGTTCTCGATCGAAGACCTGGCGCACCTTCCGTTCAGCAAGCTCAAAGTGGACGGTCGCCACGTCCAGGCCTCGAGCGCCGGCAGCGGCTGCCCGCCGTTGGTCCGGGCCGTGATTGCGCTCGGCAAGAAGCTCAACCTTGGCATCGTCGCCGAGGCCGTGGAAACCCAGGCACAGCTTGCGGCGCTGAAAGACGAAAGCTGCGACTTCGCCCAAGGCTACCTATTCTCCAAACCGATGACGGCGGCGAAGCTCAAAAGCCGCCTGATCGGAGCCGGTGAGTCGCCGAGATCCGCCGACTCTCAACTACTGCAGTTCCCGCCCACCTAGCAGCCCTCTACCGCGACGCCGTAAGTACTCTGAACCTGCTGCCGGGCGAAACGGCTCGAATATGGGCCTTTCTGATACCTCTATTGGCCGTGCCCGTGGGGTTGGAGTTGCAGAAATGGCGGCCCTTGCAGCGAGCGATAACCGTAGCAGCGACGTGCCTGGTTCTCGCTGCCTCCCACCAGAATCTCGCTTACCCACTGCGATCATGACCCAAAACAGGTCAGGGGCGAAGAGCGGCGAGAGTGACCCTGTCTCTCCCGCCCCCTTCAGGAGTATCCGGCCCGTATGCAATCTCGCCTGAGCCTAGTTATCCCACTTTACGATGAAGAACGGAGACTGGAGCATCTTCGCTCCGGTCGACCAGCTCTCGTGCGCGCCGCGGCCACCTCGGCTCGTCGGTGGCCTCCCGGGAGCCCAAGGTCGGTACGAAACGGCGACCTCCCGCGCCCAGCGAGCAAAGCCCAGTCCGCCCAGCGGGTGATCCGACGCGCCCGCCGGAATCGCATAGGGCACGCCGCCTGCTTCGCGCACCGAGGCCAGCGCCCGCTCCCAGCTGTCGCCCACGCCGATGTCGAAAGCGCCCGGGTCCAGCCGCACATCGCCGCCCATAATCCGAGACAACTGGATGTTGCCGACCTGGTCGTAGAGGGGGTCCGGCGATTGGCCCTGTACAACCTCGCCGAAGATCGGTTCGAACTGTTCAATCGGGCCGCCGACCGACCGCAAGTGCTCGCGAGCCTACTCGCCAAGCTGAACGAAATCGCCGACAGCGTGCACACGGATCCGCTGCTGCCGAGTTGGACCCAGACCAATCGCGAGGGCGTGGACTGAGCGTATTCGTCACGTCGTACCCCGCCTCGCGGAGCCCGTCCTGGTAACTTCGGCTCCATGCTGTATCGACGACTCTTCGCCCTGCTGCCCCTGGTCTGCGCAACCTCCGCCCTGGCGCAGCTAACGGTCGATCCCGTCCTCCCGCCGGAACTGCCGTGGCACGGCAAGAGCCTGGAGCTGGTCGTGCCCGCCGACCACGAATGGGTTACTCCGTTTGAAGTCTCGGTCGAGGCTTCGCTCGACGCTGCGGACATCGACTCGAGCCTTGGGCGTACACCACGCTACGTCGAAACAATCCGCTGGCTCGAGCGTCTGGTCGCAGCGGCTCCCGAGCTGGCCCTAGTCTCGATCGGGAAGAGCGCCGAGGGCCGTGACATCTGGATGGTGATCGCCAGCCGCGAAGGCGCCACGACCCCGAAAGAGCTCCGGGAAAACGGACGGCCGATCCTGCTGGCGCACGCCGGCATCCACTCCGGAGAGATCGACGGCAAAGACGCCGGCATGATGCTGCTGCGCGACATGACCGTAGGCGGCATAGGCGGCGTTGGCGGCGGCAGGGGCATCCCCGGTCTCAGCAGCCGGCCCAGCAGACTGCTCGATCGGGTCAACTTCCTGTTCATACCAATTCTCAGCGTCGATGGCCACGAGCGCTTCTCTCGTTTCAGCCGTATCAACCAGCGCGGCCCCGCCGAGATGGGTTGGCGCACCAATGCCCGCAATCTCAACCTCAACCGCGACTACACCAAGCTCGAGACCGAAGAGGTACGAGCGCTGGTCGAGACCATCGGAATCTGGCGGCCGGATCTCTATCTCGACCTTCACGTCACCGACGGCGCGGACTACCAGTACGACATCACCTTCGGCTACAACGGCCCGCACGCCTGGTCGCCGCATATCGCGCGCTGGCTCGACGAAGTCTTCACGCCGGCCACAAGCGCCGCGCTCGAGCGTATGGGGCACATCCCCGGCCCGTTGACTTTCGGCGTCAACGGACGCGACATGAGCGAGGGCACCGTGCAGTGGACCGCGTCGCCCCGTTTCTCGAACGGCTGGGGTGACGCCCGGCACCTGCCCTCCGTGCTGGTGGAAAACCACTCGCTCAAACCGTACCGGCAGCGGGTGCTCGGCACCTACGTCCTGCTCGAGAGCGCGCTCGCGACGCTCGGCCGCGGGTATCGGACCCTGCGCGAAGCCCGGGAGGAAGACGAGCAAGCGGCGCCGGCGGAGATCGTGCTCGACTGGGCCCAGGCCGTCGGCGAGCCGGCCCCGACGGTCGCGTTCAAGGGTGTGCGTTCCGAGTTGTTTCTCTCACCGATCAGTGGCGCGCCCCAGGTCCGATGGACCGGTGAGCCGGTGGACGAGGAGATCCCGCTGGCCGCGATGACGCGGGCCAAGGTGAAAGCACGTCGCCCCGCGCACTACTACATTCCAGCCGCCTGGTACCCAATCGCAGACAAGCTGGCCCGGCAGGGCGTCGAGGTGACCCGGCTCGCCGAGCCCACGACCCTCGAAGTCGAGATGCTGCGGCTGCCGGACGCTACGCTCGATGTCGCCAACACGCCTTTCGAGGGACGCGCACGCTATACCTCCGGCACACCGGCATTCGAACGAACCCGGCTCACACTGCCGGCGAACTCGTTTCGTGTCGCTACCGCGCAGCCGCTGGGCACGCTCGCGGTGTTGATGCTCGAGCCGCAATCGCCGGATTCGTTGTTTCAGTGGGGCTACTTCGCCGAAATCCTGCAGCGCACCGAGTATGTCGAGAGCTATGTCATGGAGCCGACGGCACAAGCGATGCTCGAGGCCGACCCCGCCCTCGCCGCCGAGTTCGAGCGGAAGCTGCTCGACGACAAGGACTTCGCGGGGGATCCGCGGGCGCGGCTGCAGTGGTTCTACGAGAAGACGCCGTTCTTCGACAGCCGGCACCGGCTGTACCCGATCGCCCGCAGTGTCCAGTAGCCGCGAGTAGCCCCGCCTGGCTTCGATCACCGCCGGTTGGCACCGACTGGCTCCACCTGGCTCCAATCACCGCCGGCAGTCGCAACCCGGCCAAGATGACCGGGAAAGATGACCAGGAAAGATGAAATACTCGGCGCTCGCATGCCCCGCCGTCTGCCCATCGTCATGGCCCGGGCGGCCCTGTTTGTTCTGGCCACCGGGCTGGCTCTTCTCGTTGCCGAGCTCGCGGTTCGACGAATCGCCCCTCTGGAAGAGCTGTTTCCGCAGTGGCATTGGGATGCCGTGCCGACGGACTTCGAAGAGTCCTACACCACCGACGGGGATCTCGGCTACCGGCCGGTACTCGGAGCCGGCGAATACTCGGAATTCGGCACGGTGGTCAACGAATACCCCATGACCAAGCGAGAAGGGGTGACGAGAGTCCTGTTTCTCGGCGATTCGGTCACCCACCGCTGGCAAATGCAAAAGGTCTTGGTCGAGCGTTGTCGAGCCAGCCAAGTCGAGTTCTGGAACGCGGGCGTCGAGGGTTTCAACACCGGGCAGGAGGTCGAATACTACCTACGATGGAACCATCGCGTGGCTCCGGATCACGTCACCCTGGTCTTCCACAACAATGACTTTGTCGCGACCCCCGTCGCGTTTCGAGACCGAGCGGGCAAGCTGGTCGTGGTCAACCCTCACGCCTATTTGTCTAGAACGAATGTCACCCTGGCTGGTTGGAGCCATCTCTACCGCCATTACCTGAAGGCGCGAATCTCGCGCATGCTCGAGAACGACCCGATAACCAGTGCCAAAGAGACCCGAGCCGCCCTCGATAGCCTGAAGAGCAATCTCGAGGACAACGGCATCGGCTTCAACATCATTCTGGTCCCCGTGTTCAAGCCGCTCGATGAATGGACCGCCTACGAGAAGCGGAGCCGATCGCTCAGCCTCGAGATTTTCGAGGAACTCGGGATTCCGTTCTTCGACCTCGTCCGGCCGCTGAAGGTCGCGGCGCGCAAGGGACTCGAGCTGCCCGAAAGCCCAGGCGATGTCTGGCACCCGAGCGCTCAGCTCGCCGGGCGCCTTGCGCGGCACCTGATTCGAGAGGGATACCTCGAATCCGTTCTGGGCCCAGGGGGCTGTGAACCTGGAAACAGCCCGCCTGAGTCCGGCAACAGGTGAGACCCGTCATCCCCAGCAATGTTCTCAACGGCCCGCGAGTCGGACCTCGAAGGCCGTTCGTAGGCTGCTACACCCAGATGGCGAGCACGGCGGTGATCGCCAGCCCGGTGACCGCCGAAACCCACTTCGCCCAGCGGCTGCCCGGCTTCAGGAACTCATCCTGGAGCATGTCGATCGAGGCGATATAGAGGAACGTGCCCGCGGCAAGCGCCGAGACCGTCGCGTCGAAATACAGACCGGCACCCTCTCGCAACAATCCACTACCGACGAGACCCGCCAGAATCCCGAGCGGGGTCATCGTGGCGAAGAACAGCAGGTAGCGGCGCGAGCGCCTGGGATCGGTGCCGCGCCGCTCCAGAGTAATGCCCAGCGCCAGGCCCGCGGTCACCTTGTGGGCCAGGATCGCCAGCGCGATGATCAGAGTGGACACCATCAGCCGCTGCGCACCGAGAGCCAGCCCCGCGAGAACGGAATGGGCCGACAGTGCTACCACCAGAGCGGTCGGCGACGCCTCGCCGGCCTGGTACCGCTGATCGTGATGGTGCTCATGGTGGTCATGGCCGTCGTGTTCCAACGGATCGCCCGTATGAGCGTGGATCATGGCGTGAGTCTCGTCGGACAGGAGCACGTGCTCGAAGAGCAGAATCAGACAGAACGACGCGGCCGCCAACAGGAACGCCACCGGATATTCCCATCCGAGGTCGCGCCACAGCTCCGACGCTTCGCCCAACGTGTGGATAAGGCCGGTACCGAGGAACACGCCCGCAGCGAAGGCATTGCCCCAGGAGAGAATGCGGCTGTCGCGGTCCTGCGAAGTACGTCCAAGAACGATCGCCCCTCCCAGCCAGCCGACCACCAGCACTGCAGCCGCCAACAGCAGCTTGGTCGCGACGAGATCCACCCCGGCAAGCTAGCAGGGGCCGATGGGCCGGTCAACGCGTCCTTCCGCTATTCGTTACTGTCGGAGTTCATGGTGTTCGCCGGTGCGGCATTGGCCTGGGCGCTCAACCGCTCCCGGGACTGGGGTGACAGTCGCTGCTCAAAGAACGTGAGCCGCTTCGCTGTCGGTCCCGGCTCCATCGATACAGAGGAGGTGCTCGGCGGTTCGCACCACCAGGCAGCCGCCCGCGATCGCGGGAGACGCCACCACACCGCGAGCCGGAAGCTGGTTTTCGGCCAGAGTCTTGAAACGTGGCTCCGCGGCGATGACGGACACAAGACCGCCCATGGAAAAGGCGTAGATCTTGTCGTCTCCGGCGATCAGCGAAGCGTGGTAGACACCCCCGGCGATGCGCTTCCGCCAGGCTAGCTTGCCGCTCTCCGAGTTGTAGCAGCTCATGATTCCCCTCTCAGTGAGGGTAAACAGAAAACCGTTGTACAAAACGGGCGAAGAGGTCTCGGGAATCGCCCTGGCAGATCTCCACAGCTCTTTGGGCCTCTTGCCCCGTCTGTCATTCATTCGCCAGCAGGCCATACCCTTGTTGAAATGTGCGCCACTGGCCACGCAGACGAGATCATCCATCACCACCGGGCTTGCCACCGGCTGCTCTAGTACGTGATGGCGTCGCCACAGGAACTCACCCGTGTCGGAATCGTAAGACGCAAGCCTGCCCGCCATCGAGACGACAAGCTCCGTTCCCGAGTCCCGCTCCAGCACTAGCGGCGTGGTGTAGGAGCAGCAGGTGTCGCGCCACTGCTTTCTCCAGACCCGGCGTCCGGTTTTCCTGTCGAATGCGGCGAGCCAGCCGAAGTTGCCCTCTCCCGTTTTCTCACGGTCACGAAAGACGATGATCTTGTTGCCGGCAATCACCAGCGAAGACCCGGCTCCATACCAGACGTCGTCCAGATAGCGTGGATCGATCTCCTCGAGCCATGCCAGGCGTCCGCGAAAATCGAGCGCCGCCAGATGGCTGCCAAAGTAGGCGTAGACGAACTTGCCATCGGCTACCGGGGTCGGTCCGGCCGGACTGTTGGCGATCGAGCGTGGCGGGAACTTCTCTCGCGTCCGGGTAAAGACCGTCGTTTGCCATTGAAGAGCGCCTGTTGCCAGGTCGTAGCTTACGACCTTCAGTGCGGTGTTGCCTCCTTGTTGCTCCTCGCTGGTCAGAAAGACACGTCCGCCGCTGACGATGGGCGAGGAAATCCCCTTGTCCGACACCTCCACCTGCCAACGAACGCCTGCACCCTCCTGGTCCCAACTAAGCGGAAGACCCTCGGCGGACGAGACTCCCGTGCCGGTCGGACCGCGCCACTGGGGCCACTCTCCGGCATCTCGAGGACCGCCGCTACACGCGGCCAGAAAAAGCGCGAGTACCCCAACCGGAAGGCTGGCGAAGTGACTGTGGGTACGGTTCACCACGGAGTTGAAGATCCTATAGCATCTTCGAGCAGCGGCAGCTCGGGCAGAGCGTCTGGTCCATCCGAGAAGGGACCCCAGCCCGAAGGGCGTAGGATAGAGTCGCCAACAGGCCGACCGGATATGCGAAGCCAGACCAAGGGCGCCGCGAGCGCCTCCAGAGCTGCCGATTCCGTCAGCGCCGCCGGCTCCACCAGCCCAATACTGAGCGCGCTCCTGCTCGCCGGACTGGTTCTCGGCCCGCGCGCCACCGCGGCGGAAATCTGGCGGCTAGCTCCGGGGCCGTCGTCGGTCGAGTTCACTATTGGGCACCTCATCTTCTCGGAGGTCACCGGACGGTTCGGCCGCTTCCATGGAACCGTCGAATGCCCGGGCGACTGCCTCGGCGAGGACTTCACCGACGCCAGAGTGGATATCGCGATCGACGTGACCAGCGTCTACACAGGGCACCCGGATCGAGACCGGGAGCTGATCAGCGAGAGCTTCTTCGCGGCCGAGCGGTTCCCGGAAATGCGGTTCGAGAGCCGGTTCGTCGAACAAACCGGGCCCGCGACCTACCGGCTGGTCGGCGGTCTGACGATTCGCGGAATCACCCACGAAGTGGTTCTGGAGGCTCGCTATGAAGGAGAGCGCATGAGCGCCCGTGGCAAGCGCCGCGATTTTCGCGCCACCGGTTCGATCAACCGGTCCGATTACGGAATCACCTGGAACGACACCTGGGCCGGGCGGCTGTTGCTAGCCGACGAGGTTGAGATCACGCTCGCTATCGCCCTGGTCGAGTAGGGAAGCTGAACTAGCGGGCGACCAATCAACAGAGCCCGGAGTTTTTCTGCCAAATCGCGGCTAGGATAACCGGCTATGGCACAACTGGACCTGGCGGCGGTGGAGCGGAAGATTCTGGCGTTCTGGAAGCGCGAGCGATGCTTCGAGAAGTTGGTGGAGAAAAACCGGGGCAAACCGCGGTGGTCGTTTCTCGACGGACCGATCACGGCCAATAACCCGATGGGTGTGCACCACGCCTGGGGCCGCACCTACAAGGACGTCTTCCAGCGCTTTCACGCGATGAACAACCGCGAGCTGCGCTACCAGAACGGCTTCGATTGTCAGGGGCTGTGGGTCGAGGTCGAAGTCGAAAGGGAACTCGGCTTCCAGTCCAAACGCGACATCGAGTCCTACGGCGTCGGCAAGTTCGTCGACAAGTGCAAAGAGCGTGCGCGCAAGTACGCCGGCATTCAGACCGAGCAGTCGATCCGGCTGGGCTACTGGATGGACTGGGACAACTCGTACTACACGATGTCGGACGAGAACAACTACGCGATCTGGCAATTCCTCAAGAAGTGCCACCAACGCGGCTTCATCTACCACGGCCTGGACTGCATGCCATGGTGCCCGCGCTGCGGCACCGGTCTCTCGCAGCACGAGATCCACGGCGAGGACCGCCCCGTGGTGGTGCATGACTCACCCACTGTGCGGCTGCCGATCCTCGGCCGCGATCACGAGTACCTGCTGATCTGGACCACGACGCCTTGGACCCTGACCTCGAACGTCGCCTGCGCCGTCCACCCGGAACTCACCTACGCCAAGGTCAGGCAAAACCACGAGATCTACTACCTGATCGAGGAGCGAGTCGAATCGATCATGGCGCCGCAGGGCGCCTACGAGATTCTCGAGCGGTTTCCCGGCGCGCATCTGCTCGACCTCGACTACGACGGGCCCTTCGACGACCTGCCCGCTCAGGCCGGCGTTGGCCATCGGGTGATCCCGTGGAAGGAAGTCAGCGCCGAGGAAGGCACGGGTATCGTTCACATCGCGCCCGGCTGCGGTAAGGAGGACTACCAACTCGGGCGCGAGCACGATCTGCCCGCGATCGGCCCGATCGATGAATCCGGGATCATGCGGGAGGGATTCGGCCGCTTCACCGGCCACAACGCCGCCGAGATCGCCGAGGCGGTCTTCGAGGAGCTGCGCGAAAAAAGCATGCTCTACCGGGTCGAGGCCTATCAGCATGCCTATCCGATCTGCTGGCGGTGCAAGACACAACTGCTCTTCCGGCTCGTCGACGAGTGGTACATCTCAATGGATCGTCTGCGCGAAGAGATCAAGGAAGTCACC
>SMUY01270041.1_pt1 | contig 11986 bp, 11 predicted proteins | sample 2456441 | NCBI WGS metagenome assembly SMUY01 (sample SAMN11095931, study PRJNA526329) | marine sediment metagenome | biome: Marine sediment; feature: Surficial sediment; material: Deep marine sediment; isolation source: Hadal surficial sediment | place: Pacific Ocean | collected 2014-11 | depth...
GTCAAGGATCGCTGGCGCTGGCACGTTCTGCTGAAGGGGGCGGGCCCGGAGATCGGCCGCGTCGTCCGGTTCGCCGCACAACGGCTCCCCAGTGGTAAGCGGGTGAGGGTGATTATTGATAGGGATCCGGTGTCGCTTCTGTGACGGGCGGTAAGGCGGCAAGGCGGTAGGGCGGTATGGGACGGTATGGGCGGACAGGCCCTTGGACTGCCCCCGCTGATCCCCTTGAGTCCCCTCCGGGTCCCTCATAGTTTGCGGCATGCCCGGAACCGATACTGTCTACTCCGCCCCCGATTTCGGCGCGCCGCCGTTGGTGGACGCGCCGCTGGCCACGTTCGTGCCGCTGGTGAAGGATGGGGTGTTGCCGGAAGGGTTTTTTTCGACGTCCAATCTGCCCACATACGTCCACCTCCAGGCGGGCTGGGTCATGCCCAGCCGGCCACGGATGGACTGCGCCATTCTTCGCAGGGGAGACGCGCTCGAAACGATCGAACCGCGGAAGCTGGTGGCGGGAGATCTGGTGGCCATCGGGCTGGCCGAGGACGGCACGGAGGGGATCTTCGTGCACGGCGAGGGATTCCTGGCGCCGCACAGCCCCAACGAGTTTCGCTTCATGTCGACCGCCGTCAGCCGTGAGCGGCCGGTCAACTACGAGTTGCTGGCCAGCCGGTTGGTGGAAGAGCGCGACCGTGGCGGCTATCTCCTGTGGGTACCCGGGCCGGCCCTGGTCCACTCCCGCGCACGCGCCGATTTCGAGTGGTTTATCCGCAACGGGTTCGTCCAGGCTGTGCTGGCCGGGAACGCCGTGGCGGTGCACGACCTCGAGGCGGCCATGTTCGGCACGGCGTTGGGCATGACGGAAACCGGCGACCATGAGGACGGCGGGCACGGGCTGCACATGCGGGCCATCAACGCCATTTGCGACGCCGGCTCCATCGAGGCCGCGATAGAGTCGGGGCTGATTACCTCCGGCATCATGCACGCGCTGGTCACCGAGCAGGTGCCCTACGTTCTGGCGGGCTCCATTCGAGACGACGGGCCGCTGCCCGGCGTGCTGACCGATGCCCTCGACGCGCAGGACGCCATGCGCGAGCACACCGTCAAAGCCACCGGCGCCATCTTCGTCGCCACGGCGCTGCACGCCATAGCCGTCGGCAACATGTTGCCGGCGTTTCACACCCGCTACGACGGGAGCCCGACGAGCCTGATGACCATCTGTGTGGACCAGACCGAATTCGTGATTAGCAAACTGAAGGACCGCGGGACCCACCAGGCCTACGGTGTGGTGACCAACGCGCAGGACTTCATGCATGTACTCAGACACTTCACCAAATCATGTATTCAGAGTTGACTCTCAAACAACCCGGGGTGGGCCCCGGCTGGAAACGCTTGGCGCAGGCCGTGGCGGAACGGATTACGTTGGACCAGCTCGACGGCGTGTGGGTGTTCCGGCCGCTCCGTATCGAGAAGAAGGAATGGGGCACCGCAATTTTGGCCTTGGCCGAGGACGACCGCTATAGGATCATCACCGCCCAGTACGTCCACACCATCAAGGGCCGGGAACGCGGCGCCTTCAGTGTCGCCGTCAGGGAGGTGGGCAGCGGTCCGAAGGAGACCCTCGACACGCTGGTGGCCGCCGTGCCCAAGAGGAGCGACGAAGACCCGCCCGTTCGCATTCCGCTGACGGCATGGTATCCCGAAGAGGACATCCAGGATGGCTCACTCGAGCCTGCGTGAGCGGGCCGACCTGGTGGGCCGATTCCGGCACTACCTCCAGGATCAAAGGCTGCCCCGCACTCGACAGCGGGACCGCATCGCCGAGATAGTGTTCGCCTCCGAGGCACACCCGTCGGCCGCCGACATTCAGCGAGCCCTGGCGGAAGGCAATGACCACGTCGGCACCGCCACTGTGTATCGGACCCTGGAACTGCTCATCGCCAGCGGGTTGGTGCGGGCCCACGACTTCGGCGACGGCTTCAAGCGCTACGAAGCCACCCCCATGCAGCAGGGAGGCGGCCACGAGCACCTGATCTGCGTCCGCTGTGGCACCGTAGTGGAGTTCACCAACGACCGCCTCGAACGGATGTTACCGATCATCTCGGACGAACACGCCTTCGTCCACCAGCGGCACCACGTGGAGATCTACGGACTGTGCAGCAGCTGCCGGAAGCATGACCTGGAGTTGTGAGGAACGAATTGGGGAGCATAGGCGTTTGGTGACCAGAAACCGGCAATTGGAAATCAGGGAAACCGGAAACCATAAATTGACCACCGCAGACCAGCCATCGGAGCCCATCACGTGATTCCCCGTACCCCGCAACCCGCACCCCGCACCTCCCGCACCCTCCTCCTGCGCCCTGCGCCCTGCGCACTGCGCACTTAGAGACCATGTCCGATTCCGCCAGTCTCGGCCTGTTCGTCGCCTTTGCCGCCGGGCTGTTGAGTTTCCTCTCACCCTGCGTCCTGCCGTTGGTCCCGTCCTATCTCGGGTTTGTGACCGGGATGAGCATCGAAGAAATGTCCAGCAGACGCCGGGTGGTCATGGTGCACTCGACCCTGTTCGTGCTCGGCTTCTCCGTGGTGTTCATCCTCGTGGGATTGAGCGCCACGGCGCTGGGGCGGGCGCTGAACTTCAACTCCGTGTGGCTGGCCCGGGCCGGCGGGGTCCTCATCATCCTGTTCGGGATCTACCTCCTGGGCATCGTCAGGGTCCCCTGGCTGGAGCGCGACCAACGGCTCCACCTGGAGAACAAGCCGCTGGGCTACCTAGGCTCCGTGGTCGTGGGAATGGCCTTCGCCGCCGGCTGGACCCCCTGTATCGGTCCGGTACTGGGCGGCATCCTCACCATGGCGTCGACCCAGCAGGACCTGTCCCGCGGTGCCCTCCTGCTGGCGGTCTACTCCGCCGGGCTGGCAGTCCCGTTCCTGGTCACCGCCTGGGCCGTAGAATCGTTCTTCGAATGGTTCAAGTCCTTCCGCCGCTACCTGCCGTTCGTACAGAAAGCCAGCGGAGGGCTGCTAATAGTGGTCGGAGTGCTGCTGGTGTCGGGCCAGTTTACCCGCATGGCTGCTTGGTTGCAGCTGCTCACGCCAGATTTCTTGAGGAATCTGCTGTAAGGCGGTAAGGCGGTAAGGCCGTAAGGCGGTCAGGCGGTACCAAGCGGTAGTGGGCGGTAGCGTCGCTTCAGCGACAGGGCCGAGTCGCGGCTTTAGCCGCGGACGGACAGACGGTTACCGCCCCCGCTGCCCTCGCTGCCCCCGCTTTCAATATCCCGCTCCCCCTCCCCCCCCTCGCGGATCACTGACGCCGCGCCAACCGTCCGACAGGCGGATGATCGCTTCGATGTCGCCGGACGTGCCCCGGGAGTCGAGGCTGTGGCCCATCCGTTCGAGTGCCCGCAAGGTCCCTTCGAGGAAGCCACCCTGCTCCAAACGGATGGCGTCGGGGAACGCCTGGTGGTGCATGCGCGGGGCGGCAACCGCGTCAGCCAGCGACATGCCGTGGTCGATCACGTTGGAAATCACTTGGTACACCATGGTGATGATACGCCCGCCGCCCGGCGTGCCCACCACCAGAAACAACTCGCCCTTCGGATCCAGCACGATGCTGGGTGTCATCGATGACAGCATCCGTTTGTGCGATATGATGGCATTGGCCTCGCCCTGCACCAGCCCGAAGGCGTTCGGCTTGCCCGGTGCGGTAGCGAAGTCGTCCATCTCGTCGTTGAGTAGAAAACCGGCGCCGGCGACGGTCACGTGGCTGCCGTAGCTGTTGTTCAACGTCGTGGTTACGCTGACCGCGTTGCCGTCCGCATCAACCACCGAATAGTGGGTTGTCGAGTTTCCGTCTCTGAGCGAGGGATCAAACACCGGAGTGGGCGTGGCCCGGCGCGGGTCTATGGTGCTCCACAAGCTGTCGGCGTACTCCTGGGACAGCAACATCTCACGCGGGATAGGGACAAACTCCGGGTCGCCCAGATACACGTTGCGGTCGGTAAACGCGCGACGCATTGCTTCCGCCTCGAGATGGACCAGCTCGGCCGAGCCGAACGGCGGCAGCGGGTCGGCGTTCTCGAGGATGTTCATGATAAGCGCCAAGGTGATCCCGCCGGAGGAGGCCGGCGCCATGGAATACACCGTGTAGCCCCGATATTCGAACTCGACCGGCTCGCGCCACTCGGCCTGGTAGGCGGCTAGATCCTCGTGGGTGATGATGCCGCCGCCGCGCTCCATCTCCGCCACCAACCGGTCGGCCACCCATCCGCTATAGAATCCGTCGGCGCCGCGGTCGCTGATGGTTTGCAGGGTGCGCGCCAGGTCGGGCTGGCGCCACACAGCGCCCTCGACGGGGGCATGCCCGTCCGGGAGGAAGGCCTCCCGCGATGCGGGAAAGATGTATAGCCGGGCCCGGTGGTTGTCGATCGATCGCTGGCGGTGTTCGTCGACCACGAAGCCGTCGCGCGCCAACGCGATAGCGGCTGCCATGACTTCCTGACGCGACAACCGCCCGAATCGGCTGTGGGCCTCCAGCATTCCAGCCACCGAACCCGGCACGCCCACGGCGAGATGCCCGGTCCAACTCAGATTTGTGGGGTCGCCGTCGAGGTCGACATACATGTCATGCGTGGCCGCGGCCGGCGCCATCTCCCGGTAGTCGATGGCCGACACCCTGTCGTCCATGCGGATGACCATGAATCCGCCGCCCCCGATGTTCCCCGCCTCCGGGTGGACCACCGCCAGGGCGAACCCGACCGCCACGGCTGCGTCGACCGCGTTGCCGCCCTGCAGCAGGATGTCCCGGCCCACCTCGCTCGCCAGCACGCTGCCCGAGACCACCATGGCACTGGGAGCGTCGGTCACTATCGACTCCCCTGCCAACGGCCATTCCGGATCGATCCCGCTGTCGGGGCCGGCGCAGGCCGAGCCGAGCACTCCGATGGACAGACAGGCTATGATGAAAGGGCGGATCACGTACACCTCGGTTGGGAGAGGATGTGGTGGGCGGAGTTGCCCACCAGTCCGAACGCCGTCTAATTTAGCCCGTCCCGCCCACCGGCCACCACACGACAGCGAGTCCCATGTCCCGATCGTTTCAGGACCCTCGGCTCACCGAGCAGCGGAACCCCGACACCTCTGCCATCGATATGGCCTCGCCGTTGGCCATCGTCGATCTCATCGGCGCCCAAGACGCATCCATCCCCGCAGCCGTGGCCGGCGCCCGCCGCGAAATGGCCCAGGCCATCGAACTCATCGAAGCAGCCTTCCGCCGGGGAGGGCGGCTGGTCTATATCGGGGCGGGGACCAGTGGTCGGCTGGGCGTGCTCGACGCAACCGAGTGCCCACCGACGTTCCGGTCGGAGCCGGAAACGGTCGTTGGCGTGATCGCGGGCGGCTACGACGCGCTGGTCCGGTCCGCCGAAGGCGCGGAGGACGATCGCGAGGCCGGAGCGGCCGCGATGGACGATCTCGCCATCAGTGAACGCGATGTGGTGGTGGGCATCGCCGCCAGTGGTTCCACCCCCTACGTGCAGGCCGCTCTGCAGCGGGCCCGTCGCTTGGGAGCCCGAACGGTCGGCGTGTCCTGCTCCGCGCCCGCGCCCGAACTCCGGGAAGAATCGGACGTGGTCATCTACGTGCCGGTGGGCCCGGAGGTAGTGACGGGGTCCACGCGAATGAAAGCGGGCACCGCCACCAAGTTGGTCCTGAACACGCTAAGCACCGGCGCCATGATCCGCATCGGCAAGGTATACGGCAATTTGATGGTCGACCTGCAGGCGTGGAGCGACAAACTGGTGGACCGCGGAGAGCGCATCGTAATGGAAGCCACCGGCGCTGACCGGGCCCGCGCGCGCCAGGCCATAGAGGACGCGGGCGGGGCGGTCAAGACGGCGATGGTCATGGTGAAGCGGTCGGTCGATCGCGCCGCTGCCGAGGCACTGCTGGCGGAACACGATGGCCGGCTGCGTGCCATCATCGGCGACCCTCCTCCGGTGGTCCCCCATGACTGAACGCCCCTCGGTTGGCGTGGGGCTGATGTCAGGCACCTCGCTGGACGGCATGGACGCCGCCCTGGTCCGCTTCACCGGCCCGACGCGGGCCGAGTTGCTGGCCTTCACCTCGTGTGCCTACGACCGTGATATGCGCCAGTCCCTGGAAGACGCCATCACCAACTCCACGGCCGCCGACCTGGCCCGGCTGCACGCCCGGCTGGGCCACCTGGCGGTGGCTGCCTGCCAGCAAGTCCTCGACGAGAGTCATCACCCGGCGACCCAAGTGGATTTCATCAGCTTCCCGGGCCACACCGTGTGGCACCAGCCGCCGACGGTGAGTTGGCAACTGGGCGATCCCGCCATCGTGGCGGAGACGTTCGGCACCCGAGTGATCCATGACTTCCGCGCCCGGGACATCGCGGCGGGCGGGGAAGGAGCCCCGCTGGTGCCGATGGCCGACATGCTGTTGTTCGGACACCGCGGCCACCCACGGGTATTGCTCAACATCGGCGGGATGGCCAACCTGACGTACGTGCCCCGCGCGGCCGTCGACGACGGCGTCCTGGCGTTCGACACCGGTCCGGGGATGGCACTGATCGACGAGCTGGCTCGCAATGTCGACCCGGCCTTGTCGTGTGACATCGACGCCGTGGTATCGTCACAGGGGAAGGCCGATCCCGCAGTGGTCGAGGATCTTCTGACGGACGAGTTCTTCCGTCGCAGCCCTCCCAAGAGCACCGGTCGCGAGCGCTTCGGCGCGGCGGTCGCCCGCGACATCGCCAGCCGGGTGCCCGGCCCCGATGGCGTGGCGACCGCCGTGGCGCTCACCGTGGAGAGTATCGCCCGGGCCATTACCCGATGGGTGCCCGCGCCGCTGGCCGAAGTGGTGGTGTCGGGTGGCGGCCGGCGCCACCCCGGCGTGATCCGTGGCCTGGAGGTCCGGCTTGCCTCCGGCGGCACCGTGGTGCGGTTGTTCGACGACGTGTTCTTCGACGGTGACGCCAAGGAAGCGGTGGCCTTCGCCCTGCTCGGCTACCTCACCGTCCACGGCCAACCGGGCAACCTCCCGGCCGCCACCGGGGCACGCGCCGCCAGGGTCCTGGGATCGATCACCCCCCCGTGATTCCGGCTCGGCTCCTAATACCGGCGCTTCGCTGGGCTGCCGGCAGCGGCTTCGCCCACCTCGAGCGAGACGCCAAGGAGGCACTCGACCTGGGTGTCGGCGGCTTCATCATCTTCGGTGGGCCGGCCTCGGTGGTGCGCCAACTGACCGATGATCTCACGATCTACGCCGGCCGGCCACTGCTATTCGCGGCCGACCTCGAACGCGGGGCCGGCCAGCAGTTCGGCGGCCTCACGGAAATCCCGCCGCCCGGTGCCTTGGGATCGTTGGACGACCGCGACGCCGTGCGCCATGCTGGTTACGTCACCGCCACCGAAGCTCGCTCCATCGGCATCAATCTGGTGCTGGCGCCGGTGGCCGATCTCGACATCGAACCTCTCAACCCCATCGTCCAAAGCCGCTCGTTCGGCAGTGATCCCGTCCGTGTTGCGGACTTCGTCGTCGCTTGGGTTGAAGGGTGCCAGGAGGGCGGATGCTGGGCCTCGGTCAAGCACTTCCCCGGGCACGGGCGCACGACGGTCGATTCGCACGCCGCACTGCCGGTGGTCGACACCTCGGTCGAGGAACTGGAAGGCACCGACCTGGCGCCGTTTCGCGCGGCGGTCAACGGCGGAGTCGCCACGGTCATGACGGCGCACGTGCGGTACCCGTCGCTCGATGCCGAACACCCCGCCACGTATTCCACTGCCGTTGTCGATTATCTGCGTACCACGATCGGCTTCGACGGCGCCGTGCTCACCGATGCCCTCAACATGGCGGGCGCCCGGCGCCAGGATGGCGCGGGGGAGGGAGTCGTGGCGGCGGTCGCCGCGGGTGTTGATCTGTTGCTGTATCCCGAACAGGTACACCAGAGTGTGGCCGCATTGGTCGGCGCAATCGAGTGTGGCATCATCTCGCAAGACAGGATTGCCTCGGCATTGCGCCGCTACTACCTACTGCTCGACGATCTCCCCACAGCCGCGCCGGTGGATGATGACGCCCGCTCGTGGTCCGAAACAATCGCCGACCGCGTGCTGGAACACGGGTTGGTGCGCGCGAGTGAACCGCGGGTGGGTGAGCTGAACGGCTGCGTGGTGATCGACGACGACCTCGGGGGACCGTTCCCTCCGGGGCCCACGGACTTGATACCGCGGGCGCTGGCGGAAGCGTCGGCGCCCACCGATTGCGGCCGGCTGGTGCTGATGTTCGCCGAGCCTAGAGGGTGGAAGGAGCGCGCCGGTTTGGGAGACACGTCGCGGCGTACTTTGCAAGAGGCCCTCCCGGCAGCCGGATTGGTGGTGGTGTTCGGTCATCCCCGGATCGCCGATGAAATTCCCGGTGACGTGCCGCTGCTGCTGGCATGGCACCGCCAGCGGCTGATGCAGCGGGCCGTGGTGCGCTGGCTCGAGGCGCGGCGCCGATGACCAGACTCGATTGGATCATCGTCGCCGTATATCTGGCCGGGACGCTGGGCCTGGGCCTGGTGTTGGCGCGCAAAGGCTCCAAGAGTATCACCGATTTCTTCCTCGGCGGGCGGGCCATCCCCTGGTGGCTGGCGGCGACCTCCATGGCAGCCACCACCTTCAACGTCGACACCCCGCTCTACGTGGCCGGCCTGGTGGCACGCTACGGCGTGGCCGGCAACTGGGAGTGGTGGTCCTTTGCCTTCGCTCACGTCCTGTTCGCCATCGTCCTCGCCAAGCTGTGGCGCCGGTCGGGGGTGCTGACCGACATGGAGCTGACCGAACTGCGCTACGGCGGTACTCCGGCTGCCGCCCTCAGAGTCACGCGCGCGTTCCTGTTTGCCGTACCGATCAACTGCATCGGCATCGGCTACGGTATGCTCGCCATGCGCAAGGTCGTCGTCGCCCTCGGGCTGCTGGACCAGCTGCCGCCACTCCCCGGCGACCCGCGACTATGGGCGCTGCTGCCGATCGTCCTGGTGGTGCTGGTGTACACGGCGGCCTCCGGCTTGTGGGGTGTGGTTGCCACCGACTTCCTGCAGTTCGGCCTGGCCATCGGCGGGGCCGTGGCGGTGGCCATGTTTGCGCTGCACGACGTCGGCGGGCTCGACGCCATGAAACAGGCGCTGCGCGACTCGGGCAACGGCGCCGCACTCAACCTGGTGCCGCGGGGAGCCGACCCGTCGCTGCCCTTCACCACGTTCTTCGGCTATCTGTTCATTCAGTGGTGGGCCTTCCGCAACAGCGACGGGGGCGGAATGTTCGTCCAGCGGGTCGCGGCCACCGCCAACGAGGCCGAGGCCCGCAAGGCAGCCCTCGGGTTCACCATCCTCAACTACGTCATTCGAACTTGGCCCTGGGTGCTGGTCGGTTTGGTGGCGTTGGTGGTGCTGCCGGGACTCGAGGACCCGGAACTGGCCTACCCCATGCTCATGCTCCGCTATCTCCCGGCCGGCGCACTGGGCATCGTGTTCGCCAGCCTGCTGGCGGCGTTCATGTCCACCGTGTCGACCCAGGTTAACTGGGGGGCGAGCTACCTCGTCAACGACATCTACGTGCGGTTTACCGGCGAGCAGGACCAGCGGCGCCTCCTGCGGGTGGCCCGGCTGTCGACCGTCGGCCTGACCGTCATCGCGGCCGTGGTCTCCTTCTACATGACCAGCGTCGGGGAGGTGTTCCGTTTCCTGATCCTGATCGGCACCGGTCCCGGCATCGTGTTGCTGCTGCGCTGGTTCTGGTGGCGCGTCAACGCCTGGGCGGAGATCGCCGCCATGGTCACCGGCTTCGTCCTGGCCGTGGCGGGATACCTCGATGTGTTCGGCACCGTGCCGTTTGGCACCCTGCTCAGGATCACCGCCTTCGGGTCTATGGCCGTGTGGCTACCGGTGATGTACCTGACCCGGCCGGAGCGTCCGGAGGTGCTGGCCGCATTCTACCGGCGAGTGCGTCCCGGTGGCGCCTGGGCACCCGTGCGGCAGGCCACCGGCCTGGAACCGCTGGACGACCTCGGTCGCGATGTGGTGCAGTGGCTGCTGTGGACGGCCATCATCCTCGGCAGCACGCTGGCCGTGGGCTGGCTGTTGCTCAGGTGAGCGGGGACCCGCGACCGCAGGTCATGGTTGTCGTTGGCACCGTAAGGGCGACGCATGCGTCGCCCAAACGCCCTGTGGCGAACGCCTCCACCATCGCCCTACCCCCCCGCACCCGATCGCAGCCACACCATCCCGATAGCCAGCCCGACGAGGAGCGCGCCCAGCGCCAACAGCGTCAGGCGGAGGCCTCTCCGTCGACGGGCCGGTTCCCGGCGGACAGGCGTGGCGTTTGATGTTGGTTGATGGTGCGGCGAGACCGGGGCGGCGTCTTCCTTGGTGCGGCGTGGTGGGATGGTACTGAACTGGGTGGGAGAGGGAACCGTCGGCTGGTAGGGGAGGGACTCGTCAGGCGTCAGCGTTACCCGTAGCTTCGGTCCCCGGTGTCCAAACTGCAGCACGTCTTCGTTGGCCAGGATGTGATCGGCCCACAACCGCTGGCCGTTGACGAACGTCCCGTTGGTGCTTCCCAGATCCCGCAGGATGAACAATTCTCCTTCGCGGAATACCGCGGCGTGCCGGCTGGAGACATCGAGGTCCTGATCGCCGTCGAAGGCGACGGTGCACAGCGGGTGCCGGCCGAGGGTGGCGTACGGTCCATCGACGATGGCTGTCTGGCCCGAGCGGTCGCCCGTGAGAAAGAGGAACCCGACTTTCACTCATCAGGCCCGTGTGGCAAAATAGAAAGCGACCATGGCGAGAATGAGTCCGGCGATCATCGCGGGAATGATGAACCGCTGAAAATCGCGGATGGCGGCGGGGTCCTGATCGTCTTCACCGATCTGGTACTCTTCCGTCTCGGCGTCTTCCAGTGCCTCATCGAGTTGGTACACCAGGTATGACGGCTCGCTGTCCCGTCCCGGCGCCTTGAGCGCGTCGCCGGTGAACCGGGCGATGGCCACGGTGATGTTGTCCGGTCCTCCCCGGTCATTGGCCATGGAGATCAATTCGCTGCAGGCATCCGCCGGTTCAGGGTGCGCGGTGACCACCTTGGCAATCTCGTCACCTCTGACGGTGCCCGTCAGTCCGTCGGAGCACAGCACCAGCACGTCGTTCAGCCGCAGCTCCTGAATGGTCAACTCTATCACCACGTTGGGCTCGGGGCCCAGCGCCTGCAGGATGATGTTGCGCCGTTCGCTGCGCTCGGCCTCTTCTTCGGTCATTTCCCCGGCGTCCACCAAGCGCTGCGTCAGCGACTGATCCCTGGTGAGTTGCACCGCCTCCCCGTTGCGAATCAAATAGGCCCGGCTGTCGCCCACCTGAGCCATGATGAGATGGGTGCCCAGGACCCCAGCGGCCGTGGCGGTGGTGCCCATCCCTTTCACTTCCGGCCGCTGGCCGGCGTAGGAGTGGATACGACGATTGGCGATCTCGAGTGCCTCCCTCAGCCGCAGGGCGAACTGCTCCAGTGAATTGTCGGGATCGTCACGCCAGGCACTTGTCAGGTGCGAGTGTACTAGGTCGGCCGCCATGGCGCTCGCCAATTCCCCAGCCGCGGCGCCGCCCATCCCGTCCGCCACCATGAACAAGCTGCCCCGGTCACCGATATCGTGGTGCCGAACCTCGGGCAAGAGACTAGCCTTGTCGCGGGTCAGGTCTGCCACGATGAAGGTGTCTTCGTTGTGATCCCGCGTCTGACCGAGATCGGTCTTCCCGAAGACGTCTACCTGGATTGATGGGTGCGGGAATTGGATCTCAGGTGGTGAATGGTTGTCGTTTGTTGTTGGGGCGACGCATGCGTCGCCCCAACATGGACCTATTGGGCCATCGGCTGGCCTTGTCACGGGGCACGTCGCCCCTACGTGGACCATGCCCTCTGGTGACCCGTGCCCTTATGTGGAA
>SMUY01339034.1_pt1 | contig 11981 bp, 11 predicted proteins | sample 2456441 | NCBI WGS metagenome assembly SMUY01 (sample SAMN11095931, study PRJNA526329) | marine sediment metagenome | biome: Marine sediment; feature: Surficial sediment; material: Deep marine sediment; isolation source: Hadal surficial sediment | place: Pacific Ocean | collected 2014-11 | depth...
AGTTCTCGTAGGACTTCTGTCATAATCCAGTTGCTTACTATTTTGGGGTTGTTGTATTTTTTTAGGCAGTCTTCGAAATAGTCAGCTATTTCCTTTGTAGACGTAAGGACTCCAGCGTCATATTCAGGCAGATTATATTCTTCTTTGAATCTAGTGAGCCTTTGATCCGGGAGTTCCGGAAGAGAGTTTCTAATTTCTTCGATTTGTTCTTTATCAATTACAACTGGCAGAAGATCAGGGTCAGGAAAATATCTGTAGTCGTGAGCCTCCTCTTTTGAGCGCATTGAAAATGTTACGCCTTTGTTAGAGTCAAAGAGTCTTGTTTCCTGTATAACTTCCTCTCCGTTTTCGAGCAACAGTATCTGCCTTTTTATTTCATACTCAATGGCTTTTTGAACGTATTTGAAGGAATTTACGTTTTTTATCTCCGCTTTGGTACCGAGTTTATCACTTCCTTTAGGTTTGACGGATACATTTGCGTCACACCTTAAGCTTCCTTCTTCCATATTACCGTCACAAACACCGATGTATCTCAGAATAGAACGGAGTTTCTTCATATATTCTACCGCTTCTTCGGCACTAGATAACTCTGGTTCGCTTACAATTTCTACTAAAGGAACGCCGGCTCGGTTTAGATCAACGAAGCTTGAATTTCCCGGGTTATCATGGATTAATTTGCCGGCGTCTTCTTCCATATGAATTCTTGTGATATTAATTCTTTTTGTAGACCCGTTAGTCCCAATATCAAGCCATCCATTTGTAGAAAACGGCTCTTCATATTGAGATATTTGATATCCTTTTGGCAGGTCAGGATAGAAGTAGTTCTTTCGTGCAAATCGTGAGCGTGGATGCAATTCACAGTTAAGGGCGATGGCGGTCTTAAATGCGTATTCGAGCACTTCTTTATTTAAAACCGGGAGCACTCCAGGCATTCCTAAACATATGGGGCTTACATGACTGTTCGGAGTTCCGCCAAATTCAGTTGATGTGGGCGAGAATATTTTAGATTTTGTATTAAGCTGAGCGTGAACCTCAAGACCTATAACCGGCTCAAATTCCATTTCTATACCTCTTTTTTTAGTTAAAGTAATGGTGATTGATCGTTGAAATTTGTCAAGGAAATAAAGTATATGAGCAATAAAAATATTTTAGTAATATCCCCTCATCCCAACGATTTGGAAATGGGGATGGGGGGGGACTGTTGCTAAATTAGTTGTTCAAGACGTGAGTGTAGTATCGCTTGTTACAACAGAGGGGAGCGGAAGCATGGCTCTTAGCGGTTTTGAAGGTAACGAATTAGCTTTGCTAAGGAAAGAGGAAGCGAGGATAGCCTCTGAAATTCTTGGACTTAACAGATACAGGGCAGTTTTTGACGAGAGACACGGTGTTCCTAAAATGCAATACGCAGAGGTGTTTATAGAGTTGAAGTTATAGGGATTTATTCTTCAGATATGTTTTACTTAGGAATATGTCCTGTTTTCATACTCCAAAGCAGCATGTCTAGTTCTTCAATCTCAATGCCGAGTTCTTCGGCGAATCCTTTCATCTTTTCTTCAGCCTCTAGGTATTTCTTCTTTGTAGTGGGTGGTTTCGGCGAGTCTAAAACGCCTAAATCGAATAGTGACCTAACTACGTTTCTATCCAGTATAGCATATCCCTTAATACCAATATTCCTTAAGAAGTGGCTAGCCTGGGTTAGCCCAAGACCCTTTATATCTTTATTAAGGGCAAAGAATTCTCTTTTTTTGATCGGGTCTTCAAGTGAATTTATCAGGTCATTCATTTTAAGACCATATTCATTTTTCAAGTAGTCTCTCGTGTGAACTATGTAGTAGGCTTTCTCAGGATATTTATGGATACCTTTGAGCCTTTCTTCAAGCTCATCTGGGCTCCCTTCTAGCAGAATATCGCGTATAGCATCAAGGGATTTCATCCCAACCTTTGGGCCTACGGCTGAGGTCAATATACAGAAGGTAAGTTCTTCAAAAATCCTTCTGTCATCGCCCTTCTCGCGGACTTGCTCAAATTCATCAAGTTGAGCTTTAATCGAATCTTTTTTCTGAATATAGAGAACTTTTAATTCTTCAATTATTTTAGGACTCGCCATTTAAGTAATTTTATCATCAGAGCTTTCTTAAACAATATTTTTAATTCCAATTGTATTTTGAAAAACTTGTTTTTTGATTTTCGGTATATGATACTAAAGTTCAAGCAATTAAGAAAAATTCTAGCAGGGCCTGCTAATAAATGACTGTTCTTGAATTTAAAATATTAGCTGTTGTCGTAATTCCTTATAGGGATTTCAAGCGGACTATTTCCGCTAAGGTTTGCGGTTTCAAAGGGCGATCAGCTTCTATTCTCCATAGGTAACTCGCTTGCAGGGGGCATATTCTTAGGGGCGGGTCTCTTACACCTTTTACCGGACGGAATTGAATTCTTAAGCGGCGTATCTGACTATCCGCTTGCAATGCTTATCGCAGCCTCAAGTTTGAGTGTCCTGCTTTTCTTGGAAAAAGTTGTTTTTATTAAGAGTGATGCTCATAATTTAGAAAATATAGGTTCATCCCCGGACTTCCAGCCCTATCTATTAGCTTTAATCCTATCTATTCATTCATTTATTGCAGGTGCCGCACTCGGAATAGAAAAGACAATTCTTGCCTCAGTAGTATTATTCATTGCTATTATTGCTCACAAGGGGGGAGCGGCTTTTGCCCTAGGCATAAGTATGATAAGGGGAGGGGTGATCAAGAGCAGACACATAAAAGTGATTCTCCTCTTCAGCATTATGACCCCTATAGGGATATTTCTGGGTTCAGGATTATCAAGGGCATTCGGCAGCAGTACTGGCGTAGTTCTTGAGGGCATTTTTGACTCATTGGCCGCAGGGACTTTTATCTATGTTGCTGTTTTGGACATTATCGAGGAAGAGTTCTCTATCCCCGGCAATGAACTATTAAAGTTTATTTCTATAATGGTTGGTCTCGGTCTCATGGCGTTACTAGCAGTCTGGACCTGATTAATACTATCAAAGTTTTAGCTCAACAAAGAAAGTTGTAATCCATACCGCAATAGCTAAAATTGCTATAGTTAGTACAACAACGCCGAGCTTTTTGGATAAAGGGACATCAGGCGCTTTGTGTTTGGACATATCCATTGGTTTGGTTGCATCGGTTACTGCAGACATCATACCGTGCTTTAGGCCGCTTCCCACGAGCCATGAGTTAATGGGATAGGCTGTTATTATTCCGGCCAATGTAGCCACCGATGATATTCCCCAGAATATTGGCCCTGTGGGGTTGTCACCTCCGGGGATAGTACCCCTCATGATTGCCATAACGGGGATCATGCCTACCATAACCATGTTCATGGAAACAGTCTCGGAGAAAAGAGTTTTCTTAATTGCGTCAATGTAACTGCCACCCATCGAAGACTTCATAAATAGTGCTTGGAAGATTAATAGGCCCATTACAAATGCGGTTATATATTCAATTATAAGGTCAAGCCCGTTTGGCAGTACCAGGTGAAAAGTAACAATTGCAGCAAGTATGATTCCAGTTGCATCTCCTGCGACACAGTGCATCATAGAGCCTACTGACTGCTTCCAGTGTGCAGCGATGAACTGATCATGAGTCCCAGCTATGGGCTGTCGGCAGGATAGAAAAAAGATAAAAAGACCAATTGGTCCCGTGTAAAGGACTATTAAAATCCACGCAAGTTTCATCACCCACTGCGCCGGGGTATTAGTTTGAAGATCGTATATCAAGACTATGAGAGAAAGTCCGGTAAGTATAAACCAGAGTAGTAATGCACCGCCAAGCACTGTATCAGGAAAAAACATTTAGTTCTCCACCCTCTAGCCGTGTTATTATTAAATTATCTCATCTTATTGGAGTATATGTCAATCTATCTATCTGTATAATACAATCTAGCTTCTATATAATGTCTGATTAATATTTGGAAAAAGGCGGGCTAAGAAACTAAAGTAATTCTCAACATGCGGTGTTATTTATCTTAATAGGACTTGAAGTACTAGTGCTCAATTTCGAAGATATCTAATTATAGGGTGCGTTTTCGTGATACTGCTTATCATAGTGGCAAGGTATATAAGCGTTGAATTTCCCTTGGTATTCTTAAGAATTTTTAGGAGTATACTCTCTCTTAAGGGATTTATTATGACTTGGAGCGGAATAAGAGGCGGGGTTTCAATGCTCTGGCATTATCGCTTCCCGATGATTCTCCTGGGGATATAATTTTAGTTCTTACTTATATTGTAGTGGTTTTTTCTTTTCTGGTGCAGGGGCTTACATTGGGAACTGCCGTTAAATGGTATAAAGATAGCTCCGGTATAGATTAGATATTTTGTTCTCGTTATTAAAATGTTAGGTTATCTAAGTATCAAATGGATTGCGAATAGCTTGTAAATATTCATTTTTGCTAATTAAAGGAGAGATATTATGATCCGAACACTAAATATATTTTTCGTTTTATTTGTTATGGTTTCAATAGTAGGATGCGCAGCTATTCAAGCCAATAAAACACAGGAGCAAGAGCAACTATTAAGCGCTGCAGGTTTTGCAATGGTTCCTGCTACAACTCCTGGGGAGCTTGAAAACCTTAACACCCTTACAGCTCATAAAGTTCTATTTAGCGTAAAGGACAACAAACCGCTTTACTGGTATGCTGATCCAACTAATTGTAGATGTGTTTATACTGGCGATCAGGAAGCCTATCAACGTTACGAAAGGCTTTTAACCGAGTCACAAATTGCAAACGAAGTGGAAGATGCGGCTATTAGTAACGAAGTTGCGGAAGCAAACATGTGGGGTTGGATGGGCGGTCCCTGGGGCTGGTAGAATTATATATAAAATAACCTAGCCAGTTTTTGGCTCCGCATAGAAGGCATAGCGAACTATATATATTAGATTCTCTGGGCTAAAGAAGCCTAAATATAGTCCATAATATTTTATATCCGGCTTTAATACTACCGCTAATGGTGCCGGCAATTTTAGAGACGCCGATCCGCTTTCGGTAACTAACTGGGACTTCAGCACATTTAAACTTCTCTTTAGCTGCTTTTACCTGCATCTCGACAGTCCACCCGTATGTGGTGTCAGCCATGTTTAATTGTAAGAGCTTATCAAACTTAATCGCTCTAAAAGGTCCGAGGTCGGTAAACTCGACACCGTATAGCCATTTGATTAGTGTTGTTGCAATTGCGTTTCCGAATATCTGTTGAGGAAGTAGGGCACCTTTTTCGGCATTTCCCAAAGTCCGCGATCCTATAACTATATCAATATTATCTTCAACCATAGGTCTTATAAGTTCCCTTATTTCTTCAGGATAATCGGAGTAGTCTCCATCCAGGAAGACAATGATATCCGGACGTTCATTCTCACTTTTGTTCTTGGCATAGGAGATTCCCTTAAGACATGCATAACCATATCCCATGCGAACTTCATCGATAACTGTAGCTCCAGCGGATGCGGCATTTGCAGGAGTTCCATCGGTCGAATTATTATTTACAACTACAACTTCGCTTACAAGTTCTTTTGGAATGTCATTTATAACTTTCCCAATAGACTCTTCTTCATTGTATGCGGGGATTATTACGAGGATTTTAGGTTTCATAAAGACGTCTGGATATATGGTACATGTGATATGAGGCAATGAGAATTTGGCTCTATTCTAAACCTGCTTCCATCAAATTAATAGTTCACTTGGTTATATATTCTCTCATAATAACAGGAGAAGCCGCCAGTGAGTCTATCTTAATTACTTCACCGGTTTTCCTGTCTACCTGAGCAAATTGAAGAACACCCGTTGGGCAGGACTGCACACACGCACTGCAGCGCACACATTCGGGGTCGTTCATCGGGAGCCCTTTATTGGCAAAGTTCATTACATCAATTCCCTGGTGGCAAACCGATGTACAAACGTTACAGGAAATACATTTCTTTTTATCTGAAATTATCCTGAAACGGCTAAATCTTGCATATATATGCATTAGTGCCGCCAAAGGACACATGAACCTGCACCATACCCTTCCGCTATACCAGAAATAAAGGCCATATCCTATAATTCCAGCAAATACCAGATCCACAACCCATTTGTAATTAAGCTGTATACCAAAAGGTTTCCAGTCGTACAGCATACCTGTATATACTCCGTTTAGAGTTTGCCCTATTGCGGTATTGGGCACTGACCAGCTGATAACTCTGGTTATAAGGATTATAAATGCAATTGCTAAAATGACCTGCCCTATAACGTTTACACGGTTCCATTTAGCGCCGTGAAGCATTTTATGGCGGTGCGTATCTCCCAGAGTTTCTGCCATAGCGCCGCATGAGCATATCCAGCCGCAGTATGCCCCCTTACCCCAGAAGTAGATCATTGCCGGGATTATTACAAAGGTCTGAATTATGCTGATTACAAGCCATCCCCAAAGGGGTTGATAACTAAAAACGTTCCAGATAAAAAGAGGCCAGGCTAAGATGAATCCAAACGCCCGCCAGTACTCGCGCCCGTGTCCGTAATTGGCTTCGGGAAATAGAGAGTTGACTACTGTGTTCATTACGCCTGAGTCAAAAAAACCATTGTGTCCAAGATACGGTAGCACGAAATAAGGCAATAGAAATAGTGGTATTACCTGGATTAACATGAGTGATGTGGTTTGTAAGGTTATATAGGGAGTCTTGCGCCGTCTAATCCTTAGAATCCCGAAAATTATGATGATTAAAGAATAGAGTAATGAGTAATAGAAGCCGGGCTCTTCCAGAGTAATTGATATTGTTCCTAGTAGAGTCGACGGATCATTTAGCATCTGAGTAAAGGATCCGCCAATACTGTTAAAAAGAGGGGGAAGGTTATAAGGAAACCACTCATTTGCCTGAAATAATTTCGTCAGAGAGCCTCCGGCCTTCCAGTTGTAAATGAATGTGAAGAGAATTAGAGAAAGAATTAGTGCCGCTAATCCTGTTAAACCAAGCTCCCCTCTTATTTTGACTTTGCTTCTTCTGAAGAAGTCGAGTGGGGCTTCACGTCCTATCATAGTAAAGACAGCATCGTTTGGAATTGTAAGTTCGTTTCCGTCTCGATCTACGATTGTTACTTCATGGTCCTCAATCTCCTTTACCTGGCTTTTCATGAGCAGATTTATTTTCCCCGGAATGTGGTCTCCGGGCATAAAATCCCCTGTGCAGGTTGTAACACGCTCAGAAGACGGGGTTTCAATTGAGACATCCGCCATAGGGTCTGCTATGAGCATGTTTAGGAATTCTACGTTTTCGGGTTTGGGTCTTGAGAATTCTTCTTTTCTGTAAGAGTGCGTTACCAAGCCGCCTGCCTTTGCTATCGCTATGGAAGTTTCGAGAGCACTGTCACCGCCACCAACGACAAGAACATTTTTACCTTCAAAATCAGTGGGGTCATGGAGCCTGTTAAAAACCTTGTCTTTATCTTCTCCAGGAACTCCCAGTTTTCTAAAATTGCCCGAGCGTCCGATTCCTACTATTACTCGTCTTGCTTTTAAATTTTCCCCTTTGGGGATTATTATGTCGAAGTAATCGCCTTTCTTTTCGATCTTTTCGACCCTAGCCATTTTTGGCACGATACCTTTTCCAAGGGTTTGCGCTTTTATTTCTTCTACTAGGGGTTCTTTTATCTCCTGTGTAAATTGCAGATCTCCTAATGGGACCATATCAGTTGGGTATGTGTAGATCGGTTTTCCCTTAGGAAAATTAACTATTGTAGAGAAAGGTTCTGTGGCTTCGAGTATCTCGAAATGAAGATCATCCCTTTTGGCTTCGAGTGCTGCAGCCATTCCCGAGACGCCGGCTCCCACAATAACCAGATCTAGTATGTCAGAACTCTTGTCTTTCGCGCGCTGGCGGAGGAAGGTCTTATCCATACGAAGGTATTCCACAGCCCGGGCGCCTGAGTCTGATGAGAATTTAAGGAGCGGTATTCCGGTCAGATCGCCAACAATGTACAGTCCCGGGATATTGGTCGAATAATCGCTATTAATTTCAGGGAGTTTCTCTACAACGCCAGCCGGCCATTGAGTGTGAAGCCATCTCGTATATCGGGTGATCAATCCAAACAATGTAATTTCTCCTAGGCAGCTATTTCAGACGTGCTAATAATTACTTCAATCAATTTACATAATATCACAATATGGGTTTAATTTTTTTTAGATGACAGATCATTTAATGTCCAGTTGTAGTCTGTGTGCTCGATTCTAAATTCCCTGGTCGCTTCATTGCCAAAGTAGGGGTTAACAAACTCTATAACCGAACCTGACTCTTTTGAAAAATCTTCCTGAAACCAATCAAATATAGGTGAGAGACGTAAAACTCTATTATTCGTATCGATAGAGTTTTTGTCAGAGTCCATTAGGAATACTCTTGTTTGCTGATCTAGTTGCTTATCAAGTATTGAAGCTTGGTAAGACTTGTTAATTATCTTGGGACACCCCATAGCAGCACAGACTAGTGCAAAGTGAATTCTGGGCTCAAGATAATTCTTTCGAATTACTTCGTTTTCAAGAGCGTTGAGTGTTATTTTTTCACCAAAGAGAGTTACTATTGGCTGCTCCCAGGGACCACCCGAATTACTAGCGATATCCTTTATGCTTTTAACAGGATACTTGCCTGTGATCAGATCAAGCGTTTGAGCGTTATACAGATTGATTAAAAAAGCTAACTGTTCATTTTTACTCCACCCTTCAAAAGTTTCTTCATTTATAGATGCAGTTTGTTCCAGATATTGGTTTAAATTTTTAGGGTTAGATTTTAGTCCGGCATAGTCAACCAATCCATCTTTGACATAAGTGTTTAAAACTTTCGCGTATTGTTCGTTGGATTGATCTAATGCGTCGGCATTTACGAGTTGATTACTTAAGAGTAAAACAAATAAAATAATGACAATAAAACTACTAAAATAGGGTTTCATAAGACCTATCTCCATTTCTAATACTAAAGGCAAATAAACTCTTTATTATCCCATACGGAAGCCCAGGGTCTTCGGATTCATTCTTCCTTATGAATTTTCCACCAGTCGCCGGCCCTGAGTAAGAGCGCTCTTGCGTATTCTGCATGAGACCACATAAGAGGTGCTGCGAACTGTATATAGCCGCCTTCGGGTCTGGTTATATCCCTGATAATGCAGCTACTACCTGTTTCTTCATAGGATTTATGCATGTTGTTTGCTTCTTCTAAAATCTTATCAAACTCAACGTTGTCGAGCAGTATCGGTTTATAGAACTCTTTTTGAAAATCTATTCCGGGATTCCACTCCCTTTCCATAAAATCCTCGAACCTTTGGCAGGTAGAAAGGTGCTCTGGTATCTCGCCCTTTTCGTTCTTATATGAGTCAATCATTCCAAGTAATTCGTCGCCTCTGGATATATTGCCGTTCCAGTAGTGATATTGCGCGAGAACAGCAGTATACTGAAGCCATGGTCCATTCCCGGCATGGACATGGGTTGAGAAATCCTTATAAAACGGCAGGTATCGCATTATCATGCCTAGCTCAGGGTCCCAGAGTTGTTTCTCGAGGTAAAGCACGCTGTTATCCATCTGAGTCTTGTAATGCAAGAACCCGAAATAAAAAGGACTAAGGAGTGTAAAATCAGGCCTCATGTCCCTTGTGCCGTCAGGGGCAGTCCTTCTAATATATCTGTTGTTACCTATAAATAATTCACTTACTGAGTAGAGAAACTGATGCCGGAAGTTAAGGAATTCGGACCTTATAATATTCTTTTTGTCTTTTTTGGTCGCAACCTCATTTGCAAGTGAGTAGGCATATAGGAAAGAGAAATTAACCCAGCATGTGTACCCCTCTTCCATCGCGGATTCATGTATAGCAGTCGTTGAATAAAAAAGATTTAGCTCTTTTTCGTAGAGTTCTGTATAGCTGTAATCAAGTGCTTTGTTTATACAGACGAAGAAATCGTCCATGTCTTTTACTTCTCTTTTTAAGAATCTTGCTGTAAGGAGATAATTGCAGATAATGGCAATCCCATGAGCTACGTTGTCTTCTTGTTTATAAAGGCTCTTGTCTTCTCCTTCGAGACTATAACGTTGCCCCCAGCTTCCTTCAGATGAAATGCAGTCTTTCATAAAATAAGCCATGGACTTCATAATTACGAAAGCCTGTTCCCTGCAGTCATAATCGTTTGGGGAACCGGCAAGTCTTCTCATTAGCTGAACAGCACAATTGGTGTCTCTAGGATATACATAGGGATAACGGGATGAGGGTGGGGAGGCCAATAGCAATCTGCCATATTTTTTATTTTCAATAGTGCATCTCAGGATTATATCCATCTGCTCATTGAGCTGATCATTGAGCTTGGTTAACTCTTTAGTCCGTTTTGCCATAACTTCTGTCCTCCCTGTCTATATGCTCTTTAAGAATTGCCTATAATGATCCTACCAGGTACGTCGCTCCTGTGGGATGAGGCATTCCCCCTTCAGGCTCAAGAGTTACATAAAACTCCATTTCTCCGCCATGATCAGGCATGCAATTTATTTCAATTATGTTATGCCCTTCTTTGCCCACTAAAAAAGTGCCCATGCTGTGAGGCTCTCCATTTTCAACTACCCAAAATTGATATGTCTTTCCCTCTTCAATAGGAGGTATATTTGATACCATCAAAATCGCGTCTTTGGATCCTGTTTCCCAGAGTAGTTTCCCTGAGCAGTCTAATTCAGACATCCCGCTTGCAAGCTTAATCGTGTCTACCTTAGGATCCATTACAAAATCCATCACTTCGGTCTCTTTTTGAAGATTCGCTTGTAGATTTTGTTTTTGAATTGATAGTTCATTTCGAAGAGACATGTTGTTCATAAAAAGAATTATTAACAAGACCACAGCAATAGCGCTCCCTAGATTAAGCCATATTGGCTGGATATTTCTCCAGAAGCTAAATGTCGAAGATTTTGCCGGAGCAGTTTCTTGAGCTTCTATTCTATCAAAGATTTTATTCTCAACTTGAGGAGAAAGAGGACTATCATCCAAAGAATAGGCAAGTGAGGATAGGACAAGCTCGTTCTCTCTGAGCACTTTTTTGCAAATCTCACAACCAGTGCCCAGGTGCTCCTCTAGCTGTCTCAGCTCATATCCTTTTAAAACGCCGAGTGCGAAAAGCGTTATCTGATCTTCATATTTTTCTTTTTCGTGGCGCATCTAATTTAAATCCTCAAGGTAAGGCATAATTTTCTCTTTTAATTTTAAAACCCCCAATCTAATCCTGGTTTTAATAGTTCCTACGGGTTCGTTTAACTTCTCAGCGGCCTCTAGATGAGTGAACCCTTCAAAATACACTATTTCTATAGCAATACGCTGCTTATCAGGCAAATTCTCAAGCGCTTGCCGGATTACTTTTTTACTTTCCTCTCTATCTTCTATTATACGAGATAAATCATCGTTTGAGTTCACTTTTTCTTCATCAATCTCAATATTTCGCTGTCTATATCCGACAGTTCTTAATTTGTCGATTGATCTGCTCCTGGCTATATTTAATATCCAGGTAGATACCCCGCCTCGTTCGGAATCATATGAGTACGCTTTATTCCATACTTGTAAAAAGATTTCCTGCACTACTTCCTCAGCATCTTCCTTGTCCCTGAGCATTCTGAGTGCAAGGTTGTATACCACTTGAGAAAAATGGGAGTAAATTTCTTTAAATGCGGTTTTATCGCCCTGTTTTACTTGGTCGATTAACTGTTGATCTAGTTCGCGGTTAGATTTTTGTTGCATAACCAAAGTGCCACCCAAACTTTGAACCATTGTAGTTAAATCAAAGTTTTTGTCAATCGTTTGTTTTGTATTTAACTCAAGGGCGTTAGTAATTTCAGCGAGGTTCTGGTTAATTATTGTTCTAGGGTATAGAAATACTTGTTTCATTTATAAAAATGTCCAAAATTAGAATCAGAGAAGTCTTTGTCTCCAAATTCATTCATGTTTTTCCTTCCTAGAAATGG
>SMUY01222292.1_pt1 | contig 11979 bp, 8 predicted proteins | sample 2456441 | NCBI WGS metagenome assembly SMUY01 (sample SAMN11095931, study PRJNA526329) | marine sediment metagenome | biome: Marine sediment; feature: Surficial sediment; material: Deep marine sediment; isolation source: Hadal surficial sediment | place: Pacific Ocean | collected 2014-11 | depth 0-1...
TCGTGAGCAGGGGTGACGAAGTTTGGATCTAACTTGAATATTTTTTCGGCGATAAATTTGGAGTAGACGAACCAGCCAAACGCCATGCCGGCGATGCCGAGAAGTACGATCATGATCGAATGCATCTAAACAATCCCCAAACTTGTTGTCAGCGCGAGTAAGTTTAAGTAACCCGGCTTTTCTTATTGTTGATGAATTCCTTGCAACCCCGGCATGGAGCATAACAGGAGCCGATTGGACGCTCTACGAAACACCTCTCCGCGCTCCGTTGTTGATCCTTCGGACATCAATTGAATCCGCCAAGGGGAGCGCCGAGCATCCCGCCGTCACAAGGGATGGCCGTTGCAGTGATGAACGACGCTTCTTCAGAGGCAAGGAAAAGTGCCAGGTTGGCGATATCATCCGGGGTACCAAGGCGCTGCACGGGAACGCGCTTGATCGCCGCTGTGCGGATTTGCTCAGGCATGGAAAGCACCAGTGGTGTTCCGATCAAGCCTGGCATGATCGCGTTTGCGGTGACCCCATTGGGACCGAATTCCTGCGCAACGCTCTGAGTAAATGCGGCGACACCGGCCTTGCTTGCGGTATAGCTCGGCTGACCCAGACCCGGTTGGCGAGCGGCGACCGATGAGATATTGATGATCCGACCCCATCCGCGCTCCGCCATGCCAGGCGCGAGCGCCTGGGTGCAATGAAACGCGCCGGATAAGTTCACTTGAATCTCGTGGGCCCAGGCGTCGGGATCCATGTCCTCGATTGTGGAGATGTTGTTCACGATGCCCGCGTTGTTGATCAGAATGTCCGCTGGACCGAGTTCTTCCGTCACACTGTGAACAACACGCCGCACTGCGTCGACGTCAGCCACGTCTAGTTGATATTCTCGAGCCTGCCCGCCAGCAGCAACGATGGCCTCGGTGGTGGAGACAGCCTCGTCATCACCGGAAAACCGTTTGCGTAATCGATAGTAGCGCTCACCCTCGAAACGGGCCGGGTGTAGATCGGTGACGGCAACCACTGCGCCCGCGGCAGCCAACTTCACCGCAATTGCCCGGCCGATTCCGCGACCGGCACCCGTGACGAATGCGACCTTGCCAGAAAGCGCGCTCATGCCTGAACCCCCAGCCTTTTCCTGAACTCCACGGCGATCTTATTACACCATTGGGTTTGCCGAAACATCATATACTCGAGCGAATCGTTGCTCTCTTGTGGGTGGCAAATTTCATTTCTGAAGGTAACGAAGTTAACAAAGGAGGCGATCATGGGCACTGCTGAAGTCATATATGAACAGCGAGATGGGATCGCGATCATCGCCATCAACCGTCCGGAGAAGAAAAACACACTGACCGAACGAGTCGTTCAGCAGATTGCGGACGGGGTCGATAAGGCGAGCCGTTCGAAAGAAGTTGCGGCTATCGTCCTTCGAGGAGTGGGGGACACCTTTACGGCGGGTTACGACCTGACCAATCGAGAACCCTGGGACATACCTTATGGGGCACCGGATATCGAGAAACGACCAGGTGCATGGGATCCGGTGAAGGACCTTCAGTTCATGGGTAACAACGTAAAACGGTTCATGCGTATCTGGGAGTGTCCCAAACCGGTGCTTGGCGAGATCAGCGGGTGGGCCATCGGTGGCGCGACCGATCTGGTGCTCTGCTGCGATTTGCTGTTCATGGCGAGCGATGCGCATATCGGCTATGCGCCGAGCCGCATATACGGTACACCCACGACGATGTTGTGGGTTTATCGCCTCGGGTTGGAGCATGCCAAACAATTCCTGCTGACCGGGCGCGCCATCGATGCCGAAACTGCCTATCGCATCGGTCTCGTGTCCCACGTGGTAGAACCGGACAAACTTGCCGAGTTCGTCGAGGCAGAGGCAAAGCGATTTCGCAACATTCCTGCCAATCAACTAGCCCTGAACAAGCTGCTCATCAATCAGGCATTCGAAAACATGGGGCTTCGAACCACGCAACTCCTGGGGACGCTCTTCGATGGGGTTACACGGCACACGGAGGAGGCTTATCGATGGGCCGAGTCTTTTGCGGATAAAGGGTTTCGCCAGGTGATCAGAGAACGCGACGCCCCCTGGGAGGATTATGGAGAAAAGCCCGGCGGTAGCGATTGAACTGTGCCAGTAGACACCTCGTCGAGCTGCGGCGATCATGGGCTTCATGAGGCTCCCCACTGATCTGACGCTCGCTAGGGCAAGGCAGCACGCCTACGAAATCCCGCTGGAAGAGATCGACGTCAGTGATTGGCTGCTTTTCGAGCAGGATACCCATTGGCCCTATTTTGAGCGATTGCGCCATGAAGCACCCGTGCACTTTTGCGCACATGGCCGCCATGGTCCTTACTGGTCGATCACGCGATTTCACGACATCAAATACGTAGACTCGCACCACGAGCTGTTTTCCTCCGATACGAACGTCGCAATCACCGACCAGCCTCTGGATTTCACCACGCCGATGTTCATCGCCATGGATCAGCCGAAACACCATGAGCAACGCAAGGTTGTGAATCCGGTACTTGCACCACGCAACCTCAAGGCGATGGAAGATACGATCAGAATGGCTGCAGGCGATATTCTGGATGGCTTGCCGCTAGGCGAAACGTTCAACTGGGTTGAGCGGGTGTCCATCGAACTGACGACGAGGATGCTCGCGACCATACTGGGTTTTCCATACGAAGAGCGTCACAAGTTGACTCGCTGGTCGGACGTTGCATCTGGAGGAACGTTGACGGGCGTCGTGGAATCTCGCGAGCAGAGGCATCGCGAGTTATTGGAATGCCTCGCGCGGTTTACCGAACTCTGGCACGAACGTGCCGCCCAGGAACCCGGTATCGACCTCATATCGATGCTTGCGCACGGTTCGGCCACGCGCGATCTGCTTTCCCGACCCATGGAATATCTGGGCAACCTGCTGTTGTTGATCGTTGGTGGCAACGATACGACGCGCAACTCCATTTCTGGTGGCGTGTTGGCGTTGAACACCTGGCCGGATGAGTATCAGAAGCTGCGTGACAACCCGGGTCTTATTCCCAACATGGCCGCTGAGATCATACGATGGCAAACGCCGCTGACGCATATGCGCCGAACGGCAATTACCGACATCGAACTTGGTGGTCAGCAGATTCACCAGGGCGACAAGGTTGTCATGTGGTACATCTCGGGTAACCGTGACGAGGAAGTGTTCGAAGACGCAGATCGGTTGATCATTGACCGGCCCAATGCCCGCCACCACGTTTCGTTTGGTTATGGGATACATCGCTGCATGGGCAACCGGCTGGCGGAGATGCAGTTGCGTATCGTCTGGGAAGAAATCATCGCGCGGTTTCGCACGGTCGAGGTTGTTGGCGAACCCGTGCGCCTTCGATCAAATCTGCTGAAAGGATATTCAGAGCTTCCGGTTCGCTTACACGCGAATTGAACGCTTAAATAAAATAGATCTATAGTCGGTGATCTGAATTCAGCATAGCCGGGCACTCATCGGGCTTGCTCAAAAATGTGACGAACGTCGCAATTCCGGGCCGATTTGTGCCGATCCCACCCTAAAGATTCCCCAGCCGCTGCCGACGTGTGCCTGTAGCGGATCTAATTTCAGCAAGCTTGAATTTGGATCCTACACTTATAGGTAATCATAGGTGGTTATTACATGATTTTGAAATTTGCAATCAAGAAATTTGGGACGCCTGCTTGGCGGACGCTGGGTGCTGGGGTGGTTCTTATTGGTGTCCTTGCCGCGCCAGGAATCGTTGTTGCGAAGAAGGTTGAAGCCGACCGGGCGACCATCGACGCGGGTAAATCTGTTGCCGTGTTGTTTCACTCCGCCAGGGTAGTGATTTCTCGTAACCAGGATCTCATTAATGATGCTGGCAAGGGTGACAAAGGCCTTACCGGGGACGAAGTGGTTAGCCAGACCAAGAAGGTATACGCGGATTTGACCGGCGCCCCGCTTGGTTCGGGTAAAGATCAGCAACTTTTGCTTGATGCAATCCGCGCGGTCATGGATGAAAACCAGGAGACTATCAACGCCCAAGGCACCGGCTTCAAAGGTTTTGTACCGGCAACCTTCGGTCGTCAGGTGGCCGACAAAGTTGCCGCCGTATCTTCCATCGAAATCCGCCAGACCAACTCCAGAGTGCGCAATCGCAAGAATCGCGCGGATGAATGGGAGAAGAGAGTAATCGAAATGGTACCCAAAACCGCAACGGGCAGCCCACCTAAGGTGTTCCGCGAGAGCTTCTCAGAGCGGGGCAAGGCGGTACACCGTTTCCTGGTACCCGAGTATTACGAATCGAGCTGTCTTGCCTGTCATGGTGGACCCAAAGGTGAACGCGATATCACTGGCAGCAAAATGGAAGGTCGTGGGACCGGTGACCTTGGTGGGGCGATCAGCGTTATTTACAAAGGATAATCCGGGCTAGCTCCCCAATCAGGAAAAGCATTGTTTAAGGGACGAAACGAATGAAGAGGTTTTCATTGAACATCGCACAGAAGCTCATGTGTGTAGCAGGGATTATTCTGTTGCTGGCTGGCGGCACTCTGGTGTATCTCATTTTCGAGATCGTTGCCGCTGATCGTGTCATCAACGGCGTGATCGAGGAGCAGGCAGAGATGCTGAGCGACCTGCAGAAAGTTCATGCGGCAGGTGATCAGTTTGACAATATGCGTTATTGGTTGGCGGACCTGTCCGTGAGTTGGCTGAGCGAATCCGAGGAAGAAGCTGACGCGGCGTACGGTAAGTTGAGCGGCTTGCTCGATGAACTGGAATCCGTCGACTCCGAAACGGTGTCGCTGGTTCGTCCACAGATCGATCTATTCAAGATTGTCATGTTGGAGGCCGTCGATGCCTATGTGGATGAGCAACGCGTTCTCGGCAATGCCAGTGTCGCCGAAGGTCGTGCCATTGCCGTCGAAGTTGCCGAGCAACTTTCCCAGATGGTAGCCAAAGTCAACCAGCAGGTGGAAGAGTCGACCGGTGCACTGGTACAGAATAACTCTGAGCTAATGCAGACCGGTGTTATCGGGCTCGCAATTGCGGTGGTGGTTGGTACGTTGCTGGCTTGGTTCTCGTCTCGTGCTATCTCTCGTCCCCTACAGGCTGCCGTCGAAGTGGCGAACAAAATAGCTAATGGGGATTTTAACAATATCATTACGGTCAGCTCTCAAGATGAAACCGGTCAGCTACTGCATGCACTTGAAGCCATGCAGAAGGCATTGCGGGAACAGATCGAAGAAGAGCGGCGTGTTGCGGCACAGAATACCGCGGTCAAACAGGCACTGGACACCGTATCTGCAAGCGTCGTCCTCGGTGATGCAAACGACCAGGTCGTATACATGAATGGCACAATGAAAGCGCTGTTTAACGAGATAGAAACGGACATTCGGCACGAAATTCCCGAATTCACCGCCGACGGTGTCATGCATGGGAGCATGGATGTTTTTGGTCAGGGCGACACGTTATATGACGAAAACAGGACGGGCCACCGGGATATAACTATCGGTGGACATACGTTCAGAATCGTACCCAACCCGGTCATGGACGAAGGTGGCAATCGCGTTGGAACCGTAGTCGAATGGAACGACCGGACTCAGGAAGTCAACGTCGAGAACGAACTCAGCTATATCGTGCAGGCTGCCCTAAATGGAGACATGAGTCAGCGAATTTCCATGGAAGGTAAGACGGGATTCTTCGAACAACTCAGTAATGGCTTCAACGAGTTGCTGACTGTGAACGGTATGGTGATGGAGGATGTCGGTCGTGTTATGGGCGCTATGGCACACGGAGATTTGAGCGAGACTATCGAAAGTAATTACCAAGGGGATTTTGCAAGGCTCAAAAACGACACCAACGCAACCGTGCTCAAACTCACGGAGGTTCTCGGTTCCATCAAATTGTCCTCGAGCGAAGTTCAACTAGCTTCCCGGGAGATCTCCAAAGGTAACGAGAGCCTCAGTGTACGCACGGAGCAACAAGCTGCCACGCTGGAAGAAACCTCCTCCGCAATGGAGCAGATGACGGCTACCGTAAGACAGAATGCGGACCATGCCAAAGAGGCGAGCAGAGTCAGCATTGAGGCCCGCGACAAAGCCGAGCAAGGTGGTGAGGTGGTGCGCCGAGTGGTGAGTGCGATGAGTGAGATCAATAGCTCCAGCAAGAAGATTGTGGACATCATCGGGGTCATCGATGAGATTGCCTTTCAGACCAACCTGCTCGCCTTGAATGCAGCGGTGGAGGCAGCGCGAGCCGGTGAGCAGGGTCGTGGTTTTGCGGTGGTTGCCAGTGAAGTTCGTAACCTCGCTGGGCGAAGCTCTGCTGCTGCAAAGGAGATCAAAGGTCTCATCCAGGACAGCGTAAGCAAGGTTGAAACCGGGTCTAATCTCGTCAACGAGTCCGGAGAGACACTCGATGAAATTGTTTCGGTTGTGAAGAATGTCACTCAAATCGTCGGTGAGATATCGGCAGCGAGTCAGGAGCAGTCAACGGGCATCGAGCAGGTCAATCGGGCCATCCTCGAGATGGATGAGATCACCCAGCAGAATGCTGCGTTGGTCGAAGAGGTTACCGCGTCCAGCGTTGCGATGGGTGAGCAGGCCGTTCGATTGATAGAGTTGGTCGGCTTCTTTGATGTTGGCGAGCAAATACAGCGCTAACCCGAACTCGACTTTGCTCGGCTCAAGAAGACTCTTGGGGTGTCGATTCGACTGCAACTAAGCAAATCTGCGCCAACCACCGGTCTTGACGATTGATCGCTGCAATGTGAGCATCTAACTGTCGATACACACATACCGTGAACCTCTGGGTTCTTAAGGACCGTTTATATGCGCCTTGTAAGAGTCGCCGTCGTCTTATTATTTGCCTCATTGCTCAGTGTAGGCACCTCGTACGCCGAGGAATCTTCAAAATACGTAGCCCCAAGGGGTCCTGGTGGTGAACACCCGGATCTGAATGGAATCTGGCAGGCCCTGAATGAGGCCAACTATGATATCGAACGTCATGTCGCACGACCCGCCATGCAGTTGCGTGAAGGTCCGTATGGTCCCCTCCCAGCTGCCGCGGTGTTGCCATTCGGCGCCGTTGGCGCCGTTCCCCCGGGCGCTGGGGTTGTGGATAGCGGAGGAATTCCCTACACAGCGGAAGCGCTTGCAAAGAAAATAGAGAATCAGCAGAACTGGCTGGATCGAGACCCGGAAGTGAAGTGTTATCTGCCTGGTGTTCCGCGTGCGACTTACATGCCACAGCCTTTCCAGATATTTCAGGGTGAAGACTCGGTGTTTATCGCCTATCAATATGCGGGTGCGGTGCGTGATATCTTCATGGACGATCCGGGACTTGCCCCTGTCGACTCGTGGATGGGCTGGTCCGATGGTCACTGGGAAGGAGACACTCTGGTGGTTCTGGTGACGGGGTTGAACGAACAAACCTGGTTTGACCGGGCAGGCAATCACCACAGTGCCCAGATTCGTGTCGTGGAACGTTATACGCCGATGGGTCCCAATCATCTGCTTTACGAAGCCACCATAGAAGATCCCGAGACCTTTACCAAACCTTGGAAAATCAGCATGCCACTGTATCGGCGGATGGAGGCCAACGCGCAACTGATGGATTTCCGCTGCGTCGAATTCGTCGAAGAACTCATGTACGGTGAGTGGCGCAGGCATCCGCTGGATCGTTGAACGAAGTGGACCGGACAGGCACATACGACGTGGCCACTCGTACTCCGCTGCAACGGCCTGTAATCTATGGCAAAGTGTAATGGGCAGATGCTGGAGGCGAGTGAGGTGCGAAGGAATTCAATGAGATTAACGATGAGAGGTATTTCCATGCAGAAGCTGTTCACGATCCTTGCGGGCGCGGGTATGTTGCTCGCAGTCCCGGGGGCGTCCGCGCACCATGCGTTCGGTGCTGAGTTCGACCCCAATCGGCCGTTGATCCTGAGCGGACCGGTTACTAAGGTGGAGTGGGTTAATCCACATGCTTGGATTCACATGGAGGTCACCAAGGAGGATGGCACCAAAGAAACCTGGATGGTGGAGGGCGGTACGCCGAACACGTTGCTCCGGCGCGGGCTTACCCGGAATTCGCTGTTGCCGGGAACCATCATCATCGTGGACGGATACCAGAGCAAGGATCGCTCGAATCGTATGAATGGTCGTGATGTAACGTTCCCTGATGGTCGCAAACTGTTCCTGGGCTCGTCGGGTACTGGTGCTCCAAAGGACGGCAAAGACCCCACCGAAAACTAGCGCGACCTACCGTTCGCAGCCAGCAGGCGGAACGTAACTAATGACGAAGGCATCTCCGATAGACCATTGGGGGTGCCTGAGTCTCGTATCGATCGATCTATCAAACTGTGGCCCTTACGCGCCATCCCACTAGCCAGCAATCAGCCCGTAAAATAGTACGTTTTTGCGCGAGCATGACCGCTTAGGCACCTGGCGAAGATATACTCGGTGCATGCTGCCTGTTGACGTGTTGCGCGATATCTATGGCTACGATGAGTTTCGGGGACAACAACTCGCCATAATTACCGCCGCGTGCGAAGGGCGCGATAGCCTCGTGCTGATGCCAACCGGTGGCGGTAAATCGATTTGTTATCAAATCCCCGCGCTATTGTGCCCCGGCCTCGGCATTGTTGTTTCACCCCTCATTGCGCTCATGCACGATCAAGTCGACGCTCTGCGTCAACTCGGCATTGCTGCCGCTTTTCTCAATTCGTCGCAATCGGCTGCGGAGCAGCAGTTTGTAATGGATGAGATCGAGGCCGGTAAGCTCGACCTGCTGTATGTTGCACCCGAGCGTATTCTTCAAGAGCAGACCCTGGATTTTCTAAGCGGTCAAACTTGCTCGATTATTGCGATCGACGAGGCTCATTGCGTTTCTGCCTGGGGCCATGATTTTCGCCAGGACTATCTGGCTCTTGATCAGTTGCGTATACGTTTTCCCGATACGCCTCGTATGGCCTTAACTGCAACCGCAGATGAACGAACCCGAAAAGACATCGTCCAGCGCCTGGCGTTGGAAAAGCCTCTGCGTTTTGTGGCGGGGTTCGACCGGCCGAACATCCGTTACAGTGTCCAACCAAAAGGTGACAGCAAAACACAGCTACTGGAATTTCTGCTGCCGCGTCGAGGCGACGCGGGCATCGTCTACTGTTTGTCGCGTAAGAGCGTGGATGCGACAGCCGTGTGGTTGACCAAGCGGGGTTTTGCTGCCTTGCCGTATCACGCCGGATTGCCGAGCCGAACTCGCACCACCCACCAGGAGCGTTTTCTACGCGAAGACGGGATCATTATCGTCGCGACTATCGCGTTTGGAATGGGAATCGATAAGCCCGATGTCAGGTTCGTCGCCCATCTGGACTTGCCTAAGAGCGTGGAGGCCTATTACCAGGAGACGGGCAGGGCTGGCCGTGATGGGGAGTCGGCCGAGGCGTGGATGGTGTACGGGCTACAGGATGTGGTGCGCCTGACTCAGATGATGAATCAATCCCAGGCAGAGGAGCAACAAAAGCGCATCGAGCAGGACAAGCTGAATGCGTTGTTGGGCTGGTGCGAAATCACCCGTTGTCGGCGCGCTGCGTTGCTGGCGTACTTCGGCGAGGATTATCCGGGGGACTGCGGTAATTGTGATGTCTGCCTGACACCGCCGGTGACCTGGGATGGCACGGAGTCAGCGCAGAAATTGTTGTCTTGTGTATACCGTACAGGGCAACGCTTCGGAGCTGGACACGTGATCGATGTGCTTCGAGGTGCATCAACGGACAAGATAAAGCGTTTACGCCACGATCGGCTGAGCACCTTCGCCATCGGCGCCGACCACTCAGCTGTGTGGTGGCGCTCGGTCGCCAGACAACTGATTGTGCAGGGTTTTCTGTATGTCGATCATGAGCGCTACGGTGGGCTACGGCTCACTGACCGCAGTCGTGGGTTGCTGCGCGGCGACATGACCTTGTTACTGCGCGAGGATATAGACAAACCCAAGCTGCGCAAGAAGGACCCGGCGAAGACGGGGATCGCTGCATCCGATGTAGCACTGTGGGATGCGTTGCGCGCACGGCGAAAACAGCTTGCAGACGAACAAGGCGTGCCACCTTACCTTGTCTTTCACGATGCGACGCTGATGGAGATGGTGCGCCTGCGGCCGTCCTCGAGCGAAGAACTGCTGAGTGTCTCAGGTGTTGGGCAAACCAAGCTCGAGCGATATGGTGAGTTGTTTATCGACCTCATTGGAACTTATCCAGTCGCAACTTCTCCTGGAGAGACGGGATCCTGAGCTGGTTTCTACCTGTTGAATCGGCGGTTTGGCCGCGCTCGTAGCGATTGGGTCTGTTAATCTAGCTGAATTTCTGTGGGACGGGAGGAGTCATGAAGGTCGCTGAAGCAATCGCCAAGGTGTTGAAGGCGGAAGGGGTGGAAATTCTCTTTGCCTATCCGGTCAACCCCATTATCGAAGCCGCTGCCGCCGAAGACATCCGTACAGTGATCGTTCGCCAGGAGCGGATTGGCCTGCACATGGCGGATGCCTATTCACGCCTTTCGTCGGGAGACAAAATTGGCGTTTTCTGTATGCAGCATGGACCAGGCGCTGAAAACGCGTTCGGTGGTGTTGCCCAGGCCTATTCGGAATCCGTGCCGATTCTGGTGATGCCGGCTGGATATCCGCGGCGCCTGGCGAACTACTACCCCAACTTCAACTCGACGTTGAACATGCGACACATCACCAAATGGGCTGAACCGCTGACCATGGGCCGTGCGCTCCCGGAAGTCATGCGAAGAGCGTTTTTTCAGCTACGCAATGGCCGACCGGGCCCGGTGCTCGTCGAGGTTCCGGTAGACGTTTTCGGCGAGGACGTGCCCGACAACTGGGAGTACGTTCCGAGTTATGCGACTCGTTCGGTACCCGAACCGGCGGCGATCGAGGAAGCCGCGGCAGTTCTCGCCGCGGCTCACCACCCGGTAATTTATGCGGGCCAGGGCGTGCATTATGCGAAGGCCTGGGATGAGCTGAAAATGCTTGCGGAAACCTGGAACATTCCGGTGACCACCAGCATCGAAGGGAAAAGCGCATTTCCCGAGAATCACCCATTGTCGCTTGGCTCCGGTGGTCGTGCCAATCCACGCGCCGTAAAAACGTTCTTGAATGACGCCGACGTAATTTTCGGCATCGGCTGCAGCTTTGCACTCACCGGATTTGGCGTGCCGATGCCACGCGGTAAAACGATCATTCATGCCACACTTGATCCGCTGGATCTCAACAAGGACGTGCCCGCACAACATGCGTTGATCGGCGATGCACGACTGTGCCTGCAGGCGTTGAGCGAAGCGCTGAGTAGCCGTGATCGCGCACAGGCTGAAGCCCGCGCCAACGTGGCACAAGAAATTGCCGCACTCAAGGAGGCCTGGCTTGGGGAGTGGATGGCAAAGCTCACCAACAACGAAACCCCGATCAATCCCTATCGAGTACTTTGGGAGCTCAACGAGATGGTGGACAAGGACAACACCATTATTACCCATGATGCCGGTAGCCCGAGAGATCAGATCACGCCCTTTTGGGAGGCGACGACACCCTTATCGTACATTGGCTGGGGAAAGACGACGCAGCTCGGCTACGGGCTTGGGCTCGCCATGGGAGCGAAACTTGCGCATCCAGACAAGCTCTGTATCAACGTATGGGGTGACGCGGCAATAGGTTTTACCGGGATGGATTTCGAGACCGCGGCCCGGGAACGGATCCCGATCATGTCGATTCTCTTCAACAATTTTTCCATGGCTATCGAGATCCCGATCATGCCGGTTTCCCAGGAGAAATACGGTGCAACGGACATAACCGGAAACTACGCCGATATGGCCAAAGCATTTGGCTGTTATGGGGAGCGGGTGACCGATCCGAACGATATCCGTGGTGCGATTGAACGAGGGATCGAGGCGACTAAAAATGGAAAACCGGTGCTTCTGGAATTTATTACCGATAA
>SMUY01208446.1_pt1 | contig 11976 bp, 12 predicted proteins | sample 2456441 | NCBI WGS metagenome assembly SMUY01 (sample SAMN11095931, study PRJNA526329) | marine sediment metagenome | biome: Marine sediment; feature: Surficial sediment; material: Deep marine sediment; isolation source: Hadal surficial sediment | place: Pacific Ocean | collected 2014-11 | depth...
CCCGGCACATGATCGGACTGTTTCAGGGCCAGCCCGGCGCCCGGCGTTGGCGGCAGATCCTGAGCGTTGAAAGCGCCCGGCCCGGCGCCGGCGCCCAGGTGATCGCGCTGGCGCTGGAGGCGGTCGAAGCCGCTGGAGGTCTTGGCGCCCCGTTGGCCGGCCAGGACAGCCAGGCCGCCTGAACCGCGCCCTATTCTGCGACCGGCGTCAGGATCAGCCGGTCGCCTTCCACCTGGAAGCTGGCAAAGCGCGACAGCACGTTCATGCCGAGCAGGCTGGTGTTCAACTGGCTGTCTCGCAACACGCCGACGCTGACATTGCGCAAGGCGAACGGGCCGATTTCGAGCCGCCCGATCCGCGTCCGCGCTTCGAAGACAAGGCCGTTGGCGGTCTGCACCGGCCGGTTGAAAGTGAGCGTGTCGACCGCGATCCCGACGCGCACCGCGTCCCGCTCGCTCAACACCGTGCCGGTCGCGCCGGTGTCGATGAGAAACCGAATTGGCGTTCCCTCAACGCTCGCCTTGACATAGAAATGTCCGTTCGAGGATCGCGCCACCGTCAGCGTCCGGTTGCCGTCAGGATCGGTGACGACGACAGCGCGGTCCGGGTTGAGTTCTGAGAGCACCGGTCCGGCAAAGCGCAGCAGCGGACCGCGATAGGCATAGATCGTCACCATGACCAGGAAAATGATGATCCAGATGGCGGCCTGCCTGAGCGCCTGCGGCAGCCGGTTCCGGTAGACCCTGAGGCCGCCGCCGACAAGGATCAGCAGCCCGGCCAGATAGACCAGGCCGGCAAGGTTTTCATCCGTCAGGCCGAAAAGGGCGAAGGCTTGCGATCCCATTGATGATCCTGCCTGCCTAAAGCGTGTCGCGCAAAAGTGGGCACCGATTTTGCGATAAAGACACGCTCAAACAAAGAGATAAAGCAGGGCGCGTGAATGCCAATGAACGCGACATGCTTTAGGCCGATCCGTGCCACTGCGCCGCCAGAGCGGCGATCAACAGCGCCTCGGCGATCTGTTGCGCCGCGCCGATTGTGTCTCCGGTATGTCCGCCGATCTGCTGGCGCGCCAGCCGGGTCAGTCCGACAACGCCGAAACTTGCCAGGGCAGCGGCAAAAAACACCGGCCGGCCAGCCAGCGGCAACAAAAGAACCAGCGCCAGCGCACCGATCGCCAGGCCGATCAGCAGGGCCAGCCGGTCCGGCCGTCCGGCCTGCACGGCAAGGCCATCCTCGCGCGCCGGCAGCAACACATACCAATGCGCCAGCGCCAGCGATCGTGACGCCACCGCAACTGCCAGGACCGTGGCAAGCGCCGCAGGCAGGCTGACGAGCACAATTGCAGCAAGGCCGGAGATCCGCAGGATGAGTGTCACCACAAGCGCCAGCGCGCCATAGGTTCCAAGCCGGCTGTCGCGCATGATCGCCAGTTTTTCTTCGCTCTCGCTACCGCCGCCGAACCCGTCGGCGGCATCGGCCAGCCCGTCCTCATGCAGGGCGCCGGTCAGGGCGATGAGAAGCGCCACGCTCAGTGTTGCCGCGATCACCGCCGGAATGCCGGCAAGGCTTGCAAGCAGCAGAACGCCGGCCGGGGCGAGCGCGATCACCAGTCCGGCCAGCGGCCAGGCGGCGGCGGCAAGCCGGAACTCTGTCAGGTGTTCGACCGGGCGCTCGAAATACCGGATCGGAATCCGCGAAAAAAAGCCGAGGCAATCAACCGTGTCGCGGGGCAGGCGGGCGAGCCGCCGGGAAAGATTTCCAAGATCGCTGTTCATGCTGGCCCCTTTTTTTGGCCCGTTGGCAGCTTTGTGGTCGATTTTCCATTGCACGCTTCACCCGTTCATGACCTAACCCGCATCGGCACGCTCAACAAGGCACCAATCCGGCTTGCCAACGCCGGTCCAGCGAGCCAATCACCGGTCACCTCGCAACTGGAAGACCGTTTCAGGAAAAGATTTCGCCATGACCCCTGCCGCCACCGGTATCCCGTTCGACGATATCCGCGCGCTCGTGGAAACGCTGCCCGGCCCGGACGGCGATGCCCTCGCCGCCGTTCGCACCCGCGATGCGCAATTGACCAAGCCGCCCGGAAGCCTTGGCCGGATGGAAGAGCTGGTGGAATGGCTTGCCGCCTGGCAGGCAAATCCCCAGCCAGAGGTGCGGCGGCCGCTGGTTGCCGTCTTTGCGACCAATCACGGTGTGGCCGATCGCGGGGTCTCGGCGTTTCCGCAAGATGTCACCCATCAGATGGTGAAGAATTTTGCCGCCGGCGGCGCCGCAATCAACCAGTTCTGCATCGCCCAGGATCTTGGATTGAAGGTATTTGAACTGGCGCTGGACCTGCCGACCCCCGATATCGCCATAGCCGACGCCTTTGACGAAGCGGCCTGCGCGGCGACCATCGCCTATGGCATGGAAGCGGTCGCCGGCGGCATCGACCTTCTGTGCCTGGGCGAGATGGGGATCGCCAACACCACGATCGCCGCGGCGATCTACCATGCCCTTTACGGCGGCGCTCCTGAAGACTGGGTCGGCCGCGGCACCGGCGTCGATGACGACGGGATCAAGCGCAAGGCCGAGGCTGTCCGCCTGGCGGTAGGCCGGCTTGGCGGCGAACGCGACGGGCTTGAAGTTCTGCGGCGCATCGGCGGCCGCGAAATCGCCGCCATGACCGGCGCCATCCTGGCGGCCCGGATGGAGCGCGTGCCGGTTATCATCGACGGGTTCGTGGCGACTGCCGCGGCGGCGATCGTCCATGCCCTGGCGCCCGATGCGATCGCCCATTGCCTGTTCGCCCACAGATCGGCCGAAGCGGCGCATGATCGGGCGCTCCAGGCCATGGGCCAGAAACCACTTCTCGATCTCGGTCTTCGCCTTGGCGAGGGAACCGGTGCGGCGCTCGCCGCCGGTCTTGTCCGTGTGGCGGCCAGGACCCATGCCGGCATGGCGACATTTGCGCAAGCCGGTGTTGCCGGCAAGTCGGAGGGATAGGCTCAGGCGCTGCGCTGGAAGCGGCGTTTGCGATTGCCCTGTGCCGGCGCTGTTGTTTGCCGTCCGGCTCCAGGTTCCGTAACGGCGGATACGACGCGTTTTGCCGGCAATGTCGCGATCGCTTCGGTGCCCAGGCCAACCTGCGAGCGCAGCGTGAAATTGCCGCCATGGAGATGGATCAGCGCCTGGACGATCGGAATGCCCAGCCCTGTGCCCTGTTCGGCGTTTTTGATCGACACCGATCCTTGACCGAATGCGGACAGCACGATCGGGATTTCTTCCTTGGCGATGCCGGGGCCGTTGTCGCGGACGGAAATATACTGCCCGCCTGACTGGGTGCGGCCGACCTTGATGATGATCTCGCCGCCCGGCGGCGTGAATTTGAGCGCATTGGAAAGGAGATTGAGCACGACCTGGCGAATCGCCTGCGGGTCGACGACGATTCGTGGCATGGTTTCGTCATAGACCTCGGCGATTGCGATTTCTCGCTGGCGAGCCTTCAGATCGAGCAGGCCGCGCGATTCCCCAGCGATCGCCACCAGCGAGCTCAGACGCTCGCTCAGTTCGCGTTTGCCCGCTTCGATACGCGACAAATCGAGGATCTCGTTGATCAGCTTGAGCAGGTGCACGCCGCTGTCATGGATGTCGCCGAGATATTCCTTGTAGGTACCATTGTCGATCGGTCCGAGCATCTCGTTGCACATGACCTCCGAAAACCCGAGAATGGCATTGAGCGGCGTCCGCAATTCGTGGCTCATCGTCGCCAGAAACTGCGACTTGGCCATGTTGGATGCCTCGGCCCGCCGGCGGGCTTCGTCGGAGACCGCCTTGGCCTGTTCCAGTTCGGCGAAGATCGCGTCCTTCTCCGCCCGGAACGCCAGGTTCATCGCGTGCTGGTCGTAAAGATGGCGGGTCAGGTAGAGGAAGAATATCTCCGCGCCCATGGTGCAAAGGGCGATCAGAACATCGAAGAACGTCGGATTGATCATGTGGACCATTGCCATCGCAAGGGCGATCGGCATGGTGCCGCCGACGGCCGCTGCCGGGATCGGCGAAGACAAAAGCGCGCCGACGGACAGGACAACGATAACGGTGGCGAAGCGGACAATGTCGAGGCCGGCAATCAGCTCGGGGCCGACGTCGGAGGGAAACAGCAGCGGAAAGATGCCCCATGACAGGCCGTAAAGCGTATCGCGGACGACAAAGCGCTGTCGCCATGTCGATAAGGTCGTCCGTCCCGGTTCCTCCTGCAGAAATTTCCGGCAGGATTTGATCACGAAGGATTGGCTGAGCAGGGTCAGGCTGCCCCAGGCGATGGCGATCATTGGATCGATGACGAAGCCGACGGCGATCCCCATGATGATTACCAGGACCGGAAGGACGATGGACGATGACAACCGGTTCTTGACAAACTGGTCGACCATCTCCTGCTCGAAGTGGAAAAGGGGTGTGCGCGGGTCGTTGGCGGCACGTGAATCGCTGGGCAGCGCGCGTGTTATCAGCCGCCGGCGTACGGCCCGCGATGTCGTGACTGCCGGTTGAGGCCGGATTTCATCCGGTGCATGTACCATTGCCGTCCCAAGTTTTCCTCTAGTCACTCCGGCAATTCCGATAGCGTTGCCAGGTTAAGATGAGGCCAGCGAGGATGGTTAAAAGAGTGCTGAGAATGGCCGCTGCCGATATCCGCTTCTAACAGCGCTGGTTCTGAGCGATCCGTTGCCTGGCGGCGGCTTCCGTGCTTGTTCGGTGCGCAAAGGGGTTAACCATGAAACTGATCGATGGCGGCCGGGCGCCCAATCCGCGGCGGGTCCGGATATTTCTGGCCGAAAAAGGGATCACAATTCCCACCGAAACCATCGATTTCATGAGCGGTGCGCATCACACGGAGGATTTTAAGAAGATCAACCCGATGCAACGGGTGCCGGTGCTGATCCTCGATGACGGCACGGCCATTGCGGAATCGGTGGCCATCTGCCGCTATTTCGAGAATATTCAACCCGATCCGCCGCTGTTTGGCACCGGGGCGAAGCAGCAGGCCGTCATCGAAATGTGGAACCGCCGCATGGAACTCAACCTGCTGGCCGCCATCACCACCGTCTTCCGGCATCTGCATCCGGCCATGGCGAAACTGGAGGTCCCGCAGGTTCCGCAATGGGCCGAAGCCAACAAGCCCAGGGTGCTTTTTTATCTGGATTGGCTGAACGGCGAACTGGCGGGCCGAGAATTCATTGCCGGCGACCGTTTTTCCATCGCCGATATCACCGCCCTGGTCGGCATTGATTTTTTAAAACCCGCCAGGATCGCCATCCCCGATGCGCTTACCGATCTTCTGCGCTGGCACGAACAGGTCAAGGCGCGGCCGAGCGCTGCGGCCTGATCGCTCATGGCAAATCCGGCTCAGCCCATCGAACGACTGAAGGGCGAGATCGGCGCCTGCCGGATCTGCCGGGACACGCCGGCCGGCAAGCCGTTGCCGCATGAACCGAACCCGATTGTCCGGTTCTCTGAAACCGCCCGCATCTGCATCGCCGGCCAGGCCGCCGGCACGCTGGCGCATCAGTCCAGCACGCCGTTCCAGGACCCGTCCGGCGAGCGGTTGCGCGCCTGGCTCGGCACCAGCGAGGAGGAGTTTTACGATATTGCGCGGATCGCCATCGTTCCGATGGGGTTCTGTTTTCCCGGTCTTGATGCCAGGGGCGGTGATCTGGCGCCGCGGCGCGAATGCGCGCCGGCCTGGCGTGATCGGATCTTCGCCGCCATGCCGCGGATCGAACTCATGTTGGCGATCGGCCAATATGCTCAGAGTTGGCATCTGGGGCCGCACCGCCAGGCCAGCCTGACCGCGACCGTTGCGAACTGGCGCAATATCTGGTCGGCGACGCGGATCCCGCGGGTTTTGCCGCTGCCCCATCCCTCCTGGCGCAACAATGCCTGGCTGAAGCGCCATCCCTGGTTCGAGGCCGATTTGCTGCCGGTGCTGCGCGCCGAAATGCGCCGGTTGCTCAAATAGATTGTTGCTCGATTAGACTATTTTGTCGAAGGGCAGGGCGCGCCGCAGGGTGCGCAGGCGACCTCGCCAGTCCCCTTGGAAGCGTGCAGCGGCGGCGACAAAAGATGGTCGGTCAGCGCCAGGAGCAGCCCGGCGATCATCAGGGCGAAAAGAAAACGCCGTCCGCTCATCAGTTAGTCCCGGAAACCGAAGACCGGTCGCAGGCGGATGCCGACAATCGTCCCGGCAAAAGCGAACCCGAACCAGATCCAGCCATGCAGCGATCCGGACGCGATGCCGCCGAGAAGGGCGCCGATATTGCAGCCGAACGCCAGCCGCGCGCCATAGCCCATCAGCAGGCCGCCAAGGACCGCCGCCGCGAAGAACCGCGGCGTCAGGTTAAGCGGTTTGGCGAAGGAACCGGCCAGGCCAGCGGCCGCCATGGCGCCGAGGATCAGGCCGATATTCATCACCGAGGTGACGTCGGCGAAGACCGAATTCTCCAGCGCGGTCCGGCCCTTGGCCCATTGCCAGAAGGCAAAGCCCGACATGTCGAAGCCGAGCGCCTCGGCCCCCTTGGCGCCCCACAGCGCAAAGCCATAGGTGATCGTCCAGGGATGGCCGGCGATGAGGAGTGTGGCGATGTCGAGCACGGCCAGCGCGATTGCCGCCCAGAAGAACGGCCAGGGGCCGCGCAAGAATTCGCCCGGACCGGCCGCCGGGGCCGCAAAGCCGCGGCGGATTTCATGGCGCAGAGACCAGAATGCGAGAGCGCCGAGCAACGCGAACTGAAGAATGAGCACGCCGGGGATGCTCAGATAGGCTGCCAGATTGACCGGATCATAACCGGGCAGGGCGAGCCACCAGGGCAGATGGATCGATCCGATGACCGATCCGATGATGAAGAACACCAGGGTCACGAGCATTCGCGCCGAACCGCCGCCGAGCGTGAACAGCGTGCCCGATCCGCAGCCATTGCCAAGCTGCATGCCAAGGCCGAACAGGAACGAGCCGATAACGAGCGATGTACCGACCGGCGCGATTGCGCCGACGATATGTTCGGGGCCATAGCCGTTGATCAGCGGGATGAAGACGACCATCGCCAGCGCGATGACCAGAAGCTGCGCCCGCAAGCCGCGCCCGTCGCCCTTGGTGACAAGGTTGCGCCAGCCGGCGGTAAAACCGAACGCACCGTGTAGAAGGGCAAATCCGAGGCCGCCGCCGATGACGAACAGCGTCGCCATGCGGATCGAAACCTCCGCGCCGATGAAAAGCGTCAGAAGCACCAGCAACAGGCCGGCGAACCAAACGGCCGGACGGTCGATGACCAGCCGGCCTTTTGTCCCAGGCGCGGCGATTGCCGCCGCACCCCGATCCGTTGCCGTCAGGGACATGGCTTGCTCCGGTTGGACGAAAACCCTAGCTGAACAATCCGTCCAGCCACGTCTTCAGATCGTCAAGCCGCGTGCGCTCGCTGTCAACCGGGCGCGCCGCATCGACCGTCCAGCCGACCATGCTTTCGTCGTAAAGCGTGACATTGGCGTAGCCGAGGATTTCATGCAGCACGAACCAGTTCGTCGCCGCCCAATGCCCGGTATTGCAATAGCTGACAATTGCAGCATCGATCGCCAACGTCGCCGGGACGGCGGCTTTCAGTGCCGAAAAATCTTTCAGCCGCTCTAGTTGCGCATCGTAGAAAAGATTCTGGTCGAGCGACATGGCGCCGGGGATCCGGCCGTAGCGGGCCGCCGCCGAATGCTTTTGTCTGCCGCGATACTGGGCCTCCGGCCGGCCATCGAGCAACACCGTCGCGCTGCCGACAAGGCTCTCCACCGCGTCCGTTCCGATCAGCAGATTATCGCGGACCTCGGCGATGAATATGTCACCTTCTGGCGTTACATCGCCGCTTTGCCTCGCCAGACCGGCCTCGGCCCAGGCCTTCCACCCGCCATTGAGGATCGAGACGTCGTCGTGACCGAGATATTTTAGCGTCCAGTAAATGCGGCTCGCCACGCCGAAATCGGTCGAGCCCTTGCCCGCCGGCACGAGAACCACGGTTTTGCCTTCCGAAACGCCGAGCTCCGACAGATAGGCTTCCAGTTTTTCCACAGATGGAATGACGCCGGGAACGCCATTGCGCGTCGTCCGCCAGGCACCGGGATAATTGCTCCAGATGGCGCCCGGAATATGCGCCTTGAGATAATCCTCCTTGCCCGACTTGGCGATCGCGGTCCGAAGATCGAGGATCACAATGTGGTCCGCCCCGAGCCGCTGAGCGACCCAGCCCGGCGTCACCAGCGGTTCGGCGGCCAACGCCAGGCCGGCGGAAAGGCTGAAGGCCGCCGCGGCGGCGGCGCGAAAAATGACGGTGGAGATTGCCTTGAACATGGATCGGCTCCCGTTCGCCCTGCCTGGCAGGGGATTTCTTGTCCCATGAATGTAGGAATTCGGCGCTGAAGAATAAAAATCCCTATTTGCGCAATTCACGGGGCCTTGGAAAAAAGAGGTGGCGAAAGAGTGGGATTTTTCAGAAAATCATTCTAAATAAACGAAAAGACAGGAGAGCCGCCATGGACCGCCTCGATCGCATGATCCTTTCCATCCTTCAGGAAGACGTCACCTTGCCGGTGGCCGAGATCGGCCGCCGGGTCGGTCTGTCGACGACGCCGTGCTGGCGCCGCATCCAGAAAATGGAAGAAGACGGCGTCATCATAGGCCGTGTCGCGGTGCTCGATCCGGCCAAGATCAACGCCAAGGTTTCCGTTTTCGTCTTCGTGACCACCAACCAGCACAATGAGGACTGGCTGACGAAATTCACCAAGATCATTTCGCAAATGCCGGAAGTCGTCGGCTTTTACCGGATGAGCGGCAACATCGACTATTTGCTCAAGGTCGTCGTGCCCGACATTGAAGCCTATGACGCGTTTTACAAAAAGCTGGTGTCGAAGATCGACATCACCGATGTTTCCTCGGCCTTCGCCATGGAACGGATCAAGGAAACGACCCAATTGCCGCTTTCCTATATGCAGATCGATCCGCCGGCCAAGCGCAAGCCGGCGTCCTGAACGCCCGAGCGGGGGTTTTGGCCTCTTGACGCTTGATTACCGCTGCATCCGCCTGAGCAGGCTGGAGGTATCCCAGCGATTGCCGCCCATCGCCTGGATTTCCGAATAGAACTGGTCGACCAGCGCCGCTACCGGCAGATGCGCGCCGCTCGCGCGCGCCGCATCGATGCAAATTGCAAGGTCCTTGCGCATCCAGTCGACCGCAAAGCCGTGCTCGTACTCGTCGCCATCCATCGTCTGCCAGCGGTTTTCCATCTGCCAGGACTGCGCCGCGCCCTTGGAAATGACGCCGATGACCTTTTCGACATCCAACCCGGATTTCTGGGCAAAGTTGATCGCCTCGGCCAGGCCCTGGACCAGCCCGGCAATGGCGATCTGGTTGACCATCTTGGTCAGTTGCCCGGCGCCGGCCGGCCCCATCAGGCCGACCATCTTTGCATAGCTGTCGATGACCGGCTGGGCCTTGTTGAACGTTGCTTCATCGCCGCCGACCATGACCGACAGCGCGCCGTTTTCCGCCCCCGCCTGACCGCCCGAGACCGGCGCATCGAGGAAACCGAAACCGCGTGTTGCCGCGACTTGCGCCAGTTGGCGCGCAATCGCCGCGCTGGCGGTAGTATTGTCGATGAATATCGATCCCGGCGCCATGCCATGGAAGGCGCCGTCATCGTCAAGTGTGACGGCGCGCAGATCGTCATCGTTGCCGACGCAGGAAAAGACGAAGTCGCAATCCTTTGCCGCTTCGCGCGGCGTTGGCGCGCGATTGCCGCCATGCTCGCCGTTCCATTTTTCTGCCCTTTCCGCCGTGCGGTTATAGACCGTCACGTCATGGCCCTTGGCGGCAATGTGGCCGGCCATCGGATATCCCATGACACCCAGGCCGATAAAGGCGATCTTCGCCATGATAACGTCTCCGTAAGGTTGTGTTGGCTGAATTGTACTTTCAGATTCAGGTTGTGATGACCGGTTTGTCGATGGCTGCCGCTTCGCTGTCAATTGCCGGCTTGTTATTGGCCGTGCTTGGCGCGGTGCGGACCAGATGGCGGGTCAGCCGGATCTCCAGTCGGGCCCACAGGCGGCGCAGCAATTCCACCAGAATCAGGTAGAAGATCGCCGCCCAGATATAGGTTTCGAAATCGAAGGTTCTGGAGAAGGCGCGCCGGGTTTCGCCCATCAGATCGAAAACCGTGACGATCGAAGCAATCGCCGACCCTTTGATCATCAGGACGATCTCGTTGCCGTAAGGGCGCAGCGCGACGATCATCGCCTGCGGCAGGATAATATTCCGGTAAATCGCAAATTTCGACAGACCCATCGCCTTGCCGGCTTCCCATTGGCCTTTATCGACATTGCCGATCGCGCCACGCAGGATTTCAGCCTGATAGGCGGCGGTATTGAGGGAGAAGGTGAAGAGGACGCAATAGAACGGATCGCGGAAAAACCACCACAAATTAGCCGCTTCGAGCGAGTCACGGAATATGCCGGCGCCGTAATAGACCAGAAAGGTCTGGGCGATCAGCGGCGTGCCGCGGAAGAAATAGACGAAGGCGAAGGCCGGCACCGCGGCCAGCGGATTTTTCGACATCCGCCCGGCCGCCGCCGGCAGCGAAAGTACCGATCCGATGAGGACGGACAGAAAGACGATTTCGAGCGTGACGAGGAGACCGCCCAGGAATTTTGGTGCGTAGCGGGCGTAAAATTCCGGTTCGAATCCGTCATAAAGCAGGAAGACCAGCCCAACCCCGCCGGCAAGCCAGAAACCGAGAAAGCCGTATCCGGCGATCCGCGCAACTGTCCATCCGCGCGGCTCCGGTGGCGGCGGCGGCAGGGCGGGCTTTGGTGCGGTCATCACCTGGGCGTTTGTCATGGCGCCGCCTCGCCGCGTTTCGACCAGCGTTCGATAGAGCCCAGGAAAACCGACGAAATGATTGCCAGGACCAGATAGATCAGGCAGGCGAGGCCGAAGAACAGAAACGCTTCCTTCGTCACCCTGGCAGCGATTCCCGCCTGTCTGAGGGTGTCGGCAAGTCCGATGACCGAGACCAGCGCCGTATCCTTCAAAAGGATCATCCACAAATTGGAAAGGGCCGGCAGGGCGAGCCGGATCAGTTGCGGCAGGATGACCAGGCGCATGGTTTGGGAACGGGTCAGGCCGAGGGCGAAACCGGCCTCGTACTGACCCGGCGCAATGCCCTTGAAGGCGGAGACGAACACCTCGCTCGCGTAGGAGGAGAACACCAGGCCGAGGGCGAACATGCCGGCGCCGAAGCTGCCGATCTCGATCGTCGGGCGATCGACGAAAAGGCCGGCGATCTGGCGAAGAAGGATCTGTCCGCCGTAAAAGACGATGAACAGCGTCAGGAGTTCGGGAAGGCCGCGAAAAATCGTCGTGTAGATTTCCGCCGCCCGGCGCAAGGCCGGTTCGGTGCTGTCTTTCGCCAGCGCCATGATAAACCCGAGCAGGAGGCCGAAAGGCAGGGTCGCAAGCGCCAGCGTGACCGTCACGATCACGCCGCTGGCTATTTCATCGCCCCATCCGTCCGGCCCGAACGAGAGAAGCGTCAGGGTTTTATCCATGACCTGCCAGCCGGTCTCCGGCGGATGGTCGCCACCCGCCGGACCGGTTTATGTCTGGCTCAATCAGCTGCCAAAGACATCGAATGCGAAATATTTGTTGTTGATCTCTTCGTATTTGCCATTGGCGCGGATGGCATCGATAGCGGTGTTGAACATCGCTTTGAGTTCATCCTCGCCCTTGCGCAGGGCGATGCCGGCACCGGGGCCATTGATGACCAGGTCCGGGGTCAGCGAGTCGAGGATCTTGCAGCAGGCGCCGGCCTCGGTCGCCAGCCAATCAGACAATACCACGACATCGTCTATCGCTGCATCGATGCGGCCATTGTCAAGATCGAGCTTATATTCGTCCGC
>SMUY01274687.1_pt1 | contig 11976 bp, 13 predicted proteins | sample 2456441 | NCBI WGS metagenome assembly SMUY01 (sample SAMN11095931, study PRJNA526329) | marine sediment metagenome | biome: Marine sediment; feature: Surficial sediment; material: Deep marine sediment; isolation source: Hadal surficial sediment | place: Pacific Ocean | collected 2014-11 | depth...
CGCATGCCGACCCGCACATCCGCCAGCGGCATGATCTCGGTCGAGGTGGCAGAGGGAAGAGACTGCCCCTCCTGACCCCTTGCCGGCGTCGAGGCGGCGAGTGCTCCCAGCGCGAGCAACACGGCGACGATCCGTGGCGCACTGGCGCCACGCCAAACTACCGCCTCGAAGCGATTTCTGTGGTGCATGAACGCTCCCGATACGGGGACAGCCGCACAAGCGGCGCCGCCAACAAAACAACGCGGGAAACGAGCCTATCACGCGGTTTCCGCAGCGGACAATTGCTTGACCGTGGGAGCGATCAGGGCTAATCGGAGCGCAGTGCCAGCACCGGATCGACCCGCGCTCGTTGAACCCCGGGAGCACCTTGAGTCGTTCGCCGGAGGGGAGGCTGGCGAAGGCATCCGAGCTACATGCGCTCCGGCACCGGAATCCCGAGAAGATCGAGCACCTCGGCGAACTGCGCGCCGAAAGCGTGGATCAGCAGGATGCGCAGCGACCGCTGCGCCTCGTCTTCTTCCTGCAGAACAGGATAGCGGTGGTAGACGTGATTGAAGGTCTGGGCGAGGCCGAAGGCGTACTTGGCGAGCGTCGATACTTCGAGCTTGTCGATGGCCCGCTCGACGACCCGCTCGAGGCGAATGAGCTGCAGTACCAGGCCCCATAGCTCGGCTGCCGCTTCGTCGTCGAGCAGGGCGGCCATCTGCGCGGGATCCAGTGCCGCGCGCGCTGCGGTGACCACCGCGCGGCGGTCTTGACCCCACTGCTGTTCGATCTTGTGGAAAATGCTGCGCGCCCGCACCGCCGCGTACTGCAGGTACGGCCCCGTTTCGCCCTCGAAGCTCAGGGCGTCGTCGAGATCGAAGGCGATCACCGTGTTGCGGGCGAATTTCACCAGGAAGTAGCGCAGCGCGCCAACGGCGATCTGGCGCCCCAGCTCCCCGGTCTCCTTGTCCGTGAGCTCCGGGTTGCGCTCGGCAACCTCCGCCGCGGCACGCTCCTCGAGGACGTTGAGCAGGTCATCAGCCTTGACGCCGTAGCCGCGCCGTCCCGACATCTCGACGTACGCCTTGCCCTTGTCATCATCGGGCACGGGGATGCCGAGGGCGGCGGCAGTATTCGGGGTCAGCGCCACCATCTCGTAGGCGAAATGCGTATGGCTGACCTCGAACGGCGAGCTCTCGCTCAACGCCGCCAGGGCAACGCCGACAATCTGCTGCAGGTACGACTGGCGCACGTCGATGACGTTGAACCCGGAGTGGCCGCCGCCCAAACCGGCCGGAGCCGGCCCCGCCCCGATCGTTCCCGGACGCGCACTGCGGTAGGTGGTGTGATCTGCCGGCCCCTCGACGAAGCGCTCGTAGGCGAACACGTCGTCGAGCAAGCCATACTTCCACATGTGGTAGGCGATATCCTTGGCAACATAGGTAGCGGTGCCGTTGGAACGCACCAGCACCTTGTCGGGCTCCTCGAGGTCCTCGAAGCCGGCGACGCCCTCCAGGCGCATCATCCAGCACCCCTCGTGCTTGCCGTGCTCGGCGAAATACACCCGACCGCTACCCTTCAGCCGCTCGAGGGCGGCGGCCCACAGATCGAGCGACACCACGTCGCCCTCGCGAACCAGCAGGTCGTAGCGAATGCCGAGGCGTTCCATAGTGGCGATATGGCAGCGACTGATGCGATCCGAGACCACCGCCGCGACCTCGGCCTCGACACCACCCTGGTGCTCCAGCGCCACCAGGACCTCGCGGCGCCGCTCCTGCAGAGCTTCGTCTGACTCCAGTCGCTTGGTCACCTCGGTGTAGAGGTCCCAGCAGGTGTAGTCGAAAGGCTCGGGCAGCGCCGCCACCCCGGCCGCGTCCAGGCCGCGGACGTCGGTAAAGCCCATCACTACGTCGGCGACCTGCACACCGGTATCGTCGATGTAGTTCTGCACCTCGACGAGGTTGCCCCGGTCCCGCAGCAGACGCGCCAGCGTGTCGCCCAGACAAGCGTTGCGTAGGTGGCCGATGTGCGCCGCCTTGTTGGGGTTGATGCTGGTGTGCTCGACGATCACGGCGATTCCGGTAGCGGACGGCGGGTCAGCCTCGGGGCCCTCGCCCGCCAGGCCGGCGAGGATTTGATCCAGCACCCAGCCGCGGTCGAAGAAGGCATTCAGGTACCCGGGGCCGGCAATTTGCCAGCCCCTCACGCTGGGCGTGGGGTGGGCCTCGAGCCAGGCGAGCAACTCCTCGGCGAGCTGGCGTGGTGGGCGGCCCAACCGGCGGCCGAGCTCCAGGGCCGCGGGAATCGCCAAGTCACCAAACTCCGGGCGCGGTGGGTCCTCGACGGCCGGCAGGTCGATGTGCTCGCCGGTCACCTCGGCCACTGCCTCTTGCACGGCGGCGGCGACGACGCGTCTCAGGTCCGTAATCATCTAGATATCCGTGTCGGTGAACGGCAGCTTTCGCTGCACGCGAAAGCTACGTCGATGGAACTCGCTGGGGCCCCGCACCGCCAGGGCCCGACGGTGTTCCAGTGTCCCGTAACCCATGTTGCGACGCAGCCCGTAGCCGCGCACCGCGCGAGCGTAGCCCGCCACCATCGTATCCCTCACCACCTTGGCGAGTATCGAAGCCGCGGCGATCGACTGGCAACGAGCGTCGCCGTGAACCAGAGATGTTTGCGAGATCGGCACGTCCAACTCCATGCGCCCATCGACGAGCAGGTGATCGGGCTCGGCGCGCAGCCCTCGCACCGCCCGCAGCATCGCCAACCGGGTTGCCTGCAGGATGTTGATGCGGTCGATCTCGGCGGCCGATGCAATGCCGATCGCCCAATCGTCCAGATCGTCGACCAGTGCCAGGTAACACGCTCGTCGTTGGCGCGCCGTGAGCTTCTTGGAGTCGTCGACCCCCGTGGTGGCACGGGAGGGGTCGACAACAGCGGCGGCGGCAACCACGGGACCGAAGAGCGAACCGCGACCCGCCTCGTCGAGCCCGGCGATCCGGCGGCAACCGGAACACCTGAGTTCCTCCTCGAAGGGCTCTATTGGAGTCGCTTCTCCTTGATGCGTGCGGCCTTGCCGCGACGACTGCGCAGATAGTAAAGCTTGGCGCGACGCACCTTGCCGAGCCGCGTCACCTCGATCTTCTCGATGTTGGGTGAGTGCAGCGGAAAGATACGCTCGACGCCGATGCCGTAGGAAACCTTGCGCACCGTGAAGCTGGCGTTCGTGCTGCTGCCGCGACGTGAGATCACGACGCCCTCGAACACCTGAATACGTTGCTTGTCTCCCTCGACCACCCGCTGGTGCACCTTGATGGTGTCCCCCGGGTTGAAGGCGGGGAGGTCCTGCTTCTCCCCCCTGCTCTCGATCATTTTCATGACGTCCACGATACTTACTCCCTGGTTTCGTTTTCCAAGAAAATCTTATCTTTTTCTGACAGCGTCAGATTGGCCAGCAGATCGGGCCGCTTGCGTGCCGTCGCCAGCAGCGATTGCTGATGGCGCCACGCTTCGATTGCTTGATGATTGCCCGACCGCAACACGTCCGGTGCGGCGTAGCCGCGGAACTCGGCCGGTCGGGTGTACTGAGGATAATCCAAAAGCCCCTGCGAAAACGAGTCGCGGCCGGCGGCTTCGGCATCGCCGAGGGCACCGGGCTGCAGGCGTGTGATCGCTTCGATCACCACCATGGCGGGCAGCTCGCCGCCGGTGAGCACATAATCTCCGATCGACAGCTCGAAGTCCACCAGATGCTGGCGCACCCGCTCATCGACCCCTTCGTAGCGGCCGCACAACAGGGTGACCTGTTCCGACGCCGCCATGTTCTCGGCTCTTGCCTGCCGCAGCGGCTCCCCCTGAGGCGACAGCAACACCACCGGCCCGGCTTCGACCCCGTGATCGTCGAGCTCGCCGAGTACGGCCTCGACCGCGGCGAACAACGGCTCCGGCTTGAACACCATGCCGCCACCGCCGCCGAAAGGCTCATCGTCCACTTGCCGGTGCGGACCGGCGGCGAAGTCACGCAGATCGTGGATGCGCAGTTCGAGCAGACCCCGGTCAAGGGCCCGGCCCATGATGCCGTCGCTCAGCGGCCCGGGAAACAGCCCGGGAAATATCGTGATGACGTCGACTCTCATATCCTCTTCCTCAACCCCGTAGCCTCGGCGAGCCCCGTCGGCGGATCGATGACGATACGCTTCGCCTGCAGGTCTACTTCCTTCAACAACGCCCGCGCCATAGGCACCAGGCTGCGGTGCCCGTGGCGCTCGATCTCGAGCCTGTCCTGCGGCCCGGGCACGACGGCGACCACCTCGCCGAGGTCGTCACCCGCGGTGTCCTCGACCCGGCAACCCACCAAATCGTGGATATAGTAGCGGTCCTTCTCCAGTTCGGGCAGCTCATCGGCCTCGAGGACCAACTCGGTCCCCCGCATTTCCTCCGCTGCGTCGCGGTGGGCGATGCCCTCGAGCGCGATGACCCAACGGCCCTTGGTATCGACCCGCGCACGCGTTACCGCCAGCCAACGGCCATCCAACCAGAAGATGCTTCCCTGCTCGAAGGAGACCGGCGACGCAGCCACGGGCACCACCACCACCTCGCCCGCCAAGCCGTGCGGCCGCACGATACGGCCGACGACGGCGGGATCAGACGGCGCTCCACGATCCGCCGCGTCGGACACGGCTTACTCCAGGATCTCCAGCAAAACGCGCTTGTTGTCCTTGGTGCCAGCGGCGCCGAGCAACGTGCGCATGGCGCGCGCCGTACGACCCTGCTTCCCGATCACCTTGCCCAGATCTTCCGGGTCGACGCGTAGCTCCACCACCGTCGTCTGCTCACCCTCGACGGCATTGACCTCTACCTCTTCCGGGTGGTCGACCAGCGCCTTGGCAATGTTCAGAACCAACTCTTCCATGAGCATGTAATTCATCCCCTGGTATGCGAATCAGTGTGCGTGAGTGGGGGAAATCCAGGATCTCAGCCGACCCCGGAGCGTTGGTGCCCGCATCGGACACCGTCACCTATTCCTTGTCTTCTTCCGCTTGTTCGGCTGACGTTTCGGTCTCTTCCGGCGCCCGATCGGCGGCGGCTTCGGCTTCTTCCGGCCCCGCGGCGGCCGTTTCGGCCGCGGCGACGTCGTCGCCATCCGCGGCGCCGGTTTCGGCTTCCGGCTCGGGGTCGGGCTTCGGTGCCGCGGCGCGGACCTCCGCTCGCTTGGTAGCATCGCGACGACGCGAGGGCGCCACCGGCTGCTGCAGGTCGACCGAACCGGACTCGACCTTTCTCATCAGGCTCTTGACCGTGTCGGAGGGCTGTGCACCCTTGGCGATCCAGGCCTTCGTCTTGTCCATGTCGAGCACTACCTTGGCGGGCTCGAAACGCGGATGGTAGTGGCCCAAAATCTCGATAAAGGCGCCGTCGCGCGCCGCCCTGCTATCCGTCACGACGACCCGATAGTGCGGGTCTTTCTTCGCTCCGGTCCTGCGTAGATGAATCGAAATCACGCTCTTTCTCCTGTTGTTGGAACGGCTCGCTAAGGCCCGAAACCAGCGGTACCTATCATGTCGAGCGGGTTGCCCCGCTGGCGGCCGAGCTTCTTCATCAGCTTACGCGCGGTGCCGAACTGCTTGAGCAACTGGTTGACCTCCTGCACGCGGGTTCCGCTGCCCGTGGCGATACGGCGTCGTCTTGATCCGTCGATGGTTCGCGGATGGCGGCGCTCGTCGGGAGTCATGGAATCGATAATAGCCCCGAAACGCTTCATGTCGTCCTCCGCCGGCGCCAAGGCTGCAGCGTCGATGCCCTTGCCCATGGGCAGCATCTCAAGCAGTTTGGAAAACGACCCGAGTTTGTTCATCTGCCGCATCTGTTCGCGAAAATCTTCGAGGGTGAAACTCGCCTCACGCAGCCGCTTCTCCATTTCGGCAGCGCTCTCGACATCGACGATGTCTTGGGCCTTTTCGATCAGGGTCAGCACATCGCCCATGCCGAGGATGCGGGAAGCGATGCGGTCCGGGTGGAACGCATCGAGGTCTTCGAAGCGCTCGCCGACACCGACATAGAGAATCGGCAAGCCGGTAACCGCGACGATCGACATCGCCACGCCGCCACGAGCGTCGCCGTCGAGCTTGGTGAGGATGGTGCCGGTGAGCGGCAAGCGTTCATGGAACACGGTCACGGTGTTGACCGCATCCTGGCCGGCAAGCGCATCGACGACGTAGATCACGTCGCCGGGGTCGAGCACCTCGACCAACGCAGCAGCCTCGCCCATCATGGTGTCATCGAGATGCAGCCGGCCCGCCGTGTCCAGCACGAGGACGTCGTGCCCGCCGGTACGCGCCGCCTGGCGCGCCTGGCGCGCCAGATCAACGGCGTCAGCGCCCTCTCCGTCGAAGGACGGCAGCGACGCCGCCTCGGCGACCTGCGCCAACTGCAGGCGGGCCGCGGGACGATGCACATCCACCGAGGCCAGCAAAGGCGCGTGTCCCTGGCGCCGCAGTTGGTGCCCGAGCTTGGCCGCAGTCGTCGTCTTGCCGGCACCTTGCAAGCCCACCAGCATGACGATGTGCGGCGTCGAGCCCTCGAGTCTCAGGGGTACGCGCGCCCCGCCGAGCAGCGCCGTCATCTCCTCGTAGACCACCTTGATGACCTGCTGGCCCGGATTCAGCGATTCGAGCACCTGCTGCCCCTGGGCGCGCTGGCGAATCACGGCAAGGAAATCCTTGACCACGCCAAAGTTGACGTCCGCCTCCAGCAAGGCCATGCGCAGGTCCTTGAGCGCTTCGCCGAGACTCGCCTCGTCGACGCGCACGACACCGCGCAGCATGCTCAGCGTCCTCTGCAACCGTTGGCTTATCTGGTCAAACATGTCGTTGTCGTGGTGATCTACGGGCTCGTCAGACCGAGCTCAGGTCGTGGCCAAGCTTGTTCTTCTTGGTCTCGAGGTAGCGGCGCGTGGACTCGGTGACTTCGACCTCGATGGGCACGCGCTCGACGATCTCCAGCCCGTATCCCGACAATCCGACGAACTTGCGCGGGTTGTTGGTCATGATGCGGAGCTTCGAAATGCCCAGGTCGGTGAGAATCTGCGCACCAATGCCGTAGTCCCGTTGGTCGGCCTTGAAGCCCAAGGCTTCGTTGGCCTCGACGGTGTCGGCGCCCTTGTCCTGCAACTCATAGGCACGCAGCTTGTGCGCTAGGCCGATGCCGCGGCCCTCTTGGCGCAAGTAGACGATGACGCCGCGCCCTTCTTCGGCAATGCGCTGCATGGCGGTCTCGAGTTGTGCGCCGCAGTCACACCGCTGTGAGAAGAATGCGTCCCCAGTGAGGCACTCGGAGTGCACCCGCACGAGAACCGGTTCGTCACCCGCCACCTCTCCCATCACCAGCGCCACATGGGTCTTGCTGTCGAACGCGTTCTCGTAAGCGTGCAAGGTGAAATGACCGTAGCGGGTCGGCAGCTGCGGCGACGCAACGCGGTTGACGAAGCGCTCGGTGCGGAGCCGGTAGCGGATTAGCTCGGCGATGTTGATTATCTTCAGGCCGTGTTGCGCGGCGAATTTCTGCAGCTCGGGCACACGCGCCATGGTGCCGTCTTCGTTCATGACCTCGCAGATGACACCTGCCGGATACAGGCCCGCCAGGCGCGCTAGATCGACCGCCGCTTCGGTCTGACCGGCGCGGCGCAACACGCCACCGTCCTCGGCCCGCAGCGGGAACATGTGTCCCGGTTTGGCGAGGTCCCCGGGGCCGGTGTCCGGGTCGATCGCGGCACGTACCGTGGCCGCCCGATCGGAGGCGGAGATCCCGGTGGAAACGTTCTTCGTACCCTCGATCGAGACGCAGAAGGCAGTGTTGAACTTCGATGAGTTGTCGTCGACCATGAGCGGGATCTCGAGCTCTTCGAGCCGCTCCCGCGTCATCGGCAGGCATATCAGGCCGCGACCGTGCGTCGCCATGAAGTTGATGATCTCCGGAGTGATGGCCTCGGCGGCGATGGTCAGATCGCCTTCGTTCTCACGATCCTCGTCGTCGACGACGATCACGATACGACCCTGCCGAATGTCCTCGATGGCCTCTTCAATGCCTGCGAAGCTCATCCTTCGTCTCCCGCCAGGCTCGCCGTCGCAGCAACCTGCAGCTGCCCTTCGAGCAGCCTGGCAACGTACTTGCCGAGGATATCGACCTCGATGTTCATGGTCTCGGGACGGTCCTTCCAGGTCAGATTGGTGTGCTGCAGGGTGTGCGGCACCAGTTGCACGTCAAATGAATCTTCGCCCAACGATGCCACCGTCAACGACACGCCGTTGACCGCGATCGAGCCTTTCTCGACCAAGTAGTGTCCCAGACCCTCGGGAATGTCGAGGCCGATGCGAACGAAGTCGCCTTCGTCCTCGATGAAGCGCAGCTTCGCCACGCCGTCCACGTGTCCCTGCACGAAGTGACCACCAAGCCGCGCGTTGGCGGCCAGCGGACGCTCCAGATTGACACGCGTGCCCTCGCGGTAGGACGTCATGTTGGTGCAAGCGATGGTCTCCGGCGAAACCTCGGCGACAAACTCCGAGCCGTTGAGCTCGATCGCCGTCAGGCACACGCCGTCAACCGCAACGCTGGCGCCCAGTGACAGGCTCTCTCCGATGGCCTCGGAAGAGATGTGCAGGCGGAACCCGTGCGACACCTCTTCGATGCGCATGACGGTCCCTACTTCTTCGACAAGTCCGGTGAACATTGTTGAATTATCCGCTCTGCAGGCTGCGTTTCGCCGCCCCGCGTCTGCCCCCAACGGGGTCCGCGACGGCATCCCCGGAAAGTTCTTCTGTACCTGCTAGAGCGGCGGCTCTGGTTCGTGCAGGTATCCCTCGACCGCCCAATCATCACCGAGATCGAAACGTCTCACGCGATGCAAGCGGGGCGCGGCCGTGAGCTCGCCGATACCCTCGCCTCCCCAAAGCGACAAGGCGGCCGTGCCGCCGATCAATAGAGGCGCATAGACGAGGAAGAGCTTGTCTATTATATCAGCCTCGAAAGCGTGAGTAAGCACGCCGCTGCCCCCTTCGATCAGCAGGGACAGAGCTTCTCGGGCAACCAGTTCGGCGAGGATTTCGCTCCACAGAAGCCCGTTATCGCCGGCGCTCACCCGAATGACCTCGGCACCGGTGTCGGCAAGCCGCTTTTCCGCTTCGGCGGGTGCTTCGGGGCCGCAGAAAACAAGTGCCCGCCCTTCTTCCTCGGCCAGCAGCTTGGCCTCCGGCGGCGTCCGCAGGCAGGTATCGAGGACCACCCGGTAGCGCGGGCCTCGCCCCTCCGCGTGGCGCGCAGTGAGGCGCGGATCGTCGTCCAGCAGCGTGCCGATTCCCACCAGGACGGCGTCGGTGGCGGCGCGCAGACGGTTCGTACGACGGCGGGCGATCTCGCCGCTGATCCACTGTGACTGGCGCGTGCGCGTCGCCAGACGTCCGTCCAAGGAGATGGCGGCCTTGGCGGTGACAAACGGGCGGCCGTGCGTCTTGTACCAAAGGTATGCCTCGTTCAGCCGCGCCGCCTCCGGCGCCAGCTCTCCAACCTCCACTTCGATGCCGGCAGCGCGCAGCGCGGCGATGCCGCTGCCGGCGACACGGGGATCGGGGTCGAGCGTGCACGCCACGACGCGCTGTACACCGGCTTCCAGCACCGCATCCACACAAGGAGGCGTTCGTCCCTGATGCGTGCACGGCTCCATGTTGACATACAGGGTGGCACCACGAGCCCGCTCGCCGGCCTCCTCGAGAGCGATACGCTCGGCGTGTCGGCCGCCGGGATGGTGATGGTAGCCGCGTCCGACGACTTCGCCGCGACTCACGACCACCGCACCGACCATGGGATTCGGGCTGGTGAAGCCGCGCCCCTGCACCGCCAGCCGCAGACACTCCTCGAGGTGTTGGCGGTCCCCCACGATCGCTACTCTTCCTCGCCGAGTAGCCCCTCGACGTAGGCCCCGGCATCGAACGGGGCCAGATTGTCGATGTTCTCGCCGGTGCCGACGTAGCGTATCGGCAGCTCCAGCTGGTCAGCGATCGACAAGGCCACGCCGCCACGCGCGCTGCCGTCCAGCTTGGCGAGGATCAATCCGGTGACGCCCGCGTGTTGCAGGAAATCCTCGGCTTGGCGAAGACCGTTCTGTCCGGTGGTGGCATCGAGAACGAGCCACACCTCGTCCGGTGCTCCTTCGATGGCCTTGCCGGCCGCTCGATGGATCTTCGACAGCTCCGCCATGAGGTTCTCCTTGGTCTGTAGCCGGCCCGCGGTGTCGATGATGACGACATCGACATCACGGGAGCGGCCCGCCTCGCAGGTATCGTAAACGACTGCCGCCGGATCACCACCCGGCAGGTGGGCAATAACCGGAACATCAAGGCGCTCGCCCCAAACCTTTAGCTGTTCGACGGCGGCGGCACGGAAGGTATCGGCGGCACCGAAGAGAATACTCTTGCCCTGGCCACGGTACAGGGCACCGAGCTTGGCGGTGCTGGTGGTCTTGCCCGAACCGTTGACCCCCACCAAGAGAATGACTTGGGGCCGGCGCCCGGTTGGCGCCTGTAGGTGCCCGTCGGGACAATCGGGCTGGCAGGCGGATAGCAGCTCGAGCATGGCGGAGCGAAGCTGCTCTCGCGGACTCTCATCGGCGCTCGGCGCCTGGCGCAAATGCTCCACCAGCCGTGCCGCCGTCGCCGGGCCCACGTCGGCGGCAATGAGCGCCTCCTCAAGCGCTTCGAGGGTCTCTTCGTCGGGCCGGCGCAAAGGGGCGATGCGCTGCAACGCTGCGGATAGACGCTCACGCGTGCGGCCGAGCGAGCGGCCGAGAACCCCGATCAAACCTCTTCCTAGCCTCCCAACCCGGCGATGGCGGCTTGGGCCCTGGCGCTGGCCTCTGTACCCGGCGCCAGGTCGATGACCTTCTGCAAATGCCGGCGCGCAGCGGGTGACTGCGACAGGTCGCGGTAGGCCATGCCGAGCTCCAGATGCGCCCCGACGTGCTGCTCGTCGACCTCGATGACCTTCAATAGCGCCGCGATGGCTTCCTGCATACGACCGAGCTCTTTGAGTGACCTGGCGAGCTGGATGTGCAGGGGCGCGTACACTTGGTCGCTCTTGGCCACGCTGTTGGCACCGTTGGCGAGCTGCTCGCGCGCCGCGTTCGGGTTGCCGATCTCAAGATAGACATTACCCAGATTCAGCCGTACCCGGGCCTTCGACAGCGGTGGGTACACCGGATCGCGCAAGGCGACGAGGAACTCGCGTATGGCGGCGTTGAGGTCGCCTTGTTTATAGCGCAGCAGCCCGAGATAGTTGCGTGTGTCTGTAAGGGTCGGGTTGCGCGACAGCGCCTTCATGTACGACTCCTCGGCCAGATCGTACTGCTCGGTCATGTACTGCGCGAAGCCGAGCCACATGTAGGTCTCGCCGTTCTCCGGGTAGAGATCGACGGAGCGCTGGAGCAGAGGAATAGCCTCGTGCGACTGGTTATTCTCGATGTAGAGGATGGCGAGAATCTGCAGATCTCGCGGATCGATGTTCTCGGGATCCTGCACCGCCACGGCGGGCGCCACATGGGCACCGAGGGCGCCTGCACTGCCGATGGTGATCGCCGAGGCGCACAAGAACGCTATCCAGCACAGAGCCTGCCTTGAGTAACGCATGGACCAGATCGTAGCATGGCAGACGGCAGAAGTGAGAGGTGTGATAAAGGCTACCGTACGTTCCGTTTGGGCCTGTGGCAGGTTGGAAGTGGGTTCGTTTTTTTGATTTCCCGCCACCCGCGTTTTTTCTATTTCCGCCACTCACCCCCGCCGGGTGCTGCCGTGGGCAGCGCCCGGTGGGGGTGGGTGGTGGGAAATCAAAAAAACAGGAAGCCGTCAAACCGCGGCCCCCTCTGTTCAGAAAGCCCAACATCCTCCCCGGTCACGATCAACCAGCCCCTTGCAGCCTCGGTCCGACCCCCTCCAAACCCCCAGC
>SMUY01332251.1_pt1 | contig 11973 bp, 27 predicted proteins | sample 2456441 | NCBI WGS metagenome assembly SMUY01 (sample SAMN11095931, study PRJNA526329) | marine sediment metagenome | biome: Marine sediment; feature: Surficial sediment; material: Deep marine sediment; isolation source: Hadal surficial sediment | place: Pacific Ocean | collected 2014-11 | depth...
CAAAGGTCGCAAACCATTCGAGCAGTTTTTCGGGGATGAGGTCAAAATTTTACTGCCGATCCAAAACTACCTGCTGGACCGATTTGCGGCCGATCCGTGGCCTGAGTACAATCTGCCCGGTAATGTAGCAATCGACACCCGCAATCAATGGATAGAACTGAACCATGCGACCGCTCAATCACCGTCAAGGCCAATCGAATCCGGTTAAACCCGGCTTGGCCAAAGTATCGAATGGTGTGCGGCGAGGTATATCGCATCCTGACTGAGCAGGAGGCTCCCGAGCGCCTGTTCGGCTCACAATGGCACCCAGACCAATAGGATAAAATCATGACACTCGTAGGCACTCCCAATGATCGTGGCAATACTTTACTCGTCGTGGGCGTTGACGGCCCCGGCGCCAGCAATCCGGTCATCGAACTCGATGACGTTCAGCGGTTTAATGAATTCACGCTGCAGCTTGCTGCCGGGGCAATGGATATTCTCGGCAGTCTCGACGGCGTTACATTCAGCAATCCGCTTGCCGTCGAGGATAAGAACACAGCGAACCCTGACGTTCGCGGCGTGGCGATGGCGACTGGTAGTATCTATTACCTTTTCGGCAATTATAAAGCGCTCCGGGTGCGCCAAATAGGTGGCGGGGCAGTCACCGGCGCTCGGCTGATCTGTGGCAAGACTGGCAGGGACTAAATCGGCCGATATCTGACTGATGCAACCGCTCGCTAATCTGCCGAATGTGCAGTGGAAAGTCGATAACTGGGATGAGATGCAAGATTTCATCAAGGATTTCGAGGCCCGCTGTATACCTGACGGCGACCGCCTGCTGCTGCAGGCATGGGGTGGCCTCAATACGGTGCTTGAGCCCGGTGATTGCCTTGTGCGCAGGGGTGACAGTATCGGGATAATCCGAGTGCCGGCCAAAGTGGATACGGCCGGCCCACAGGATTCGATTTCAAACTGACAGCACTAAACACTCGATAGCGAATTGAACTGTGTAATCGAATTGGCGCTGGCCGGATAGCCAGCGCCGGATGGTTCGCTCATCTACTCCAATCTTGTCGCCCAGTGCGACCTGAGTGAGCCCTGTAGAGCGGATCAGCTCGGCAAGGTACTCAGGTCGCGGGTCATACGTTGAGGCGTCAGGTTTCATTTAATGTCCTCGAATCCGGCCCTGCGATCCCAGACACCGCCGCTCAGGTAGTGAACCCTGGCCGCCGCCTTTTTTCGGCTGTTGTGATCTGACTCACTCTCGAATTTGCCATCAGGCTTGTAGAATCCGACTGTGAATAGCTCGCACCGTTTCTGATCCAAGTCCAGAAAACTCTCGGTCATGATGTAGACGTACATCTCAGCCCTCCCTTATTTCAAATAGCTGGCGCTGCGTGTCGGTCAGCGTCTCGAATGGCTTGCGCTCCTCGGCCTCGACCAGATAGGCGCATGATCCGATATCGCCCTCGTTGCCATTTTCCTCACACTGTATGCAGTAGGCCTGATCCCTCGGGCCCTCCTCGCCGGTGCCCTCGACCGCCTCGGTGTTGTCCATTATCCACGCGGCGACCTGTACATCAGTGCAGCCACACTCCGGGCAGGCGGTGTACTTGCCGCGCCGGCTCTTGCCGGTTTTCCTGCGGTACAGCAGGTCGATCACCGCGAGCATATCGTCGGCCGGCAGCCTGATCTCGACATCACCTACCGAATTGAATTGCACCGACTGGGTATCGGCCAGCCCGCGCAGGAAATAACTGTGATAGGTCGAGTCATCCTTGTACGTGTTGCCAGTCGCCTCGCATAGCTGCTTGATGGCCTCGCGGGTCTTGGCGTAGTAGCTGCCTGACTCCTCGGCCCGTTGCTCGCATAGCGTCCAGATGCGGTTGTATTCTGGCACCAGCCTGCCGACTGCCCGCGCCACTGTCTTTGGATCGCGCCCCATTGCCGCAGTGCAGACTGGCGTCACTTCCTTGGGATACAAGTCAGTCGGCCAGACGGTGAATTCCCTGCCTGACTCGTCGGTATAGCTCGGCCAGTTGGTCGCCTTGAACTCGATCCGGTCACTGCAGCCGGCCATATACCGGTGACACCAGAAATCTCGATAGGTGTCCTGCTCGGTTATGATGCGCCACTGCGCTCCTCGGCCCTCGCCGTCCCACGGCTTGACCGACCAGCCCGATCCCATTTCGGCCGCTATCGCGGCCAGCTCGGCCTCGAATTGCCGATCCCTGGCATCTTGTTTTTCTTGGTGCTCGTTCATGATTTTGCTCCTCGTAGTTTGGGATGATTCCCCGCTTGCCGGCTCTGACCCGGCAAACGGCAGTCACCCTGCTTGCTCTTGCACCTTGTCGGCCAGTGTTTCGGCCAGCTCCTCAAGCTCTGCGTCCGCATACGTGACTATGGCCTCGGTGGCGTCGTCAACGCTGAGAATGCTGAGCGCCTCGACCACTAATTCCTGCGTGTCCTCGACGGTCATACTTCCAAGTAATGCCTCGATGTCCATGTTCCTACCTCTTTGTGTAGACGTTCAGGCCGATGATGGCGTCGGTGCCGTCGATCTTTTGATTGCCTGAGCTGGTGGCGATGATGATGGTCTTGCCGCTCTTGCTCGGGCCGTGGTCTTTTGACAGGTCCACGCTGATCGTCAGCTTGTCGCCGTCTACTTTCAGGATTGCGTTTTTCATGGTTGTGCTCCTCGTAGTTGCGGGATAATTCCCGTGCTGCCGGCTCTGACCCGGCAGCCCGTGACTCACCCGAATAGGTCGCCTGTGACCTGATCCATCTGGGCCTTGAATCGTCGTCGATCCTCGCCACTGGCGGTGGCCTGTGCCTCGATACCGTCGCTGCTCAGCCATGCCGCCTCGCATTCAACGCACTGGTACGCCATCATTCCGGGCGCCGGTGGCCTGAGTTCCTGCTCGTCGGTGTCTGTGCTGCCGCACTCCGGGCAGTTCATCAGATGGCCCTCACTATGGTTGCCGGCTCGCAGTGCAGGATTGCTGCCACTTCCTTGGCGAACGCGCACAGGTGATCGAAGTCATTGAAAGCCGAATCGCAGACCTCGACAATTTCATCGGCTGCCAAGAATTTGCCGCCGTGAGTCTCGACGTATTCTGAGCTGCATTCGAGGCACAAGCGCCACGGCCGTACCTCCTCGGGCGTCACCCTGACCAGTCGATAGATCATGCCGTCCTCGATCAGCTTGGCCCATGTATTGACCAGCATCTCAGGCCGCTCCTCAGTCTCGGGTGCCGCCTCATCGTCAGGCACCCATACCCAAGCCTGCACGTAGGCGCCGGGGTCGTCGCCGCGCGATACCCTGGCACCGTCATCGACCTCGATCTCGCCCTCGCTTTCATGCAGGCGCTTTGCTGCCTTGGTGTACTCCGCGTCGGTGTGCGCGCTCATGTCGCCGCCTTGATGGCGTCGTAGCCGTCGCGGTTGAATGTGCCGTCATCGTCGTAGGCCTCCGGGTGGGCGCCGGGTACGTTCCAGCCAAACATCGAGCCGCAAAACATGGCCTCCTGTTGTGGCTTGGTCACACCATGCTGCTCGTTGTAGCGGTCAACATCGAACCCGGCGGCAGGCGTGTAATAGCCGGCCTCGCCGCGCCTGATGATGATGCCCTTGTCGGTGCTCGGCAGCCTCGCCGCGCACGTTGGCGGTAATTTGTTGCTTGTCATGATTTTGCTCCTCGTAGTGGGATGATTCCCGTGCAGCCGTCTCTGACACGGCTGCCCGTGGATCACGTTACGGTGACGGTCCACTCGTCCGATGCGCAGTAGTAGTCCAGCTCGGCATCGGTGAGTATCGTGGCGATGACCGGCCGGATCGCGTTTGTGACCTTGGTCACGGTGTACCGGTTCAGGTTGGGCCCGGAGGCATTGTCCGGGTCAACTATGAGCTGGTGCTTAACGTGTAACTGTTTCATGCTCTGCTCCTCGTAGTGGGATAATTCCCGTGCTGCCGGCTCTGACCCGGCAGCCCGTGAGTCACCGATCAGTCGAATGCCGCCACGGGTACGCTGATATCCCAGTATTCAAAACCGGGCTCGTAGTCGCCGCCCTTGAGCTGCTCCTGCAGGCTGTCCCAACAATCGAGCCCGCCTGCGATGCCGACTGTGACAAAGTCACCGTCATAGCTGTCGGTGTATTTCCTGAGCCCTGCCACTGAATTGCGCAGGGCCTTGCCGCTCAGCTCGCTCAGCTCAAGAATGTCGCCGTCGCCTACGCGGGCGCCGGCCGCATCGCAGGGAAGTATCTCGACGCCACGGTGAGTGAAGTGCCAGCGATTCTGGCGCCTTGCTTGGCGGATCACTGACCTCGCCCTCGCCTTGGCGCTCTTGGCCGCTTCGACCGGTGTCGTGGGATGCTCGATCAGATACTCGATGTGCTCGCGGTGTGCCGCGCGCTCTGCTTGCTGCAGGGCCTCGATGCCTGAGTTGGGCCCGCCATACCGGAAGGCGCGGCGCTCGTCGCCGGCAGTCTCCTGCCATGCGTCGTAGCATTCGGCCAGAAAGTAGCGGTCAAAGTCTGTGATTTCGAGACTCGGCCGGTAGTTGCCGCCCGCGTTTATCAGCTCCTCGAAACTCTTGAATGCCGTCTGCTCGATGCAAATTGCGTCGAGCCTACCCCGTGTTGTGTCTTTCATGGTTGTGTTCCTCGTAGGTTAAATGCAGGGCCGCATGGCGTTGGAGGCATTGCCGCCGTCGCCTTTCAGCTCTGCTGCTTTGGCAAGGCATAGCTCTGGATCGGCTACTACTTTGCCCTTCTCATTGACGATCTGATTGACCCTTGCCCAGTGGTTCCAAGCAAAGGATCGGCCCAGACCGACCGTGATTGATGTCGTCGGCCACTGGTCTGCCGGCTTGCTGACAAACTCCTCCCAGGCCTTGCCGTAGGTGCATTCGTCGCTGCCCCACCGGCTGTGCTTGCCGAGCATGGCCTTGTGTTCCAGCTCAAGGGCCCGCTCTAACAGGTCCGGGTGCTTGCCGGCCAGCCACCACAATTCCCACTTCTGGGACGCGGGGCAGAAAAAACAGGCGCTCTTGATCGGCACGGGCAGGCCCTCCTCGATGATGGCCTGAATGCAATCCTCGCGGGTCCAGCCGATCTGCTGCAGTGGGTACTCGTACTTAAAATTTTCATCCTCGGTCCTGTTGGTGCGCCGGATATCAGCCGGCCCGGAGTCGAATCCGATCATCTTGACCGCCTTGATGCCCTTGTCTTGGCATACCAGCCACAGCGGGTGCGGCTCACAGCCATTTACGGGGCCCTTGCAGCCGGTGATGTAGTAGTCCTGCGGCACGGCTTTCCATTTCACACTGCAACCCTTCTTGCCAAAAGCAATACTGGGGAGCGTGGCGTTGGCGGTCTGGTTGCCCTCGATGGTGTCGTAGGGCGTCGAATCCTTGGTATTGAGCCGGCATATCGTGATCGCCGGAAAGCCTACGCTCAGGCACCAGTCGTTCATCAGGCGCACTGTCTCGTAGGTTTCAGGCTTCTCGGCGCCGACATCAGCGAAGGTGATAACGTCCGGCCTGATGTTCTCGCGGTGCAGCTTAATCAGCAGCCCGGTCGAATCCACGCCGCCGCCGTAGCATAAAATCAGGAGCGGCGTATCAGGCAGCTCGATCATGCCGGCCTTGCGAAATAGGTTGAATTGCTCCATCAGAATAGCTCCCCTTGTTGTGGCTTGGCCGGCGCCGGCGCTTTGGCCAGCTTCTCGGTCAGTGACCCGGAGGCGAACATGGTGTAGCCAGTCTCGGCCTCCATGTCGATGTACTTCTGCAGCAGCTCAGGGTTCTGGCGCGCTGCGTTCTGCAGGTCGCCGGTGCATCCCATGATGCAAAACTGGCAGCTCAGCCGGCTGTTGCCATCGGCGTAGGCGTGGTGCTGTTTCATGCCCTTGGCGGCGACGTAGTCGAACACACGCCGCTCTTTCCAGTCCTTGATCGGCAGCCAGTCATATACCTGCCGGCCCAGTGTCGGCGCTGTGAATCGGTCATTGAGTTTCAGCGCCGGCTTCTTGGCCCGGTTGTCTGACTCCTCGGCCCGCAGGCCCATGACATTGACCGCCACGGTGATGCCTCGGCGTTTCATGTCGGCCTTGATAAACTTGTCGATTGGTCCCACTTTCAGGTCACTGGTGCAGGTCCGGTATTTCGGGCTCGGCCAGCAGGGTGTGTCCGGGTATTTCTGATGCCGGCGCCGCACCATGCCAAGAAAATCCTTGGGGCTGCCGTCTTTGAATATGGCGCTGACAACATTGAGCGGGTGCTCGATGTTGGCCTCGATGTGCTCAATGATGCCGTCCCACTCGACCTCGCCCAGATTGGCATGAATCACTGTGATCCGATCACTCGGCACCTGCTCGCAAACAAAGGCGTAGGTGGCGAGTGAATCCTTGCCGCCTGAGTGGCTGACATAGAAGTGGGCCGACTCAAGCAGGCGCTCGATGTCACAAGCGCCTGCGCCCTGGCCTTGGTCCGTTGCGGCGATCCGCAGCCTGCGGTTTTTGTTGGTGGTCATGCCCATGTCTCGGGGCTGTCGCCGTTGGCCCATGCCATTACACAATCGGTGCAGATTGATACCTCGATCATGGTGTCGTCGCCGGCTTTGTAGTCGAGCGGGATCATGGTCGCCGGCTCGCGGTCGCCGGCCAGATTGGTGCCGCAACTATCGCACTGGGCTGAGCTGAAATTAGGTTCGCAGTAGTGCTCCGGGTCGCCCTCGGCGTGTTCGCACTGCTCGCCCCGGCAGCCCGGTGCGACGGTGTAACCCTCGCAATGATGCGCCACTGCGGCGTCGAATTTTTCGGTGTCGGTGCTCATGCCGTGTCCTTAAGAGAATGGATAAAGCCAAAGGGCAGCAGCAGCAGGAGCGTGGCTGCCGGCATGGCGACCAGCGGGTTAAGGCCTATGCCTATGGTGATGTACTGGTGCGCCTCGTAGGCGGCCAGCAGGGCGGCGATGGCAGATATCTCGGCCAAGGCCAGCAGTGCGATGTAGGTGAAGGTTTTCATGTTTGTATCCTCGTAGTTGGGACAATTCCCGTGCTGCCGCCTGTCACCCGGCAGCCCGTGAATCTCTCAGAATAGTGCGAGCTGCGTGACCTCCCTGAGTGGTGCCGGCGCCGCCATCAGGTTCCGCGCGATCCCTGTGAATTGGGTCGCCATCGCCTCTGCAATGCCGGTGAAGGTCTTGCTGCGCAGCTTCCATCTATCGGGACCGGGGCTCTTGTTGTCGGCGCCACAAGGGCTCTGATTCGCCCACCGATTGACCAGCTTGCCCTTGTAGCGGATCACCCTCGGCTCGATGTAGTCGGCCGGGTCTGCCACCAGCTTGGGGAGGTCCTGCAGCCACAGGCCAGTGGTCTTGCTGGCGTCGTGGCCAAACTGGTACGGCTGGACATATTGACTGGCCGGCCGGATGGCGGTGCCGATACGGCTGACCGGGTTCTCGACACATTGCTGTGAGATCGGTGCGGCCATCAGGTCCCTGACGAATTCGAGCGCCGCGTCACTGTTGTTCTGGCGCTCCGGGTAGTTCGCATCATGCTTGGGCTGGCAGCGCCATAGCTGCGAGGCGGCGAGGTACTGGCACGGCGGGTGGGCGATCATCAGATGCCAGCCGTCATTGAGTACGTCCCTGACATCGCCCTGATAGTGCGCTCCGGGCGTCTCCGTGGGCAGCAGGTCGCAGGACATTGCTGAGTGTCCGCGCGCCGTCATGGCATCTCTCACTGTCCCTGTGAACTCACAGGCAATAAGTATGCGACTGAGTCTGTAGCCGGCAGCGCTGGCGCGTTTCTCGGCCAGCAGAATCTCGTCGGCGTAGTCAGCCATCTCGGCGTCCGGGTGCTGCAGCTTGATAGCCTCGACCAGCAGATCGCCGGTGTCATCGTAGTCTGCAGCCACGGCATCGCCGCGCTGGACATTGAGTAGCTGCGAGCTGCTCAGCGAGCGCCGGACAGCCGCAGAATAATCTGCGGCCAGCCGGGTCACATCGAGCGTGGGCAGCTTAACCAACATAGCGGGTGCCGCCGGGTGCTTGATGGTAGCGATTGTCCAGACCTGCTTGCATGGCAATCTTGGTTTTGGCCTGATAGTTGGGCAGCGCGCGGTAGCCGTAGCCGTCCATCGTCACGGCGTCGGCGTCAATGTCGCGGTGGGCTGCTGAGCAGTTCATCAGTTTCAGCTCCACGCTGCCCCTGCTTCTGGCGCTCAGGGCCTCGGCGTGTCGGCCTTCGTCGGTGTACTGGTAGCTGCGAATCATGCCAGCCTTGTTGTAGGCGTGGCCGGCCGTGGCCAGTCCAAGCATGTCAAAATACAGCCGGATGATGGCCGCGTTCTCGTCGTCGCTCCACGGAGCGGGTCGTGTCTTTGTCTGTGTCATGGGTTTGCCTTTTGGTTGTGGTGTGATCGGATCACACTGCGGGATGCAGCCTGCTGCCGGCCGATCAGAATGATCAGCCATGCCAAGCCGCCGAGAATAGTCACGTAGTCGTGTGGAGTCATGGGTTTGCCTTGTTGTTGAAACGTCGCCGGCGACGGTAACAGGACCGTTGGCCCGGTGTCAAGCAAAACAGGGACCAGTTATCATGGGCCTTTGCAGGCAACGGATACACCAGACTATGAGCACACCTATGGACACAAAGAGCACGGTTGCTGCGCAGGTTTCGAGGGGGCAACGGCGGGGAGCGCTGATCAAGTTTAATGAGACGGTGGCTGACCAGATATGCGGCCGGATGTCGGAAGGGGAGACGCTCAGGCAGGTCTGTAGGGATGTGGCCATGCCGGCGAGGAGCACGGTGTACCGGTGGCTGAGCAAAAACCCTGCGTTTGCGGACCAGTACGCTCGGGCGCGGGAGGCCCTTGTCGAGGCATGGGCTGATGAAATCATTGACATTGCTGACGATGGCACCACGGACTACATCACCAAGGTAGGCCGCAATGGCGCTGAGTATGAGGCCGTCGATCAGGAGCATATCCAGCGGTCCCGCCTCCGGGTGGATGCCCGTAGGTGGCTGTTATCTAAGCTGAATCCGGGCCAGTACGGCGATCACATGGAGGTAGAGCACACCGGCGCCATCGATCACCGTGTCCAGCTCACAACGGACGAGAAGGTACGGCGCCTCGCCCTGTTCCTGCTTGACAGCCCGGCAGGTAGCAACATCATCGAGGGCGTGGCCAGCCCCATACCTGACAGCTCTGATGGCAGCCCGCCAGCCGAGGATTGAGCGGCCCGCATTGCCCAGAATCATTGCCGGCGCCATGCCGCAGGGGGGTGGGGCCCCGCAGCGCGCGCCAGATCACGCGGGGGGGCCGACCTGCTCCACTTTTTCCAGATTTTCCACGCGGGAATGTTAATGTTTACAGTCTTGTTAGTGTTTACGTGTTAATGTTTACAGATGACCAAATGCAAAATGTGCGGCAAGGCCCATTACGGCACCTGCCTCGAGCCGCGGTTCGGAGGGGAGAGCGAAAAGGACAAGGGGGCCCGCCCGAAAAAAAAATCGCGGAAGGCGCCCGGATTGCCGGATGGAGAGGCCCGCCTGATTCCCTCGGCAAGCAAAGCGCCCGGACTGCTGAATGGAGAGACGCCCGCAGATGCCCCGAGGGTGATGCGGCCTGCGGATCAGTTGCCTTTGAGTGATCGGATCACAGCCCTGGAGCAGATTGTTGACGAGCTTTTGGCCGGCAAGCGCGCCCGCTCGGAGTACATGAAGGCGTACATGAGAGATCGGAGGGCCCGCGGGTGACAGGATTTCCGAGTAATTGGGCTCGCACGTTTGCGAAGTGGGCGCCACCGGTCGAGACTGAGGAGCGGTCTGAGCGATTTAATACGCATACCGAGGAGTTGTTGTGTCGGGTTGAGGCGCTGGAGCGGCCTGTTGGTTATCATTTGCCAGTGCAGAGGATTGATTCTACTGGTGATGCCCGATTGGAACATCGAATTTTTGAATTGGAGCGGGTGGTGCATGAGTTGGAGGCGGTGATTCTGGAGTTATTGCCGGCGCCTTTTGAGCGGTCTGAGCGCATGGTTGATTTCGAGCGTAAGCGGAGGGCCCCGGATGGTGGATAATTTGCCGCCTGAGATTTTGAAAATTTTGTGCGATTACGCGATGGACGGATTGAGAATTCGTCAGCGCGATGTGCCGCACTTGGTCATGGAAAACATTGCCCCGGAGATGCTGTGCAAGGTGATTCAGTCGTATCAGGCGGGGCTGGTGCCGGCGCACATGGCCGGCATGTGAGATTATTGTGTTACTTGGGCTGGCATTGGCGCAAGCCGGTTATTCAGTGGTGGCCCTCGTTTGAGGCTGAGATACTGACCGAGGTCAAATTTGAAATGGTTTGCCGGAATTGTGGTGATCGCAGAGTATTTCAGCATTTGCGGTATGACCCGGCGTTTGCCGAGGATGGATGGTTTGATGTTTAGCAGGAGAGAATTTTTAGCAGCGATGGCGGCTGGCGGCATGGTGGTCGCTGGCGAGTTGTGGGTGCCCGGTCAGAAAACGATTTTCATTCCGAAGCGCAAACACGTTATCTGGACTTTGTCTGACGCCAAAATTGTGAACCGCCAGTACGGCTATAACGAGCAGGAGAATTATTCGTGGGGCCGGCATGTCAGGAAACTCAATAATGGCAAGTATCATGGTGAGATCGTGCGCATCGGCGGCGTGGATGTGACCACTGACGAGTTTGCGGCGCACGACATGGAGCGCCGGCTTGAGGCTGCCTTTGCGGGGGCGCTGCTGGCATGAAACTCAGCCGCCGACATTTCATGGCAGCGATAGCGGCTGGCATGGTGATGACGGCCGAGGGCCTGTGGATGCCGGGTCAGAAGTTGATCTCGATTCCGAGCAAGAAAATTTTCATCCCGCCGGGGCGCCTCGCCTGGATGGAGGATGGTGTGATGTGGATGTATTCGACGCAAAAGCACGGCCTGATTTCGATACCGACCTATTTCGATATCGAGGTCCGCGGTGCCGAGATCACCGCCGACGCGGTCAAGATCATGAAGCGCCATTCTGGGATTATGGCGCAGTGAAACGGGATCGCTGGAAGTCTCGCAAAAACCAGAAACGTGCCCGCGGCAAGCGCTCATACATCAAGAGTGAGGCTACCGGCAGCATGACCAAGGCGCCCAAGCCCGTATTGAGTGCGGTGGGCAAGGCAATCCAGAAGATTGCCCGCAGGGGAGATCGCGGTGCTTAGGGGGATTTATGAGATTTTTACCACGACACTGGCTGGACCGGAGTGGGTGGAACGCTTTGAGGGCTCGCGCGCCGAAGCTCGCGCTCATTGCCGAGCGCTTGACACGAAAAAGGATGGCGAGCGCCAACGCGGCCAGACTTCAACACCTCGATTCGTCAGATACGTTTGACTCGATTGCCGTGGTCGAGCTGATCGAGCGGTGGGAGGCCGAGGATTTTGATGACACCATCCCGCCCTGGCATCGCATCAATCTGTGGCGCCGCCGCGCCTACTGGGCCCGAGATTACGTTTTTCGCTTCTGAGGGAGTATGATCGGCCGCGTACATTCCTAAGCACCGATAATAAGCAGTTAGGAGACTTCTGATGGGCGCACCTTCAATTTTAACGAGTATTCACGGCCGGCTTTTCGGAATCGGTCCCAAGGGCGAGTTAATCGTCAATTCCACCGCTGGCGGTCTGGTAGACGCGCAAGCCGTGGTCAGGTCAGTGGTCCGAGTGACCATCGCCAATGCACTGGTTCTGGCTTTGAACGCCACGCCATTCGAGATTGTCCCGGCACCGGGCCTCGGCAAAACGCTGATTGCCGACAAAATGGTGGCCTCAAAGGCCTCTGGAGTCGCTTTCGCGGCTGGTGCGGGCGAGGACCTGGCCATAATCCCGACCGGAGGCGCGGCTTTTTGCGCCATCGACTCGGATTCGTTTCTGGATTCGGTCAATGACGAGATTCGCTTTGCCGAGCGGGTTCCGGTCAACCCGGAAGTTTTGGAC
>SMUY01019846.1_pt1 | contig 11971 bp, 13 predicted proteins | sample 2456441 | NCBI WGS metagenome assembly SMUY01 (sample SAMN11095931, study PRJNA526329) | marine sediment metagenome | biome: Marine sediment; feature: Surficial sediment; material: Deep marine sediment; isolation source: Hadal surficial sediment | place: Pacific Ocean | collected 2014-11 | depth...
ACCATCGTCGCGATTAACAAGGACCCGCACGCCCCCATATTTGACATCGCCGATTACGGCATTGTTGGGGATTTGTTTGAGGTTTTACCCGCGTTTATAAATTCAGTAAAAGAACTTTAACGAAAGAGTGGTGAAATGAAACTTTATCAAACTTTATTTATTTTTATATTCTCTCTCGTTCTGTTTTTTGCCTGTGCAGGTCAAGGAGGAGTGAGGGTAGTCACCTCGCCGAAAACTCCCACTACCAGTGTCAAAGGTTTTGAGAATATGCGCGAAGACTTCGATCCCGCCGCTCTTGATGATTACGGCATCGAAGTTGAGGAGTCCCAAACTGGGTTTAGCGGCATGGACGATCCCATCCTTAACACCGTCGAGATGTTGAAAGATAGCATCGGCACTGGTTATCGGGTGCAGCTAATTCAGACAACGGAGCCCGAGAAGGCTAAGGATGTCGAGAGAGATGCTATTCTACGGTTCGATGAAGGTGTCTATCGGATCTTTGATCCGCCGTTTTATAAAGTTCGGGTGGGAGATTTCGCGGATTGGTATGATGCAGAGAAGATTCAAAAGTTGGCAATTCAGAAAGGCTTTCGTGAGGCCTGGGTCGTGCGGACGAAAGTTAACCTTAAGAAAGCTTACAAATGGATTGACGAGCTTTAGTTCCCACTTGAACCTAAAATATGCGTTTGACGGTTAAAACTAATGGCTAAAAGCCAATCGCTCAATTTAGGTTTAAATCCTGTTCAAACGACATCTAACTTAGGTGTGGTTTTTTTTGCCCGCAGATTGAAAAATCTCACGGATGTTTAGTCACATGAGCTATCCTCACTCTTCTTTAAGAATTTCAAGGAGTCTGGTCACTGAAAAAAGACTTGGGTAAAATTAAGTATTGTTCTGTGGCATTTCTAATTTAGTGACCGCTGGTTTTCTGTTTGAGTTAATCTGTTATTTCAACTCAATTGTATCTCAAAATATTTTAGTTGGAAAACGGCTAAAAATTTATTAAATTAGACGGTGGAATTGGAGAAATTCATGTCAGGCCATTCTAAATGGAGCACAATTAAGCGCAAGAAGGGGAAGGCGGACGCCGAGCGCGGCAAGATTTTCACCCGTTTAATTAAAGATATCACTATGGCCGCTCGCGACGGCGGTGGAGATGAGACTGCAAATCCGAGGCTAAGGAGTGCTGTGGCTACAGCAAAAACAGCCAACATGCCCTCGGCCAATATCGACCGGGCGATCAAAAAAGGCACCGGAGATCTCCCTGGGGTTGTTTATGAAGAGGGAGTTTTGGAAGGATATGGCCCGGCTGGAGTTGCACTGTACATTGAAATTTTAACGGATAATCGCAACAGAACCGTGGCCGATGTCCGGCATAGTCTCACAAAACACGGTGGCAATTTGGCTGAGTCCGGAGCCGTCGCCTGGATGTTCGAAAAGAAGGGATTGATTACTATTCCAAGCGAAGGGCTTAATGAGGAGGAGCTTCTTCTGGTGGTTATGGATGCTGGCGCGGAGGACCTGAAATCGGAAGAAGGCTTTTTTGAGATCGTTTCGTCAACGGAAGATCTTGAAAAAGTTAAAGCAACTTTGGAATCAAGTGGAATCAAATATGATTCGGCTAATCTAAGCATGTATCCCAAAAACACCATAAAACTCGAAGGCAACCACGCAGAGTCGCTTTTAAAGATTCTGGATACCCTCGAAGATCTCGACGATGTGCAAAATGTCTATTCAAACTTTGATATCGACATGTCAGTTTTGGAGAGCATGGAATAAAAAAGGGTTTAGAAGTTATGCGAATTCTCGGGGTGGATCCGGGAACATTAGTTACAGGATTTGGCGTATTAGAAAAAAATGGCAGCGGGTGTAAGGTTTTGGAGTTTGGCTGCGTAAAGCTCTCGTCCCGGGACGGTTTTCCCCAAAGATTAAAAAAAATCTATGACGAATTAACCGATGTCATTAAACGCCATCGACCGGATGAATTTGCAATAGAAGATCTTTTTTATGCACAAAATGTTAAAGTAGCTTTGAAAATGGGACATGCGCGAGGCGTCGCGATTTTAGCTGCTGCGAATCATCAAATCCCCACCGCGGAGTATTCACCGAGAGAAGTCAAAATGGCAGTTGTGGGTAACGGGGGCGCGTCTAAACAACAAGTACAAAAAATGATTCAGCAGATATTAAAATTGCAGCACCCGCCTGAACCCATGGATGCTTCAGATGCGCTGGCGGTGGCGATTTGTCATTTACACCGTATGGAATCAAAGATATGATTGCCCAGCTTGAGGGCGTACTCTCTGAAAAAACGCCAATTCGGATAATTCTGGACGTAAATGGTGTCGGTTATGAGTTGCTAATCCCGATCTCGACATTTGATAAAATGGGGGAGGTAGGCTCCAAAGTAAAGCTTTTGACTTATCTTCATGTCCGCGAAGATATCTTGCAATTGTTCGGGTTTAGCACCTTGCAAGAAAAGAGGATGTTTGCTCATTTAATTTCCGTTGCCGGAATTGGCCCAAAGTTGGCATTAGGAATTTTGTCTGGCCGTACCGTCGGTGATTTGACCCGCAGTATTGTAAACGGCGACACTGCAAACCTGACCCAACTATCCGGTGTCGGCAAGAAAACTGCCCAGCGAATTCTAATAGAATTGCGCGATAAATTGGCAAAAGAAATAACGGCAGGCGAATTGACGCCCGCTTCAGACGAGCTACTTTCAAATGTGAAAGTGGAGGAAGCTGTTTTAGCGTTGGTGTCTTTAGGGCATAATAGAAACACAGCAGAGAGTATCTTGTTGAAAGTCCTGGGAGCAGAGCCGGATTTAGCTTTGGATGAATTGATAAAACGGGCCTTACAAAATATTTAGATTTAAATGGACAAAGATAGATCGACAACTCCCGAGCGAATTGAGGGCGAGCAGGAATTTGATAAAACCCTGCGTCCGCGAAACTTTGATGATTTTATCGGCCAGGACAAAATTAAGGACAACCTCAAAGTTTTTATCGAAGCGGCAAAGGCAAGGCAGGAGTCACTCGATCATGTACTCTTTTACGGGCCTCCGGGTTTGGGTAAGACAACTCTGGCAAATATTGTCGCAATGGAGCTTGGCGTAAATATCAGAGTAACTTCCGGGCCGGCTCTCGAAAAGGCGGCGGATTTAGCCGGCATTCTCACAAATCTCGGCGAAAGAGACGTGCTTTTTATCGATGAAATTCATCGGCTGAATCGAGTCGTGGAAGAGTACCTTTATCCGGCCATGGAAGACTATAAACTGGATATAATTATCGACCGAGGGGCGAATGCCAGAACCATTCAAATTCAACTGCCGAAATTTACTTTGGTTGGGGCGACCACCCGGGCGGGTTTATTGACTTCACCTTTACGTTCCAGATTCGGGGTCGTGAACCGTCTGGATTTTTATAAACCTGAGCACTTGTTCACAATAATCCAACGGTCTGCCACGATTCTGGATGTTGAAATAGATGAAGGGGCCGGAATGGAGATCGCCCGCAGGTCTCGCGGCACCCCAAGAATTGCGAATCGTTTACTCAGACGCGTTCGAGATTTTGCCCAAATTGAAGGCAACGGCATCATCTCCAGCCAAATTGCCGAGGATTCCCTGACCCGTTTGGATGTTGATGAAAAAGGACTGGACGAGATGGATAAACGAATTTTGATGCTTTTGGTTGACAAATTCGATGGCGGTCCGGTCGGAATTAATACTTTGGCCGTTGCGATCGGAGAACTTGGGGAAACTTTAGAGGAGATTTACGAGCCTTTTCTAATTCAGGAAGGATTTTTAAAAAGAACCCCAAGAGGGCGGGTTGCAACCGAGTTAACTTACCGCCACTTTGGTAAAATTAAAGCCAGTACGGCCTATCAGCAGAAAATGTTTTAGCAGCGAAGGTTAATAATAATACGAAATTAAAATAACAATTGTTGAGAGGGAGAATTAAGTAAATGAAACTTTCTGATTTCAAGTACAAATTACCGGAAAAACTAGTTGCACAATTCCCTGCGGAGAAGCGTGATCGATCCCGCCTAATGGTTCTCAATCGCGAACAACAAACGATTGAACAGCGGGTATTTAAAGATATTGTTGACTATTTTGAAAAGGGTGACTGCTTAGTTCTCAATGAGACAAAGGTGTTCCCGGCCCGTTTAATGGGTACAAAAGATAAAACGGATGCACAGGTTGAAATTTTCTTGCTTAGGGAATTGGAAAACGGGCTGTGGGAAGTCTTGGTTCGGCCGGCAAGAAAAGTGCGGGTTGGCAATCGACTTTCAGTGAATGACAAACTTTATTGTGATGTCATCGATAACACAGTTTCGGGTGGCCGGGTCGTCCGGTTTAACTATATCGGTGACTTTTTTGAGATCATAGATAAAATCGGGCAGTCGCCTTTGCCACCTTATATCAATCGAGAGCCTGAACAGCTTGACAAGCAGCGCTACCAAACGGTTTATTCGCGTGTCCGTGGAGCTGTTGCTGCGCCAACCGCAGGGCTGCATTTCACAAAGCCCTTATTAAAAAAGATTGAACAGAAAGGAGTCAAGATTACCCCGATTATTTTACATCTTGGTTTAGGCAGCTTTCGCCCTGTTGTGGTTGAAGATTTAAGCCGCCACAAAATGGATTCCGAATATTTCGAAGTCACTCAAGCGACCGCCGATATTATCAATCAAACCAGAAAAGAAGGTGGCCGGGTTTTTACTGTTGGAACCAGCACGACTCGCGCTTTGGAAACGGCGGTGACCTCCGAGGGTTGGACAAAACCGGCGAAAGGCTGGACGGATAAATTTATATTTCCACCTTATGAATTCAAAATTACCGACGGCATGATTACGAACTTTCATCTGCCGTCTTCGACACTTTTGATTCTTGTTTGTGCATTAGCCGGCCGGGATTTCGTCTTCAAAGCTTACCGAAAAGCGATTAGAGAAAAATATAATTTTTACAGCTATGGCGATGCCATGCTTATTGTTTAAGAAAGTTTATTGAAAACCGCTGCGATTATAGTTGCTGCCGGCCAGGGTTCACGAGTCGGCGGCGATTTGCCCAAGCAATTCCAACCGGTGGGCGGAAAGCCTGTTCTTTCCTACACCCTGCAAAAATTTGAAGACTGTTCTCGAATTCAGGATGTGGTTTTGGTAACTGCGTCTGAGTGGGTGACTTATACTGCTCAGGAAATCGTCGACACCTTTGATTTTAAGAAAGTAAGAAAGATTGTTGCGGGCGGCAAGCAGCGTCAGGATTCGGTTTTTGCAGGATTGAAAGCGTTGGAAGGCCCTCCCGATTTTGTCGCTATTCACGATGCAGTTCGTCCATTTGTGAGTAGAAAGAAAATCGAAGCAGCGATCGATGCCTGCAAAAAACATGGCGCTGCCATCCTGGCTGTTCCACCGAAAGACACCATCAAAAAAGAGAAGGGTGGATTTGTCGACGAAACTCCTGACCGCGGCGTCCTTTGGTCTGTGCAAACCCCGCAAGTTTTTAAATACGATTTAATTATGGAAGCGTATGAGAAAGCTTTCGATGACGGCGTCTATCAAACCGATGACTCTGCTCTGGTTGAAAGGATCGGTGGGAAAGTAAAAATCGTCGAAGGCGAACACGACAACATCAAAATTACTGTACCGATGGATTTGAAGTGGGCGGAAATCAAATTAACAAATGGATAATTAAATGCGGGTTGGGTTCGGTTACGACGTTCATCAATTAGTCAAAGGAAGGAAGCTTGTTTTGGGCGGCGTTACAATTCCCTCGGAAAAGGGGGCGCTTGGCCACTCGGATGCCGATGCATTGAGTCATGCAATTGGGGACGCGCTTCTAGGCAGCGCTGCGCTTGGCGATTTGGGCAAGCACTTTCCGGACAATGATGATCGGTTTGCCGGGATATCAAGTCTACTGCTCCTTAAGCAAATTGGACAACGACTGACGGAAGAGGGCTATCAAATAAACAACATCGATTCAACCGTGGTTTTAGAGAAGCCGAAGCTTGTGTCCTACATTAATGAAATGCGCGCCAATATCGCCGACTCTTTAGCGATTTCAGATTCTCAAGTGTCTGTCAAAGCGACCACCTCGGAGACGATGGGGTTTGCAGGTGAGGAGAAGGGTCTGGCTGCTTATGCTTGTGTTTTAATTGAAAGGAGAGAGAAAGTTTAAATGGCGTCAGTTAGAGTTCGATTTGCCCCGAGTCCCACCGGACACCTTCATATCGGTAACGCCCGCACGGCAATTATAAACTGGATTTTTGCTAAAAAAACCGGCGGTACATTCATCTTGCGGATCGAAGACACAGATATCGAAAGGTCAACAGAAACATCAATGGAGTCAATTTTTGAGGACCTCAAGTGGCTGGGCTTAGATTGGCAGGAAGGGCCGGAGGTGGGCGGCGAGTTTGGCCCCTACAGGCAATCAGAGCGGTTGGAAATCTACCGCCAGCATCTAGACATCTTAAAAAGTAAAGAGCTGGCCTATCCATGTTTTTGTACGTCAGATGAGTTAGAGGAAAAAAGCAAAGAGGCAAAGGCCCGGGGCAAAGATCTTTACTACGATAGAAAATGTCTCAATCTGCCGAAGCAAGAGAAAAGTGATTTTGAAAAAGCAGGCCGCAAACCGGTTTGGCGTTTTTATGTGAGTCCGGGTGGCATCGAATGGCAGGAGCCGGTCAAGGGGACACAGGCTTTCGATGGCGGCAATTTTGGAGATTTTGTGATCATGCGATCGGATGGCATCCCGACTTATAATTTTGCCGCCGTTGTTGACGATACGCTTATGCAAATCTCTCATGTAATTCGCAGCGATGACCACGTTTCAAATACGCCTAAACAAATTTTGCTCTATCGTGCTCTGGGATTTGAACTGCCGCAATTCGTTCATATTCCGATGATTTTAGGGCCCGATCTCAACCGGTTATCAAAGCAACATGGGGCAACCCCGGTTGGTGATTATAAAGCAAAAGGCTATTTGCCGGAAGTGCTGATTAATTTTCTCAGCCTACTAGGCTGCTCTTCGCAAAGCGAACAAGAATTTCTTCCAATCGAAAAGCTCGTCAGCGAATTTGATTTTTCCCGCATGTCGAAATCGCCAGCTATTTTTGATACAGTCAAACTCAACTGGATGAATGGAAATTATATCCTGGCTCTGGAGTTGGATGAACTAATTTCTCTTGCAGCTCCATTTTTAGAAAGCGCAGGAATTGACCCAAGTGATAGAGGTAAATTGGAAAATATTTTTTCCATTATAAAGAAGAACGTGGAGTGCTTGGGGCAAATTCCTGAATTGGTGAAACCTTTCTACCGGGATAGTATTCGACTAACCGATGGTCAGGCGATTGCATTGTACTCAAAAGACGTCTCTCAAAAAATCTACTGGGCTTTTTTGCGGCATTTACAAAGTTACGATCATCTGGATGCCGGAAAGTTTATTGAAATCATGAAACTGGTGCAAAAGGAAACTGGCATTATGGGCAAAGACCTCTGGGCACCGATTCGGGTTGCCCTTACCGGGCAGATACACGGACCGGAGCTGCCCAAAACTGCTGAGATTCTGGGGAAAGAAAAGTGTGAGGGGTTTGTTAGGGAATTGGTCGACTAACTAGAAACTGACAATATCTGTTACTTGATTTATGCATGAATAATGCATACGGATGCATATGAGAACTACACTAAATATTGATGACGAGTTACTAGCCATGGTTTGGATTGATCACCTTCGACGCGACAATTGCCTTTCGGTGACTTTGCTTATGACGGTGAGGTGCTTTGCCACCCGTTTGTAATCGGCGCAGTGGCGTGCGGTAATCTTTAGAACCGCGACGAGGTTTTAAATCTGTTAAAAGCTTTATCTGAAGTTCGTATTGCAGAACATTCCGAAGTTTTATATTTTGTAAATATGGATAAAATTTCTGGTCGTGGTTTGGGTTGGATGGATTTGCATCTTCTCGCGCCAGCCTCACTTACTCGATGCTCCCTTTGGACTCGTGACAAATGTTTAAAATCAGTCGCAACGGAATTGAAAGTCTCGATTTAATACGGCTGCCGGATAGATGCATGGGCTTGAGCTGACTAAAACGGCTGAGATTTTAAGAAAAGAAACATGCGAGAGGTTTGTTAAGGATTTGGTTGACACTAACTAATACTATTCAATGGGTTTAAAATTACACAACACCTTTACCAGAACCAAAGAAGAATTTGTGCCCGTCGAAAAGGGCAAGGTAAAATTCTATATGTGTGGTCCGACCGTTTATGATTATATTCATATCGGCAACGCTCGTGCGTTTATAGCGGGTGATGTTCTGCGCCGCTTTATGAAATACATTGGCTATGATGTCACATATGTTCTGAACTTGACAGATATCGATGATAAAATTATCCAGCGCTCGCAAAAAGAGGGAGTTTCAACCGAGTCAATTACTGAGAAATTTAGTAAGGCATTTTTTGAAGACATCGATACTTTGGGAATTGAAAAGGCCGATGCCTATCCCAGAGCCACGGAGCATGTGGAAGAAATTATCGTTTTAATTAAGAGGCTCATCGGCCAAGCGTCCGCATATCAGGTCGGTGGTGATGTTTATTATGACGTCTCGAAGTTCGCAAATTATGGGAAATTGTCTGGAAAAAATATCGATGATTTGCGGGCAGGTGCGCGCGTTGCGGTGGATGAAAAGAAGCGCAATCCACACGACTTTGCACTCTGGAAAAACCAGAAGCCGGGGGAACCGGCCTGGGAAAGTCCCTGGGGCATGGGGCGACCGGGCTGGCATATCGAATGCTCGGCCATGTCGATGAAATATTTGGGCGAGAGTTTTGACATTCACGCGGGCGGCCAAGATCTGATTTTCCCACACCATGAAAATGAGATCGCCCAGAGCGAGGGAGCAACGAAACAGAAGTTTGTCAAATACTGGCTGCACAACGGTTTCCTGCAAATCGAAGGCGAAAAGATGGCTAAGTCTCTGGGCAATTTTCGTACGGTGAGAGAAATTGTGAAAATTTATCCCGGCCGGGTACTGCGTTTGTTTTTTTTACAAAAGCACTACCGTAGCCCCATTGATTTGACCGATCAAGGCCTGCAAGCTGCAGCAAGCGCCTCTGCGCGATTGAAAATTTTCTATGACAAGTTAAACAAAGTTCTTGGTACAATTGGAAACATCAGGAAAGAGATCGATCCGAAAACTCTTTCAAAGTCCGAGACTGAATTTTTTGATTCATTTGAGAAAATGAAATCAGCACTGGCCGAAGCGATGTCCGATGACTTAAATACGCCAGTGGCAATTTCAGTTCTTTTTGATATGGTTCGGGAAACGAATAAGCTCTTATCAAGAGATGATTTGACTGAAAATGAAAAAATGTTATTGGTTTACTCTAAAAAGAATTTTGACGACTTCAATTCATTTTTAGGTTTGATCGATTCGAAGGAGGAGAGTGTGGATTCAAAAATGGTTGATGCATTGGTAACTTTACTTATTGAACTTCGCAATGAGCTTAGAGCCAAAAAAGAATGGGAGCTATCTGATAAGATTCGTGACCAGTTAAATGCAATGGGTGTTGTTCTGGAAGACAAAGGAAGAGAGACAGAATGGCGGCTTAAATAAAATTTATAAGTTAGTAAAAACCTCTTGACAATTAGTTATTAATTTTTATATTATGAGGCTGTGTTTTCTCTGACAACCTGAGGCGGTTTCGATAATTAATAGATTGATTTTTAATACTTTAAGCCACCATAGCTCAGTTGGTAGAGCACCTCACTTGTAATGAGGATGTCGCGGGTTCGACTCCTGCTGGTGGCTCATTTTAGTTTGGAGAGGTTCCCGAGTGGCCAAAGGGAGCAGACTGTAAATCTGCCGGCTCAGCCTTCGGAGGTTCGAATCCTCCCCTCTCCACTTTACGGAAGCCTGCTGTCAGCCATCAGTTGTCAGCCTTCGAAACGCTTTAGTATTGTGGAGAACGAAAATAGAAACTTAGCGTTTACCCGCGGGGGTAACTCAATTGGTAGAGTCACAGCCTTCCAAGCTGTTGGTTGCGGGTTCGAGTCCCGTCTCCCGCTCGAGGCAATTTAAAGTGCTTGCCCACGTAGCTCAGTAGGTAGAGCACATCCTTGGTAAGGATGAGGTCAGCGGTTCAAGCCCGCTCGTGGGCTCTGGAATGTCAAGCCAATTTTATTATTCAAAAGTTTAACACGGTAAAGAAATGCGAGTACTGGTGATTTTAGAATGCACAGAATGTAAAAACCGGAATTACACCACCAATAAAAATAAGACATTGCATTCCGGACGGGTGGAATTTAAGAAGTATTGCCCAACCTGCAACAAGCATACTGCACACAAAGAAACGCGGTAATTAACTAACATAGGTGAGTAGCTCAATTGGCAGAGCACTGGTCTCCAAAACCAGCGGTTGCGGGTTCAATTCCTGCCTCACCTGCCAACAAAAACTTTAAAAATCAGATAAAGGTATGAGCTTAATCAACAAACCGGCAAAATTCATAAATGACGTCAATCACGAGATGTCTAAAGTTAGTTGGCCCAGTTACGAAGACTTGAAAGAATCCACTATGGTTGTCATTGTGTTGTCTTTGCTTTTCGTGGTATTTGTCTTTTCTGCTGATTGGCTGCTCACCAGTATTCTTAAGTTGCTGTTTTAGGGAATCGACTTTGAGCGAAAAAGAAAAAGGTTGGTATGCCATCCACGTTCTTTCAGGCCACGAAAAGAAAGTGAAATCCTACCTAGAGAACGAAATTGAACGCCTCGGTTTCCTGGAAAAAATTCCGCAGATTTTGATTCCATCCGAAGAAGTTACCGAAATGCGTGCAGGCAAGCGCAGGGTCAAAGATAAAGTTTTTTTCCCGGGATATATGCTTGTAGAAGTTTTGCTGGACAAGGAAACCCAGTACGTGATTCTGAATACACCCGGCGTAACAAATTTTGTCGGCCCGAAAAATCAACCGCAGCCTTTAAGGCAAGATGAAATCGATCGAATCCTCGGCCGGGTAGAAGAGAGTGAGGGAAAAGAGGTCTTCGATGTGCCGTTTAGACTTGGGGATCCTATCAAGGTTGTTGATGGTCCATTCACGGATTTTTCGGGTTTTGTTGAAGAAATAAACATCGAGAGGAAGAAACTTAAAGTACTTGTCAGTATATTTGGTCGCTCGACTCCGGTTGAGTTGGATTTCTTACAGGTAGAGCTTGAAAAGTAGACAACGAGAGAGGTTTTAGTAAATGGCTAAAAAAGTTATCTCAACCATTAAATTGCAAATTCCGGCGGGGGCCGCTAATCCATCTCCGCCCGTTGGTCCGGCTTTGGGGCAGGCGGGTCTTAATATCATGGAATTCTGTAAAGCATTCAATTCTAAAACTCAGGATAAGCAAGGACTTATCGTTCCGGTGGTAATAACTGTTTATGCGGACAGGTCTTTTACATTTATCACCAAGTCACCGCCGGCCGCCGTTCTTCTTAAAAAAGCCGCTGGCATTGAAAAAGGCTCTGGTGAGCCAAATAGAGAGAAGGTTGGCAAGGTTAATAAGGAGCAGGTGAAAGAGATTGCCCAAACTAAAATGGTAGATCTGAATGCCAACGATATCGAGGCGGCGATGTTAATAATTGAAGGTACAGCCCGTAGCATGGGAATTACGGTCGAATAAAAAAGCGGGAAAGGAATTTTATGAAGAGAGGCAAAAAGTATAAGGAGTTTCAAAGTTTGCTCGAAGCGGGTAAAGACTATACTTTAGATGAGGCTGTGGAGCTTCTGAAAAAAACCGCCAAAGCTAAATTTGACGAGTCGGTTGAGATATCCGTCAATCTAGGAGTTGATCCGAAACATGCAGATCAGGTTGTTCGGGGAACCGTAGCGTTACCTCATGGTATCGGTAAAGAGGTTAAAGTCCTGGTCATAACTAAAGGTAGTAAGGAAGACGAAGCCAAGGAAGCTGGCGCTGACTTTGTGGGGTTTGATGATTACGT
>SMUY01087693.1_pt1 | contig 11969 bp, 12 predicted proteins | sample 2456441 | NCBI WGS metagenome assembly SMUY01 (sample SAMN11095931, study PRJNA526329) | marine sediment metagenome | biome: Marine sediment; feature: Surficial sediment; material: Deep marine sediment; isolation source: Hadal surficial sediment | place: Pacific Ocean | collected 2014-11 | depth...
CGGTCATCTTCTTAGCCGGAATACGCCGCCACGGGGGCGGCGGTGTGCGGCACGCCCCGGCAGCATTCATCGGTCAACATCGCCACCAGCGCGCCCAGGAGATCGTAGTTGGGCGTGCAGCAGAGAACCCGGCCCCGGCGGCGCTTTCGGATCAGCCCGACGCTGACGAGATGGAGGATGTGGTGCGACAGCGTCGAGGCGGCGATGCCAAGATGGGCCTTGAGCGCGCCGACGCTGAGCCCATCGGGACCGGCGCGCACCAGCAGGCGGATGATCTCAAGCCGGATCGGATTGCCGAGCTTGTCGAGACATTGGGCGGCATAATCGAGCTCCATAGGCTTAATCTAGGCCCTGCCCGGCCTCTTGTAAACGATAGTTCTAGAAATATCGAATTAAATAGATCGCACGGGCCTTTTCCGGGCCCGGAGCTGAGGTTGGGGTCGGGGCCGAGACCGAGACCGGGGAGGGTACAGCCCGTCCGAACGATGCTGCCGGGTATCGGACCGGTGCCGCCGGGCGCCGGGGCATCCCCTATAATTGGTCGTATATTGATTTAAATTGTACTATGTTGTATTAACGAGGGCACGGGAGCGATCGCCCAGTGACTCAAGACACAGAAGTGCCTCAAGATACGCCAGGGCTAAAGGAGTCCCCGGCGCGCCAAGACCCTCCGGCGCCTCAAGACACTCCGGTTGCCGACGACGCTCCGACTAAGCCGGTCGATCTTGCCCTGACGCCCGAGGAGGAGAGCATGGCGGCGGGCGATCACGGCGCCGCCGTCGAATGGGCCATCGGCATGCAGATCGAGGTCGGGCGGTTCTTCGGCGCCAAATCCCTGATCAACGTAACCTGCGCCCACATGATGGGCGACATGGAGGTGATGGGGGACGCCGGGCTCGCCTTGCTGGCGCGCCTGGTGGATCAAGACGCGCGTTTCGCCGTGCCGACCACCACCAATGCCCGCTGTGTCGACTTCGCCGCCGCCGAGCGGCTGTTGCAGGACCCCGCCATGGTCGCCAAGGAACGCCAGTTGATCGGCTTCCTCGAACGGATCGGCGCCGTCATCACCGACACCTGCATCAACTACCAGACCCTTTATCAACCCCATTTCGGCGAGCACGTCGCCTGGGGCGACACCGGCACGGTGATCTACGCCAACTCGGTGCTGGGCGCGCGCTCGAACTTCGAGAGCGGCCCGGCGGCGGTGGCCGCGGCGCTGACCGGCAAGACGCCTGACTACGGCTTCCATCTCGACCGGCACCGCTCGGGCACCGTCCTGGTGACGGTGGAGGCGGAACTCTCCGATCTCGCCGACTGGGGGGCTCTCGGCGCCTTGGTCGGGCGCCAGCTTGGCGATTACTGGCAGGTACCGGTGTTCGCCGGCGTCAAGGACGCGACGGACTCGGACAGGCTCAAGCATTTGGGCGCCAGCCTCGCCAGTTACGGCTCCCTCGCCATGTTCCACATGATCGGCGTGACGCCCGAGGCGCGCAGCGAAGACGACGCCTTCTCAGGGCGCCAGCCGGAAAGGAACATCATCGCCGATAGCGCGGCGATCGAGGGAATCTACCGGTCCTATCCCCTCGACAAGGAAGAGATCGACCTCGTGGTGCTGACCGGCCCGCAACTCTCGCTCTTCGAGCTCCGCCAGGTCGCCGAGCTGCTTGACGGGCGCGCCGTGCACGAAAACACCCAACTCATCGTCACCACCAACCGGCAGAACTACGCCGCCGCCGAGGCCCTTGGCACTGTCGGGGCGATCGAGAAGGCCGGCGGCATGGTGCTGGTCGGGGTGTGTTTCTACCTCATGGCGCCGGGCGAGATGCGCAAGCGATTCGACTGGTCCAACGTGCTGACCAACTCGGCCAAGTTCGCCAACATCATCTCCGGCTACCGCTACCATCCGATCTTCCGCCGCACGCCCGCCTGCATCGAGGCAGCGATTAAGGGCAGGATCGAGGAATGACCGAAACGCAACAGGTCTTTCGCGGACCGCCTGGCTTCGGCGAGGCCGTCGAGGGCGAGGTCCTGGTCTCGACCGAAGGCTTCAGCCCGCGCTATGATCTCGACCGTGATAGCGGTGTGATTTCGCGCAAGGGCCACGCCATCGAAGGCGAAAGCATCGCCGGCAAGATCCTGGTGGTGCCCTCGGCCAAGGGCGGTGTCGCCGCCGGATGGGCGTTTTATGATCTGCACCAAAGGGGGATCGCGCCGAAGGCGCTAATTTGTGGCACCACCAACCCGGTGTTCGTCCAGGGCTGCGTTCTTGCGGGGATACCCATCATGCACGAACTCACCCCCGATCCGGTGACCGGGCTCGGTAATTGTAAGCGCGCGAGGATGGACCCCAAGGCGGGCACCGTGACGGTGCTGTCGTCACGCAAATAAAGCTTGAACCATGATGACAGGATCAACCGGGCCCATGGGCCCACATTCAGGGGGATAGAACGTCATGACAAAGGATAGCAAGCAACCGGCGGGCAGGATGTCGAGGGGGATCACGCGGCGGCGCGTGTTGGAGCGTACGGCCCATCTCGGCGCCGCCGCGATCTTCGCGCCGGCGATCATCACCCATGCATCGGGGGCTAGTGCTGCGTCGCTGGCGCCCTACCGCGAGGCCAAGATCGACTGGCGCATGGCCAAGGGCCAGTCGATCACCGTCGGCGTCATTCCCGCCAGCTATTTCGAGAACCTGATATCGATCACCCGGGAGTTCGAGGACCTGACGGGCGTCGCCGTGCGCCACGAGAAGATCCCGCCGGGCCAGATCCGCCAGAAGGTGGTGCTGGATCTGTCGACCAAAACCGGCATCTACGCCACCCATGCCGCCGATCCCATGTACTACCCGCTTTACGTCGCCAACGGCTGGGTCGATCCGCTCGACGAATACCTCAAGGATTCGCGCCTTACCGACGCCGCCTGGTTCGATTACGAGGACATCAATTCGGGCTGGCGCGGCGCCACCAGCGTCAAGGGCCGGCCCTACGGCATACCCTATGACGGCGAGGCCACGGTCCAGGTCTACCGCAAGGACGTCTACGATGCCAAGGGGCTGAAACCGGCCGAGACCCTCGATGAGTACGCCGCCAACGCCAAGGCGGTCCACGATCCGGCCAACCGGTTGTGGGGCTGTGCGCTCCGCGGTTTCGCCGGCGCCGGGCAGAACATGTACATCTTCCCGTCCCTGTTCCTGGCCTATGGCGGCAAGTGGTTCGACGCCTCGGGCCAGATGAAGGTCAATGGACCCGAAGCCGTCGCGGCGCTGGAGTATTACGTCAAGCTGCTGAACGACTATGCCCCGTCGGGGGTGCAGAACTGGAACTGGCCCGACATCGCCGACGCCTTTTCCCAGGGCACGGTCGGCTCTTACATCGACGCCCATTCGTCCTCGGCGGTGATCGCCAATCCGCAAAAATCGAAGGTGCTGGGCAAGATCGGCTTCGCCCGCTGGCCCAAGGGGCCGTCGGGCAGGCGGGTGACCTCGATCTGGAACTGGAGCTTCCCGATCAACGCCGCGCTTTCGAAAAAAGCGAAGACGGCGACCTGGCTGTATATCCAGTGGGCCGCCTGCAAGGAGACCCAGGCGCGCACATCGTACAAGTTCACCGGCCCGACCAAGCGTTCCGGGGTCAACCGCGACTCGATCTGGGGCTTATCCGCCTACACCTCCATCCTCAAGGACGTCGGGCATAACTTCATCGAGGCGACGGTGCAATCCATGCAGATGGACACCGACGTCGACTGGCGCCCGAGGGTGCCGCAATGGCCGGCGGTCGGCAACACCATGGCGATCGCCATTCAGGCGGCGCTGGTCGGCCAGGACAAGCCGAAGCCGGCGCTCGATAAGGCCCAGGCCAGGATCGACAAGATCATGCGCACCTAGCCGGATTGTTCGTGAGTTAAGTTTGGTCGTGGGTATGTGGACCGGGATCGCCGATCTGTTCAAGCAGGAGCGCTGGTTCGCCGCGCTCATGGTCGGGCCGGGCATCGCCGTCCTGGTCCTCACCACGACCTTTCCGCTCCTCTACCTGGTGTGGAACAGTTTCCATCAGATCAACCTGTCGATGCCCGGCCTCACCGGTTTCATCGGTTTCGACAATTACGCGCAGTTGCTGTCGGACGAGCGGTTCTGGCATTCCTTGACGCTGACCGGGATCTACACCGTCTCATCCGTCGCCCTCCAGCTCGTCATCGGCTTGGGGCTGGCGTTGCTGGTGTTGCAGATCCCGGCCGGCCAGTGGCTGTTCCGCGTCATCGCCATCCTGCCGATCGTCCTCGCCCCCGTCGTCGTCGGCATGTTCTGGCGCACCCTGATGCTGACACCGGAGTTCGGTATCGTCGACTACGCTTCGCGCAGTCTCGGTCTCGGCTCCCACAACTGGCTCGGCGATCCGACCCTGGCCCTCGTTTCCGTCATCGTCATCCACACCTGGCAGTGGACGCCGTTCGCCTTCCTCGTCCTGCTGGCGAGCCTGGCGGCGCTGCCGCCCGACGTCTTCGAGGCGGCACGGATCGACCGCGCCAACGCCTTGCAGCGTTTCTGGCACCTCACCCTGCCGCTGATCAGGCCGGCCATCGTCATCGTCGTCATCTTGCGCTCGGTGATCGCGCTTTCGGCCTTCGCCGCCGTTTACGCCGCCACCGGCGGCGGTCCGGGGACGGCGACCGAGATCCTCAACCTCTACGCCTACCGCACCGCGTTCCTCGAACTCGATTTCGGTTACGGCTCGGCGCTGGCGGTGTCCTTGCTGGTCATCACCCTTTGCGTCTCCGGCGCGCTCTTCCATCTGAGGACGGCGAAATGAGGAAGAGCCACGGCCGCACCGTCATCCTCATCGCCATCTCAGGCCTGTTGCTGCTGGTGTGGACCTTCCCGGTGCTTTGGGGCGTCGTCACCTCGCTCAAGACCGAGCGCGACGTGCTCGCCTATCCGCCGACGATGATTTTCGAGCCCACCTGGCAGAACTACCTCGACGCGCTGATCGGGCGCGACTCGATCGTTCCCAATCTATGGAGCAGCCTCATCATCGCCACCGCCACCACGGTGCTGACCATCGGGCTGGCGGTGCCGGCGGCCTATGCCTTCGCCAGGCTCAGGCTTCGGGCCAAGAAGCCGCTCGGCTTCTATACCCTGGCGACCCAGATGGTGCCGCCGGTCGGCCTCGTCATCCCCTATTTCCTGATCCTCAACAAATTCGGCTGGCTCGACACATACCAGGGCATGATCATCGTCTATCTCACCTTCTCGCTGCCCTTCGCCATCTGGCTCATGGTCTCCTACATGGAGGACATCCCCCTTGAGATGGAGGAGGCGGCGCTCCTGGACCGGGCCAGCCGGTTCCAGGCCTTTTGGCACATCATCCTGCCCCAGGTGCGCGGCGGCATCGCCGTCACCGTGATCTTCATATTCCTGAACGCCTGGAACGAGTTCCTGTTCGCCGTGCAGCTCAGCGGCAACGAAGTCAGGCCGGTGACCGTCGCCATGTACAACTTCATCTCGGTCGAGCAGACCATGTGGGCGAAGCTGAGCGCGGCGGCGATGATCGCCATGCTGCCGGTCATCATCCTCGGCCTCGCCGGGCAGAAACACATCGTCAAGGGCCTCACCGTCGGCGCGATCAAGGGAGGGGCCCGGCGATGAGCGCGCTCGGCCGGGTCAGCCTCCGGGGCATCGTCAAGCGGTTCGGCGCCTTCACCGCGCTCGACGACATCGATCTCGAGATCGAACCGGCCGAGTTCTTCGCCCTTCTCGGCCCCTCGGGTTCGGGCAAGACGACGACGCTTCGCATCATCGCCGGGCTCGAGGCGGCGGACGAGGGCACGATCTCGATCGACGGCGACGACGTCACCGCCAAATCGCCGGGCGAGCGCGACGTCGCCATGGTGTTCCAGTCCTACGCGCTTTATCCGCACATGAACGTGTTCGAGAACATCGCCTTTTCCCTCAAGATGGTCGGCACGGCGAAGGATGAGACCGCCAGGCTGGTGAGAGAGGCGGCGGCGCGGGTCAAGATCGACCATCTGCTGGAGCGCCGGCCCGGCCAGCTTTCCGGCGGCCAGCAGCAGCGTTGCGCCCTGGCCCGCGCCATCGTCAGAAAGCCGCGTCTGTTCCTGCTCGACGAGCCGCTGTCGAACCTCGACGCCAAGCTCCGCATGGAGACCCGGGTCGAACTGAAGAAGCTCCACCGCGCTCTTGGCGTCACCTCGGTCTACGTCACCCATGACCAGGAGGAGGCGATGACGCTGGCCGACCGCATGGCGCTGTTCATGGAGGGCAAAATCGTCCAGATCGGCACCCCCGGCGAGGTCTTCGAGAAACCGTGCTCGGTCGAGGTCGCCGCCTTCCTCGGCTCGCCGCCGATGAACCTGATTCCCGGCACGCTCAACGGCAACGCGCTCATCGTCGGCGGGCAGAGGGTCGAGCTTCCCTGCGGCCGTGGGGGCGGTGAAATGCCGGTCACCGTCGGCATCCGTCCCGGCGGTATCCACCTGGAGCCCGGCGGCCTCGCCGCCACCATCGACTATACCGAACTGTTGGGCGAGAACATGATCGTCGATCTCAGGTTCGGCGAAACGCTGATCAAGATGCGCCTCGCCGGCAGGCACCGCCTCGGCGAGGGCGATCCGGCGGCGATCCGCTTCGATCCTGACAAGATCCATCTTTTCGACCGCGAGACCGGCCTTCGCCTGGCGCTGGACTGAAGGCCGGTGGCGTAAGGACTAGAGGAATAGACCATGCAAACCAACTGGATCGACAACCGGGCCGCGATTAGCGGCAATAGCGAGGAGATCGCCGTCGTCAACCCGGCGACGGAGGAGACGATCGACACCATATCGAAGGGCTCGGCGGCCGATATAGACCAGGCCGTCGCCGCCGCCCGGTCCGCTCACCCGGCGTGGGCGGCGCTGGCGCCGGTGGAGCGGGGCAAGGCGCTCAAGCAGGCGGCGGCGCTGATGCGCGAGAACCGGGACGACATCGGCCGGGCGCTGACGATCGAGAACGGCAAGCCGTTATTCGAGGCCACCCGCGAGGTCATGGGCGCGGTCAACGTCACCCTCTCCTTCGCCGAGCTGGTGGTCCACATGCGCGCCGGCCACGAAAGCGCCGCCGCCGGCGATCTCGTCTTCCAGCACCGCCAGGCGCGCGGCGTCGCCGGCTGTATCGTGCCCTGGAACTACCCCATCTCCGTCGCCATCGAGAACGTCGCCGCCAACCTCGCGGTCGGCAATACGGTGGTGTGGAAACCGTCGGAAAAGACGCCGCTGGCCTCGCGCATGTTGATCGAGCGGGTCTTCGCCCATCTGCCCGCCGGCGTCCTCAACATGGTCCTCGGCGACGGGCCGGGCGCCGGCGAGCCGCTGGTCAAGCACGCCGGCGTCGATGTCGTCGTCTTCGTCGGCAGCGAACGCACCGGACGGCGCATCGGCGAGCTTTGCGGCGGTGCCATCAAGAAGTGCATCCTCGAGCTCGGCGGCAAGGACCCGCTGATCGTCGACGAAACGGTGGATATCGGCGCCGCGGCGCGCCTGGCGGCGGAGGCGACATATATCAACGCCGGGCAGATCTGCACCTCGACCGAGCGTCTCTACGTCCAACGCCGGGTGTTCGACGACTTCCTCGGCGCGTTGGTGGAGGAATCGGCAAAGTTCCAACCCGGCGATGGGCTCGACGCCGATACCCGCATGGGGCCGCTGGTCGATCATCTGCAGCTCGAGAAGGTCATCGCCCATGTCGATGACGCCGTCGGGCGGGGCGCCGAGGTCGTTTGCGGCGGCGCGCGGCTCAACCGCAAGGGCTATTTCTATCCGCCGACGGTCCTCACCGGGATCACCGATGAGATGCGGCTGATGGAAGAGGAGACCTTCGGCCCCGTCGCGCCGTTGATACCCTTCGATGAGTTCGACGAGGCGATCCACCTTGCCAATGATTGCCGCTATGGCCTCGCCGCCATCGTCTGCACCACCTCGGCGCCCCGCGCCATCAAGGCGATCGAGGAATTGAAGGCGGGCATGGTCAAGATCAATACCGGTCGCGGCAAGGCGCCGGGCGCGACGTCGGAACCGTTCGGAGCCAGCGGTCTGGGCCACGGCTACGGTATCGAGTTGCTCCATGAGCTGACGCGGGAGAAGTCGGTGCACTGGCGGGCGGATTTCGGCTGAGATCCGGCCGGACGGTACTCCAGGGGGCGGAAAGCAGGGTAAGGGTGATGAGATGAGCGAACCGGACAAGGACAAGCGCGTCGGCTTCATCGGCCTCGGCGCCATGGGCGCGCCGATGGCGCGGCAGATCCTCAAAGGCGGCGTGAAGCTAACGGTCTTCGATGTCGAGTGCGGCCAGGTCCAGGCCCTCGTCGATGCCGGCGCCGGCGCGGCGGCGAGCCCGAAGGAACTGGGCGCGGCGTCCGACATCGTCGTCTGTTCCCTGCCCCACCCCGATGTTTTGAAAGAGGTGGTGTTGAATGATGACGGGTTGATCCAGGGGTTGGCCGCGGGATGCGTCGTCATCGACATGTCCACCGACGGCCTCGAGGCGGTTCAGGCCGTCGGCGAGGCGCTGGCGGGCAAGGGCATACGCATGGTCGACGCGCCGGTCGGCAAGGGGCCGTGGGCGGCGGAGAAGGGTGATCTCACCATCCTCATGGGCGGCGATAGGGAAGTCTGCGACGGTGTCGAATGGCTGCTCGAGATGATGGGAAGCGCGATCTATTACTGTGGGCCGCTCGGTTGCGGCCAAGTGGTCAAGCTCGCCAATAATCTGGCGTCCTGCGCCAACATGGCGGTCGTCGCCGAGGCCTACGCGCTGGCCGCCAAGGGCGGCGCCGACCTCGGCGTGTTGTGCGAGGTCATGCCCCAGACCGCGGCCGACAGCTGGCAGCTTCGCCAAACCCTGAACGAGAAGGTGCTGAAAGGCGATTTCAGCCCCATGTTCAAGCTCAAGCTGGCACAGAAGGACATGAAATTGATCGTCGAGATGGCCGAGAATCTGGGGGCGCCGGCCGATTGCGCTCACGCGGCGCTCAACTGGTATGACCGCGGCGCGGCGGCGGGCCATGGCGAGCGCGACTGGGGCGCCATCATCCTCGCCTCGAACCCGGAGCTCTTGACGCCGGATGACGGCAAGGGGGACTAGGTATATGACGCTCAACCGCGACAGTTACGTCACCCTTTACATACAACTCGCCCAGCAACTGGCGGCGGAGATCGCCGAGGGCCGCTGGGCGCCCCATGCCCGACTGCCGTCCGAGCACGATTTGATGAAGCGTTTCGGCGTCAGCCGCGTGACCGTGCGCCAGGCCATCGCCAAGCTGTCCGAACAGGGACTGGTGGTGCGCAAGCAGGGCAAGGGCACCTTCGTCGCCGGGCCGATGGTGCGCCATGAACTCAAGAACCTCAAGGGCTTCTACGACGAGTTGGTCTCCCAGGGCCTCAATCCCGAGACCAAGCTGTTGCATTTCGGTCCCATCGAGACGCCCAAGGAGGCCGCGCGCGCGCTCAAGACCACCGACGCCAAGGTGGTTTTCCTGAAAAGGCTCTATAGCCTCGACGGCGTGCCGATCGCGCTGGCCTGCACCTATCTGCCGGCGATCGCCGGCAAGGTCAGCTGGGAAGAGGCGGTGCGACATCCGAGCTACGCCATCCTCGAGACGTTGCTTGGCATCAGGATCGCCGAGGCCGAGGTCAGCATCCGCGGCCGGCTCGCGGGGCGCGAGCTCGGCCCGATGCTCAAGGTGGCGCAGAGCGCGCCGCTCCTGGTGCTCGAGCGCACGTCGTTCTGCGACGCCGGTATGCCGAGGGAATTCACCCGGTTCTACGTCAACTCGGAAACCTATGAATTTACCCTCAGCGCCAGCGGCCCGCTGCCGATCAGCCCGTCGATCAAGGAAATCGCCCCGGCGTCATAGGCCGCCGTACGCCCTCAGCCCTTGACGGCGCCGAAGGTGAGGCCCTGCACGATGTAGCGTTGCGCCAGCAGCGCCAGCAGCACCGGCGGGATCATGGCGATCATCGCCCTCACCGCCATGAACCAGAACTGCACGCCTCTGGTGTCCACGGCGCCGGCCATGTGCACCGGTATGGTGATCGCGTTCTTGGAACTGATGGTGATGGCGAACAGGAATTCGTTCCAGGCGAAGGAGAAGATGATCAGCCCGGTCGCCGCCATCGCCGGGGCGGCAAGCGGCAGCGCGACCCTGAGAAAGGCGCCGAGGAAGCCGGTGCCGTCGACCATCGCCGCCTCCTCGAGCTCGACCGGCAATTCGATGAAGGTCTGGCGCAGGATGACGACGACGAAGGGCAGGATGAAGGTGGCGTTGATCAGGATCAGCGCCAGATAGGTGTCCAGCAGACCGAGGGTGCGCATCACCAGATAGAACGGGATGACGGTGGCGACCGGCGGCAACACCCGCTGGGAGAGGAACCATAGGGTCAGATCCCGGTTGGGCGGCAGGCGGAAGTGGAAACGCGCCAGCGCATAGGCCGCGGGCGTGCCGAGCACCAGGGCGAGGGCGGAGGCGCCGATCGAGATGACGGTCGAGTTCATCAACGCGCGCCTGGTCTCGCCGGTCGCCAGCTGCTCGATCCAGTTGTTCAGGGTCGGCTCGAAATGGATGAAGGGGATGCCCAGGCCCGAGACCGTGAAGGTGTCCATCGGGTTGCGAAGGCTGGTGGAGAATGCCCAGTAGAGCGGGAACAGGAAGATCATGGCGACGACCACGGCGATCAGCGAATAGACCGAATAGCGCATCGACCAGCCAGACCTCCCCGATGCCTGCCGCTCAGCCATAGGTCTCCCTCAGGCGCTTGAAGAAGAAGGTGACGATGATCATGACGAAGATGAGGAGCCCGTAGGCCATGGCCGAGGCGTAGCCGAGGTCGAAATAGCGCAGCCCGGTCCTGAACGCCAGGAAGGTATAGGACTGGGTGGCGATCCCCGGCCCGCCGCCGGTAAGCGCGTAGGGGATGTCGAACAGCTTCAAGGCCTCGGCCAGGCGCAAAAACAGGATGATCACCACGGTCGGGGTCAGCATCGGCAGGATCACCGATCTCAGGAGCTGCCAGTTGGACGCGGTGTCGAGCCGCGCCGCTTCGATGAGCTCGTCCGATATGCCCTGCAACGCCGCCAGGAACACCAGGAAGCAGAACGGAGTCCACTGCCAGATATCGACCAGGATCACCGAGGCGAGCGCCAAGTCCGGGTTCGACAGGAACGGTATGCCGAGGAAGCCGAGCGGCCCGCCTTCCTCATAGAGGATGGTGAAGAAGATATAGCCGACCGCCAGCGGCGTCGCGAACAGTGGCAGGATCATCACCGAACGCAGCACCGGCCGTCCCAGCAGTGGCTGGTTGAAGAGGAAGGCCAGCAGAAGGCCGAACGCCATCTCCGCCGGCACGGCGCCAAGCACGAAGATCGCCGTCACCTTGACCGCGGTCCAGAGCTGCGGGTCGGAAAACATGCGCCGGTAGTTGAAGCCGCCGATGAACTCCGTCGTGGTGACATGCTTGCGATGCACGATCGTCTTCATGCGCACCTTGCCCGAGGCGAGCAGCACCGGTTGCCCCTTGGCGTCCATCACCGGCACGCGTTCCTGCCTGACCTCCATGCGGCTCTCCACCTTGATGAAGCTCGCGTAAAGCGAATAGCCCAGCGGAAAGACGGTGAAGACCAGCACCCAGAGCGCGGCCGGCATGAGGAAGAGGAATTTGACCCGATTGTTCCAGCGCATGGCCTTAGCCCGAATATTTCATGAAGGCGCTCCCTCAGGGTGTGTTAAGTGTTTTACTTCAAGGGCTTGAAGTTTTTCGAAAAGAGGCGTTTTGTACCCTCGTCCGCTGAACGGTTTTGCGCCGGCCCTGTTTGCCCAAATCGGCGCACGAAACCTCAAGCCATAGCGATGCTATGACTTTCGGCTTCGCACACCGCCTTGGACAAACATTGCTCGCCGCAAATTCCGTTCCCTTCATGAAATATC
>SMUY01093429.1_pt1 | contig 11966 bp, 13 predicted proteins | sample 2456441 | NCBI WGS metagenome assembly SMUY01 (sample SAMN11095931, study PRJNA526329) | marine sediment metagenome | biome: Marine sediment; feature: Surficial sediment; material: Deep marine sediment; isolation source: Hadal surficial sediment | place: Pacific Ocean | collected 2014-11 | depth...
TTGAAAACTAGATTTGCTATTCCTGTTTCAATGTACTCTCTTTGAATAATATCCAAACTTGATTCATGAAATCTGTAACAAAATGTACACTGAAAATCACCCCACTCCAAAATAGTAATTGGGGCATTGGGGTTTCCAACAATGGGAGAACCATTTCTAACCAATTTTTGAGCAGTTAACAAGGTTTCATTATTCTCAACTTTGTCATTTTCTGCAATGCCAAGATATGCTCCGACAAAAATTCCTATGATCGCCGGAATAGCTAGCAAGTAATAATTTCTCATTTAATGATCGACCTATTGTATTCTATAAATCTGTGATAGCTGTAAGAATTTAAATAATCAGAACCCTTTGTCGATGCAATGTCTTACTCTAAAGAGGTTGTTGTTTCTAAACCTCGTGTTCCAATCTTTGCTGTTGCAATTCTTGCTGTAATCTTTGCTTTTGGTTTGTTTTTTGTTGGTTATGATCAAGGACATTTGTTTAGTATTATTCAAGGTGCAGAAGCATTTGATGATCTTTTCATTCATGAATTAACTCATGATATGAGACACGCTGCTGGCTTTCCCTGTCATTAGGTGAATATTATATGAAAACAGGGCATTTCATTGGAATAGTTTTGTTGGCAGGTTGTTTTGCTGGAATAATTCATGGCGCAGCAAACTTGGCAATAGTTGAACCATATCTTGATGAAGCAATTGGAATTGAAAATCAAAATCTATTTGCATCCGGAGAAGAAAAAGACACTCCACAATTCTGGGTAGAGTATTCTGCTTATAGAGATTGGCAGAAAGGTGGTCAAGTTCTTGCCGGTGCAATTCTTGGCACCTCAATTGGTGCATTGTTTGGAATTGTATTTGCATATTCAAGAAAAATTTTGCCAGGTCAACACAATGTAAAGAAAGCATTAGTTCTAGCTGGAATAATGTGGCTTACCATTTACTTGATACCATTTTTGAAATACCCAGCAAACCCTCCAACCGTTGGTGATTCAGAAACAGTTGTTTTACGTGCAACATTATACCTTGCATTTATTGCAATTTCAGGCTTTTCCGTTATTGGATTTTATCAATTATCTAAAAAATTCCAAGGAAGAAAAAAACTTGTTGCGGTAATTGGCTATACAGCATTTATGACAGCTATGTTTGTTGTGATGCCTCCTAATCCTGATGAAATCGCCGCACCTATGGAATTGGTAAATGGATTTAGAGTAATGTCAGTTGTTGCTGTATCTGTATTCTGGCTTGCTTTAGGAATAATTCTTGGATTATTCTGGCAAAAGATTCAACCTGACAAGCCTATCCAAACACAAACAAACTAATATCATTCTAAATCCTTAGAATGAAATCACGTCGTTTAAATAATTCTACAAACTTTTGCTAATTGCTTGGCTAGAAAATTATCATTACCCCAATTAAAAAAATATGATGTTACACAAAAAATAATTGAAGCATTAGCTGATGCAGAATCTAGAGCAATTCTTTTTTCAACCATAAAAAAAGGAAAAACTGCTGCTAATTTATCTTACCAATTACAAATCCCTTTAAGTTCAGTTTACAAAAAACTAATCGATTTAGAAGAATTAACATTGATCAAAGTAGAAAAATGGCTAATCTCCGATAAAGGGCGAAAATTCAAGGTATACAAAAGCAGAATCAGTAAAGCAGACATTAGTATAAAGAAACCTGAACCCTCATTGAATCTTATTCCTAATTAGTGGTGAAAATGACAAAACCAAACATTATCCAACTAAGCGAATTTGATATAACTCAAAAAATTATTGAATCATTATCTAATGTGTGTACTAGAGCGGTATTGTTTTCAGTAAAAAACGAATCAAAGGATGCGACCCAAATTGCTGACGAGTTGAAACTTTCTTTATCTACCATTTACAAAACTTTAGCTAATTTAGAGGAGCTTGCTCTGATTGTAGTTGACAGATATGTTATTTCTAATGAAGGTAAAAAAATCAAACTATACAAAAGCAGAATTGGTAAGGTAGAGATTAGTATTACTAATACAGAACCAACACTCAATCTTTACCCAAATCAAAAATCTAAATAAAAATCGTCTCATTCTAAATTCTTAGAATGAAGTTTTAGAACGAAATGCTACTTTAAATTAGTTAGCTCATCCTAAGATATTGAATTTCATGCAAAACCGAATAATCATCGTTACGATAATTGCTGTTGTATTTTTTGGAGTTTTTGTTGGTATTCCAACAATCACACAAAATGTTTCAGCCGAATCTGATTCAGTGCCATCATGGATAAAAAACACCGCAAGTTTCTGGGTTGATGGAAATGTCAGCGATACTGAATTTCTTAACGCAATGGAATTTCTAATTGGTGAAGGAATTATCCAAATTTCTAGGGAATCAGTCCCAGTTGTGGATACAATAACCATTGGATTTATTCCAGTAGAAAAGGCAGATGAATTAACACCAAAAGCAGAAGCATTAGAAAAATTCCTTGAAGAAAAACTTGTTGGCGTTGATATAAAGATTGTTGTTCCAACAAATTATGAAATAATAATTGAAGGGATGCGATTTGGACATATTGATGCAGCCTTTATGGATACTGGCCCTGCATGGATTACCCATGTAAGAACAGGGGCAGAGGCTGTCTTAGCTGAGGTAGTGAATGGTAAAGTAAACTATCAAGCAACAGTTTGGACAAAAGCTGATAACGATTCAATTTACTCCCTTGAAGACACACTAGGGAAGAGAGTTGCATTCACAAGTATTACTGGCTCATCTGGTTTTGTGAAACCAATGGGAACCTTGGTGACATCTGGTTATGTCAACATTCAAGGTGATGATATTGTAGCATTAGAATCAGCACTAGTTGATTCTTTTGAAGCTTACACATTTGCAGGTGGATACAAAGCTGCATTAGAATTGTTATTAAATGATAATGTTGATGTTGCATTTGGTTCAGATATTGCCCCTCAAAAATATCTTGATCAGGCTGATCAAGCAAAACTTCGTGTGGTAACAACAATTGGTCCTGTACCCTCTCATGTCTTTATGGTTAGTGCAGATATGTTAGATTCAACAAAGGCTGCATTAGTTAACGCCATGATACAACTAAACTATGAAGAAAATAACGAGATACTTGAAAATCTGTATGGAGCTGAGGCTTTACTTCCAACAACAACTGAAATGCATATTGGTGACTTTGGAATCTACATTGAGTCTCTAACGGGATTAGATCAGTTAATTCTAGACAAGTACAACAAGAGCAAATAAAATTGGTTATCTAATTGACATTACAAGCATTTACAACTCAACCACATTCTTTTTCTAATTTATTTACAAAAACAATAATCCAAATGAATAATGTATGGGCATCATATGATTCAAAAAATTATGTTCTAAAAGAAATCACCCTATCAATTGATCGTGGAGTAAATTATGCTTTAGTTGGGCAATCTGGTTCAGGAAAATCTACTTTGTTGAAACTAATGAATGGAATTATGATGCCAAGTAAAGGAATAATCAAAACAGATTATCAAACACCGAATATTTCTGACAAAAAATTCAAACCAATGCTATCAAAAATTGGTTACATACCACAAAGTTTAGGATTAATAAAAAATGTTTCAGTATTAGAAAATGTTCTAGTTGGTGCTTTACCAAGAATTGGAAAAGTACAGTCTTTTTTCAAAATGTTTCCAGACGATGAAATTCAAGAATCTGAAAAGATTTTGAAGCTTGTAGGTCTTGAGGACAAATTTGATAGAAAGGTCTACATGTTAAGTGGTGGAGAAAAAAGACGAGTTGCTATTGCCCGTGCATTAATGCAAAAACCTGAGATTTTACTAGCAGATGAAATTGTTTCAGAGTTAGATCATGTCACTGCAAGAGAGATAATGGATTTAATTGCTGATGCTCAACGGAGAATTAATCTTACTGCAGTAATGGTTCATCATGATATGCAACTTGCATTAGAATATGCAGATAGAGTCGCAGTTATTAAAGAAGGAGAAAAAATCCTTGAAATTGGTGTTGAAGGAGACAAAATAGTTGATTTTCAAACTGGGAATCTAACACAAGAAGAAATTCTGGAGCTGCATCTTAACGAATCCTAAAAACAATCTCGTATTTGGAATTATAATTGCAGTTGTTGTGGCTGCTTCATTTAACGTTGGAGCAGATCCTGTTGATTTTATTGAAGGAATACCAAATCTAGCAATAATTGCAGAAGAATTAACTAAAGTCGAGCCAAAATTATTTGATACTGCATTATCGTCCATGTTTGAAACCCTGCAGATGGCATTTATTGGAACAGCTGTTGGTGTTGCAATTGCACTACCATTGAGTATGTTTGCTGCAAGAAATCTAAACAGTAAATGGGTTTATGCTCCAGTTAGAGCAATACTTGCTGCAGTTCGTACATTCCCATCAATTTTGTGGGCAATTTTATTTGTGATTATGGTTGGTTTGGGTCCTTTTGCTGGAATTTTAGCAATCATAATGTATACCATTGGTTTTGTTGCAAAGCTACAATACGAATCAATTGAAACAGTTGATGCAGAACCTATGGATGCTGTAAGCTCTATCGGCGTATCAAAATGGCAACTAATTCGTTATGTTGTTTTACCAGAATCAGCTCCTCATTTACTTAGTCAGATACTTTACATGTTTGAGTACAACGTAAGACAATCTAGCATACTTGGTTTAGTTGGTGCAGGAGGAATTGGATTTTACATCATCAATTATATCAAATTCTTTGAATATGGAAAAGCTGCAGTTTTCATGTTAGTTGTTCTTGCTGTCGTGTTAGTCATTGATTGGGTTAGTGTAAAAATTCGTGACAAGTATATTGTAAAATCACAACGTGGAATGAAAGTTAAAATCTAAAACAAATTAAATGCAACAACTGCCATTATAACCATTATTACAATGTGTTTGATTCCGGAAACATAGTTGCCAGAACCAATTTTTCCTGCCGCCAAGCCCCCAAATACTGCTTGAATAATAGACATATTAAATAAAATTTTGTCTAATCCACCAATATCAAGCTCTGCTAATGAGCTAAACATTCCAGATTGTCCTTGGATTACGCTTTCTTTAAGTAAAACTTGAACATTTGCAATTTCTGAAAAGAACTGTGTGGATAAAATTACACTGATTCCGATGAATACTGCAAATGCAATGTAAATTGTATATGTATATGGAGCAAGACTGGATTTTCTTTCTTTTTCTATGTTTTGCAACTCGGTAACATGTTTTTGAATCATCTCTAAGTTGTTTGCAATATCACCTCCAACATTAATTGCCATTTCTAGGAGGATTACAATACGTCTTGACATTCGAGTGCCGGTTTTATTTGCAAAATTTTCTAGTGCCTCATCCATTGGCATTCCCCAACTAATATTTGCACGTAGATTTTTTAGTTCAGGAGTTAATGCTCCCATGTTTCTATCTGCTGTATGTTCAATTGCTTTGATTAGATTTGCACCACTCTGAACTGCACTAGTTAATGCTAAAAGAAATAGTGGAAGGTTTCTATCAATACTATCTTTTCTGTGAACATCTCTTAACTGTAAAAGAGTTAATGGAACAACTCCAGCTAAAATTGCAAATACAGTTCCAACGTCTCTAATGTTGTTACTTTCTGAATACATATCAGAAATAGTGCTACTTACAAAAAATATGAATATACCCGCAATCAGAGATGCAATTCCAATTTTGAATTTATCAGAATAGTATATGGATGGTTTTGGCAGTTCTCCATCCTTCAATGAATATTTTTTGTTTGATTTTGTTGCTTCCGATTTTTGCATTTTTCTTACCTCTTTGGCACCATTGTATCCATCATGAAAAGAATTAACACTCCAAAGAATGGGACTAGTACATAGGTAAGTAAATTCATTAATGTGATTAGATCAAAACCTGCCAAGTCTGGACTCATAATTGCCATGATAGACAACATTATGACGGCCATAAGTGGAAACACAATCAATAAAATTGTGTACATCTCAGCAATTATTCCCAGTGATTCAGTTGTTTTTCTCAAACTCATTTTCTTTTCTGCAAGCTGAACTTTCGCAGTTGCAAGAAAATATTCTTTCAAATCCCCACCAGTTTGAGTTGTAATTATTGCACCTTCAAGTAACTCTGCATATGTGCCTTTAGGAGTACGTTTAATGAGATCAGAAATAGCTGTGAGTAAGTCCATTCCCAAAATGTGAATATTTCTTGTAATGAATTTAGAATCCTTCACAATCTCTTCATTAGTTTCTTCTTTTGCTATTGCTTTGAAAATTCCTTCTAATGAAAGACCATTTGTGGCAAGAGTAGCCATGTAGCCAATAAAGTGAGGAAGCTCTTCAGTTAATTTTGATGATCTAGTTTTCACATTAATTGCGGGTAATATTTGTAAAATAAAAAATGTCATTTGTCCAAGTCCGGCACCAACAATTATTGGAAGTAATACTGCAAAAGCAACTGGTTGCACATTCATAAATATTGAAATTCCTAAGCCTATAGCTACACCAAAAATTGCAGCTAACAAACTGGAAAATACAATACTGCATACATAAACATCAAATGGCATTGGCATCATTGCCTGTTTGAGTGTTTTTTCTAGTCCTGATAATCTAGGATACAAAAATTGAACACGATCATTTAACAGTTTATAGCTAAATATCTGAAAAGAAGACACAGAGTCAGTTTTTTGAGCTCGATTCCTATTTTTTTTTGTTACAGTGACCATTTTAAACTCCTAATCGTTTCCTTTCAGAGAATCTATCAGAATCAGCATAGAACTCTTGAACCTCTCTTGCGACATCCTTTTGTTGTCGTATATCGTTTTTCACCATCCATTCTATTGCTAACTTTCGCTTTCTTAGCTCTTCATTGATTTGTTCTGTACTTTCTCCTATTCTTTCTTTAATTTTATTTAATACTATGCTGTTTCCTGTACATTTATGAACATCAGTAATTGGATCCCATTTAAAAAAATCATGAGTTTTTACCGTGTCTGTTACTTCATCTAATCCTGCTATTTCAGAAATTTGAATAATTCTTCTAACTGTACGATCCTTGACTCTGATTTTTAATTGTAAAGTAATTATATCTAGAGTGTTGGCAATCAACTGTTTTGGAATATCCATCGGTGATGATGCAAGTCTAGTGAGTGTAGCTTTAATAGTGTCTGCGTGAATGGAAGAAAATCCTCCATGGCCTGTTGCCATTGCCTGAAATAGAGTATATGCCTCTCTGCCTCTTGTCTCTCCTACAATAATGATATCTGGTCTCTGACGTAATGCTGCTCGAAGTAAGTCATATTGGTTAATTTCTCCAATTTTTCCATCAGTAAAGTTTTGTCGAGAAACAGCTGGAATCCAATTCTCAATTGGTAAGTTGAGTTCTTGAGTGTCTTCTATGCTGACGACTTTTTGCCCTGGTCGGATAAATGCTGTAAGTGCATTTAGGGCAGTTGTCTTTCCACTTGCAGTTCCACCTGCAACAAGCATTGTCGCATTTTTTTCTGTAGTGTACCAAAGATATGCAGCAATTTCTGAAGACATTGTACCAAACTTAACAAGATCAATTGTTGTGATAGGGTCTGCTCTAAATCTTCTAATTGTAAAAGTACTTCCACGTTTTGTAATTTCATGGCCTAAAGTTAAGTTAATCCTGCTTCCATCTGGCAATGTGGCATCTATAATTGGGTTTGCAGTAGAAACATGCTTTCCACTCATGTAAGAAATTTTTCTTGAAAAATTATTGAGTTCTTTATCTGTTGTAAATACTACATTAGTTGGAATTGATTCAAATTCTCTGTGCCAAACGTATAGTGGAATTCCCGTTCCATCACAACTAATTTCTTCAATCATGTGATCGCGCATCAATGGTTCAATTTTTCCAAGATAGATAAAATCACGAATTGCATAATATGCAATTTTTGATAGATTTTTTGTAGGAATTTCTAACCTGTATTTTTTTATTAATTGAATGATTTTTTTCCTTAATCGTTTTTCTGCATCCTCTTTTGATTTTATATCTGTTAGAGAAACACTTAGTTCAGTTATCAATAATTTCTTGATTAAATCAAAATTCTTTTTGTCATTGATACTGAGTCTTGGCTGAATTACTAAATAACGTAAACCTCCAATTGATGTTGGATCCCTAATTACTCCACCATGAATTTCGTTCCCAACAAAATCTAGTTTATTAACAGAAATGAATTTTGGGACTGGCTCATTAAATTCTACTGGAATAGTATCATTGGTAGTTTTGTTAGCTGATAGTTCGTGTTCTTGGCTTGTTGGCATTTTTTTTTGAAGAAATGAAGGCATACCAAACCCAGTAAATTTTGCGGCCGATCCTTCTTTAAATAACTTAAATTTCAATCAACAATCGATACGGAAAATCAGTCTTAAGATATTGTTTGCTCAAATGAACAACCTTTCTCTTACATTGTATAATGCGTGAAAACATCGATGAGGAATCGACTTTGAGTTGATGCATCAGGGAGTTGAATTAGGCACGGATGTTTCGTAGAATTAAGACAAAATTAGAGAAAAAAGATGAAATCCCTACTGAGGATGATAATCAAAAATCTGTAAAAAATGAACTTTCAGCCGGATTTGGGAAAATCCTCGGCATAAAGAAAAATCAAGAATCAGACACCAGTTCTACAAAATCACTTCAAAATGATTATGAAACATCCGAGATAAAAAATGAAACTTTTGAGATTAAAAGAAAAGACAAAGATAAAGTTTCATTATTGATAAAATTAATCAAATCTTCAGATGAAAAAGTACTAGTTCCAGAACTAGATATCGCTACGGGACTTTATACATATCCACAACTTACTGAAATAGGTGAGGACCCAAAAAATATTCAATTTTTAGAAAATCTTACCTCTGATTCTATTGATCTTTTAGAAAAAACAACTTATGAGAGGATTGCTGTATGCCCACAACACCCAGATTCTTTGGACGTAAATGTAAGATTATACTGTCCAAAATGTCATTCGGTGGATATAGAAAAACTTCATCTTTTAGAACATAAAGTATGTGGATATATTTCTGAAACCAAGAATTTTACAACTGTTAATTCTGTAATAGAATGTCCTTCATGTAAAAAGACTATCAAAGACAAACAAAAGGAAATAAGAATTCCAGCAATGTGGTATAACTGTAATTCATGTAATGAGAAATTTGATGATATTATACTAAAGATGTATTGTAGAAAATTTAATCATGATTTTGACACAAACATGGCAGGAACTGTTTCAATTCCTGGATTTATTCTAAAAGATTCTCAATCAACTTCAGATTATGATCAAACTTTGCTTACTAATATCAAAAATTTATTAGAAGAACACAAATTTATTACAGAAGAGAATTTCTCACTAAAAGGTAAAAGTGGTCATTATCATAACATTGATCTTATTGCAACTAATCCAAATACTGATACTGTTTTCATATGCATTCTAAAATCAGAAAATACAATTGATGAAACTGGAATCAACTCAAAAATTATTGAAATGCTTGATTGCAATCCAACAAAATCAGTAATTATTGGACATCTGTCTAAAAAAGCCGGATCATTGGCATCTAGATACGACATATCCATAATTGATTCATATGAAAAGGATGTAGTTATATCATCACTTTCAGAAATTCTCATTGATACCTTTACTACAGAAAAATTAGAAAATGATAGTTATATCGCAGAAGAGAAAAACAACAAATTAAGCCAAAAATTAGTAGAAGAAAAATTAGTAGAAGAAAAATTAGCTGATAGACGAAAATTAGAAGAAGAAAGACTAGAGGCTGAAAAAATTGAAGCAGAAAGACAAAGATTAGGAGAGGAAAGAAGAGAATCTGAAAGAATAGAATCTGAAAGATTAGCTGAAAGAAAAAGATTAGAAGAAGAAAGGAAAAAAGTTGAAAGAATAGAATCTGAACGACTCGCTGAAAGAAAGAAACTAGACGAAGAAAGATTTGCAGATAAATTACAGCTAAAGGCAGAAAAACAAAGAGTAGAGAATGAAAGAAAGAAAGTTGAAAAACTTGAAGCAGAAAGAAAATTACTAGAAGAAGAAAAAAAGAAGGCTGAATTACTAGCAGCTGAAAAACTAGCAGCTGAACAAAAAAGAAAAAAAGAGGAAAAAAAGCAGGCAGAAAAAAGAAAAATGATCTTAGAGAAGCTTGAAGAAACTGAAAACCAACTTAGATCTTTGAAATCTTCGTTTGATTCTGATGCTGAAATGGAGGAATAAAATTTTGAATTTAATTAATTCTAAAAAAGTTTCACGAAAAAGGGGAGTAAGCCAAATTATTGGCAGCCTCTTCATGTTAGCTATAGTGGTTCCAATTGGAGTTGTAATAGTGAGTCAAGGTCTTTATGAGGTGGCAGATTTTCACAGATTCCTTACTGTTACACGAGATCAAGGAATCGATGCGACTAGAGAAGACATAATTTTTGAGCATGTAAGATTTGAACCATCAACAAATCAAATCACTGTCTCTCTACGAAACATCAGTACTGTTGAGTCAATTATACATAGAATAACAATTGTAAATGTGACTAACCAGGACCTTTTAGTCTACAATAACACACTACCATTATCTCAGACTACATTACAATTAGAAGATTCTACTGATATCATAGTATATGCAGACCCATCTGTAAGTTGGACTAAAGATGGCTTTGGTTACAAGATTTCCATTACAACGATGCGAGGAAACTTCTTTGAGACAATTGCGAGCCCATATAACACATGACCCGTTTAATTCGTAAAAAAAGAGGAGTTTCAGTTGTAATTTCTACATTATTGGTTTTAGCAATTACAATAGTTGGTGCAATGTGGATATCAAATATTATGAGTACTTCTTCACTTACTACTGTAAGTCAAACTCCAAAATCAATCATTGCAGCACACTCTGTACTTTTAGTTGCATATGATACTCGTGACGGGGCAACTTTGTTTAACATAGAAAGTTTTGACAATCAATTTGGTGATGGTTTGTGTACTGTATCATGTACAACTACACCCAACAACAGACCAACTTCTGGTGGAACAGATTTTATTGCGCTACAACTTTGGAACCAAAATTCAAACCCGATTCATATCAAATCACTACAAGTAAATGGCATTCCACATGTTTGGGATACAAATACTAGAAATGTAATATTTGACGTAAGTGGTGAACTTTCTGAATTTCCTCGGGCGGGAATGTTTAGTATTATACCAACCTCTAGTCTCCCACTTACACAACAAAATTCACAGCAAGTAGATGGTGATCAAGAAATAATTTTAGTTATAAAACTAAAAAATACATCCTTTACATCTGATATTGCACTTGGCAAACCACTTCAGATTCTTGTAAACATTGGTGAAATACGGCCTGCAGAATTTATCATTTTAACCGGTGAGACAAAGTGAAACTTCTAAATTTTAAAAATAACCGTCAAAAAGGAATTTCCTCAATTGTTGGTGGAATATTCTTTCTAGTTTTAATGACTTCTGGATTCACTGTTTACTATGTTGCACTTGATACTCAAGCCCAAATGTTAGATGTTCAGCAAATCATCGCAGATACTGAAGTTGCCAAAATTCAAGAAAAATTTGTAGTTGCTGCATCTTCTTCTGGAGTTAATAATCGACTTTCCTTACAAGTCGTAAACACAGGTAACAATGCTGTTGAAATTGCTGATGTTTGGATTATCAATAAAACTGGGATCGAAAATGCAACAAGACATGACTTGGATTATAGAGATGCCTCAATTCCTGTAGGACATAGCGGTAACATACTTTCAAACACACCACTATACTTGATTTCTGACATTTATGACATCAAAGTCATCTCAAGCATTGGAACAATTCAAGCAGTTGAATATGATGTTGCTGGTGGCAGCAATATTCTACAAGCACAAATGATTGCCATACCTCAAGATGTAAGATTTGGAGAAAATGCAACTATTGCACTAATTGTTACAA
>SMUY01209625.1_pt1 | contig 11947 bp, 21 predicted proteins | sample 2456441 | NCBI WGS metagenome assembly SMUY01 (sample SAMN11095931, study PRJNA526329) | marine sediment metagenome | biome: Marine sediment; feature: Surficial sediment; material: Deep marine sediment; isolation source: Hadal surficial sediment | place: Pacific Ocean | collected 2014-11 | depth...
AGAAGGGCGTCGGCTATCTTTACGGCCTCTCTTGCGTATCCATTAATATACTCGCCGTCATATTGTGGCCCTACGAGCCGCTGGATAGCCAATACTGCAAAGTGTTCGCGCTTTGTTAGGCCTGACGCATAAAACTCAGGCTTCTCTGATGCAGAGACTACTATCGGCATTGCTGGCATATCTGAATTATTCATTGCTTTTTCGTCCTTAATCACTTCAATTCCTCCAATATCCAAATAAAATCACTGTATTGCAGCCCGCTGTTAATACAATACTGCTGGGCGGTTAAGTCTTTGTCTGCTTCAAGCTTGCGTTGGTACCGGCCTAGGTGGAATCGACGGCTGCTTTCTATGCCATCGGCGTGGGCCTTCATTAGCATGTCCTCGTTTTTGTTGGGAGGTAGAGCTGCGTTTATGACTGGCATTTAATTATCCCTTAATCCTTCAAAGTTGTAGCGTTTGTTTAAAAATATCAAGCCCTTGCCGGTAACCTTGGCCTGCTTATAGGTGTTATCGCCGCGCTCTACCGGAACCAATACCATTACTCCCTGCTCGATTCGACGCTGGTACGGCTCCCAGGTGGCATCAGGGTTGGGCTTGAAAATCAGCTTATCCTTTGCCATTAGTTCGATGAGGAACCTTGGCGGCAATCCGACTATTTTGGCGGCCTGCGTGAGGCTGTACGTCTCTGGCGAATTCATCCACTTATCGGCAAATACGACCTTTGGCGCATCGCCTTTGATCTTGGTGGCCAGGCTCTCGATTTGCTTCTGCTGATCGGCGGCGAGCTGCAGGGCTTGGCCTAGGGTTTCGGGGACTTGAAAGCGCTGTTCGAGTTCTTGCCAGCGCCTAATAACCGCCCTGCGAAGTGGTGCGCTATACCCAGTAAGCAGGGTTTCGGTTAGCTCTTTATCCAGTGCAAATTCTTTTTGCTCTCGGTTTGATCCGTCCAAATAGGTGCGCTCAAAGTTGAGCGCATCCAATACCAGTTCACCGAGCATTGACCGAATATCACGCTTGACGTTTTTATGCTCTTTGCCAGTGAGCTCGGCAATTTCACGGCTGGTCATTGTGGCTGCTTGATTGGCGATAATATTCATGGCGGCGCCTCCCTAGACTCGACAGGGCATGATAATAAACATGCACTCACTGAATGGTATCGATGTCGGCTGAACAACCAATGGCTCGTTTCTACTGTCTCCCTTTCCAAGTTCGCCTAACTGAGGCTCGAAAATAACCGTCGGGTAGTGTCTTGGCGCTTTTATTGCGTCCCTGCATTTAACGATGTACTCAATATTAAACGCAGGCATTGGTGGCTCGACCTCTTTCGATCTGGCGCGGGCTTCTGTACTGGGTATAACGCGATCAATATCAGGAAACTTGCCGTCGATAACCTCGAAAAGATGAACGTCCTTTGTTTCAAGTCTCCCATTTACGCATCGAGCTATGCCGCCGACCTCCGAGGTGAATTCGAATTCGACAGTGACGGCACTAGCAGGCACCTTGCCGATAATTTTGATGATAATGTCTCGAACTGGCGGCCTTTCAATTGGGCATACAAACATGCAGTGGCCGTTAGTGGCGCAAATACGGCCATCTTGCTTTAGAACGAAGCCCTCCAAGTAATAACGGACATCCTTGACGGCTTGGAATTTCTGGGCCGCGCGCACTTTCCAGCCGTCCACTTTCAGGGTTTCAAGGTCGGCTCTATAATCGGGTGATTTATCTGATGGGATTATCATTGATCAATTTCCATTCTATTAAATGTAAACTGACAGTATTACAGAATAGGAGGGATGTAAATGGTTTTTATTGATTTGAGGGCATAAAAAGGCCCAGATTTTACACTGGGCCTTTTTGCCCCAGATTGTTTGGCTAACTTAATAGCGGCAATTAGGGGTAAGTAGTAATACCTATTTGAACTCGGCTCGCTTTATAGCCTCTCTTGGGATGACACCATAATGGCGGAGGGCAGCAGCCTTGCGGCTCCGGTTCATACTGCCAGTGAATTTCATACTAAGACAAAAACAACCGCTTTTCAACCGCCCGCCCACTTGTTCGGCTATCAATAAACCCACATTGTGATGTGGCCATCAGGCAACTCAGGGCGATAACCAAGATGAACGAAAGTTTTAGCAACGCCAATTGCATTGCAGCCAGCATCAATGCCAGCTCGGATTACATTGCCGCGAGTCGAGCCGTTGACCTTAACATCAATACCATTTTCTTTCTGGTGATCGGCGGGAGTTGTTCTGTGAATTTCGGCAGGGTGATGAGGGCAGCGCCCACCTGAAGTTACAGACAGTGCATGGCCAACATCGTCACGAACGTATTGAGCCCGGTTTAAATGCTCCTGGCTGACACTGCGCTCGTCACAATGAGGATGCCCACAAGTGCATAGCAACTTAGGGTCGGTTTCAAGGTTGAAGTTTTTAGTCGATATCATTTTGTCGTATACCCAACATAAAGAAGCATGCAGATAAGCAATATCACGGTGCCAAATACGGCGTCGCCAAGTGTCATTCTTCCACCGCCTTTTTGATTGAGATATTACCGCTGTGCACAACAGCATCAGTTTTGACCATTTCTATATCACCATTAACAGAATTGAAATCAACGACATAGTTAATTTCTGACGCCTCCATGTTGTAGATGCGCTGGCGGTGCAGGCCCAGGCAATCAGCCAGGTGACTCTTTGTTATATCGTTCACCTCGCAGAACTCGGCAATAGATAGTCGTTTCATCTTTTTCTCTTCCACTTTGATCCCCTCTGAATCGATTTGATTAAATATATCTATAAATTTAATTGACAGGAGGCTTGGTGTCAATTAAATTTACACCTCGTAACAAATAAGGTTTACAAGTGCGGTCACCATATAGGAAAGCAATTCGACACGCCGAGAACTGTGCGCGACTTGGTTTAGGCGTTGAGAGCTGCGGATATAAGAAAGCAGCCTGGCGGAATATATGGCTGAAAGCATTTGAAGAGGCACAGCAAATGAATTTTGAATTAGACAACTTTGACGACGATATTAAAACCGCAGAGGGTAAAATCAATGGCAACAATAATGATGGATCTGGCGTTCAAGACACCAACGAGAGCAATGGCGACCAGGCTGGGAGTGGCGAAGGTCAACAGCAAGCGCAGGGAACTGGTCAATCGCGTCCGTCCGTTGAGCTTGGCCTATTCGGAGGCATTACTAACGACGACTACCACCGAGGGCCGGGGATAAGCTCGAGCAGTTTAAAGCCGGCGCTCAAATCCATGAATCTCTATAACGAGGTAAAGTGTGGGCGAGTACCGTTTAAAGAATCGGACGCCATGCGGCTTGGCACTGCCGTGCACGCAATGGTATTGGAGCCTGACGACTTCGACAACCAAATTGCAGTTTCTCAGAAGTTCGGCGCAAAAAAGGCCGATAAGGAGGCAAAAGCCGAGTTTTACGCGAACAATGAAAGCAAAACAATTATAAACATCGAGGATTACGACAAGGCGCGTTATATGGCCGACAGCCTAACGTCACTCGATGAGGTCGCCGAAATCATGGCCACCGGCAAGGCCGAGCAATCCGGCTATTACATCGACCGCGAAACCAATATGCTTTGCAAATATCGCTCAGATTGGGAAAACGATTGGTGTATTGCCGATGTGAAAACATGCCGTGATGCATCGGAGCTTAAATTCTCCCGCACCATTAACGACCTAAATTACCATGTGTCGGCTGCGCACTACCTGGACGGCTCCCGAATTATCACCGGGCAGACGCATAACCAGTTTATCTTTATGTGCGTCGAGTCGTCACCGCCCTATGAGGCCGCCGTGTACGTGCTGGGCGAAGAGTCGCTAGAGGCCGGCCAAACACTTCGCCGCTATGCGCTAAACGAGATAAAGCGCGGGCGTGACACCGGCGAGTGGCCGCTGCTGAATAACGGCATCGCAAAAACAATCGATATACCCGGCTATGCGTTGAATGACCTTCGCATTAGCAAAATTTAACCAAGAGGCAAAACCAATGAGCAATGAATTATCACAAGTCAGCACCGGATCGATGGTCCTATCAAGCGACTCAATGAATGCCGCTGTCGCATTCGCCAACATGATGGCCAATGGCGTGGCAACCGTGCCAAAGCATTTGCAGGGCAACTCGTCCGACTGCTTGGCCGTCACCATGCAGGCCATGCAGTGGAATATGAATCCTCATGCCGTGGCACAAAAAACCCACCTGATTAATGGATCGCTTGGATATGAGGCCCAATTAGTAAACGCCGTTATCAGCTCAAGCACGGCTATCGAGGGTCGCTTTCACTACGAATACAGTGACCCCAAAACATGGAAAAAGGCCAACGACCCGGATGCGTGGGTAAAGGTTGGCGCCATTCTTAAGGGCGAAGAGGAAATCCAGTGGGGCGAGCCACTATACCCCGCAACGGTAACCACCAAAAATAGCCCGCTATGGAAAACAAATCCAAAGCAGCAGGCAAGTTATCTGGCGCTTAAATACTGGTCACGGCTCTACACGCCGGCCGTAATACTTGGCGTCTATACCAGTGACGAACTGCAGGATATGCCCCGCGAAGAGCGCGAAATCAATCCAAGCAAGCCAGAGAGTGCCCTGCGCCGCCCGGATTCCGATCAGGATGATGTAATCGAATCAACCGCCGAGCAGCAGGCCGACGAATTAACCCCGCTGGCCGATATATGCCTGGATATGATTAATTGCGACACCATAGAAAAGCTTGAAGAGTTGGGCCTGTCTGTCGGGAATCGCCCGAAAAGCAAGGAACTTGAGGAACTTCAGGCAACCTACAAAAAGCGCCGCGCCGAAATCCTCAAAGCCAAGGACGAAGAGCAGAAATAACAAAAGCCCGCGTGAGTCGTCGCAATAGCAGGGTTAGCGCTTCTGCGCCTTGGCTTTCAAATAACGGTCTAAGCCGAGCCTGTGGAGGCTATCGTGGTGTATCCCCGCACCTGGCGACAGAGGGGATTTTTATTTGTACTAAATCCAATTGACAACCGATAAAATACCAACTAGATTATGTTTACAAATTAACCGGAGTTACCCAGATGAATTCACCAGCAACCAAAGAGCAATTAGCAGAGGGGCCAGTGGTGGCCGTTCAATACCCAAGCGAGGTTATATATTCCTCAAATGCAGCCACAGAGCTCGATTTAATCGAGAAATACGGCCACCTCAAGCAGCTAGACCCAAAGGACAAGGGCAAATACAAAGAGCTTAAGGCGGCTATTGTCGATGTGTCAGGCCTACGCACTCAATGCTCAAAAGAGGAGGATGTAATTAAAAAGCCTCTGAATGAGTTTCGCGCACTGGTTATTAGCACCGGCAAAGAGATTCGCGGCGGCATTCAGAAAATAGAGGATTTCCTCAAGGCTGAGAAAAAGCGCATCGACGACATTCGCGCCGAGGCCCTGGCAGCCCAGCAGCGGCTGCACAATACAAACCTGCAGGCCATCCATAAGCTAGGCAATGATTCTGTCGGCCTTCCCGTGGATAAGCTTGAGGGCCACCTGGCATCAATAGACGCCATCAACCTCGACGATCTTGATTATGGCGATTTGCTGGAAGAGGCCAAGGCGGCCCTTGCCAATGCGCGCATCATTGCAGAACAAGCCATTGAGCAGGAAAAGCAGCGACTGAAACTGGTCGCGCAGCAGGTCCAGCTTGACCTTGAAGCCGAGCAGCGACGCCTAGATGACGCCAAGCGCGAGTTGGAGCAGGCGCATGAGTCAGCTATCCATGAAAACGAAATGTTCGATATGAGGGCAAAGCTGGCCGCCTCCGAGGCCAACAATACGCCAGAGCCTGCCGCCCCTTCGGTGAGCGATGTCGACACCGTGGGAGATAAGAGCTTTGCGGAGTCCATGGGCATATCTGGACGATCAAATATAGGCAGTAATCCGACTAAGATGATTCCCGATATGATTCCCGGGGTCAGTAAAGTAATGGTCGACGGAAAAACTATCATCTTCGAAGGTGACCCCGCCCTTGTTGTCATCACTATCGATGATGCAATGAATATGTCGGATTTTATTCGCAAGCTGCAGGCGGCTATTGATAGCGCCCCGGCTAATTTCAAGAATCAGGATTATGCCAGCGCCGTCAATCGCGTTGTTGCCAATCTTGGCCAGGCCGTTAACTTTTTGAAAGGGGTGGAGAAATGAAGGTGTTAAAATGGGCCGCCATAAACGGATTTATTTTTTACTGCCTTTGCTTCGGTCTTTTTAATGAGGTCGAAGGACTTATAAATATTGCCATATTCGCTATCTGGGTAACGATAGTGGCGTCGCCATTTTACACCAATAAAGATGTCATTAAGAGAATGGCAGAGAGGGGGAGAAGTGTTCCTTCTTGGGTAGATATTTCATTTGATATGTCGGTTATATTGGTACTCTGTTATCACGGATGGTTTATAACCTCGGCCTTTCTTTTGATGAGCACGGCATTACAGCAGAACGGATGGGATGAATCAGAAAAGGAGGCCTCACAATGAAAACAGTCCACCAATTAAGCGCCGATAAATTGACAACCGATGTCGCCGCATACCTCGCCGCCGGCGGTAAAATACTCCCGGCACCGGTTTACACGCTAGGCGAGAAAATCCAGCACGTTCAAAACCGCCGTGACATATCGATAAATGCCAAGGTCACGATGATTAAAAAGATTCGTGATGGGGGTGTGGCATGAGTATTACGGCAGAACAATTTAATAATCGAATCCCTTCCGGATCAATGGTAATTCTTACCGACGACTTCGGGCAGGAGCATGTCACGAAAACCCGATCAGAGGCGTGGGAACTGGGCCATGGCGCCGCTGTTGTCATGGTTGAGGGTCGCAGCGGCGGCTATGACTGTAATCGAATTAAAAAGGTTTATAGCTAATGAAACAGCTATTCAAAGCCGCCAAGGCCTATCGCCTGGTTGACGCAAATATCGATCTTGATTTGCTTACTGACAGCCCGGTCAAAGAGCTGGCACCTGGCCAGGTGTCGCAAATTGGCTGGGTCAACCCAATGTCGCGCGATAATACGGATCAGGCATTCTGGGCCATCGGCAGCAATAACAACTACACAATTATCGCCATGCTCAAAACAGAGAAGAAGCTAAAGCCCGCGGCAATTAATCGCGAGGTCGATAAGCGAGTCAAGTTGCTTGAGAAGCAGGAAGCCCGTGAGGTTGGCCGCAAAGAACGACTCGGCATCAAAGAAGAGGTTGTTTTCGATAACCTGCCCAAGGCCATGGCCGAGGAATCGGTGCTGCACGCCTATTTCGACTGGGTGAAAAATATCATGGTGATCGATAGTGCCAGCGATAATAAGTGCGATGAGTTTACCGCGGCACTGCGCGAGGCCCTTGGCAGCCTTCAAGTGGTACCGTTGGCGCCGGCGATGATGCCAGAGCAGGTAATGCTCGCCTGGCTGAACGACAACAGTTGCCCAGGCAATATCGCAATCAATGGCGACGCCGTATTCAAAAACCCCGTTGATTTGAGCCAAACGGCCAGCGTAAAGCACGTTGATATCGAAGGGGGCAGCGTTGGCGGGATACTCGAAGAGGGCATGGTGCCGCAGGAGCTGGCTCTAACGTGGGCATTATCCGAAACCAGCAGCCTAGATTTCACGGTTACCGATACCTGCAACATGAAAAAGATAGCATTCAGCGACGAACTCATAAACTCGGACGATGATTATGACGACGCGGAGCAGGCCTATAACGCCTCAATGCTGATCAACTGCAGCACGGTTAGCCATGTGCTATTAAAGTGCTTTGAATTATTTGGAGGGCTGACAGAATGAGCAATACGAATATAAAAAATATCCACATCTACAAAAGGGCGGATATAAATGAAATAGAGATACATTTCGAGTTTGAAAACGGATGGAATGAGTCCAAAACGCTTAGGCTCGACGATAACAGGCATATCATTAAAGCCTCTTTGCACGCCCTTGCTGAACAGATTGGGCGTAATGAGAATTTAGACTCGCCAAGTAAAACGCACGGTTTATGCAAGTACTGCGGTGATCCGATTGATGGAATAGGAGCACATAATATCGACGGTAAAGGGATGTGCGTACCATTTTAACAAGCCGGCAATAATGCCAATCAATAAAAAGGAAGACCAATGAAATATTTAATCGCAATAATTATGCTCTCAGTTTCAATGCTGTCGATGGCCGATAGTGGGTTTTATGGTGGCGCGTCGTTCAATGTTATCAATACCGACATCACGCGCCACAGCGGCTTCTCAGTTAATGCCGGGTACCAGTTTAGCAATGCATTCAGTATCGAGGCCCGCAATATGTCCGACTCCACTGCCGGCACGCATCACGGCGTTAAAATCGATATAGGCGAGATTTATGGCGCCTACGTCACCGCGGCACTGCCGATCAGTGAATCCCTGGCGCCCTATGTGGTGGCCGGCTGGTCAAAGGGCGAGTATCGCGCCACTTATCAGGGCGAGCGGGTCGACGTAACGGACGAATCAGGCTCATATGGGGCAGGCATACGCTATAAAATGCACCCCAATTTATTTGGCCGCCTGGAATACATGCAGATTTCCGATGATGTCGATTTGATATCGGCAAATCTGAACCTGATGTTCTAGCTATTCAAACCGCTGGATAATCCCATCTTCAAAAACGGGCCGTATGGGGTCGCCTGGCAGGCACTGGCTAATGATTGTCAGCGCACTGACCATGCGCACCCCTTCCTTGGTGTAGGCCACAGGATGGGGCTTTAGATTAGACCCTGCGGGCAGTATTAGCTCCAGTGTCATTATTTGCGACACTGCATCGTGATCGATATCCAGCAGTTCGTTAAGCCCTTCTACTATCCGCTCCCTCATTTAATGCCCCTTGCAATATATTTTATTTACTTATTATCTCCCGCGTATTAATATTAGTTGACTTCAAACAATACTAAAAGGAATAAACATGGCTATCGACTTCGCAGCCAAAACCGTATCAGTAAACACAATCTTTTCATTTGATCAAATGGCCCGATTTCAAACCCTGCTGGAAGGCGCAGCACTTGAGGCGGTCACTGGCGGTGACGTGACCGCAACAATTGAGATTAACGCCATGGCCGAAAGGATGTGCATTGATATCGACATCGACGGGATGGCAGACACAGAAACGGGAAACGCCTCAATGGATGGCCAGGTCTCGGAGTCACTAACTGGTCAGACAGAGGAATGAGGCTGTTTTTAAAGTGGGCTAAGTTGCGCGGCGTGTCATTCAAGCGCCAGCGCGACGAGAAAACCGGCTTTAATGTCTGGAAGCTGTGCCAAGAAGAGATCGACAGGCTGCAGGACGCTATCGACGATCAGAAGGCCGAGCTTTCTTCTCTTGTAAAGTTACTGCAGGAAATAAACACCGATATAAAAGAGCTTAAAATGCCAATAATAACCACAAAAACAGCAGGCCCGTAAAATGGATCTTCCAGATGAAATATACGTCGTTGTTCTTGAGAATGACCTGTGCGCAAATGCCGCCAAGGTCTATAAGAATCACGTTCAATCGCCTATTGTCGTAGAAACAATGGTGGACCTTGCCAGCAAGGAGCACGCTAAAATCATCGCCAGTCGATTTAACTCCTATGATCATGGCGAGATTAGAATAGGGCGGGTGGTGTTCGATGATTAGGCATAAGTTCGGCGCCAAGCAGACGATCAGGGATGGAATTAAATTCCCGTCGAAGCTTGAAGCTAGCTATTACGATCATCTTCAGCTTTTAATTAGAGCCGGCGAGGTGCTGTTTTTCCTACGGCAGACGCCCATTCACCTTACGGGCGGCGTCAAGTACGTTGTTGATTTCCAAGTGTTTTATACGGATGGATCAGTCAAGTTCATTGACACTAAAGGCAAAGAAACTCGCGCATTCATCGACAAAAAGAAGATGGTCGAATCTCTATACCCTGTTGAAATCACAGTGGTGAAGCGTGGTGAATTTTAGGGCCATCCATCATCGGTTGCCGCGTCATAGGCTTCTAGCTGCTCTTTAGTCGCATTTCTCGATTGCGCTATCTTTGTTTTGGCATAGTCATAAATTTCCTTGCCGGCTAACAATTCAGCACTGGCGCCAGCCACTGGCCATGTGTGCTGGTATGAGAATAAGGCGGCGGCGACCATATCAATCTCAGGTATTACGTTAATCTTGGCACCTATTCGGCTTATGGCCTCGCTCTTTACTTCGCTAATTTTGTATTTTATAAGCCCGGTCAATTCATCAATGGTTGATTCGCCAGCCTCAACCTCCGACATTATACTTGCATGGACGGGATGGCCGAGTGGAATATGGCTATACCCATTACCATGCAGGCTGCCATCTTGGTTTTTGAAATAGGTGTTCATTATAATTCTGCCTCATAGAGAAAGGGCCCGCTGCCGCTAACGGCCGGGGCTGCTCGCATTTCTTCCGTATACTCTGCAACCCTTGTATTAACGTCAGATTTTCTCGCATATCGTTGGCACTGCTCAAAAATAGTTGCAAAAGGTAGCGGCTTCAAAGATAGATCGGCCGTTCCTTGAACAAAATTCACATAAGCAAATCGCACCGCATCAGTAGTGTCAACCGGAACGCCTGAAGGCGTCCATGTGAATCTTATACTTATTTCTGTTGCATCGCTTGGCACGACAAAGGTTGCCACGCCGGTTTGATAGTCGGAGATTATACCGACATCAATAATACTATTAAAATCCGTAGATACATTACCGGTAGGAAATTGACCATCTGACATGCTAATTGATTCATCAATCCCGGTTCCTGTGCTAACCCTGACGTTAAACGAAGGGGCAGAAAATCCGGGGCGCAATAAAAGCCGGATAGCTAAAGTCACCTTTTTACCCTGAAGTTTCACCGCGTCAATACTTTCTATCTGCGTCAGCATCAGCATGGAGTCAGTGTTTAGGTCACCATTCGTCCTAAAAACAACGCAATTCGTTAAATCTCCCGCATCTGACCCAGTGCTGGATTCCTGCACAGTCATGCCGCTAGCATTACCTGATCGCCTAAACCGCCATCTATCCGCGGTATTATATTCATTGGCTGAGGTGGGATCATTCACTGAAGTCCCGTAAATATACCGATCAAAACCTCCGTTAATAATATTATTATCATTTGCCGCTGGTAATTGCTGTATGACAAACCAGTTAGTAGGGTCAAAAACAGCACCAGTTGTAAATGGTATTTTTGAAACAATAGGCGCATAAATAACACCTGCTTCGTCAACAATTACCGTTGACCGATCAATCAAAAGACTTGGAACCCATAGAATGAGAGGCTCAAACCCAATGGATTGAAGCTGTGTATTAAAGGCGTCAACCGCCTCTTTGTTTATCTTCCTTATAGTTTTGAATTGGCCGCCAGTCGCGTCTGTGGCGTTGGTATTTTCATCACCCTCAACCCAATCATTGCCGGCATCGATATTGATTTCTAGCCGGTCTAAGTCTGCCTGATCTAGTGTCGCCATAATTAAGCCTGCGGTGTCGGTACTTCGGAATCTGGCGCGAATATCTCGACGGCGTAATTGCTCATTGTGAGCCCCACATAGCCATCGTCTCGCGGTGTTATTTTCTGGATCGTGTAATCTTTGGCAGTGCTATCAGTTGCCGAGATAAAGAAATTATAGAGCGAACCGACCTGATAGTCATTGTCGCCGCGCACAACGGGCGTAAATGTCAGGGATGAGCCCAATATAAAACCGTTAACGCCATCAAGGCGAGGCGTTACCGTGATCTCATCGGACGGATTGCCGGATTCGTCAACAATTATGGCTAGGGCGTTTGGATTGCCTTTAAAATCAATGGGCTCGCTGGTTTCCACGTTGGGATCGGCGAAGCCAATAACCTCGCCACCCTGGGCCTTTACATTGGTGCCGTCGATATTGCCTATTCTGTCGTTGAGTATGACCAGCAAGCCGCGCTTGGTGACG
>SMUY01361945.1_pt1 | contig 11944 bp, 6 predicted proteins | sample 2456441 | NCBI WGS metagenome assembly SMUY01 (sample SAMN11095931, study PRJNA526329) | marine sediment metagenome | biome: Marine sediment; feature: Surficial sediment; material: Deep marine sediment; isolation source: Hadal surficial sediment | place: Pacific Ocean | collected 2014-11 | depth 0-1...
AAATTTCGCTCGGATAGTAATCTTCGAAACCGGCAAGCCCGACCAGCATCAGCTTATAGGCCGCCACCTCCCGAATCTCGGCGTCTCCCAGCTCCGTGTATTGTTGCAATGCCAGGCTGATGTTCTCAGCCAGCGTCATCGAACTCCACAATGCGCCGGACTGAAACAGCGTGCCGAACTTTCTCTTGGTCACTTCCCGGTCTGAAAGACTCGAAGCCCAGAACGGCTCACCATCGTAAAATACCTCGCCGGTCGCGGGGCTTTTGAGCCCGATCATGATTTTCAACAGGGTGCTCTTGCCGCAACCCGATCCTCCCATGATAATAAAAACGTCACCGCGATTGATGGTGAAATTCAAATCCTTTTGAATCAGGAAATCGCCATAGGCCATGGTCAGGTCTTTTGCGATGATGTGTGGTCGGGCGTCTGCCATATCAGATTCCAATGTTTACGTAGATGACTGTCAGGATGGACGCGCTGAGCACGATCAACACGATACCCATGACCACCGCCTTGGTGGTGCTCTGGCCGACGGCCAGTGCACTACTGCCACAGGTCATGCCTTGCTGGCAACCCGCAAGTGCGACCAGTATTCCATAAACAACGCTCTTGAACAGGCCGCCGAACAAACTGTTCAGATGGACTGCATTAACTGTCTGGGTTGCGTATTGCAGCACGGTTGCATCCAGCATGCTGAGACCGACCACCGCGCCGCCAATGATCCCCATCAAACTGCCATACAGCGTCAACAACGGCATCATCACGATGAGTGCGAAAACGCGTGGCGTCACCAGGTAATCGATCGGATTTATCCCGAGGGTGGTTAGCGCATCGACCTCTTCGTTGACCTTCATGGTGCCGATTTGCGCCGCATAGGCGGCACCAGTGCGCCCGGCCATGATTATACCGGTCATGATAGCGGACATTTCACGGACCATAGCGACGGCGACGAGATCGGCGGTGTAGATACCAGCGCCAAACAGTTGGAGCTGAATAAGGCCGACAAACGCGAAAATCATGCCAATCAGGAAACAGATCAGGGAAACGATTGGAAAGGCCTCGGCGCCTGCTTCCTGGATGTACTGAATGACGTCCGAGCGCTGGTAGGTTGCCTTGCCGCGCATGAATCGCTTAACAGAGAGCACCAGTTCGCCGACAAAAGTCAGCAGTTCCCGGCCAGCCACGAGTGCCGCCATGACGCTGTCGCCAACTTGCTCAAGGAATCCTTTCTGTTTGAAAACCCGCCGAGCACCTTCGCGTTCCTCGACTGCAAATGCCAGGGCAACAAGTTGCCGCGCACCCGCCGGCAGCCCCGCGTCATCCACCTCGACGCCATTGGCTCCAGCGCTCACGTTGATAGCAATCAGGGTCTTGACCAGGCCTGTATCCCAATCCCCAAGCATTTGCGAATCAAAAGCCAGGGAGGTCGGTTTCGGTGATTTTCGCAGCCTGTCGAGCACCGGATCCGGGCCCGGCAACTCGACACCAAGCAACCAGTCCCCCGACAAGGATATATCCAGCGATCCCTGCATGCCCTCAATGACAGATAGTACGGCTTTCTTCATATTGTTATCATTTTGCGAGGCTCAGCGAGGCCAAATGGACGGTCAAATAGCGAGTCGAAGGCATCGCGGCCTGTCTGAGCAAAGCATAATTTTAGCTTTGAGGCTAGCGAAATCAGACTTAAAGTACTATCCGATTTTCGTCAACGCGGCCGCGACACCGTCCCCGAACCTGATGCCGACCCCCGGACATCCCCGTCCCGGACACTGAAGTTCACTCTTTAGAGATAGCGCCCATTCTGAAGAAAACGGATACTTTGTGCCTCTTATTGTCTTCTACGTGAACTCGCAGTGGCGAAGCGAGCGTCAGTCGTTGAAACATTGCATTCAGTTCGACTGATGCCCACTTCAACTGCGTCGTCTCGAAAATTCAGAGTATAGGAAAATCGTAGTTCATGATGATGCGTATGTCCCTGACTGTCTCGCCGTCGCCTTCGATGTCCAGTTGCGCGTAGCGCAAGCGCAGCCAGAGGCCCTGCAAGAGTCCAAGTGGCGGCTTGTAGTCCACAGTCAAATTGTACTCGGTACGGTCAGGTAGGTCCGCGCCGGTCATCGGATCCTTGGCATCGGTCCCATGGGCAATATTAATGTAACTGCTCAAGCCGAGCGACGAAAAAAAATCCGTGTTATAGGAAAGGCCCAGCAAAACGGCTTTCTCGTTGGCCCGGTCGAAATCCAGTCTCTGTATCGAAACATACGAGGGGGTGCCACCCCACGGTTTTCGGATGCCTGCGTCGTTCGCGGTCACGGATCCAGCAAGCTTGACTACGGCGCCACGCCAACCGAAGGCAGCCTGCGCCGCGAAGTGATTCGTATCGAAGTCGCCGACGAGTTCGTCGCCGACGCTTTGCTGGTTTGTGAATTGGCCGGAGAAGCGAAAGTCAAGATCGCCCTCCAGCACCCGATGATAGGTCCCTTCCACAAAAAAAGTATTGAAAGTGTCCCAGCCATACCAAGAGCCGGCTCCAATGGTGAATTGGTCATTCAGCGGATGGCGCACGCCCGCCACCGTGACACCCTTGTCGGTGCCCACGGCGCCCGCAGCCTCCGACATGTTCACGAATTCCTCGCTGTCGAAATCCTTGAACTTGGTCAGATGGCCGACGATATAGTCCAGCGACGAGTCACCGCGCCGGATCGTGTAGCCCTCATGGGTCGCCGGCAGCATCCTGATGTCGTGCTTATTGATATACGGCAGATTGAGGGTCTGACGGTAGAGCTGAATGACGGAGCCATCGAGGATACCGCCGGTGAATCGATAACGAAGGTTGGCTTCACCAATGACGCTGATATTGTCTTGACCCGACGCGAGCAGTCCGGTATCGCCGCCATCAGAATCCAGTTCCGTGGAGTTGTAGTAGGCGGCGCGAACGCCAATGTGCTTCCACCAGCCGGACTCATACGCGAAGCGGCCGCCTATCGCCCAAGCCTCTCGCTTGTCAGTAGATGAGTTACGCCGATCAAAAGAATATGTGCGGAACTCGAAGTTGAACTTCGTATCGCGAAAAAAGGACGGCGCATCTGCAAGCGCTTCTTTCCCACCCTCCCAAAAAACCCTTTCTGAAAGGGGCTTGGCGCGAAAGGCCCAATCAAAGGGACCACGATCTTCCTCTGCCGACTGAGCAGTCGGAGATTCGGCTTTGATGTATTCTACGGCGGTCGCCTTTTGAATTGCCGTAAACCACACGATAACGACCAAGATGGCCAACCTGATGGCGGTCGTTGTCGACGTGCTCACCTAGGAGACCAACTGAGGTTGATTATCCAGATGCGACATGCCAATCACCCTGTTCTGGTTCCTGTGGCGTCATTTCCGTGGCTGTATGTATTCTGAACCCGCGCCAGTGATCTACACCCGGCATGCGCAACGAATTTCCCGATGCCGGTCTTTGCGCGAACGCTTTACAGCAACCAATCCTCGATGATCCGAATGAAGAAATTGATCGTGCCCGCATTCAGGATGTCGATAAAAAATGCCCCGACCAAAGGAACTACCAGAAACGCCTTGGTAGACGGTCCGTAACGCGCGGTCACTGCATTCATGTTGGCAATCGCCACAGGAGTCGCGCCCAGACCCATGCCTGCAAAGCCGGCAGCAATTACGACCGCATCGTAATCGCTACCCATGACACGGAACACGATGAAGATGGCAAAAAGCGTCATCAATAACACCTGAAACACGAGCACGATGGTAATGACATGCGCTGCGGCCGCCAGCGTCCAGAGCTGTATCGCCATCATGCTCATAGCCAGGAAAATATTCAGCGCAATGTCGCTAAACTTATCCAAAACCGTTGTGTCGAGCGGTTGCTTGAAAACGTCCGCGAGGTTGACGATAACGATACCGACAAACATCGCCGAGAGAAAACCCGGCAAACGCATGCCTTGTTCTGACAAGGCCCGATTCACAATGTCTCCCACGCTCACGCACAGCGTGAGGATGAGCACCGAGATAAGCACGAGGTAGAGCCAGCCTTTATCATCTTTTTCGCCGGCCTCTGCTGCGTTTTCGACCATGCTTCCCCCAGTTCCTCCATCGAGCGGCGCGGGCGTGATACCCGGCCGGCGCTCGATCAGACGACGAGCAATGGGCCCGCCTACGAGTCCACCGGCGACTAACCCGAACGTCGCGAACGCCAGCCCGATTTCGCCGGCCCCCGCAAGCCCCGCTTCCTCGGCTACCTGACCCCAGGCGATGGCCGTGCCGTGGCCGCCGGCAAACGCGACGCTGCCTGCCATTAAGCCGTAACCTGGGTGCTCGCCGGCGGCGACCGCGATCCCAATGCCAACGACATTTTGCAGAACCAGAAACACACCGGCGACCAGGATCAGGACGAACAACGCTTTCCCTCCGGCAGCCAAGGCCTTGAGACGCGCGGACAGGCCAACCGTACTAAAGAAAACCAGCAGCAAGAGATCGCGCATTTGCATGTCGAACTCGAGCTGCACATCGGCAAATTTGTAAATGAGGGCAACGGCCACCGCGAACAGCAAACCGCCGGTGACGGCGGGTGGGATGTAGTTGTCCCCAAGCAAGCGGATCTTTTTATTCAGAAACATGCCCACAAAGAGCACCAGGATGCTCAATGACAACATATCCATGGGGGCCATTTCGACGACGCGTATTTCATCCATTGTTCAAGTCCTATAGAGCGCGACAAACGTTAATACGAGCTGACAAGATCGAGAGCAAAGGCCCCCGAAATCAGCTTGATATTTCATACCGGCCATTATCCACCTGGTGAGGGAGACCCGATTCGGTAAACCATGGCGTAAAAGGTCGGTACCAACACCATGGTCAACACGGTACCTACCATCAGACCGAACATCATGGTTAGCGCCATCGAAACCCAGAAGGCGTCCTGGATCAGCGGGACTACGCCCAACACGGTCGTAGCGGCGCCGAGCACCACCGGCCGTACCCGCGACATACCCGCTGCTACCATGGCATCGTAGGGGGCCAGCCCATTTTTCTTGTTGGCATCGATCTCGTCCAGCAGAACGATCGCGTTCTTGATCATCAGGCCAACAAGACTCATGGCCCCGAGCAAGGCCATAAAGCCGAACGCCGTCTGTGTAGGCAGCAATATCGCCGTGATACCGATCAATGAAAATGGCACGACCATTGCGATGATCAGGGATGGCTTCAGGGAATTGAACAGCGCCACGATAATCAGGGTCATGATCACGAAAGCCGGTACCATGCCGGGGAGCAGGGAAAGTTGTGCGCGCATTGTGCTGTCGTACTCCCCATCCCACATCTGATCGAAGCCTGGCGGAAGCTCCATAGCATCGAACTGATCCTTGACGGCCGCACGCAATGCCGGAAACGTGTCCCCATCGGGAGACGCCTGAATTGCGATCTGGCGACGCCGGTTAAAGCGGGTGATGATCGGATCTTCCCATTCCAGGCTAATGCTATCGACGACTTGGCCGAGCGGGATCGTTTGCAGGGCAAAAGAGGGTTGTACTTGTATCAGATCCAGTTGACCGGCCATGCGTTGACGGTCTTCTTCGATATCGCGGGCAATGATCGGAAGTAGCGTATCCCCTTCCCGGTACAGACCGACCAGCATGCCGTCATGGGAACGCCCTGTCGCCTGAGCAATATCGGTCCGCGAAACGGCGGCCCAACGGGCTCGTTCCTGGTCGTAATCCACGACCACTTTCTGTACCCGCTGGCGCATGTCGGTGCGCACCTGTTTGGCCAGCGGGCTGGCACGCAGAATGGCCATCCCCTCGTCGCCCAGTCGTCGCAGGGTATCCAGATCCGCCTCGGCAGGTCCGGCAATGCGTAATTCAAAGGGCCAGGTATCGCCGGGTCCAACCGTGTATTTCCGTACCCTGGTCAATGCCTGGGGATAGTTTTCCGCCATCCATGGCGTCATTTCAGCGATCAGTTCAACGACGTCGTCGTATGTCGGGGTAGCGATGATTAACTGCGCATAAGAGCTGTATGGCATTTCTGGGTCGACAGGCAAATAGAAGCGCGGACCGCCAGCACCCATGAAGGTTCCTACACTTGTCACCCGCGGGTCTCCGTCCAGCTTTTCTTCGATGCCGCGTAAATCCGCCGAGACCGTTCGCATCGTGGTGCCCTGTGGGGCCCAGTAGTCGATCATGAACTGGGTACGGGTAGAATCCGGGAAGAATTGCTGTGGTATGCCTGTAAAACCGATGCCGGCACTGACCAGCAAAATGACCATACCAACGACCGTCATCGTGCGATGCCTGATCGCGCCTTCCAGCAACCGCTTATAGTTGCGGAAAAATCCGCTGTCATAGGGGTCGGCAGTTTCTTCTCCACCCCCCTTCGGCGGTTTGATCAGGCTGATGCAATTCATTGGCGTCATGGTCATCGCGATCAGCCAGCTAATGATCAGTGAAATCCCCACCACAATAAACAAACCGCGGCCGTATTCACCGGCGCTGGTCTGGGCGGCGAATACCGGGTAAAACGCCATGATCGCGACAATCGTCGCACCCAGCAGTGCGGTTCCCGGCGTGGCTGCGCTGTCGATTGCCGCTTCTTTCGGTTTCATGCCTTTTGCCAGTCGCACGGAATAGTTATCCGCCACTACGATGGCGTTATCCACCATCATTCCCAGTGCGACCACCAGGGCACCCAGCGAGATACGCTGCAGGTTGATATCCATGATCTTCATGACCAGGAAGGTACCCAGTATGGTCACGATCAGCGACCAGCCGATGACCAGCCCCATGCGCCAACCCATGGCGATGGCTACCACGGCTAATACGATCAGGACAGCTTCCACGAGGCTAAGCACAAACGTGTTGATGGATTCAGTCACCAGGTCCGACTGCCAGAAGAATTTCTCCACCTCTATGCCAGCGGGTAGATTGGGCAGGAGTTCAGCGAGACGCGCATCCAGGTTCGCACCGGTTGTGATCACGTTGCCACCGGTAACATTTGCTGCTTGAATCGCCAGCGCTTGCTTGCCATTGAAGCGCATCTTTGTGATGGCCGGTTCGAGATAACCTTCGCGGACTGTGGCGATATCTCTGATCCGGATCAACTCACTGCCTCTGACAGCAGCGCTACTGCCGCCCTCTGCGGTTCCGGTGGGTCTAACGTCTTCCAACGTCCGTGAAAACGCACCCACACTTTGAGCCGCGCTCACCAGCATATCCGCCAGTGACCGCCGTATTGTCAGTTCACCGATTTCTTCTGGCGTCGTGAACTCACCCGTGATCTCGAAGCGCAGCCGCTGCCCTTGCAAATTGACCGAGCCGGCATTCACTACCATATTCTGCAACGCCAGGGTGGCCAACACGTCTTCCTTCGTGATTCGCAGGGCGGCGAGTTGAGACTCGGAGATGTCGATATATATGACTTTTGGTTGTGCGCCCCAAAGATCCACCCGAGCCACGCCCGACACGAGGCTGAGTTCCTTGCGGATCTGCTTGGCGTATTTTTCCAGTTCTGCGTAACTGTAGTCCTCACCGGTGACTGCCAGCACAAAGCCGAAGACAAAACTGAAATCGTCACCGACGTCCGGTTTAAGAGCGCCCGGTGGCAGCAAGGGTGTGACGTCGTTGACCTTGCGGCGCAACTCATCCCAGACCTGCGGCAGGCTGTCGGACCAGTACGATTCCTTCATGTCCACCCTGATAATGGACAAGCCGGCCCGGGATTGGGAGTACATCATGTCGAGTTGCGGCATTTCCTGGATCGCCTGTTCGAGGCGGTCGGTAACTTCCAGTTCGACTTCCGTCGGACTGGCGCCCGGGTATAGAGTGAGGATGACAGCGGTCTTAACCGTAAAGTCAGGATCTTCGAGCCGGCCCAGGCTGATATAGCTCAACAAACCGCCAGCGACGATCAGAAAAATCACGAAATTTACCAGGGTCCGCTTGTCGAGAGCGATTTGAGTCAGGTTCATTGGGCATCCCCGGAATCAATAATCGTCACCTCCTGGCCATCTGACAGAGAATGGGTTCCGGCAGTCACGATCCACTCACCGGCCTCGAGCCCTCCTGTGACTAGCAAGCCGGAAGAAGTGAGGTTGCCGGTTTCGACTTCCCGCCGGCTCAAGGTATTTGTCACGGGGTCGATAACCCACACGTTGGTGATGTCGATGTCTGCACTTGCGAAAGCCGCGGTCGCCGGAATAGAGATGCCGGTTCTTCCGGCCCTCTCCGGCAATCGGGCCTGGATGGTTGCGTTGCCCGCCATGCCAGGCAGAATTTCGCCCTCTGCCGGCTGATCCATGACCAGGGTCAGCGGATAGGTGCGGGTTGCCTGGGTGGCTTCGCGGCCGATCTCCTTGACACTGGCCGCAACTTCGATGCCCGGCAAAGAATCAAAAGATACAGTTATATTGGTAATGTAATCGGCATAGCCGATGAGATTTTCGGGTACGCTCACCGTCATCTCGATGCTTGTTGGATCGAGCAATCTCAATATCGGTTGCAGGGCCACTATCGTTTGGAAATTTTCCACGTAAGTCGCGACCACTTCGCCACTGAATGGCGCCTCCAATTCGGTATAGGACAGCTGGTTGCGGGCGGTTCTCACCGCGGCTTCCAGTGCGGCGGCCGCGCCGCGTGCCTGGTCACGCGTGGCCAAAGCGAGATCGACGGCTCGCTGGCTGGTTGCACCCGCGTCTTCCCGTTGTACATTGAGCAGCCGGTTGTAATCTACTTCAGCGCGGCGATAGGCGGCTTGCGCTGCTGCCAGCGTGGATTGTGTACTGTTGACCAATTGCTGGAAGTCACTCGGGTCCAAAATTGCCAATTTCGTTCCGGCCGGGACCTTGTCACCCACGGAAACCGGAAACTCCAAGAGCTGGCCGGAGACCCGGAACGACATGTTCACTTCCTGCCCGGCACGGGCGCGGCCGGGTAAACTCCCCTCCGCCAGGTCACTGGCCCCGGTGACCTGCATGGCTTTGACCGGTCTTGGCGGCCTGGGCGTGGGTGCCTCCCCGCAAGCGGCGATGAACAGGGAAGAAGATATCAGTGCTGCGCCGATGGTTGTACGGCAGGAAAAATGCTTTGTCAGTGCTTTGTTCATTGGTTTACCTATTCTGGCCTAAGACTTTCTTCGACTTTGTTGCTTAGTTTTCTCAATGATCCAGTAAATCACCCCAGTTCGTGCGTTGTTGCATGGTGTCCCTGGTCTCATCGGAGATAAATTCATTGCCTTCGCGCAGTTGCCAGCCGCCGCCCAATGACCTGTACAGGCCAACCAGGTTGCCTGCGAGGCGGCCGCGCGCATCAGTCAACAGGTCTTCCTGCAGCAGCAGTGAACGTTGGGTCAGTAAAACCGGTGTGTAATTGCCAAGACCATCGCGATACCGAATGAGCGCGAGGTCGACTGCCCGTCGGGCCGCGACAGCGGCTTCAGTCAGCAAGGCAACCTCTTCCTGGGAACGCAGAAATGCCACCTGACCGTTTTCCACTTCCCGGGCAGCGTTGAGAACGGCGTTTTCGTAGTTGGCAAGCGTTTGCTGGAAACGCGCGTCGTTGGCACGGACATGATTCTTTATCCGGCCATAGTTGAAAATTTTCCAGCCGAAACTGATTCCGGCGATGCTGGAGAGACTATCGGATTCCACCAGGTCACTACCGTTATCGGCTGCATACCCGATGGTTCCGCCCAGCCGAAAAGCTGGATACAGATCCGCCTTGGCAATTCCTATTGTCGCACTCTGTGTAGCAGCCAGGTATTCCGCCTGGCGAATATCCGGTCTGCGCCGCAGCAAGTCCGCGGGAACACCGACAGCGATATTCGCGGGTGTTTCGGGAATGCTTCCCTGGCCGCCGATTATGGAACGCATGCCGCCGGGGGACATACCCAGGAGCAGGCTGAGTCCGTTCTCGACCTGGCGCAGGGCAGCCTGAAGCCGGGGAATGCGCGCCTGAGTATTTCTTAGCAATACGCGCGCCTGATCCGAATCGAGTTCTGATGTCAGCTCATTGCGAAAGCGCACTTCGGTGATTTCCAGCCCACGTTGCTGAATGGTTTCATTGCTGCGGGCCACTGCCAGCCGTTCTTCCAGTGTCCGCAGCAGCATGTACGCCGAGGAGACTTCGCCGGTCAGGGAAACCAACACGGCATCATAGGCTGCGGTACGTGCCGCCAAGCTGGCATCAGCCGCTTCCACGATACGGCGGAAGCGGCCCCAGAAGTCGAGTTCCCAGATTGCACCAAAACCCAGCCGGTAGTTTGAGAAACTGGTATCCACTCCCTGCGCGACAGCCGCGGGCAGGTTGGCTACGGGTTCGGCATTCTCGCTGAGTTGAATATTGCTGGCACTGCCCTGGAGTTGCTGGACCTGGGGATATCTTAAGCCTGTGGCGATACCCAGGACCGCGCGACCCTCGTACACCCGGAGCCCCGCTATCTCCAGCGTGGGGTTATTCTCATAGGCGTGCTGGATCAGGGATTCCAGGGCCGGATCGTTAAAGTTCTTCCACCATTCCCGGTAGTCACCGCCATCGGTACTGATACGGTCATCGGCATCTTCAAGCCAGCCTTCCGCCACGGGGGCATCCGGTTTCTGGAAATTCGGTCCGACAGGTGCACAAGCCGCCAGGAGAGTCGCTATAACCCCGCAACATATCGTGACGCATTGGCGATGGTAGCGTTGCGTGGCAACGGCCAACCTTGTTTGTGAATGTATTTTCATAAGCATCACAAATGCGTTAAAAATTTAGCGCACTATATGGGCGCAACCAATTTTGGTCGTTTCCAAACAGTCTTCTTTTCCTGTTCCTTTCACGATCGTGAGATACGTGTCTGCGTTACACGAAATTTCGCCAGCGCTGGGCCGAGTTTCGCACGGCTGTGGCAGCGGTGACCGCAGTCGCCAAGATCGGGCAAAGAGCCTGCGCAACCGCTTGCCAGATCTAAGCCTTTCCCCCGACAGGCTGCCTGGCCTTCCCCGCACCGACCCGCTCCGTCATTTGCCGAGTTTATTTAGTGAGGGCGGCCAGACTTGGCTAACATGACCGACTCCACCAAAATTCCAAAATATAGTGGCACCAATTCGTATCAAACTACTATCCACATTTCGGCAATTTGCACCATGCCAGGCGTACACGATTTCCATAACTCGTAAGTAATTTGTTTGAAAACCGTCCCAGTTCCCGACCATTGCGGTGCTCTACATTCACGTTCTGGGTAAGTTGACCGCCCCTAATTCAGGCCATTCCGTCAAATTTGATCCAGAAATTGGCCTGCAGCAGTCACCTGATCGATGCGCTGGCGCGTCAATTCAACCGACAACTAAGACAGGCCTTGGAATTTGGAACGGACGGGGACGACTTCCCGTTTTCAGTTAAATGCGTTCGCTGATGTCCTGAACGACGCAACTCACCCCCACGATGGTGCCGTCCTTGCTCTTGTCCGGATAGTAGTTGTGCAAGTAATGCCTCAACTCTTCTGGATGAGCCGGTGTCGCCGTTTCGACCTCCCCTTCGATGATTGGCTCCCCCGTTTGAAGCACGAGGCGGAGCTGCGGCACGACACCAACTGCAACCGCTGGAAGCACATCGTCGATGGATTGTCCCAAGTGTGCTTCCACCGAAAGGCCGTTGATGCGGGCTAGCCACTCGTTGATATAGAGGAATCGCAGGTCCGTATCGAAATAGCAGAGTCCGACTGGCGCGATCGCGTATAGACGCTCCAACTCGCTTGCCCGATTAGAAAGTTGGGGCCCGGCGAGGCTCGACAACAGTAAGTGAATGGCGGCGAATTGCTCGGGTGTCAACGCGCCAAGCGTGCCTTTGAGGTTAGTCAGACATTGCTGCGTTAGGCGTCGGTAGACCACCCTGCCCTTAGCCGTTATCGAAACGAGTATTTCACGATCGCCGGACTTATGCTTTCGGCGTTCCACTAGGCCTTCGGCTTTGAG
>SMUY01364419.1_pt1 | contig 11939 bp, 8 predicted proteins | sample 2456441 | NCBI WGS metagenome assembly SMUY01 (sample SAMN11095931, study PRJNA526329) | marine sediment metagenome | biome: Marine sediment; feature: Surficial sediment; material: Deep marine sediment; isolation source: Hadal surficial sediment | place: Pacific Ocean | collected 2014-11 | depth 0-1...
CCTTCAGTTATGGGAAGCCCGAGGTGCTGGTGACCGGCATTCCCAGCGGCGGCCATTCTACCCGCACAATCAAAATCAAAGAAAACCGGTTTTATCTATCCATCGGCTCGTCCTGCAACGTGTGTATCGAGGACAGCCCTCTGCGCGCCGCGGTGTGGCGTTACAACCTCGACGGCACCCACGGCGAATTGTTCGCGGCGGGACTGCGCAATTCGGTGGGCATCGAGTTCTCTCCCTACTCCGGCGAACTGTGGGGCGTCAACAACGGCCGCGACTGGCAGGGCGACGATCATCCCCGCGAAGAACTCAACATCATCCGCAAAGGTAAAGACTATGGCTGGCCGCGCTGTCATGAGAACGGCATTCCCGATCCGGAATACGGCACCGGGTTCGATTGCACCAAAACCGAACCTCCGGCCTATACCTTCACCGCGCATATGGCGCCGCTGGGCCTCGAGTTTTACCAGAAGGGAAATTTACCTGCGAAATACAACAACAGCCTGTTTATTTCCTTTCACGGATCGTGGAATCGGTCCGTGCCCGCCGGCTACAAAGTGGTGCGCGTCATCCTTAATGACAAAGGCGAAATCCAGTCGCACCAAGATTTCATCACCGGCTGGCTGTTGCCCGATGGCGACAAACAGGGCCGCCCGGTGGATGTGCAACTCTCCCCCACAGGCGACCTCTACCTGTCCGACGATTCCCTCGGCGTGGTCTATAAAATCACCGGAAAATAAAAAATGGAACAGGGAGCAGGGAACACGGACCAGGGAAAATCAAAAAATCACCTTTCGGGCTACTCTGTTTGCATCCTTCCGAGTAAGGATATAAGATGAGCCGATTTTTAATACCACAAAAGGACATTTTGATCGATAGCAGGACTGAAGAAATTCTGGGACAGTTTACTGGATGATAACCAACGGGGAAGACTTCTGATTATCGGTGGCGCATTGTCCGCCGTCGCTGCCGCCGGCTGGGCAATTTATACCTATGAGCCCAATTCAAGCCAACCGCCTTACGGAATCACCCTCGAAGAACACGAAGCTTCTTTGAAGCGAAAAGAGGAAGAGATTCGCCAAGAATATTCTGCCAGCGCACAAGGTTCGGAACACCGGGCTTTGCTGATAAAAGTGCTGGCGGCTCTGCAACAAAAGCGAATCCATCCGGAAGAATCCCTGCAAGCCACCCAAAAAGTGTATGCCGATACCGTCCAACTGCTGGAGGAAAAACTAGCCGCCCAACTTCCCCCGGACCGGATCGAACAAGCCAAATCCGCAATCGCGAAAGGCGACCCGGCTGTGGCGGAGTCCCTGTTGAACGAGGTGGTGGCATCGGGCATGCAACAATCCGCCGAAGCTTCTTATCAGTTGGGCCTGCTGGCCCAGGACCGGGTGGATTATGAAAAAGCCTGGAAGGCCCTGACCCGCGCCGCAGAATTGGCTCCGGACAACGCGCTTTATTTGAATAAGGCTGGAATGATGGCCCTTACCCTTGCCCGTTACGATAAAGCCATTGAGTATTTCAACAAAGCTTTGGCTATAGATCTGAAAACTCTCGGCTCCGAGCATAATGATGTGGCGAGAGATTGGAACAATCTGGGAGCGGCCTGGCAAACCAAAGGCGAATACGACAAGGCCATCGAATATTTAGACAAAGCCCTGGCCAGCGATCTGAAAACCTACGGACCCGACTATCCCAAGGTAGCCATTCGCTGGAACAATCTGGGAGCGGCCTGGCAAACCAAAGGCGAATACGACAAGGCCATCGGGTATTACGAAAAAGCCCTGGCCAGCGATCTTAAAACTTTCGGTCCCGAGCATCCCTCTGTGGCCAAAAGCTGGAACAATCTCGGACTTGCCTGGGATGAAAAGGGTGAACATGACAAGGCCATCGAATATCTTGAAAAAGCCCTGGCCAGCGTTCTTAAAACCCTCGGTCCCGAACATCCCAATGTAGCAAGAAGTTGGAACAATCTGGGGAGTGTCTGGCAGGACAAGGGCGAAGTTGACAAGGCCATCGAATATCTTGAAAAAGCCCTGGCCAGCGTTCTTAAAACTTTCGGTCCCGAGCATCCCTCTGTGGCCAATAGCTGGAATAATCTGGGAGTGGCCTGGAGGAACAAAGGCGACACCGGCAAGGCAAGGGAGTATTTCAACAAGGCTCTGGCGGTTGTGAAAAAGACCGGACTGGAGCACAGGGTCCGGTTGGTGGAAAATAATATCCGCTCCCTGCCCCCGACCGAGTAGTTATCCCATTCATGGGGTGATTTTTAAAACCGCTCGATGAATCGAGCAACTACAAACAAACTCACTCGCTTTCCTCTTCCCCGAATAGTCGCTGATAGAGGCTTGGTTTGTCCTGGGCGCAGCGGAAGCCGACGTCGATGGCGTGGCGGATGGGTTGCATTTTCTGGCGGTAGGAGACGCGCGCCTTCAGGGCCATAACTTGGGTGTATTCCTTTTTCGGGAAATGGCCGACGCCGAGATACGACATGCCCCGCACCACCACCCGTTTCCCCAGATAATTTTTGGGCGGCCAGATGTTTTTGGGATACGGCTGGTAGTAATCCCACACCCATTCCCAGGCGTTGCCGATCATGTCCTCCACGCCGTAGGGACTCACTCCCTGCGGAAACGAGCCGACCGGCTGCAGTCCCTGATCCTTCTTCGGGATGGGCGTGCGGCTGAGGTTGGCCTTGGCAAAATCGAAGGTGTTGCCCCACGGGTAGAGCAAATCATTGGGCCCGCGCGCGGCCTTTTCCCATTCCTGCTCGCTGGGCAGACGTTTGCCCGCCCACTCGGCGTAGGCGGTGGCGTCGAAAAAGGTGACTTCGGTGACCGGCAGGCGTTCCCATCCATCGGGATATTTCGGCCCGTGCCAGGACCTCGGCGGTTTGTGGTCGGTGGCCTGCGTGAAAATGTAGTATTGCTGATTGGTCACTTCATATATATCGATGTAGAAATCCGGCAGGTGGAGGCGCCTCTGCGGCGATTCATCGGCATACCACGGCTTGTCGAGTCCCAGCGCCAGGGCATGGCCCTGCTCGTCGAACTCGTCGGTCCCCATCAGGAAATTCCCGCCCGGGACCCGCACCATTCCCTCCGGCGGAGGCGGGTCGCAGGCGGCCAACCACACCGCGCATCCCAAACAATTTAAAGTGATAAAAAATTTTTTCATGCAGATTAATAAGTGCTAGGGTGACCTTTTAAACGCCTGAACTATACACGTTTCATGACCGGGACATCCAAAAAACAAATGGAGTACATCCCGCTGGGGGACATCGGGGACAACGCTCTTACCCGGTTCTCCCTGGACCCGGCGCCGGAAGCGCTGGTGCAATCGATCCGGGAACTGGGCATCACCCATCCCGTTCTGCTGGCCCCCCAGGATACGCATTACCCGATCGTGTGCGGTCACCGCCGCATCGAGTGCGCGCGCCTGCTGGGACTCGATACCGTCCCCGCCTTTGTGCTGGACGCAACGCCGCCATCCTCGGAATCGCTGAAACTCAACCTGCTGGAAAACCTGGGCCAGAGGGAGTACAGCGACATCGAAAAAGGGCGGGTCGTCCACCAACTTACGGCGGCTGGAGTGCCGGAAGCGGAAATCATCAAAGACTGTCTGCCCCTGCTCGATCTGGAGCGCAGTAAAAAACTGTGCGTCGATTTGAACCGGTGCGCCGTCTTTTCCGAAAACCTGAACACCCTGCTTCACCGGCTCAGGGTTCCCCTCCGCGTGTTTTCGATTCTGTTCCGGTGGGATGAGGCCGGACGGGAGGCGGCCGAAACCCTGCTGGATACTTTGCGTCCCGGCGTCAACAAGTGCCGCGAGCTTCTGGAACTGATCGACGAAACGGCGGTGAAAGAGAACACGTCGCCGCATGAAATTTTGAACCGTAAAGAAATCCAGACACCGCTGAAGCATGCCGGCCTGCCGGTCAACGAACAATACGACGCCGTTCAAAAACAACTGCGTCTCTGGCGCTACCCGGTGCTTACCGACTTGCAGAAGCAGGTCTATAAGGCCATCGACCAGCTGAAACTCGACGGCCGGATCAAACTGCGCACGCCGGAGAATTTCGAGAGCGATCAATTTAAAATCGAGCTGAATTTTTCCAGCCGGGAAGAACTGACCGCCCAGGTCGAGCAATTGTTCCGCGTCACCGACTCTGAAGCCCTGGATGAATTGATCCGCATTTTCCGGGACATGCAATGACCCCCTTACCCGGGTCGGGAAAATTTCCGGGGGCGGAACGAGGGGTTTCCCCGAGACCTGCACCACGATTTCGGCCCCAAAACTCAGAAAATTCTTGCACTCCCCCGGACGACAGTTCATAATAACTCATCCCATAAGCCTTGAATTTTAAATGGTTAACCGGTCCGGAGGACGACTTGGATCTGAAGGAAGCGCGTTCCTATCTCAATTATCTGTTGACCCTGAACATCCGCAGGGAAGAGGCGTTCGGCCCGATGGCCCTGGCCTTCATCAAGGATCATGACCTAGGCGCCATCGGTCTCGAGCCGGAAGAGCAGTTCGGCCTGTTGATGGCGACGGCGCAGTCGCTGGCGGACGAGCCGAAGCGCTTCAGCCTGAAACTGGAAATGCTCCAGAAGACCAAGGCCCTGCTCACCCAGACCCGTTACTCGAACACGGATCTTTCGCGGCAACTGGATTACGACATCAAGAAAACCGAATCCGAGCTGGCGATCTACAACGACGCCATGCGTCCCGCGCCGCGCACCGGCACGCCGGAGGTTCAGCAACTCATCGTGCAGACGGATGTTCCGGAATATTTTCTCGACGTCGCCCAGAAACGCGCCTCGGAATATTATCAAAACAAATTCGGCATTACCAAGCAGGCCAAAACCGCCCAGCACTTCACCGGCGGACCGCGCAAGTTCGAGCCCGACAATAAAGACGTACACCGCGAGTTCCCCGGCGCCTGCGCCCCGTTCATGAACTCGCGCACCAACGCGTTTCACATGATGCTGCCGTTCGACCTCAAGATCAGCAAAAAGCCGGACGACCCGCTGGACGCGGGCTCGCGCATCTTCTACACCAAGTTCGGCTACTCGTTCCCGCTGGCCTACGAGATGGACAAACTGATCAGCTACCAGGACGGGCAGGTGCTGGACATCGCGCGGGACGATCCGAACTTGCTGTTCGTGTCGTTCTCCCGCGTGAAGGAAAAGGATTTCAAATTCCAGGGCGACAAGCCGACCGTGCCGCCGGAATTAGCCTACCCGATGACCGTGCTGGAACGGCTGGGCACGCTGGGGACTTACCTCCAAATTGTCGCCAATTTCAAGGTGTGGTTCGATGCGGCGCAGGTCTCGGTGCTGGTGACCGGCGCGCCGGATTTGTACGAGTACGGACTGCAGGGCGGCTCCGGCCTGATGACCCGCTCCCACGCCTCGGACAAGGTTCCGGCTTATGCCGAGTCGGTCAAGGAGCCGTGGCAGGAGGGGCTCAGCTTCAACTTCGTCAACATCCACCTGACGCTCAACCCCGGCACCGATACCGCCACGGTTCCGTACAATACGCCGCTGTTCACCGTCTACCCCGTCCTCAACCGCCAGAATTTCAAATTCGTCGACAAAAACAAGATGAAATAGAACCGCCCCGCCTTCCCTTTAAAGCACTAAAATCTTTGAGTTTCTGGCTCCCACAGATTATTTTCTTCTAAAATTTTTAATGTTCTGCCCTATATTATAAGGGTGGCTTTTTTTATATGGCCTTTGAGATGCATCCCGTTTCCCCGACCATAAGGAGGCCACCATGGCGGCCATGAACAAACATCGTTTGCCCTTTGCCATCCAGGATTTGATCCGCATGCTGGAGGAGGCGGAGGACCTCACCCCGCGCGTGGCGCGCGACCTGCTCCTCTCAGCCAACCTGCAGGCGGAAGACCTCGAACCCTGGTCCGATCTCGAACATCCCATCCGTGACAGCTACGGACGCAAACTCATTTTCGACGGCGGCTATTTCGAGATGATGGCCATGTCGTGGACGCCGGGGGATTTCTCCGCCATTCACGATCACGGCTATACCGAATGGGGCGCGGTACAGGTGTTCGGTCCGGCCGAGCATTCGGTGTTTCTGGAGCAGGACGGCGACCTCACCACCCTGTCGCGCGCCGAGGCCAAACCCGGAGAAGTGTTGGCGGTGGGCCATCAACTGGTGCACCAGCTGGGTAATCCCTCCAACACCCATTTCATGAGCTTCCACATGTACGGCTGTTACGGCCGGTTCAAGGGCGGCATCACCGCCAACGCGCGCATCTTCGACCTCGAGGAAGGCTCGGTGCAACGCACGGACGGCGGCGTGTTCTTCGCGATGCCGGAAAACCAGATCAAACGCCGCGAAACGGGACCACATCCGGATTACCTGACCTGGCTGAGAAACGTCATCGAACTGAAAAACCGCATCGACCGCGTCAAGCGGCATAACATGGAACTGCCCGCCGACCTGGAGCAGAGGGACGCAGGGGTTATTCAAAAACTGTGCGACACCGCCAACTGGCGGCGGTTCGAAAACGATCTGTTCCCGCACGTCGATCCGCAAACCGGTCATATGAAGGACATGGGGTATTGGCGGTTACTGCGCAACGAACTGATCGCCGCCGCCAAAGTGCATAAGTCTCTGCTCTTTCCCGAGGACCAGGGCGACCCGTTTTACACCTACGCCGAGTTGTACGACGACGTTATCGGTCAGCCCTGCCTCGACGAGTTCATCGCGGAGTATTTGAAATTCGTGATCGAGAAATACCAGATGGAATGGAGCAAGGTGAAATTGCTGTCCATCGGTTGCGGCACCGGGATTGTGGAAGATTACATGATTCAAAAACTCGGCCTGTCGGGCGATCACCTGCTGGGCATCGACAAGTCGGAGGCGATGGTGCAGGTGGCGTCGCGCCGCATCACCGCCAAGGCCGAAGACTTTCTGGCCTTGGCCGATCAGACCTGGGACGTCACCTACTGCGGCCTCAACGTGTTCCAGTACCTGTCGCCGGAAAAGCTGGACGAGGCGCTGGCGGTGACCGCGCAGATTACGAAGCCCGGCGGATACTTTTTCGGCGACTTCATCACGCCGGACCACATCCGCATCTACCCGCACGTCATCCGGTCGAAGACCGGCAACGTCATCTCCCTGCGCAATCCGGTACTGATCGAAGAGGGTAATTACACGTTTCAACAGAGCGAGATTTTAAACGTCAGCCGCAACAACGACCGACTGCTGATCACCAACGAGGGTAAGCATCTGAGATTCCTGCCGCCGATGTGGCGTCTCCGGCAGGAATTCGAAAAAGCGTTCAAAGGCAAAGTGGATATCTATGACGCAGTGACCCTCAAACCCATCGGCGCCAAAGCCGACACCTGCCCCTCCACCCGCTACCTCCTTGTGGCCCAGAAGAATCATTGAACCTTTCGCCAACAATTAAACCGTCACCGCCTTATTAATTTTCTCGGCGATGGGTTGAGTGATTCCCGGGAGAGCCAATAATTCTTCCACACTCGCGTTTTTGATGTTCTCGAGACTGCCGAAATGCTTCAACAGCATGAGCCGGCGTTTTTTGCCGATGCCGGGAACACCCTCGAGCGGTGAGGCCAGCGCCCCCTTGCCCCGCAGCTTGCGGTGATAATCGATAGCAAAACGGTGCGCCTCGTCGCGCACCCGCTGAAGCAGAAAGCGCGACGGCGAATTGTCCCTGAACCACACCGGGTCTTTCTTGCCCACCAGGAACACTTCGTCGGTTTCAAGGTTGCTCCGGAACTTACCCTTGGCGATGCAGGCGAGATCGATCCGGCCTTCCAGCTCCAGGCTCTGCAGAACCTTGTATCCGGTATTGAGATGGCCCTTGCCGCCGTCGATCAATACCAGGTCGGGCAGCGGCTTGCCTTCATCCAATAGCCGCGCATAGCGGCGGGTCATCACCTCGGTGATCATGGCGTAGTCGTCGATGCCCGCCACCGTCTTGATTTTGAAACGGCGATACTTGGCCTTCTCCGCCTTCCCGGTTTCGAAATAGACCATCGAGCCGACCGCGCTCGTCCCGGAAATGTTGGAAATGTCAAAACCTTCGATCACCCGCGGGAAATTTTTGAGCGATAACGTCTCCTGCAGTTCCTCCAGACTGCGCGTCGCCACGTCCTCTTTATCCAACTCGGTGCGCATGGCGAAGCGCGCGTTTTCTTCCGCCATGGTTACCAGCCCGTGTTTTTTCCCTTTCTGTGGTACCTCCAAACGCACCTTACTCCGTTTTTTTTCGGTCAGCCACTGCTCGATCAACTCGGTGTCCTCGATGGCGTGCGACAACAGGATCGCCGACGGCAGAACCGGCTCGTCGGCGTAATACTGTTTGAGGAAGGACGCCAGCGTTTCGCTTGCGTCTTCCTGGTTGAGGTTTTTCATCTTGTAGATTTTCTCGGCGATCATCTTGCCGTTGCGCACTACCAGGAGTTGCACCATCGACCAGCCGCGGTCGATGGTGCAGGCGATCACGTCCTGGTTGACCTGCGAGGTGGAAACAATCTTCTGCTTGTCGACCACGGTGTTGACGGCTTCGATCTTGTCGCGGTACACCGCCGCTTCCTCGTAGTGCTGGTGGTCCGACGCGTCGTCCATTTTTTGCTTCAGGCTCTTCACCAGTTGGGTGTTCTGGCCCTTGAGAAACAGGATCACGTCGTTGACCACTTTGGCGTAGTCCTCCGGCGTCACCTGCCCGGCGCAGGGAGCGAGACAGCGTTTCATCTGGTAATTGAGGCAGGGCCGGCGTTTCGGGTTGCCGTCCAGCTCGTCGTTGCTCTGCCTGAGCGGAAAAATTTTGTAGATGAGGCGGATGGTCTCGCGCACTTCCCGCACCATGGTGTAAGGACCGAAATACGCCGCGCCGTCTTTCTTGATGCGGCGCACCACCTCCAGCCGGGGATAGATCTCCTGCGTGGTCATGCGGATGTAGGGATAATGTTTGTCGTCCTTGAGCAGAACGTTGTAGCGCGGCTGGTGTTTCTTGATGAAATTGCTTTCGAGGATGAGCGCTTCCTGCTCGGTCCTGGTGGTGAGGAACTTGATGTCCTTCACTTTGCGCACAAAGATGCGGGTGCGCGGGGCGTGGTCCACCGCGTCGGCAAAGTACGACCGCACGCGATGGAACAGCGATTTGGCCTTCCCGATATAAAGCATTCCCCCCTTCCCGTCTTTCATGATATATATTCCGGGACGTTTGGGTATCTGATCGAGAATGTCTTTCAGGCGGTCTTTGGGGTTCACGTCAACCTTCCTCCGGCTGTGCCTGGCCATGAACGATGCGGCTGTTCTGATTATATAGTAAGGCCTCCTGCCAGGAGGGGGAATTGGCTGACTGTTGCCCCAGAGAGAATGTCACCAGGCGCAAATCGAAGCGGATCGAGCCTGCTCCAGGCCAGGCCCGCCTCCTCTGCCGCCATGTCATTCTATAAAAAATACTTATCCTTTTGATTCCGCTCCTGTTTTCCGCTGTCCCCGGGTTTGCCGCAGGCACTTTGGGGGACATCCGCGCCTCGGGCGTTCTGTTGTGGAGAACGGATGCCGAAGGCGGCGCCCCCTTTATGGGTTATTTGAGCATCCCGCACAGAAGCGGACCCAAACATTTCTCCACCGGATCACCCATCACTAAAACCCAAAAATTTCAATAGCTTGTCCCCTTTCCATCGGGCCGCCATACTGAATCATGATGACTGAACCCAACCACAAACGAGGGCTCTGGAAAACCCGGATGGGGTTTATTCTGGCGGCTTCAGGTTCCGCGGTCGGCCTGGGCAATGTCTGGAAGTTCCCCTACATCACCGGGCAGAACGGCGGCGGCGCGTTCGTCCTCGTTTATCTGATCTGTATCGCTGTGGTGGGGCTCCCGATCATGCTGGCCGAGTTCACCGTCGGGCGCAAAACCAATCTCAATCCGGTCGGCGCGTTCCAACAACTCAAACCCGGCACCCTCTGGGTGGGCATCGGGTTCATGGGAGTGCTCGCCGGTTTCCTCATCCTGTCCTTTTACGGCGTGGTCGGGGGGTGGACCCTCGCTTACGTGGTCAAGTCCCTGACACTTTCGATGGAGCAATTCACCAGCCCCACCGCAGCGGGAGCCCTCTTCGATAGCTTCATCGCCAATACCGGTCAGGTGATCCTCTACCATGCCTTGTTTATGGGGCTGACCATGGCCATCGTCATCAAAGGGGTGCATGGGGGCATCGAAAAAGCCTGCGATATTCTGATGCCCACCCTGGTGGTAATGCTGGTGATCCTTATGATCCGGGCGTTGACGCTGGACGGGGCCATGGAGGGCGTCAAGTTCTACCTGTATCCCGACTTCAGCAAACTGAACGGCCAGGTGGTTCTCTTGGCAATGGGACAGGCGTTTTTCTCGCTCAGCCTCGGCATGGGCGCCATGATCACCTACGGCAGTTACCTGCCCGGCAAAGAAAACCTGACCTCCGCCACCCTGTATGTGGTGTTGTTCGATACCCTGATCGCCCTGCTGATGGGCATGGTGATCTTCCCCGCCGTATTCGCCATGGGCCTGGAACCCACCGGAGGTCCCGGCCTGGTGTTCAGTGTACTCCCAGCGGTGTTTTCCGGCATGCCGTTCGGCTGGATCGTGTCGATCATCTTTTTCGGACTGCTGGCCATTGCCGCGTTGACCTCAGCGATTTCCCTGTTGGAAGTGGTGGTGGCGTATTTCATCGACCAGAAAAAATGGGGGCGCAAAAAGGCCGTGCTGGTAATGGGAGGAGTGATTTTTGCGCTGGGGATTCCGTCCGGACTCTCTGAGGGCCTGCTGAAGGATTTTAAATTGTTTGGCATGACCTTCTTCGAAAATATCGACAACATCGCCTCCAATTACCTGCTCCCCATCGGCGGCATGCTGACCGCCGTCTTCGTCGGCTGGGTTTGGGGCACGAAACCAGCCCACCAGGAAATCGAGCGGCACGAGACCCCGTTTCACTGGGCGGCCTATTGGGAATTCGTCATTCGGTACGTCGCCCCGGTGGCGGTGGCGATGGTCTTCCTGACCCAATTTTTCGCTACAGGCTGACGGTTCACCGCATTTTCCCCTCACGGAACCCCCAACCCACACAAAATATTTTTAAATTTTTGCGATTTGGACTATAATAAAGGAATACCTTTAGTATTAATGTAATTCTAATATGATTAACCGAATTCTGGAACATAACAGGGACTTCCCTGAAAAGCACTGGGAGGACTTTATCATCCTCCTCACTTTGTTGAGTGTCGCGGCCATCCATTATTTTATCTATTCCAAAATGGCCTTCCTGGATTTTTTCTATCTTCTGATTGTGCTGGCCGGGTATTACGTGGGCAAACGGCTGGCCATATTGGGGGCCTTTTTTGCCAATCTCATGGTTTGGCTTTTTATCTTTGCGGATCAAAACTCCTACACCCGTTCCGCCAGCGCACTGAATACCCATCTGGATTTGACCGTATGGGGCGGGTTTCTGATCCTGGCCGCCTGGCTGATCGGCACCCTGTCGGAAAAGAGGAAACAGGATCTGCAGGCCAGCCGGCGCTTGTGCGAGGAGCTGGAACGGTCCAACCAGCGGCTGATCGAGCGCACCTGCCAGCTTGAAAACCAATTGAAGCCCCAACCGCAAGCGGACGCGTATGGGTCATAAACCCGCTCCCCTCTGGGTCAACACAACTATTTGAAAAACAAAGCCAATGGACCGGATTAAACAATATCTCTTAAAACATATTAAAGATACGATCGTACTCTCTATTTTAGGTGCTGTCGTTTTTGTCAACTATTTCGTTTATGCCAACAAACTGGCTTTTCTCGATATGTTTTACCTTCTGGTGGTGCTGGCGGGCTACTACATCGGCAAGCGATTCGCCATTCTGGGAGCGTTTTTCATCATTCTCATGGTCTGGGTGTTCATCCTGGC
>SMUY01272121.1_pt1 | contig 11936 bp, 9 predicted proteins | sample 2456441 | NCBI WGS metagenome assembly SMUY01 (sample SAMN11095931, study PRJNA526329) | marine sediment metagenome | biome: Marine sediment; feature: Surficial sediment; material: Deep marine sediment; isolation source: Hadal surficial sediment | place: Pacific Ocean | collected 2014-11 | depth 0-1...
ACACGATGAACAAAGCGCTGGCGCTGGCGACGCAGGGTGACGCAGATATTCTCGTCGGCACTCAAATGCTGTCGAAAGGCCATCATTTTCCGAAGCTGACACTGGTGGGCGTTATCAATGCCGACCAGGGCCTCTTCGGGACGGATTTTCGATCGAGTGAACGCCTGGCGCAGAGCCTGATTCAGGTTGCCGGGCGCTCCGGGCGCGAACAGCGCCAGGGCGAAGTCATCATTCAGACGGCATTCCCGAAGCATCCGTTCTGGGGCGAGTTGTTCAGGGGAGGTTATGAGCGGGTTGTCCGATCGGCATTGCAGGAAAGACTGGCAGCCTCGTGGCCGCCTTTTTCACGGTTGGCTTTGATACGCGCAGCGGCACACAAACGTAGCGATACGCACCGGTTTCTCGAGGCCGCCCGGAGGAAAGCCCAGGCGGTGGGCTTGAGCAATGTCAGCATCCTGGGCCCCGTCAGCGCGCCGATGGAGCGCAGGGCCGGCCGTTACCATGCACAATTACTCCTGCAAAGCACCGACCGGCAGGCCCTGCATCGCTTGTTACAGGCGTTGCGGCCCGAACTTGAAACCGATAAGACCGCCCGCCGCGTGCGCTGGTCTGTCGACGTGGACCCGATCGAGCTCTTCTAATTGAGCTTTTCTGCTGCCGCGTTAGAATGGCCGGCTCCTCCGGACCATTGCCGGCTCCCGTCCCCAGCGCGCATACTTCACTCAAGCGGTTCCCAGGCACGTCATTGAAGAGCAACATTGCACATCTTGTCGAGCAGGCCCTTGCGCTTATACCGGAGCTCGCAGACGCACCAGAGCTGTCGTCGATCAGCAAGTCCGTAGAACGTACGCGCGACTCTCGTCACGGTGACTTCACAACGAATATCGCGATGCGCCTTGCTAAGTCCGTCGACAAAAATCCCCGAGAGCTTGCCGCACAAATCATCGAGTATTTGCCTGCCAGCAAGTTCGTTGACAAAGTCGAGCTTGCTGGCCCAGGTTTCATCAATTTTCACGTTGCCAGTACGGCATTTCATCAGGAAATAGGCAGCATTCTCGACAACGGCGACAACTACGGCAGGCAGAAAGCGAAGGGGAAACCCCGCTATTTGATCGAATTCGTATCTGCGAACCCGACGGGCCCCCTGCATGTCGGTCACGGCCGTCACGCGGCGTACGGCGCAACTCTCGGCAACCTGATCGAAGCTGCCGGCTACCCGGTCGATCGAGAGTACTACCTGAACGATGCGGGTCGACAAATGGATATTCTCGGCGTCAGCGTCTGGGTAAGAATGCTCGAACAGAGGGGCGAGCGCGTGCCTTTTCCGGAGGCAGGCTACAAAGGTGATTACATTGGTGAAATCGCTGCGTCTGTTGACAACTCGCAATTACCCGATGTAAGCGTTGACAAACTCTGTTCGGACCTGCCCCCGGATGCACCCGCTGGCGACAAGGAACAATTCATCGACGCACTTATCCGGAAAGCCGGTGAACTCCTCGGCGAGGATCTGTTTCGGTATGTGCGACACGAAGCCCATACCAGGATCAGTGCAGACATCGAAGACGATCTGAAGGGCTTTGGCATCGAATTCGACCGTTGGTTTTCCGAGCAAAGCCTGACCGACGAGGGCCTGATCAGCGATGCGCTTCAACTCCTCAAAGACCGTGGCATGCTATATGAAAAAGACGGTGCGACATGGTTCCGGGCCAGCGACTACGGCGACGAAAAAGATCGCGTCGTCGTCCGAGAAAACGGCAAGACAACTTACTTTGCATCGGATATCGCTTATCACTACGGCAAACGCAAACGGGGCTACGATCACTTGCTAGACGTTCTCGGATCGGATCACCATGGCTATGTCGCGAGGGTTCGTGCCGGCCTCGAAGCAATGGGCTATGCCGGTGACTGCCTGGAAGTCGAACTCGTTCAGTTTGTCAGCCTCTACCGCGCCGATAAAAAGTTGTCGATGTCGACACGCTCGGGCAGCTTTGTGACATTGCGTCAGCTTCGCGAGGAAGTCGGCAATGATGCCGCGCGGTTCTTTTATGTGATGCGATCGAACGATCAGCATCTCGATTTCGATCTGGAACTCGCGAAAAAACATTCGAATGACAACCCCGTCTATTACATACAGTACGCTCATGCGCGTGTCGCAAGCGTTTTCCGGCAGCTCAATGAAAAATCGCTGAAATGGGATAAAGGGCCCGGCCTCGAAAACCTTGCCGCTCTCGCCGAGACTCATGAGAAAGCGCTGATGCGCACACTGAGTCGATACCCCGAGATCATTGAGCTCGCTGCAAACAACCGGGCGCCACAACACCTCGTGCATTATCTCCGCGACCTTGCCAGCGAATTTCATACTTACTACAACGCGCACACATTCATAGTTGACGAAGACGAGCTGCGAAATGCGCGACTCGCATTGATCGCCGCCACGCGTCAGGTTATCGCCAATGGCTTGAACATCCTCGGTGTATCGGCACCGGACTCGATGTAAGACAATGACCAGAAGACAGCGCAGACGAAAAACACGCAAGGAAGAGTATCCGGGCTGGGTCTGGATGATGTTCGGGCTCACAATCGGACTGTCGGTTGCAATCGCGATTTACATCAACGACCGGAGCCCGGGCGTTGCCGTAGAACCGCTCGCGCAGCCACCGGCGAACATCGATAACAACAGCGAGCAAGCCAGAAGCCAACCGGAGAAGCCCCCCAGGTCGCGCTTTGATTTCTACAGCATGCTCCCGAATTTCGAAGTCATCATTCCGGAACAGGAACCTGATGTGCGGGCGGACTCCGGGCCTCAGGCTGTTGTTAAACCCGGCGTGTATGTTCTCCAGGCCGGCTCGTTTACTGAATACAAGGACGCCGATCGACGCAGGGCAAATCTTGCAATGCAGGGAATCGAATCCAAGATTCAGCGCGTGACGATCGACGACAAGACCTACCACCGCGTCCGAATCGGCCCGATTGACGATCTCGATGAGCTGAACGTGCTCAGAAGCCGCCTCCGGCAGGCGCAGATTGATGTACTGAGAATCAGACTTGGCGACTAGTGGTCCAACAGTACATCCTTGTCGGGCCACCGGGACCGTAATCCGTCTTTTCCCCGCAGTCTTATTAATCTCGGCCTGCGCGACGGCGCCGGAAGGCGAACCGCCGCAATTCGAAGAAGAAAGTATCGAAATAATTTCCGACACGGCGCCGGCCCCGGCCGCAGCAAGTGAACACAAGACAGAAATCAGGCTGACTATTGCCGCCGTTGGCGACATGATGCTCGGCACCGACTACCCCGACAACCATCTGCCGGACGACGATGCCGTCGGTTTTCTTGAAGCCGTAACGCCAGTACTGTCCTTAGCCGACATGACTTTCGGCAATCTCGAAGGAGTGTTGCTTGATGGCGGTGAGCCCGGCAAGAAATGCAGCAATCCGGCAGCCTGCTATCGGTTTCGCTCGCCACCGCGTTACGTCGAACGATTTGTCGATGCCGGATTCGACGTGCTGAGTCTCGCCAATAATCACGCCCGGGACTTCGGCGAAGAGGGCCGCCTGGCAACGATGCGGACGCTTGCCGCCGCGGGCATACACCATTCCGGCCTTGAAGGCGATTTCGCGACTTTCACATCCAACGGACTTAGCGTTGCGTTGATTGCGTTCGCGGTTACGAAGAATTCCAACATGATGCTCGATTACGAGCAGTCAGCCGCGACGGTTGCCGAGTGTGCACACTCGCACGACATCGTCATTGTTTCCTTTCACGGCGGCGCCGAGGGGCGAGATGTCATCCATTTGCCGTTTGACGAAGAGGAATATTACGGTGAACCACGCGGCGATGTCGTGAAATTCTCACGACTAATGGTTGATGCCGGCGCGGACCTCGTGATCGGCCATGGCCCGCATGTCGTGCGTGCAATGGAACGTTACAAGGGCCGCCTGATCGCTTACAGCCTCGGAAACTTCGCCACCTATTACGGCATCAGCGTTGAAGGCATCAAAGGCATCGCACCAATCCTGATCGTAACCATTGATGGAACGGGTAATTTTGTCGAGGGCTGGATTCACTCGACCATACAGATCAGACCGGGCGGCCCGCAGATTGACGAGAATCAGAAAGCACTAAACCTGATTCGCGGATTGAGCATTGAGGATTTTGCAAAGCCCGGCATCAGGTTTCTGCGTGACGGCAAAATAGTACCGGCGCACAGAGCCGGCAGATTGCTCTTCTAAAGAGGTATCAGTTTTATTTTTCTGCAGAAAAATAAAACTGATACCTCTTTAGAAGCTACTCTTCCGTGGCTACAGATCTGAAGTCGACACCCAGCGAACGTAGCTTGCGATAGAGATGCGTTCTTTCCATGCCCACGCGCTTAGCGAGCTTCCCGACCTTGCCGTCACACAGTATGAGTTGCTGCTGCAAGTAAGCCCGCTCGAATTGCTCGCGTGCTTCCCTTAAAGGCAGTGACAAGAGATCTTGTTTGACTAGCGGCTCATCGGCGTGCGCGACCACCGCGATCTCTTTCTCAACTTCGTCCAGGCTGATCTCTTCACCGGAACCGGTTAGCAAAAGCCTGCGAACAAGGTTCTTCAGTTCCCGTACGTTATCCGGCCATGGATAATTTCTGAGCCGGTTTTGTGCGGCCACGCCAAATCTTTTGAACGATAGGCCCTCGCCGTCGACCAGTTTGTCGACGTAGTAACTCAAGAGCTCCGGCACGTCTTCCGCGTATTCCCTGAGCGGCGGGACCCGCACGCTCAAGGTGTTGAGATTGGATATGAGCTCTCTCCTCAAAGTCCCGGCTGCGATCCTGCTATCGTAATCAGCGTTCACAGTCGCAAGAACGCGAACTTGCAACTTGATAGGCTCGTGCCCACCGCGGCGGACGAACTCGCCCTGTTCCAGGGCGCTCAGAATGAGTTTCTGTGCCAGGTCGTTGAGATCGGTAAGCTCATCGATAATGAGCGTGCCATTCTTCGCCCGCTCGAAGTAACCGTTGTGAATTTCGCCATTTTCCTCAGTGCCGAAGAGCTGTTCCTCGGCATTGTTGTCCGTCAGGGACGCCGCGAGCAGGTTCACCAGCGGAGCTTCGGCGCGATCACTCAAAGCATGAATGTAGCGGGCGAACGCACCGCGACCTGTTCCAGCCTCACCGATCAGGAGTACCGGCGAGTCGTGGTTGGCGTACTCCTGAACCTGGTCGCGAAGACTTTGCATGAGCTTGCTCCGGCCCACCGGCGTCATCAGAGCAGGCAGGAGCCGACGCGCTGTGCTCGGTCGTTTTTTCGATGACTCGATGGCGCGTTCGACAGTACGGAGGAGCTTCGCGATCGACAGTGGTTTTTCCACGAAATCAAAAGCGCCGAGGCGCGTCGCCTCGACTGCCGTATCGACCGTGCCGTGGCCCGACATGATGACGACCGGACAGTCGAGTTCGGCATGCTCGGACCACTCCCGAAGGAGGCTGATTCCGTCGGTGTCCGGCATCCAGATGTCGAGCAGTATCAGGTCAAATTTGCCTTTCTGCCGCGCCGTGCGCGCTTCCGCAGCGTCAGCTGCATTGGTTACCTCATAACCTTCGTCCGATAAGATTTCTTTTATCAGCACCCGGATGTCGTCTTCGTCGTCGACTACCAGCACATGGGGTGTGCTCATGCTCTGTCCCTCCGTATTTCTCCCCGGCCCGGCAATATTGCCATCATTGCTTCTCGCGCCGCTTCGTTCACAGGCAGCTGGATGCGAATCACCGCCCCGCCGCCATCCGCGTTCTCAGCTTCAATCGTCCCGCCGTGTTCTTCGACCAGTTTCTTGACGATTGCCAGGCCCAGGCCGGTGCCTTTGGGCTTTGTTGTTACGTACGGATCGAAGACCTGGCTGACGGATCCGGTCTTGAACCCGGGCCCGTTATCCTCGACAACGATCTCGGCGACCTCGGTTTCCTGGACTTCCGTCTTGCTTATGCGGACTTCGATGCATCCTTTGTAGTCGCAGTTTTCCAGCGCCTCTATGGAGTTTCGTATCAGGTTATGCAGCATCTGGCGCACGCGGCCCATGTCTGCCTCGATATCCGGCAGCGTCGGATCTGTGTTCAAGACGATCTCGATGCCGCTTGCCTGTGCGCGATACAGATCGACAACCTCATGCGCGAGCTTGTCGAGATTGAATACGTTGATGTCGATGTCCGGTGCGCGTGCATAATCGCTGAACGCGTTCACCATCTCCTTCATCGCCTCCACCTGCTGCACGATCGTGTGCGTCGCACGGTCGAGTACCTGCACTTCGTCCTCCGACATCGTATTCATGTACTTGCGCCGCAGCCGTTCTGCAGAGAGTTGTATCGGGGTCAACGGGTTCTTGATTTCGTGTGCGAGTCGCCTGGCAACTTCGCCCCAGGCGGCGTCCCGCTGCGCCTGGAGCAACGCCGTGATGTCGTCAAAGACGACCACGAATCCCGCAGCGTGATCCTCGTCGCCTGGCAATGCCGTGCAAGCGCAGGTCAGCACACGCCGCCCGACTTCGCCGCGTAACACGATCTGCTCTCTCCACTCGGTTTCCCCGGCATCGAGATGAACCCGCGCGACATCAACAAATTGCTCGAGAAGCGGCTCGCCCCTGGCAACGTCCGGTAAGTATTCGCCGATTCGGTTTTCGAGATCGACGTTGAGAATGGCCCCCGACGCCTGGTTTGCCGTGCGAATCCTGAGGTCCGATTCCAGGGACACAACGCCGGTTGAGAGCCTTGCAAGGATGACTTCGAGATTTGCGCGTTCGGCTTCGACTTGCGCCTGACTCAGGCTGGCCTGCCGCTGCGCCTCGGATAATTTCTCGACCATGTCGTTAAACGAGCTGACCAGAAAGCCGATCTCGTCCCGTGACGGCGCTGGCAGGCGCGTATCGAAATCCCCTTTGGCAACTGCCCTGGTTCCTGCAACCAGGTTCTGAATTGGCGCGACGAGTCTTCTGGACAGTACAAACGCTCCATAGACTGACGCCAGCATCGAAAGCAGTAACACGACGGTCAGCGTGAGCGTAAAAGTTCTCTTGAGGGGTTCACGGAGATAGAGAAGCCGCTTGTATTCGCTGTAAGACTTATCGACGCTGTTGGCCATGCGGCCGATTCTCTCCGACACCGGAAAATACGCCTGAATGAGACCTACGGTTTCCGGCCGGCTTGCGTCGCCGAACGCAACGGCCGTGCGAATCTGGAAGCTACCGCGCTCCAGTGGATCGAGACTGACGAACGGCCTGTTTTGACGGATCTGCAAAATCACTTCGTCTTTCGGCGCCTGTGGAAGGCGGTTCGCGGCGAAATCGGAACTGGTCGCCAGGATCCGTCTGTTGCGCCCGAACACGCTGATCTCGCTCGCACCACTTTCCCGTCGCAGCATGCTTAACTCGAAAATCAGCTGACGTCTGCTGACGTTCCTCAAGCGCTCCGCAATCTCTACGGTCGTCGCCAGGTGATCGCGCATTTGCATTTCGAGCGCGGCGCGGCTAAGGGCAAGTGCATCATCAAGGCCCTTCTCGAGTTCGACGTTGAACCAGGTATCGATGCCGCGGTTTATGAACTGCATCGAGAAGTAAAAGACTACCAGTAGCGGCACGACTGCAAGCGTCACCGACATGCCGACCATGCGGGCTTTGAGTCTCGCCCCGGGCACGTGAGTGCGGTAATCACGCAGCAGCCGGATGAGGTTGCCGACGAGCAATGCAAACAGCACGACAACACCGGCTACGTTAACCAGCAGAATCAGAATATGCAGCCGGTCAAAGTCCTCGGAGTTCTGGGCGGTACGGCTGAGAAGAAAAAGCGCAGTCAGGGCAAGCCCGACGCCTGTCGCGCCGAGCGCCGTATAGACCAGCTGTTTTATCTTTCGAGTAGCCATTCGAACCAATCACTTTCCAGGTGCCATTGGTCGCGCCAGAAAAACAGAATCCGCAAAGGAACGGGATATTGTTCCGTGCTCAACCTGGCGCGCAGACGTATGCGGTAAGTCTTGTCGGCCTCAAGAATCGAGTCATCGATGACCGGCAGGCCCTGAATCCGGCCAAGGTTATTCAGTGCCGAGTAAAGTGTCGCGAATGAATCCTGATCACCGCTGTTCAGGTTGCTGACGATATACCGCTGGCTCAGCGGCCGGTACTCGAGCTCGTAGTTAACGACGAGCTCGGCATCTACCGGATCCGGGAAGAAGCGGCGGACCCGGATAACTTCGAGATTGAGGGTAATCCGGAGTGCGACGCCGCTGTTGAGCGCATCGAGTGCTTCGTCACTCAGGACGAGCTGAAGGCGGGATTCAAGTACGTGCACGCCGTCGACCAGGGTCGTCGACGCCGATCGCACATCAAAGTAGCCCACACGATCAGGCCTTTCCTGTGCCTCGGCGGGCATCAGGAACAGTGTTGTCATCAAGCCGCATACGAGAATCGCAGCAAGGGCTGTTATCGCTCTTCCAGTCATGTTGTTGTCAGTCAATCTTCTCCAGACATGCGTAATAAAAGCCATCCACGTCCTGGCTGCCGGGCAGGATCTGATATCCGCATGTCTTACGCTGCATTAGATCGCGGATGTTGTTATTTGGCAACACATCGTTTTCCCTGGCGTCTGCGTGTGTGTGCAGAAATTCGCTCACCACCGCGTCATTTTCCTCTGTCAGGACCGAGCAGGTCACGTAGAGCAGCCGCCCGCTGGCCTCGAGGAGCGGCCAGAGCGCATGCAGCAGGGCCAGCTGCGATCTGGCCAGGGCTTCGATGTCCTCAGCGCGTCGCAGCAGCTTGATGTCCGGATGGCGCCGAATAACACCAACACCCGAACACGGTGCATCCAGCAGGATCCTGTCGAACTGCATGCCGTCCCACCATTCACCTGGTTTTGATGCGTCGGCCGCAAGAACGGTCGCGGACAGGCCCAGCCGCGCCAGGTTCTCGCGAACTTTGTCGAGCCGCTCCTCGTCGAGATCAATAGCCGTTAGATTGGCATCCGGCCCCGCAAGTTCCAGCAGCTGCCCGGTTTTCCCGCCGGGCGCCGCACAGGCATCGAGGATGCGTTTACCGCCGCCCCGGAGCAGCCAGGGTCCGGCCAGCTGCGCGGCGGCGTCCTGAACCGATACCCGCCCATCAGAGAAACCGGGCAGGTCGCTGACAAGCCGAGGGCTCGCCAGCTTGACGGCCTGGTCGAACCCGGCGATTACCTGATGCGGCGCAGCGTCGTCTGCGGCTTGCCCGGACTCATTGAGTTCGTTGATGTACCCGGCCTGAGACTGTCGGGTAGTGTTTACCCGGAGCCACATCGGTGCCTGCCTGTTCCCCGCTTCCACTATCTCAAGCCAGTGATCCGGCCAATCGCACCGCAATCGCTCGAGCAGCCAGACAGGATGCGAGTAGCGGACCTCATCATCCGCAGGCTCCACCGCCTGCCTGTTCTTGCGCAGATAGGTTCTGAGAACCGCGTTGATCAGGGATGCGTACTTCGGCCGTCGTAGCACCCTTGAGGCTTCGACTGTCATCGAAACCGCAGCATGGTCGGGTATTCGGGTATCGGTTAACTGATAGATGCCAACAGCGATCAGAGACTCGATGACGCTGTCCTTTGCCTTGAGCGGCCGGTCCAGCAAAGCACTGACCTGCGACCGCAGGCGCCAGTGAAAGCGCAAGGTACCGTAACAGAGAGCCCTTGCCAGGCCTCGCTCCGACAGGCTTATGCCTGCTTCCACCCGGGCTAAGGCAGTATCGAGTGACCGGCCGTGATTGACGACCGCATCGACAGCTTCCGCCGCCCGGGCCCGGGTCCGGGCGCCTGTCTTCTTTTCATCCATAGGGGTTCAGTCCAGTCGCCTGCCCATTATGGACGTTTGATCCGTGAACTCGCCTGCACTGATTCTTCCCCGTCCTGGCCGCTGCAATTCAAGCATTCGCAGCACGCCATCCCCGCAGGCAACATCTATACCGTTGCGCCCTGCAGATATTACGGTACCAACCGTTCCGCCTTGCCCGTTGGCGATCTCGGCCGACCAGCACTTGACCTGCTCGCCGTCGACATCGAAGAATGCTCCGGGTACCGGCGTATACGCCCGCACCTGCCGCAGCAACTCTGTGGCAGATTTGCGCCAGCTCATCGCCGCATCATTTTTCCTGATCTTGCTGGCATATGTTACCGAATTCTCGTCTTGCGGCTGTGCCTCAAGTTTGCCATCGAGGATGTCCGGCAATTGTTCGCAAAGCATTTCACCGCCCAACAATGCCAGCCGGTCAAGCAACTCGCCTGCGCTTTCCGTATCGCCAATTCGAACAGATTGCCGTGCGAACACGGGCCCGCTGTCGAGCCCCGCAGTCATTTGCATCAAACTGATGCCCGTTTCCTCATCTCCGGCAAGAATTGCCGCCTGTATCGGTGCGGCGCCACGCCAGCGAGGCAACAACGATGCGTGAACATTGAGGCAGCCGTGCCTTGGCAGGTCGAGAATCGCCTGCGGCAGTATGAGCCCGTAGGCCGCAACGATCATCAGGTCCGCCTGTAATTCGGAAATATCCTTTACGACATCGGTATCTTTAAGTGATTCGGGCTGATGCAGCGCAATTTTTTTGCTTAGCGCAAATTCTTTGACAGGACTTGCTTTGAGTTTCCTTCCCCTGCCTGCCGGCCTGTCAGGTTGCGTAAAGACCGCGAGCGGCGTGACGCCCGAATCGCAGAGCGCACGTAGTGAAGCAAGCGCGAAATCCGGCGTGCCGGCGAACAAGATTCTTCTGCCGCTCATAAACTGGTTCTAAACTTCAAGGAATGTGCTGAGTCAGCCCGCTTGTTTTATCAGATGCCGTCCATAGTGGTGAAATATTCGGAGCTGGCGATCCAACAAGACCATATTGATGGACCACTAGAGTATCGCGGCTTGTGCGGGCTGTTGTCTCCGATCTTTCATCAGCTTCTTGCGAATGCGCTGCCGCTTGGCCTCGGACAGATAATCGACAAACAACTTGCCGTTCAGGTGATCTATTTCATGCTGAATACAAACAGCCAGCAGGCCGTCCGCTTCCTTTTCGGCAATATTTCCGTCGCGATCGAGATAGCGGACCCGAATATGCCCGGCACGTTCGACTTCATCATAGTAACCAGGCACAGACAGGCAACCTTCCTCCGTTACCGTGACGCCGTCCTTCGCCAGAATTTCCGGGTTGATCAACACATGCGGATCGTTTTTCTCTGTTGAGATGTCCGCGACCAGCAGCCGTTTGTGCACATCCACCTGGGTTGCTGCCAGTCCGATGCCCGGTGCTGCATACATTGTCTCGAACATGTCGTCGATCAAGCGGTGCAGATCATCGTCCACAGCGGGGACCGGAACCGCCGTCTTGCGCAGTCTCGGATCCGGAAACTCCAAAATGCTAAGTATTGCCATGAATCCTCGAGTCAACTCGTGTCAATATCTATAAAATGCACCTAAATTTTTGACTTTATTGAATAAGATGACGGACAATATCGCCAGAAAATCAGGCTGCGCGGCCCTAATTGGGCCGGAATTGTGACGCGTTTGGCAGTCTGAAAGGCGTCGACACGACATATTATAGCAACGCCTGCCTGCTGGCAGGTTCAGACTACTTTGATGGAGCACCCGTCGATCATGTCACTCAGCAAAAATTGTATGAATCTCAGCCTACGACTGACCGTTATCGTGCTGGCCGCATCAGTGGCTGGCTGCGGTCTGAATCCGTTTGCAGATGACGACGAAGCTCCGGCTCCTGTCCAGCGAACGACGACGGCGCCCAGTGGCTCGTCATCCATGGACCGTGGGGCGGCCACAAGCCAGACAACCTACCAGCCGCAACTGGTTGAGCAAACGGAGTCCCGAACCCCGCTTGCCGAAGGCCATCCCGACGAATATATCGTCCAGGTCGGTGACACGCTTTGGGATATCGCCGCAACCTTTCTTAAAGACCCGTGGTA
>SMUY01382056.1_pt1 | contig 11934 bp, 8 predicted proteins | sample 2456441 | NCBI WGS metagenome assembly SMUY01 (sample SAMN11095931, study PRJNA526329) | marine sediment metagenome | biome: Marine sediment; feature: Surficial sediment; material: Deep marine sediment; isolation source: Hadal surficial sediment | place: Pacific Ocean | collected 2014-11 | depth 0-1...
CCATCCCTGCCGACGAGTGGAAGGCGGTCGAGGACGCGGCTGTAAAGTTCTGGGACGAGATAGCCCAGACCAGTGAGCGCTCGGCGCGCGTGGTAAAAATCTTCCAAGAGTACAACGAAATTACCGGCAAGGCTGGAACTCCGTATACTTGCGGTTGAAATTTCGACCTTAATCCTTATCCCGGCCGCCCTGTGCGGCCGGGCTGTTATCCCAACCGCGATTTGCTATTGAGATTTGCTATTGGGATTTTCTAACGGGGATTGGGAAGGGGCTTGCCCATGGCCGGAAAACTGACCCTTGAAGAACTGAAGCAGGCCGTCGTGACCGGCGAGATCGATACGGTCATCGCCGCCCAGGTCGATATGCAGGGACGGCTGATGGGCAAGCGCTTCCAGGCCGGGTTCTTCGTCGAAAATGCGTGGGAGGAAACCCATAGCTGCAACTATCTCCTGGCCACCGACATGGAGATGGAGCCGGTCCAGGGCTATCAGTCGACAAGCTGGCAGGCGGGATATGGCGACTACACCATGAAGCCCGACCTTTCGACGCTGCGCCGCACCCCGTGGCTGGAAGGCACGGCGCTGGTGCTGTGCGACGTTCTGGATCACCACACCCATGCCGAGGTTCCCCATTCGCCCCGCGCCGTCCTGAAAAGCCAGGTGGCAAGGCTGGAGGCGATGGGCATGAAGGCCTGCATGGCGACCGAGCTGGAATATTTCCTGTTCAAGGGCAGTTATGAAGAGGCGCAGCAAGGCGGCTATCGCAATCTGCAAACTTTCGGCCCCTACAACCAGGATTACCACATCTTCCAGACAACCAAGGAAGAGGATGTGAACCGGGCCATCCGCAACGGCCTGCAAGGGGCGGACATTCCGGTCGAAAATTCCAAGGGCGAGGCCTCGGCCGGACAGGGCGAGATCAATGTCCGCTATGCCGACGCACTGACCATGGCGGACCGTCATGTCATCATCAAGAACGCCTGCAAGGAGATCGCCTGGGCCAAAGGCAAGGCCCTGACCTTCCTGGCCAAATGGAGTAACGATGCGGCGGGAAATTCCTCCCATGTGCACCAGTCTTTGTGGAGCGCTGACGGCAAGACGCCGATATTCCACGATCGCAACGCCGAGCACGGCATGTCGGAAGTGATGTGTCAGTACGTGGCGGGCCTGTTGCACCATGCCAGCGAAATCACCTACTTCCTGGCGCCCTATATCAACTCCTACAAGCGCTTCGCCGCGGACACCTTTGCGCCAACCAAGGCGATCTGGAGCAGGGACAACCGCACCGCCGGCTATCGCCTGTGCGGCGAAGGCACAAAGGCGATCCGCATCGAATGCCGGGTCGGCGGTTCGGACCTGAACCCCTATCTCGCCATAGCCGCATTGCTGGCGGCGGGGATTTACGGCATCGAGAACAAACTGAAGCTTGAGCCGGCCTTTGTCGGCGATGCGTATCGCGCCAGGGACGTGCGTGAGATTCCCTCGACCCTGCGGGCGGCGACCCTCGCTCTCGGCGGTTCAACGATGCTGCGCGCCGCCTTCGGCGACAACGTGGTCGATCATTACGTTCACGCCGCCCAATGGGAACAGTTGGAATACGACCGCCGCGTAACCGACTGGGAAGTCGCGCGCGGCTTTGAACGCGCCTGAGGTTTGCAATGACGGATAGGGTCAAAATAATTTCGCCGGTCGACGGTTCGACCGTTGCAACGCGGCCCCTTGCCTCGAGTTCTGAAATCGACGCGGCTTTGTCAAAAGCGAGAGCAGCGCAGGCGCAATGGGCCGGCGTTGCGATCGCGGAGCGGGCGCAACTGTGTTCGGCCGCCGTTGACGCCATGCTTGCCATGACCGACGAGATCGTGCCCGAGCTTGCCTGGCAGATGGGCCGGCCGATCCGCTTTGGTGCTGGCGAACTGGGCGGCTTTGAAGAGCGCGCGCGCCACATGATCGCCATTGCCGAAGATGCGCTGGCGCCGGTGGAGCCAGAGGCCAGGGAAGGGTTCCGGCGGTATATAAAACGCCAGCCGCTCGGCCTGGTTCTGGTCATCGCGCCGTGGAACTATCCCTATCTGACGGCGGTCAATTCGGTGATTCCGGCGCTGATGGCCGGCAATGCGGTGATCCTGAAACACGCAGCGCAAACCCTTCTCGTCGGCGAACGCTTTCAGGCGGCGATGGACGCCGCCGGCCTGCCGCAGGGGTTGTTTGCCAACCTCGTCCTCAGCCACGACCAGACGGCCTCGATTATCTCGTCGCGCCAGATCGATCAGGTCAACTTCACCGGCTCGGTCGCCGGCGGCCAGGCGATGGAACAGGCGGCGGCGGGCACCTTTGCCGGCCTCGGGCTGGAACTTGGCGGCAAGGATCCGGCCTATGTCCGGGCCGATGTTGATCTCGACCATGCAGTGGAAAATCTTGTCGATGGAGCCTTCTTCAATTCCGGCCAGTCATGCTGCGGAATCGAGCGCATCTATGTCCATGGCGACCGGTTCGACGCCTTTGTCGATGGCTTTGCCGCGCTGACACGCCAGTATGTTCTCGGCTCTCCGCTCGATGCGGAAACGACCCTTGGCCCGATGATCAGGGCATCGGCGGCAACCTTCGTTGCCGGCCAGATCGCCGATGCCGTCCGCCAGGGCGCCAGACCGCTGATCGAAGCGTCGGGCTTTGACCGGGATGAACCGGGCACGCCCTATATGGCGCCGCAGGTGCTGATCGACGTCAACCACCAGATGGGGGTGATGCGCGAGGAAAGTTTCGGACCGGTCGTCGGCATCATGAAGGTGGCGGACGATGGCGAGGCGATCACGCTGATGAACGACAGCCCGTTTGGCCTGACCGCCTCGATCTGGACCGCCGACCTCGATGCGGCGGAGCGGATCGGCGGCGCGGTGGAAACCGGCACGGTTTTCATGAACCGCTGCGACTATCTCGACCCGGCGCTGGCCTGGACGGGGGTGAAGGAGACCGGCCGCGGCGCGACATTGTCACGGGTCGGTTATGAAACGCTGACCCGTCCGAAAAGCTTCCATCTGCGCCACGCAATCTGAGACAATCCTCACATGACAAATCTCGCCGCCAATTGGAGCTTCCCGACTGCGGTCCGCTTCGGCGCCGGCCGGATCGGCGAACTGGCCGATGCCTGTCGCGCTGCGCGGATCCACCGGCCGCTTGTAGTCACCGATTCCGGCCTGGCGGCATTGCCGATCACGGCGACGACGCTGGACGTGCTTGCCGATGGCGGGCTTGAAGCAAGCCTTTTCAGCGATGTCAGGCCGAACCCGACGGAAGCAAACCTTGCTGACGGCATCGCCGCCTTTCGCGAAGGCGACCATGATGGCGTCATTGCCTTTGGCGGCGGTAGCGGCCTGGATATCGGCAAGCTGATCGCCTTCATGGCCGGACAGACGCGGCCGGTCTGGGATTTTGAGGATATCGGCGATTGGTGGATGCGCGCCGACGAGGCCGCCATTGCCCCGATTGTCGCCGTGCCGACGACGGCGGGCACCGGATCGGAAGTCGGCCGGGCTGCCGTCATCACCGATGAGGCGACGCACACAAAGAAGATAATCTTTCATCCAAAAATGATGCCGCGGATCGTCATCTGCGATCCGGAACTGACCGTCGGCTTGCCGCCCTTCATCACCGCCGGGACCGGCATGGACGCGCTGGCGCATTGTCTGGAAGCCTATTGTGCGCCGGCCTATCATCCGATGGCCGAGGGCATTGCGGTCGAAGGCATGCGGCTGGTTTTTGAAAATCTGCCGAAGGTCATCGCCGAAGCAAGCGACCTTGAAGCCCGGGCCCATATGATGAGCGCCGCGATGATGGGCGCTGTCGCCTTTCAAAGGGGCCTTGGCGCCATTCATTCCCTGTCGCATCCCGTTGGCGCGCTTTACGACACCCATCACGGCATGACCAATGCCGTCTTCATGCCCTATGTGCTGGCCTTCAACCGCCCGGCGATCGAAAAGCGGATCGACCGGCTGACCGGCTATCTGAGGATTGAGGGCGGATTTGACGGCTTCATGGACGCGGTTCTTGATCTGCGCACAAAGATCACCGTGCCGCACACCCTCGCCGAACTGGGGCTTGACGAAGCCAGACGCGACGATATCGCCGCCATGGCGATCGTCGATCCGACCGCCGGCGGCAATCCGGTGAAACTGACCATCGAGGCCGCCGGCATGATCTTCGACAAGGCCCTTGCTGGCGTTGCCGGAAGCTAAATCTTAAACGCCTCAAGGGTTTCGGGCGCAAACAGCTCCTCCGGCTCGAGCCGGTGCTTCGACAGGCCCTGCTCGTGGTGATAGGCCAAGAAGGTGGCAAGGTTTTCGCGGTTCTTTTCAAAGCCGTAAGGCCAGAAATCGGCGCCCATCATCGCCACGGCCTCTTCGACATGGGCGTTGAACCAGGGCAGCATTCCCTTCAGCGCCGCGGTTTCGGCAAGGTCCTCATAGGTTTTCGCCTGGGCTTGGCAGAACGCCTTGAAGAGCGCCTGCGCGACCCAGCGGTTTTCCTCATAGACATCGCGGCGAATGACGACGCAATGCATGATCGGAAACAGCCCGGTCTGCCGAAAATAGGCCTTCTCAACCTCCACATAATCGGCAAAGAGCCGCACCACCTTGCCATCACCGGCCTTGAACGATGACGGCATGCGGGCGGTGTAAAGCGCATCGATCTCGCCTGTGCGCAGCATATCGGCAAGGGTCTGGTCGGGGCCGATGCGTTCCACCTTGATGTTGCCGGGCAGGTCCAGCTTCAGCTTTTCAGAACGCCCGGGCTCCTCCTCGCCGCCGGTGACATAGGTGACGCTGTCGAACGGCACGCCATAATGCTCGGCGAGGATGCCGCGGATCCAGACCGGCGCCGTCATCTGGTATTCCGGATTGCCGATGCGCTTGCCGATCAAGTCCTTCGGCTCTGCGATACCGGCGGCGGCGTTGAGGTAGATGCAGGAGTGGCGAAAGAAGCGGCTCGGAAACACCGGAATCGCGATAAACGGGCGATCCGGCTTGAACAGCGAGACGGCGTAGGAAGAAAGCGACATTTCCGCCGCTTCGAATTCTGCGTGGCGCAGCATGCGGAAGAAGGTCTCTTCGACCGGCATGGTGAGATAATTCAGATCGATCCCGTCCGGCTGGACACTGCCGTCCATCAAGGCGCGGGTGCGGTCATAATTCCAGCAGCCCAGCGATATTCTGAGTTTTCCCATTTCCCCTCCTCGCGGCCCCGGAGTCCTTGTTCTTCCAGATGGAACCATTCTGGTACCAAAGGTCCTTACGATTGGTCCATATGATCGCCAAAATTCGTCTGCCGGCAAGGCGCGTCCCGACGGGCGATGCGGGGCATCATCGGAAGGGACGCAACGCTGTCCGGTGGCCGGTTTTGGATGTCGTTATACCAACGGTTGTTATTACAATGGGCTTCAAGGTACCCGTACCGCCGCGCCAACCGCGCCTGACCAAAACCTGGATCAATACCGGTCAAATGATTCAATAGGATCGAAATGTGCTCTAGAAACGTGCCGTCCCGGAACCCTCATACGAAAACAGACGCCGGGGCCAACCCTGCGGGTTCACGCGAGAATTGCCTCAGTGCGGCGCCAGCGGCGTGCCGGTGAGTGCGGCGCTGAAGACGGCGAACTGGATGGTGGCTACCGCTAAAGCGGCGAGCAGGCAGATGGACCCATAGGCACGTAGCCGGCCCGGCGGCAAGAGCCGCAGCGCCAGCGTGATTGCCAGGGCCAGTCCTGGCCACACGACATAATAGTAGCGCGGCTGCGCGGAGGTGAGGTCGCCCATCTCCAGGAATACCCGCCATCCAAACGTGATGTGCACAGCAAGGGTGGTCACGACGCTCAGGCCATAGGCGGCCGCGATAAGGTTCGCTGCACCACCAGGACCCGGGATCTGCGTCGCGCCGACACACCGCCATCGCGCCCGGGCCTCCACTGCAACGATCGTCAGGACTGCGGCCATGGCGCCAGCGAGTCCGACAATCTGGATCCACTGCGCGGGCTCGAGGGCCGGCCATTTCAAAACCATCTGATGCAGGAACAACACCGCATGGTCGAGGAAATCGAGCGCGGGGCGCTCCGCGACCGGGACGAAATTGTGGGCCAGGCCGGTATAGATATAGAGCGGCCGTCCATAGGTGATGAAATTCCAGATCGTGGGGATGAAGCCGACCGCTCCGATAGCGCTGGCAACGCCAAGGGCAAGCCAGCGCCGCCGGTCCTGTGCCTCGCCCAGGCGCAACAACTCAGACGCGATCAATACAAACCCTATCATCACCAGCACGGTGAGCTTGGTCCATCCCGCCAACGCGATGCCGAGGCCGAACAGCATGCCGGCGCCGTTGCCGCCACCGCGATGCAGGCGCGCGAGGCCGACAAAGCACAAGCCTGTCGCCAAGACACCGAGATTATCGTTGTTGATGAGTCCGCCGACGATGGCAAGCTTCGGGAACATCACCAAGATCGCGGCGAACAAGGCAAAAGCGCCAAGGTTAGACAGGAGTGTCATTCCCGCGAACAGCATCAAAATGATGCCCAAGCTTGATAGCACTAGGTTCGCGACGCGCAAGACCCAGATGCGCGTCACAGCCGGCGCGGCAGGATCATCGATCAGCGCCATTAGGTGGTAGTAAGGGGAAGGATGGTTCAAGTAGTTCGCTCTCGGTGTGAAAGCGCCGAGCGTGTCGTTTAGAATCCGCATCTTCTCGAAGCGTGGGAACAGAATTGGCACTTCGGCCATCTCCTGCACGTAGGACAGATGCTGCAACTCGTCGATTGTCGATGGAAAGGGAATCTTCGCTGCGGTCCACAGCGCGCCGCTAACATGAAACAGGAGAGCAAGAAGCGCGATGGCAAGCTTAGCGGACAAGCTGCAATCAAGTGAGTGGTGTCGGCTGGGCCCACCATCGCTGCCGCTGTGATGACGCGGTAGGAGAGCGGCGAGCGCCTTCAGTATATTCATCCGGCTGCATCAAGCAACTCCGGCCAGTCAGCCCTACACCCCATACTTGCGCGCACTTAATCAGGATTCCCCGTTCGAGTTTCTTCAACCGGGTTGATGTTGCCCCAATACCAGCCGGCAAGCAACCGGCCGGCGCTCTGGGGGCGTGCACTCCACCGAGGCGCTGTGTTGGAGCGGCGAGCCGGTCGTGAAACGATCAAAGCGCGATGTGGTGCATCGGGCAAGATCGGTTTGCGATCGGGGGGCTGCCAATTCGAAACCCGAAGGGCGGGCTAATTTGCGCCAATTCCGGCGCAAAGCCTCTTGCCGGTATCCCGATACGCGCATGCGGTCCTTTGCTTGGCCTTGCCACCAATTCACCTGTCAAATGTGCTCTAAAGCATGTCGCGTTCATTGGCATTCACGCGCCCTGCTTTATCTCTTTGTTTGAGCGTGTCTTTTTCGCAAAAACCGGTGCCCACTTTTGCGCGACACGCTCTAGCTGCTCAATAAAACTGGTCGAAGTGAACCTGATCGACGGGAACCTTTGCTGCAAACAGCATCTTCTGGGCGGCCTCTGCCATCACTGGTGGGCCGGCAAAATAAATCTCGAAATCCGGCAGCCGGTCGCCAAAAAGATCGAGCGCCAGCTGGTGCACGAATCCGCTGCGGCCGGTCCAGTCGGCATCCGCTTCCGATATTGCCGCCGTATAGCGAATGCGCCTCCCCCAGCCGGGCAATTCGGCCAGCATGGTTTCCCCGCAAATATCACGTGCCGATCGGCCGCCATAGACAAAGTGGATGTTGCGCTCCACCAATGCGGGGCTGACCGCCGCGGCGCGGGCAATGGAGATCATCGGCGAAAGGCCGGAACCCCCGGCAATGCACAAAATGTCCCGCCGGGCATTTTCGCGCAGATAGGCCATGCCGAACGGGCCGTCGGTTTGGATCGTGTCGCCGGCCTGCAATCGGTCAAACAGCGCGCTCGTCGCCGCGCCGTCCCGAACACGCTTGATCTGGAAAGACCAGGCGCCGGCCTCGCCATCGACGTTGCAGAACGAATAGGCGCGACCACCCTCGACACCGGGCAGATAGAGCAGTGCATATTGGCCGGGCAGAAACGGCGCCGGGACCGGCATGGTGAAGCGGAATTCGCTGATATCGTGGGTGATCGGGTGGATCTCAGTGAGGCGCGCCAGCCGGCGGGCCGGGCGGTGGAGGCTTTGGTAGTGTTCGTCGAGCCGGACCTTGATCGTGCAATCGCCAGCCGGAAGCGCCTGGCAGCCGAGCCATCTATTGCGCTTGCGGTCGCGCTCGCCCCAGGCTGGCGGGTCGGTCCGTTGATGCCGAACTTCGCCCTCCAGCAGTTCAAAGCGGCAATTGCCGCACGAACCGACATTGCATTCATAGGGAAATCCCTGGCCGGCGCGCAGGGCGGCGCGCAGGATCGTATCGCCGTCGGCACACGCAAAGATCGCGCCGCTTTCGGTGCGGATTTTCACCATGGTTCAGATGCCGGTCCAATCAGGCATAGGCCGGAGCGTCGGCACGATAGCCGAGGCGCATGGAGATGGTATCGGCGGTGCCGATCAGATGCGGTACAAATGCGATGAGGGCCTTTCGCGACAGACGCTGGCTGGGGCCGGCAATGCCGATCGAGGCCACCACTGCCCCGTCCGCATCGCGGACCGGCGAGGCAATGCCGCGTGCGCCGATTTCGCTGTCCTCGTTTTCGACCGCATAGCCTTGTTGGCGGATCAGCCGCAATTGCTCGCGAATCCTGGCCGGGTCCGTCACCGTGCTCTTGGTACGCGGGCTGAGGTTGCCGGACAGCACGTCGTCGATCACCTGATCGGACTGGAAGGCGAGGATCGCCAGGCCGTCGGCCGAGCAAAACGCCGGCTTCAGCGTGCCGAGCTGCGAGCCGAGGCGCACCGGCTGGTCGCTTTCAAGGTCATAGATGTAGGTGACGCTGGCGCCCTGGAGAATTGCAAGATGTACGTTCTCGCTGGTGATCCGCCGCAATTCCGTCAGCAGCGGTTTGGCTTCATTCGATAGATCCATTCGCCGGCGCACCAGCGCGCCGAGGGTAAACAACGCAATGCCAAGGCGATAGCGCTCCGTTTCCGGGTTCTGCTCAAGCAGGCCCTCGGCGACCAGGGTCGTTGCCAATCGATGCACCGTGCTCTTTGAAACGCCCAACCGCTTCGATAAAGCGCTGATGCCGATTTCAACGTCTTTTTCGGAAAACGATTTCAACAGGCGAATTGCCGTTGTTACGGAGGATAGCCGCGTCTTGGGTCGTTCGCTTTTGTTGGTCATACACCGTTTCCCGCTGTCCGATGTGAGCAGCATTTTTCGCTGCGATCGCCGGTAGTATCCCGATATCGAAACCCTAAATATCGACCATGATAACCCGTTCCATGGTGAGGAACGACGTTCTTCAAATTAGGTTGGAGTTGCCGGAAAAGTCAAGAACGAGGTGGGTTCTGCGCATTGCCAGCTATCGACCGATTGCCGGCTGAACCCGTCATTGCCCGCCCGTGATGGGGGTCTACATGCACGTCCACGAGACAGGGGCGCCCCGACCGGGCGATTGTAACCGCCTCTTGCAAAACGCCAGCGAGTTCGCTCGCTTGTGTGACCGGGCCAAATGCCTGCACGCCCTGAGCCTTGGCGATTGCGGCGATATCGGGCGTGGGATTGTCGATCGCCTGGCCGATCCACCGGTTGGCGACATTGCGTTGGCGGGTCCGCGCAACGCTTTCCTGATGCAGTTCGTCGTTGAAATAGGAGCGGTTATTGGCGATGACGAACAGCGCCGGAATGTCATATTTGGCGGCCGTCCACAGCGCGTTCATGCTCATCAGGCAGTCGCCATCGCCGAGAACGCCGACGGCGAGACGACCGCTGTCCTTTAAGGCCAGCGCCGCGCCGATGGTGATGCCGGGTCCCGAACCGACGCCGCCACCGCCATCCTTGCCGAGATAGTCCAGCGGGTGGCGATGTGGCCACAGATCGACCGGCCAGGCCCGCGCCAGGCAGGCAAAGGTTACCGGCTGGTCGCCGGCTGCCGCCTTCAGCGCGGCGGCAACGTGGCGCAGATTGATGGCATTGCCCGTGGCGCCTGCATCCGGCGGCGGCGGTTCCCGGTGCGCGGTTCGGGTGGAGTGTTCCACTTCCGGCAGCGCGGCAAGCAGATCGACGGCGGCGCTATCGGGGTCGCCCGCCAGAGAAACGTCAACCGGCGGCAGGCTGGCGTGCTCCTTGCCCCAGCCATTGTGCAGGTGATGATCGTGACCGGCATGGATGATTTTGGCGGCAACCGCGCCGCCATCGAAGGCTTGCCGCAACACGCCGCCGAGGTCGATCCAGCCGAGGCTCAACAGAACATCGGCGGCGCGCAAGGCGGCCCTTGCCTCCTCGGTTATCTTGTTGAACGGCGCGCCGACATGCAGCCGATGATCGGTCGGCACCATCGATCCGGCCTTCAGGTCGGAAAGCATTTGCGCGTCCAGTCTTTCAGCCAGCGCGACGCGGCTATCCCAGTCATCCACCGTTCGCCGGCAGCGACCGAACAGGATCAGCGGCCTTTTGGCCGCGGCAAGCAGGCGCGCCGCCTCAGCCACCGAGGCGGCATCGGGCCGTGATGGAGCAGCTGGCGCAAAACGCGCCGGGTCGGGCAGCTCCGGCTCTTCGGCAAGGGGCTGTTCCTGCAGGCCGGCATCGAGGCAGACATAGACCGGGCCGTGCGGCGGCGTTGCCGTTTGCTGCCAGGCGCGCAACATCGATTCCGGGATTGCCGCGACCGACCCCGGCTGGTCATCCCATTTGACGAAATTGCGAATCAGGGCGCCCTGATCCTGGGACGTGTGCACCCAGTCGATCCACGGCCGGCGCAAAGCTGCGTCAACCGGTCCGGTGGCGCCGAGGATGATCATCGGCTGGCGGTCGCACCAGGCGTTGAAAATGGCCATCGTGCCATGCATCAGGCCGACATTGGCGTGCAGGGCGACAGCCATGGGTCGCCCGGTCACCTTGGCGTAGCCCTGCGCGATGGCGACGGCATGTTCCTCGTGCAGGCAGACAAGCATCTGCGGCCTGGTATTGCCGAGATGGTTGACCAGACTGTCATGGAAACCACGGTAACTGGCGCCCGGATTGAGGGCGATATAGTCAATATCGAGGCGGCGCAGCATTTGCGCGGCAACATCGCTGCCCCAGCCGATCCGTTCGTCAAGCGGTCCGGCCGGCTGATCGGCGCGGGATTCGGACGAAGGCGTTGCGTCGTCTTCACCGGATATGGGGCCGGACATGGGCAAGCCTCCCGACGGCGGACGATTCGACCGCCTGAATCGTCGCTACATGTTCCGTATCAAGGAACACCGTTCTCGACTTTACGGTTCCTCGCGATAGCCTGTCAACGAACGCGCCTTGGCCACGAGCCAACGATTTCAAGTGGAGAACGACGTGACCAAGCCTGAAGTTCAAAGTCGCACAGGACGCATTGAAGACCAGCGGCTGATCACCGGACGCGGTGCGTTCGTCGCCGATCATCGACGCCCCGACCTGGCGCATGCGTGCTTTGCAAGATCGATGGTCGCCAGCGGCCGGATCGTGGCGCTTGACGTTGCCAAGGCACGCTCTCTTCCCGGCGTCATCGGTATCTTTACCGCCGCCGATCTTGACGCTGACAATATCCCCGATCTGTTGACGGAGATCGATCCGCCACGCGATGACGGCGGGTCGTCGATCAAGACGCCGAAGCCGTTTCTGGCCCGCGACAGGGTGCGCTATCTGGGCGAGCCTTTGGCGATAATTGTTGCCGAAACACCGGCCTTGGCCGCCGATGCGGCGGAGCGGGTCGAATTCGAGATCGCCTCTTTGCCGGTTGTGGTCAGCCAAGACGACGCGCTGGCGCGCGACGCGCCGCCGGTATGGCCCGAACAGCAGGACAACATCGCCTTTGTCCG